>Ga0181535_10000296_pt1 | contig 76136 bp, 64 predicted proteins | sample PEATcosm2014_Bin_44_FD_119774 | JGI IMG/M metagenome (GOLD analysis project Ga0181535, IMG submission 119774) | Peatland microbial communities from MTU Mesocosm Facility, Houghton, MI, USA - PEATcosm2014_Bin17_30_metaG | ecosystem: Environmental > Terrestrial > Soil > Wetlands > Peat | place... | reverse complement strand
CGCGCCGAGGATGGGGCACCCGGAGTTTCATGCGCAGCGGGTCGGAAACACCGGTGGGGGACTGACAAGAAACAAAAATGCAAGTTCAATAAAACGCGATGTCGTCATGAAGTTCTACAGACTCCCACCCATCGGACAAAAACAAAGACGTCCGATGGATGGGGCACAGTTTCATTCCCCGCGGGTCAGTGAAACCGGTGGGAGACTGAGAGGGATTAGCGAGTGAGCGAGTGGTGATCGACGACGAAGTTCCATTCCTTTGAGTGCAGAAAACGCTGGTGGCAACTGACGCGCAAAGCGCGAGCCGGGAGATGTAAACGATTGCCGCAGAAGAGGCTACGCAGGGACAGGTCAGACCATACAAATTATATGACGGTAAATCGTACCATATTACGAAACGCAAATCCGCCATGTGCGTAACATCACATCACGTTGTTACTACGTACCCTCAACATTGATGGCATGACAGCTGCGACCCTCGTATTAATTGCTCCATGCTCGCTTCTGTTGGGCGCAGTGCTGCAGCTTTTGGTGGCACGGCTCTGTTCCGCCCGAACGAAGGGCATCCTTGCCTTTCTGGCCTGCCTGCCGGCGTTGATTGCCGTCCTTGGGTTGGCGCCTTCGGTTCGCTCGGGACAGGCAGTTGAGCTCAACTTGTTTCAGTGGGATTCGCCTCTGGCGCTAGTCCTGCACGTGGACGCCTTGAGCGTTCTTTTCGCGTTCATGGGTACGTCGATCGGCCTGCTGGTGCTGCTGTATTCGATCGGGTACATGGCGCACGACAAGTCCGCGACGCGCTTCTACTGCACGATGCTGATCTTCATCGGCGGCTTCGTCTCGCTGGTCTACAGTGCCAACCTGTTTGTCTTCTACCTGTGCTGGGAGCTGGTGGGGTTGTGCTCCTTCAGCTTGGTGGGCTTCTGGTACACCAATCCAGAGGCGGTCAGCGGCGCGCGCAAGGTTCTGCTGATGACGCACATCGCGGGCTACGGACTGCTGGCCGGCATCCTGGTGCTCTATCACCGCACGGGCAGCGCACTGTGGACCGATCCGAATGTGGCGCATAACTTTACCACCGGGATCTTTCTGCTGATGTTGGTGGCGCTGGTGGCCAAGAGCGTGCAGGTTCCGCTGCACACCTGGATTCCAGAGGCGATGGCCGCGCCAACCCCTGTCAGTTCCCTTCTCCACGCAGCTTGTTATGTCACGTCTGGCGTCTATCTGGCTGCGCGCATGCACAGCTTTGGCGTGTGGCCGTATGCATGGGGGGCGTCGCTGGTCTGGATCGCCACGGTGACGATGGCCGTGGGCGTGATGTACGCCATGGTGCAGACGGACCTGAAGCGCATGCTGGCCTTCTCAACCGTGAGCCAGATCGGTTACATGATGCTGGGTATCGGCATTGGCACGCCGCTGGCGATTACGGCCGGGCTGCTGCATTGCCTGAATCACGGATTTTTCAAGGGCGGGCTGTTCCTGAACGCGGGCTCGGTGCAGCACGCCACGGGCACGCGCGACATGAACAAGCTGGGCGGCCTGGCACAGAAGATGCCGCACACTACGCTGTCGTGGCTGATCGGCATTGGCAGCATGATGGGCATTCCACTGATGAGCGGCTTCGCCAGCAAGTGGATGTTGTATGCGGCAGCGTTGCAGGCCGGATGGGCCGTTCCGGCGATGGTGGCCTGGGCGGTGAGCCTGGGCACGGTCTTCCTGGGCGCGAAGGCGACAAGCGCGGTGTTCCTGGGACCGTTGACCGAAGAGACCAAGGACGCGCATGAGTCTCCGCCGACGATGGTGTGGGGCATGGGGTTGCTGGCCGCGGGCAGCGTGGTGCTGGGCGTAGCACCGCAACTGGCGGTCAACTTCTTCATGAACCCGATTCTGGGGGCGCTGGGCTTGGGCGCGGGCGTTCACGTGACCTGGCTGGGAATGTCGACCGATGCCGGCAGCTTCTCAACGACAGGCGGATTGGTGCTGGCTGTGGTCTCGCTGGTTGTGGGCGGAGTGATCTACGCGGTTGCATACGCCGCGCGGCAGACTCCGGCGACGGTAGCTGTAACGGCGGGCGGCGCAGCGATGGCTGGTCCGGGCGGCGGAATCTTTACCGGCGGCGAACCGCTGTCGGCTGAAGGCAGGCTGACGGCAGGCGACTTCTCCGGGATCTTCATGCAGAACTGGCATGAGTTCTTCCGCTGGACGAACGTAGACGGTTTCTACCTGGGCGCCTGGAGCGGGTTGCAGGCTGTTTCGCGCGGGCTAGGTGTAGCGGTCTCGTGGATGGAGCGGCAGGCGGCGGTGCTGGTGGTGGTGCTGGCGGCGCTGATTCTGGCGGGGGTTCGCTGGCTTGTTCCCGGCGTTGGGAGCTTGCCGGCTGGCGCTTCCCTTCCCATACCGCAGATGTTGGTTGCGGCATGCGCGGTGGCTGCGGTTGCGCTGATTCTGGCTACGCTGGCTCACAAGGCGACGCGCAGCTTGCTTCCGCTTATGGTTCTTACCGGCGTGGCCTCGATTGCGGGACTGGCGGTTGCCGAGCCTTGGCTGCGATTGGGACTGCTGGAAGCGGGCGCACTGCTCACGATTCCACTGGTGTGGCAAAGCGCGCGGACACGCTCCGCAAAGCTGACCTACGTTGCGGTGGTCGTGATCTCGGCTCTGACACTGGTTGCAAGCGACATGCTGCTGGAACGCGGGCAGGCGGATTGGGCGCGAGCGCTGCTGCTGACAAGCGTGTGCGTCAAGCTGGCCGCTGTACCGCTGTTGTTCTGGCTGCTGAAGCTGGCTGACGAAGTACCGGCGCTGGTGTTGGGCATGATTATCGCGGTCGTCGATATGGCGGCCTTTGGCGAGTTGTACATCGCGGCTCATGCATCGCCGGGCTTGTTTACGCCGACGGGCCTCTGGCTCGGGCTGGCCGCGGCGACGTCGTTCCTGGCGGCGCTGCTGATGCTGACGCAAAGCAACCTGAAACGGCTGTTGGTTCTGTCGACGGTTGAAGACGTGGGCTTCCTGCTGCTGGGTTTGGCTTCGGCTACCGCGCTAGGTGTCTCTGGCGCACTGTACGCGGCAGTAGCGCACGCGCTGGCCAAGGCCCTGCTGTTCACCTGCGTGAGCGGGCCTGAAGCGGCGGGCGCTTTCGAAAACAATCGGACGGGACTGATCACTCGCTACCCGGTGAGCGGTTTTGGGTTCCTGTTCGGCATGCTGGCGATGCTGGGCATTCCGCCGACGATCGGCTTTATCGGGCGCTGGAGACTGTACGAGACGGCAGTCGTGATCGGCTGGCCGCTGGGGACGATCTTCATCCTTTCGTCGATCATGGCGCTGGTTGCTTACGTGCTGGCCCTGACCCGCATCTGGTGGGGACCGGAGAGCGATACCGGCTCGGCACCGAATGAAGATTCGCAAACGAAGGAGCCTTTCCTGTTAAAGACCACGATCGTCCTGCTGGTAGCGCTGATTATGGTTGCCGGTCTCTGGCCGAGCCTGCTTGAAATGCTTCCCTGGGGGAGACTATGAAGCTCTGGAAAAAATTGATGTGCAATGCACGGCGCCGGAGCCCCTGGCTCTTCCATATGAACTCGGGGAGTTGCAACGGCTGCGACATTGAGTTGGTGGCAAGCCTTACGCCGCGCTACGACGCCGAGCAGTTGGGCGTGCGGTTGGAAGGCAGTCCGAGGCACGCCGACATTCTGTGCATTACCGGGCCGGTAACGCACAACGCGGTGAATGCGATTAAAACAGTCTACGACCAGGTGTGCGGGCCCAAGGCAGTGGTGGCCATCGGCTCATGCCCGGCCACAACCAATGTCTTCATCGACAGCCGCACGCTGGACGGACCACTCACCAAGCACATTCACGTGGATGTGTTTGTGCCGGGTTGCCCGCCGCGCCCGGATGCGATCATTCAGGGGGTGGCCAAGGCCGCTGAAATTCTGGCGGAGCGAGGCATGAATCCGCCCAAGACCGAGCTTTCGATCGCAGCCGTGAATGGGGCTGGGGCCCCCGCGGATGGGTCTTTGTCCGCGGGGAATTTGGAGGTGCAGCCGTGAACATGACTACCGCACTGGCTCGCCTGCTTATTTTTCCGGGACTGCTGTTCGCCGTACCCGCCGCATGGTTCTTCCTTTGGGTGGAACGCAAGGCGGTTGCACTGATGCAAGGGCGCGTAGGCCCTCCGTTCATGCAGCCGTTCTGGGACTTCATCAAGCTGCTGGGCAAAACCACTCCTCCACGGAACGGAGTAGGTGGTCTACTGATGCGCGCCTGGCCGTTGATTGCGGTCGCCTCCGCTGCCGGCGCGGTTGGCCTTCTGCCGGTGCTTCCCGCCTCGGGCGGCTTTGAAGGCGACTTGATTCTGCTGCTGGCGCTGCTGGAGCTTCCGTCGATGTGCATCATCGCAGCGGGGTTCTCATCGGGCTCCATCTTCGGCGAGATCGGTTCGGCGCGCGAGGCCGTGCTGAGCGTTGCCTACAACGTGGTGTTTCTTCTGGCCATCCTGTCAATCGCGGCATCGCAGCATACGTTCAGCCTGGAGGCTCTGGCCGCGCTGCCGGCCACGCCGATGCGGTGGCTGGGCGTACTGGCGCTGCTGGTTTGCCTGCCCGCCAAGCTGCACCTGAATCCTTTCTCGCTGCCGAACGCGGAGCAGGAGATCTACTCCGGCCCGATGACCGAGTACGCCGGCCCGGAACTGGCCATGTGGGAGCTTTCGCATGGACTGGAATGGGTGGCTGCGACAGGCCTGGTGGCGACACTGGCGGCTCCGTACATTGCGACCTGGTGGCTGGCCGCGCTGGTTTTTGTGGCGCTGATGTTTGTGATTGTGCTTGGACTTTCAACGCTTGCCTCCGCCACGGCGAGGCTGGCTATCGACACAACCGTTCGCTTTTATTGGCAGTGCACACTTATCTTCGCGGTCCTGGCTATCTCGTCCGCGCTCTTCATGAGGTTTAGATCATGAGCATTTTGACCATGTTGTGGAAGAACCTGTGGGGAGGCAACCGGACCACGATGTTTCCCGCTCGCCCCGCGGTGAGCAAGGGATACAGGGGGTTAGTCAAATTCGACCCCGAGTTTTGCGGCGGCTGCGCGATCTGCAAATTCCGCTGTACCGCCCGGGCCATCGAGTTCAAAGCCGGCAAGGGCGAATTCGTGTGGAGCTACGATCCCGGCCAGTGCACTTTTTGTGGCCGCTGCGTAGAGGGCTGCATCGAACACGCACATAAGGAAGGACGCACCGAGTACGCGCTCAGCCAGGAGTCGGCCCCTCCCCCGATTTATCTCACGCTTGGCGAGCTGAAACACTCTTACACCGTCAAGCGCAAACCGCCTGTGGCCAAGCCCGCGGCGGCCGCTGTTAAACCACCGGCGGCGGCACCGGCAGACGCACCGCAATCCCCTAACCCCGTCCCTGGAGACGCGCAATGACCGTACCTGAGACCTTGCCAAAGAAGTTAGGCACGACCGCTGAATGGATAGAAAAGGGCGGTGTGCACTGGATCGACCCGAGCCCGCTGAGCACGCGGGAACTCTGCATGGAGATGAACGTGGCGCAGGCCCGGTTTATCACCATCACCGCCTACCAGTTGCCCAAGGACGAGGGGATTCGCCTGGAGTACCATTGGGATCTCGATGGGCAGTTGCTGGGCTTTCCCTTTCTGCTGAAAAACGATTCCCCTGAGACCAGCAAAATCGAGAGCATCTTCGATCTGTGCGAGGCCGTGGACTGGATCGAGCGCGAGATTCACGAAGAGTACAACATTGAATTCACTGGACGCGAATACGAGCCGCTGCTGCTGCGCGCCGGAGACACGCTGGGCGTGAACCTGCGCGAGGAGGTCAAAAAATGAGCTACAAAATCCCCATGGGACCGTACCACCCGGCGCTTGAAGAGCCTTACAAGCTGGACATGATCTGCGAAGGCGAAACGGTGATCGACGCCAAGCTGCATATCGGTTTCAACTTCCGCGGCATCGAGCACCTGGCCGAGACCCGCAACTACATCCAGGTGATTGCGCTGATGGAGCGCGTGTGCGGCATCTGCTCGAACATTCACACGCTCACGCTTTGCCAGGCCATGGAAGGGCTGACCGGGCAAACGCCGCCGCCGCGCGCCAAGTACATTCGCGTAATCATGGCGGAACTGGAGCGGCTGCACTCGCATGTTCTGTGGGCGGGCATCGCTTCCAAGCTGATGGGCTTCAAGACCATGTTCATGACCTGCTTCGAGATTCGCGAAAAGATCATGGACGTGCTGGCTGCTATCTCCGGCAATCGCGTGAACTATTCGATGAACCGCATAGGCGGGGTCAATCGCGACATCGACGATCCGGCGGCGATCCTCAAGATGATCGAGCAGCTTGAGGGCGAGATGATGAAGACTGTCATCCCCATCTTCACCACCAGTTCGACGGCGCGGTCGCGCTGCGCGGGCATTGGTGTTTTGACGCATGAGAAAGCCATCTCCTGCGGTGTTGTCGGACCCACGGCAAGAGCCGCCGGATTGGCCCAGGACCTGCGCCGCGCCGCACCGTATGCCGCTTATTCGGAACTCGAATTTGACGTACCGGTGGAGCAGGCCGGCGATGTGCGCGCCCGCCTCTTTGTGCGCGCGCTCGAAATTATTGAAAGCTGCAAGATTCTTCGCCAGGCGCTTACCAAACTGCCACCCGGAGAGATCAACACGGGCGAACAGAAGATCGTGTTCACGACAGGCACGGCCACCAGCCGCGTCGAAGCGCCGCGGGGCGAGGTGATCTACAGCGTTTCCTGGAAAGAGAATGCCAGGAATCCGAGCAGGGTGCATGTGCGCACGCCTACATATGTCAACATGCCGGCCGTGCGCTGGATGGTAAAGGGAGCCCGGCTTGCGGATACGCCGCTGATTCAGGCGTCAATCGATCCGTGCTACTCCTGCACAGATCGGTAGATGTTGGCATTGGTTTTGGATTGAGAGGGCGCGGCTTCGGCCGCGCCCTTTCAATTGCGACAGTCAACGGGTTGACAGGCAAACAGGTTGCATCGTGTAATTGAAGTGTTGGTTGTGGTGAAGGAGTTCACCCTTAACCGCTGTCCTTTTCCGATAGGCCGGACAGATGATGACTCCTGACAGGGGAACCTGTTGTGGAGTCACGTCCCAGCACGATCCCCGAGTACATCTTTTAGGAGCATGAGTCATGGCAAACGCCTGGACTCTGTCGGCCCTTTGGGTCGGTCTCGCGCTGATTGCGACCTTGCTCGCGATCTGGTTTCGCGTCGCCACTGCGCTCTCCGAGATCATCGTCGGCACCGTAGCACAGCTGATTATCGGCGCCACTTTCGGCTCCGGCGGCCTGCTGGGCAGTACGCAATGGATCACCTATCTAGCTGGCGCCGGCGCAATCGTTCTTACCTTTCTGGCCGGCGCCGAATTGGAGCCGGCGATTCTCCAAACCAAGTGGCGCGAGGCATTGCTGGTCGGCCTATCGGGTTTCATCGGGCCATTTCTGGGCTGCACGCTGGTGGGCCATTATGTTCTTGGCTGGAGTGTCCGCTCAAGCTGGCTTTGCGGCGTCGCGCTCTCTACAACCTCGGTTGCCGTGGTGTACGCGGTCATGCTGGAGTTGGGCTTCAACGTCACCGAATACGGTAAGTCGATCCTGGCCGCGTGTTTTGTCAACGATCTCGGCACCGTCATCGCCCTGGGATTGATTTTCTCGCCCTTTACCCTGAAGACGCTCCTCTTTGTTGTCACCTGCGCTGTCCTTTTTGTTATCCTGCCCACTGTCACCCGGTGGTTCTTCAAGAAATACGGAGGCCGCGTCTCCGAACTTGAAACCAAATACATCCTTTTCCTCCTGTTTTCGCTGGGCGGACTGGCAGCATGGGCGGGCAGTGAGGCCGTGCTTCCGGCCTACATGATCGGCTCAGTGCTTGCTGGAACGGTGGGCAAAGACCACGCGCTCATTCGCCGCTTGCGCACACTCACCTTTGGACTGCTTACTCCGTTCTATTTCATTCGCGCTGGTTCCTTCGTTTCGATTCCCGCTCTGATTGCGGCTCCGGCCACATTGATCATTCTGTTCCTGGCCAAAATGGCCTCGAAAACGGCGTTCGTCTTTCCAGCGGTGCGGGCGAGTAAACATAACGGCAACGCCGGAACCTACTACACGCTGATGATGTCCACCGGCCTCACATTCGGAACCATCTCCGCGCTCTTTGGCCTCAATCATCAGATCATCACCCAGGCCCAGTATTCCTTCCTGGTGGGCGCAGTCATCGCCAGCGCAGTGCTGCCCACTCTCATCGCCAACACGTTCTTTCTGCCGCGGCATCTGCTACCTCACAAAGTTGCCGAAGGCCAGTCCGTCCAGCAGACGCTGTAATCTGGAATAGGAGACAAACGCATTGCAGAAGTACTTGCTCATCGCCGCAGGTGGAGCGCTGGGGTCGATCGCACGATACTGGGTTGGGTCGACCGTTGCAGGGCGCATGGGGATTCGGTTTCCTTACGGCACGCTGCTGGTGAACATTACGGCTTGCGTGATTATCGGATTCACGCTGACCTATCTGGGCAGGCGTGCGGACCTCAGTCCTGCCTGGAGGTACCTGATCCCGGTGGGCTTCATCGGCGCTTACTCGACCTTCTCCACTTATGAATGGGAGACGCTGTCGTCTCTGCGCTCGGGGGCGTTCTTTCTCGGGGCGCTCTACGCTGTGGGCTCGCTCGTTTTGGGCCTCATTGCCGTTTGGGGCGGATCTCTGGTGGCGGAGGCCCTTTCGTAGCCGCCGCTCGACGCGCCCACCCACAAGAATTAGAATCCACACTTGCATCTACGGAGCCAGCATGTTGCAGCCTGGAAAAGCCGTTAAAGTGACCATCTATCTGATCGATGGGGAAACCCATCATGGAGTTCCGGTCTACTCCAGCATTCTCGATTTCCTTTTCTATCGCAGCGTGACCGGCGCCACTGTTACCAAAGGCTTCGCCGGATTTGGCGCCGATCATCGCATGCACTCATCGAGCGGCGTTGAGATCTCCGACCATCTGCCCATCAAGATCGAGTTTATTGAGACGCGGGAGAAAGTCGACGAGCTTCTCGGCAAGCTGGAGGAACTGGCCGGCACGGGCCTGATCGAGATACAGGAGACCACGGTGGCCAAGCCCGGGCAGGTCTCAAGGAAAGCCAAACCCGCACCTCCCGCTCATATGAAGATCGAGGGCAAGGCGCAGATGATGCGCATCTATCTGAGCGAAGAAGACCGCTGGAACGACAAGACGCTGTACAAGGCGCTGGTGGAGGCGATGCGCGCGAACGATATTGCCGGCGTCACGGTTTATCGCGGCATTCTGGGATACGGAGCGCATCGCCGTGTGCACAAGGACAAGCCGCTGCTTTCCACCCATCACGGCTCAGTGATGCTTTCAGCCATTGACACGGCTGAGAAGCTGCACGCGTTTCTTCCGCTGGTGGACCAGATGGTGGAAGAAGGGTTGGTAGTCTTCTCGGACGTCGACATTATCAAGTACGCCTACCGCCCTCTCGATACGGAGACGGAGCCGCCCCCGACGACGCCGGGCGGAGTTGCGGAGTAAGAGAGGCCCCTCGATGAAGGAACAGTATTCCGCGCGCATGTTACGCATTCATTTCGGTGAAGACGACCGCTGGCAGGGCAAGCCTCTGCACGAGGCCATTGTGGCCAAATGCAAAGAACTTGGGATTGAGGAGGCGATTGTCTTCCGTGGCATCGAGGGCTACGGCCCGAGCACACGAATTCGCCACTCCAGCCACTGGAGCTTCTCAAAGGACGCGCCTATCCAGTTGAGCGTCATCGACACGGCAGAGCGGATCGCGCAGCTGATTCCCTTTCTGGACGCGATGGTGGAAGAGGGCGTGGTTGCGGCTTCGACGGTGGAGGTGGTGCGGTATTCGCGGACGCTTGCACCGTCTCCTGAACAAGCTTAGGGGCGATTCTCTGAACGATGCAGAGTTGTCGTCGCTAGCGGATTGGGCAAGAAGGCATCAAGGCCCGCGGCTAAACAGGGCTGCGGAAAAAGGGCTGATTTTGGCTTTTGGCCCGGGAGGAATCTTGCAGGGGCTAAAGCCCTCGCACATTTTTGTGACATTTTTAGGCCCGACTAAAGTCGTGCCCTGTTACAAAGCCTTGAGGTTTTGCTCCAAAGGGGAGTTTTTCCGCAGCCTGTAAAGCCCGCTTGATTCCTGCTCTCTTTTCAGGGGCCTGAAGGCCCCTGCCCCCTCCGTTGGATCACACCACTTTGCGCCAATGGATTGCGCCACTTTACGTTATTGCGAGAACCGCTCCAGGTGTCTCGCTACTGGATCGAATTGAAGGGCGAAGCTGGCAGTCCCTCGGCGTTGTAGAGGTTGCACTGCGGGCTGTTGGCCCATCCGTAGCGGACGGCAACGGGACTGGGCACTTCGGGGCTGGAGGCGAGGATTGTGTCGCCTTCGATGGTGGCTGTGGCCGGGGAGAACTTTCCGTCGGCCCCGGCGACCTCAACGCTGGTGATTGCGCCGCCTTTGGCCGTGAGCCCCTTGGCGTGATCGAACCAGGCGCGGATGGAGGCACCCTCGGGCGTGGCCTGGCGGAAGATGGGGCCGGAATCCTCAAGGGTTTCGTCGTAGCTGAGTACGCGGGCGGAACGGGCAAGGCGCAGGCCGACGTCGACCTTGTCGGTGGGATGAACGTTGTCCGGGTCGCCGATGTCGATGGTAACGGCCATGCCGGTGTTGCTGACGGCGAGGGTCTTCAACTGCTGATCGCGCAAGGTGGCCCAGTCGGCGGCCCAGTCGGCCGTGGCTTTATAGTTGGCGATCTGCACGAATAGAAACGGAAAATTGCCGACACCCCACTGGCGGCGCCAGTCCTCGATCATGTCGCGGAAGATGCGGCCATAGAGCGGCGCTCTGTCAAAGCCGCCGTTGGTCTCGCCCTGGTACCAGAGGACTCCGCGGATGGGCATGGGCGTGAGGGGCGCAATCATACCGTTGTAGAGGAAGCCCGGGCCCTGACTATCAAGCTGCGGACCCCAGGGAAACTGCGGGGCGGGCTTGCCCTGCACGGCGGCTTCGGCGATCTGGCGCTGGCGGTCCTTGTCGTTGAGCAGGTTGTCTGTCTCTCGCTCGGTCATCGCGCCCCAGGTGGTGAACAATGGCGCCACGGCCGCGTCCGCGCCGAGGGTGGCCATGCGCGTCCAGGCCTCGACGGGCGTGCCGCCCCAGGTGGAATCGATGACACCCACGGGGACGTGCTCGCGCTGTTCGATTTCGCGGGCAAAATACCAGGCAACGGCGGAGAAGACTTTGGCGGTTTCAGGCGTGGAGGCGGCCCAGCCTTCAGTGTCGACGTCGCCCAGTGGGTACTCGATGGCTTTCTTTTTGACGACAAGGAGGCGAATGTTGGGAATGCCGGCATGGGGCAGATCCTGGTCTGCCGTGGCTGCCTGGCGCATGAGGAACTCCATATTGGATTGGCCGGAAGCGACCCAGACGTCGCCGACCAGCACATCGTCAAGAGTGAGGGTCTGCGCGGCGGCGGCTGGCTGCGGGGTTCCCGTGATCGTCATCTGGAAGGGGCCGCCGGCCGCGCCGGGGGAGAGATAGACGCTCCAGTGGCCGAGTTGACCGGCCTGTGCGGAGCGCGTTTGTCCGCGAAAAGTCACGGCAACCTCTTCACCCGGAGCAGCCATGCCCCAGACATGAACGGGCAGGTTGCGCTGGATGACCATGTGACTGGAAAGAATTTTAGGCAGAGTGACCTGTGCCGGCAGGGCTGCACAAGGGACCAAGGCAAGCAAAAGAAGAGATCGCAGATTCATCAGTATCCTTATGAAAGCGGAATGGCGGAGACCGTTCAACGCCGGATTGCAGGCGGAAGATTTCCGGACATCATGTTACCAGAGGATGCGAGTGTGCTTCAGGTCCCGGCAGGCGAGACTGTTGGCCCGACCGCAGAGCAATAGAACACAACTATTTTGCTGGAATCGGTGTCAAATCTAATGAACAGGCGTTTGCGGCATCCGGTTTTTTGGGGGCTCCGAAACGCCACAACCGACAAACCTAACGCTTCTCCAATTGCACGAATCCATTGGCCGTCAACCATTTGCCGCCGATGGATAGACTAGAGGAAAAATCAGCAATCTCACCAAAGGGAACCGACGCTATTGATGCGCAAGGGACACATTACTGTCTTTGCTGTCGTGGCTCTGGCGACTTTCATCAGTTCGTGTTGCCACGGCCAGGCTGCTCTTCTGATGGAGCAGCCTTATGGCATATTCGGCACGCTGAACCCCACCGGACATAACGCGATCTATTTCGAGCGCATTTGCGCCGAGACGCCGGTGAAGCTGCGCCGATGCGAGCCGGGCGAGTTGGGCGCGGTCATCGCACGGTACCAGGGCATCAAGGGCTACGATTGGATCGCGATTCCGCTGGTTCCCTACCTCTATTCGGTAGAAGACGCAGCCGATGTGCCCGATCGCGTGGATCGCGACACGGTGACGCGCCTGCGCAGCCGGTATCGCGAAACGCATTTGCAATCGCTGGGAAACAACTTGCCCAGGGGGAATTTTCTGCGCGGTGGCTGGACGCAACTGCTGGGCGCGGCGTACGAGCGGCGCACCTACGCCTTCCGCTTTCAGACTACGCCGGAACAGGACGATGCGCTGATCGCCCGGTTGAACGCCGGGCCGAACCGTTCGCAATTCAATCTGCTCTTCAACAACTGCGCGGATTTTGCACGGGAGATTCTGAACAGCTATTTTCCGCGCACCTTCGGGCGCAGCGTCTTTCCCGACGCCGGCATGACGACGCCGAAGGACATCGCCTACAAGCTGAACCGGTATGCGCGACAACACGCTGAGGCGCAACTGACCGTGTTCGAGATCAGGCAGGTGCCGGGCTATCGCCGCCACAGCGGCAGCAACAAGAGCATTGCCGAGTCGCTGACAACTACCGGCTACGCGGTCCCCCTCGTGCTGGTGAATCCTTACCTGGCCGGGGGGCTGTTTGTGGACTACCTGGTGCGCAGCCGCCATCACGTGATCCCCAACGATCCCGAGGTAGTGGGGCCCGATAATCTTTTCGAATTGACAGCGCCCACGGCCACCGCGCAGAATCCGGGAAGCGCAGGTGCACGGGCCCCCGGCGCGGCTGACGGCGTCTCCCCAGAAACACAGACGCCAGAACCAGCAAACTCCGGCCTGATAGAAATCAAGGCGATCCATGAGTAAATCAGAACCGCAGAATCTCAAGAACCACGGACGGCTCGATCCGTCCTTTCACGTTGTCACCTTCTTTGTCCTTATCGTCAACCTGGTCGTCGCCATCTTCTACATGGTCCAACATCTGGGTCTTTACTCCGCGTGGCTGGTGGTGCTGTCGGTGGTGGTCTTTATTCCGTTCTTCAAGCTGCGCCTGTATCCGATGAAGGTGCAGGACCGGGTGATTCGGCTTGAGGAACGCATACGGCTGCAGGCGCTGGCGCCAGCGGAGTGGCACACGCAGATCTATCGGCTCAGCGAGGATCAGTTGATTGGGCTGCGCTTTGCGGCGGACGATGAAGTGGTGGAGCTGGCCAAGCAGGCGCTGGAACACAATCTGGATCGCAAGCAGATCAAAGAGCGGATCAAGGACTGGCGCCCCGACAACTTCCGGGTGTGAGAAGAGTGTAACGTTCGAAAACGAAGAAAAGGCTCCAGCGCGCATCCAATCTACGATGCGCTCTGGAGCCTTTTCTTCGTTCACTTCCAAGGCCACCTGTAGCTGGCCTTATTTCTCCTTCGGCTCGGGGCCGTCCTTGGTTTCGCCTTCCGGCAGACTCTCAGTATCGAGACCGTGCTCGTGCTTGTAGTGGTCGACGGGCATCTTGCCATCCCACCAGGCCCAGTTCATCGGGTAGACATCGGGATCGAGGAAGACCTGGTAGAAGTGCCAGACGAGGATAGCCAGCGTGGCCAGGATCGCCTCGTAGAAGTGGACGGCTGTCGCGATGTCGACCCACCAACGCGCCAGCGTGTCGCCGACCCAGACCTTGGCCCAGATCATGACGCCCGTAAGTCCCATCAGCGCCGTGCCCCAGACCAGCGCCCAGTACTCGGCCTTCTCCGCGTAGTTGAAGCGGCCGAATTTGGGCTTCTCGCTGCGCAAGCCGAGATAGTAGGCCATGGTGTAAATGGCGTCGAAGATATCCTTCGGACGAGGCGCGAGATCGCAAATCAGGCGGCGGCCTTCGCGGGCTGCCGCGAGATAGAAGATGTGGTAAACGCCGGCGCCTATCAGAATTACGCCAGCAACGCGATGGATGATGCCGCGCCATTGCTCGCCCATCCCTAGTACATGGGCAAACCACGTGTCGGGGAACTTGAGCGCGAAGCCGGTGATGACGAGGATGATGAAGCTGGAGAGCAGAACGAGGTGCTGCCAGCGCTGGTTGGCGGTCATGCGCACCATGAAGGGGTTCTGCATTTTGCGCCGGTCGACAGCCTTCCTGCGCCAGATGATGAAGTTGTGGAGGAACATGGCGCCGATGACGAGCAGGATGAGAGCAATGTAGATGATCCGCACCCACCGAACGGCGAGCGAGCCGATGTCATGAGGATGGACACCGTCTTCCTGATGCACCCTGGTCTGCGTAAACTTCTGCGTGACGCCCTTGTGGCACTGTCCGCAGGTGGCGTCGAGGTTGGCGCGGTTGACGGTGGAGTGAGGATCGCTGGAAGGCAGAATGTTATGGACGCCGTGGCAACTGGAGCAGTTGGCCGCAACCACTGAACCGCCTTCGGCGGCGAGGCCATGGTAGCTGTCCATGTAGCTGGAAACCTTGTTTCCAGGGACGCCGAACTCCTGCGAGAGACGCACGCCTTCATGGCAGCGGGCGCAGGTGTCGCGCGACAGATTTTGCCCGGCGGATGGCGAGTTGGGATCGGTATGCGACTTGATGGAGTGGATGCCGTGACAGTCCGTGCAGACCGGCGCCATCTGGTTACCGCGCGCAAGAGCCTGCCCATGAATGCTCTTCATGAAGGTGTTGTCGACGTCGGTGTGGCACTTGCCGCAGGTGGCCGGAACATTGAATTTGTAGATCGGCGACTTGGGGTTGGTGGCCGGCATGATGTCGTGCGCGCCGTGGCAATCGGTGCAGACGGCGGCCTTCTGCGAACCCTTCTCGGTGGCGCGCCCGTGCACGCTTTCCTGGTAGCTGATAAAGGGCTGCGCGCTTTGGCCTTGCGACTCCATGAGGAACTTTTGCCCGTGGCAGCGGCCGCAGGTGTAGGGAATGTTCTCGTGACTGACGGGGGACTTGGGATCGGCGGCGGCCATGACTTCATGCGCGCCACCGTGGCAGTCCTGGCAACCCGCGGCGGGCGCACCGGTCTTGCGGGCGATGCCGTGGACGCTGTGCGCGTAGGCATCCTGGGCGTCGGTGTGGCACTGGGCGCAAGTGATCTTTTTGGGCGTGGTGTCGTGAGCCAGGCTCTTTACGTCCGTGTGGCAGTCGACGCAGGCGAACATGCCGCCGTGGATGGAGTGCTTCAGCTTGCTCTCGTCCACGAACAGGCTGAGCGGCTTGCCGTTCACATCGGTCGTCAGCGTGGCATCGGAGTGGCAGGCGAGGCAGTCGGCGTCCTTGAGCTTTTGCGCGGATTGCGCCGTCGGGGCCCAGGCAAGCAGGGATACAGCAAGGATATAGTTAGAAATTCTTCTAGAGTTGTACACGCTATGAGGAGAAGCTTTAGCGTGAAATATGGCAGTGATTGGAGTCACAGGCGGAGAGGATCGGGTGGGACGATCCCGTTTCCGCATGGCGCGTGTTGTAGGTTGACGGATTTGGGATGGGTTTCAATGCTGGATTGAGGCGTAGCTTGGCGTCTCCGGATCGGCTGTTGCGGGCCTGGAGATGGACGATCCGGTGCTGGATGTGAAGGTGTTTGCCACGAACCGCGGGCGACCGATCACCGGGGCAGCAAGCCGACGGCCACTGAGTGCGGCGTTGGAAGGGGCGCAGGAACACAACCCGCTGAGCGAGGAGCATTTCACCGCGGACGGGACGCTGATTCAGGCATGGGCGGCGGCAACTCTTCCTCCACCGGCTCGACGCGAATCTTCGCGATCCGCCGGCTGTCCATCTCAACCACCGTCAAGCGCCTGCCTTCAAACGTAATCGACTCCCCAACGTGCGGAATGTGCGCAAGCCTCATCAGCAGAAATCCGGCCAGCGTCTCAACCCCGCCTTCTCGCGGCAGGCTCCACTGCATCTGCGTTTCCAGATCGCGCAGATTCACCCCGCCATCCATCAGCAGCGCGCCCGAGGCGGTCGTCAGCACGGGAACCGCCGGCGAATCGAACTCGTCTTCCAACTCCCCGGTGAGCTGCTCGATCGCGTCCTCGGCCGTCACCAGCCCAACAACCGATCCGTATTCGTCCACAACCACGCCCATATGCCGCCGGCGCTGCTGAAAGTCCGTGATCAGATCGAGAACCGATTTGGTTTCCGGAACCACCAGCACATCGCGCATGATCTGGCGCAGCCGGAGTTCAACAAACGGCGTGGTCAGCCGCGCGCTCGGACTGGGGCTCGACACCTCCCGGCTCTCAAGCGGCACTGCCTGCAATCCGCTCCGTTCCGATGCCGAGCGAAAGAAGATGAGCCGCGCCAGGTCGCGCGCGTAAACGATGCCGATAATATGCTCCGGCCCGCGCTTCTCGTCGTAGACCGGAACCCGCGAACGGTGCCGCGCAATCACCTTGGCGCTGGCTTCTTCCAGCAGCATGTTCGCCGGCAGCGAGAAGATCCTCTGCCGCGGCGTCATGATCTCGCGCACCGAAACATCGTCAAGTTCCAGCGCCCGGTGAATCAGCGTCTCCTGAAACTTTGGCAGCAACCCCATCCGGCGCGCGGCGGTGGCAATCAGCTTCAGTTCGTCGGAAGAGTGCACCCCGGCCCGCTCTGTCATGGGAACATCAAAGCCGCGCAGAACAGCCGCCGCGGATACCTTGAGCAGGCGAACCGCGGGACGCGCCACCGCCATGAATACCAGCATCGGCGGCGCCACGGCCACAGCCAGTGCCTCGGCCCGTCGCAAGGCAAGCGCCTTCGGCACCAGTTCTCCCACCACCACGTGGAAGTACGTAATCAGCGCAAATCCGATTGTCACGGCGGCAATGTTTGCAAAGACATTGGCGTGCGGCAGCCGGCCAAACCAGCCCATCAGCACCGAGGCGGCCAGCGGCTCGCCCAGCCAGCCAAGAGCCAGCGAGCAAAGCGTTACGCCAAGCTGCACGGCCGGCAACAGCTCGTCAAGACCGTGCTGCAGCCGCCGCACCGCGCGCGCCCCAGGCACGTCCGCCGCCAGCATCTGTTCCACGCGCGTTTCGCGAATCGAGACCAGCGCGAACTCGGCAGCCACAAAAAAGGCGTTGGCCAGAATCAGCATGGCCACGGCGACAAACTGAAGCAGCGAAAGCCCGTGCATCTGGCTCAGAGAATAGCACTTCACAGCAGTCGAGCCGCCGAACCAAATTTGCCGCCCATGGAACAAAGAGCCATCGCAACACGTACTGCCTTAAAGTTGGCGTTCGCTCCATGCCCGTGCGTTCGCCTGTCCGGACGTGCACAGCAGTGTTCACAAGCGGACGCAAACAAGGAATCCAGCACCCGCGCATAACAGCCATATGCTTGAAAGGACAAGGCTTAACAAAGAAATCAGTTTGGCACACAGAGTGCGCTACGATCATTTGGAATGCTGATCTCTGTTCCCTGTCCACTGTTCACCGTTTAGAAAGCGAGGTACCCATGAAGCATCTTCTTGTTGCGGCAACGGCGCTCATCGCCACGATGGCGTGGATGACCATTCCGGTCTCGGCCTCGGAAGCCACCTTCGAACGCACCCTGACCTTGCATGGAAGAGTCGATCTCAACGTCTCCACCGGCTCCGGATACATCCACCTGACCCACGGCTCCGGCAACCAAGTCCACATCTTCGGCCGCGTTCACTCCAACTGGGGTGGAAGCGACGAGCAGGTCAAACAGATCGCCGCCAATCCTCCCATCGAGCAGACCGGCAACATCGTCCGCATCGGCGGGCACCACGAAAACCTACACAACATCAGCATCGATTATGAGATTCAGGCCCCGGCGGACGCTTATCTGAATGCCGCCACCGGCTCCGGCGAAGTCACCGACGACGGAGTGGGCGAGAACGCCAAGCTCAGTACGGGCTCGGGCTCCATCCACGCCACCGGCCTCCACGGAGGCTTCTCCGTCGAAACCGGTTCGGGCAGCATTTACGCCGAACAGATCGGCGATGGAGAGATAAAAGCTGAAACCGGCTCAGGCGCAATCGAGCTGCGCAATCTCCACGGCGGCCTGCACGCTCAAACCGGCTCTGGCTCCATCAAAGCAACTGGAACCCCGGTCGCTCCCTGGAAGCTCGAAACAGGCTCAGGCGGCGTCGAAATCTGGACCGGCGACGCCGGCATCACGCTCGATGCGGAAACAGGTTCCGGCGGCGTCCATACCGACCGCGAGATGAGTACTCAAGGGCCCATCAACCTCCATCATGTTTCAGGAAAAATCAATGGCGGCGGCCCAATGGTGAAGATCGAGACCGGTTCGGGCAGCATTCGCATTCACTGAGACCGGAGATTCGTCTCACTCCGTCTCCGCTGCCCCAACACCGTTTCTCAGTGTCGTTGCTCCGGCGAGGTTCGAAAGGCTCCTTGGGAGGGCCTCGCCTGATTTTTCCTCTCGCCTGTGCACTCCTGCTCGCGCTGCTTACGGAATAAAGTAATAGGGGTCCGGATACTTCACCGAGAACTCAGCCTCGGGCTTCCCCTTCAGATCGCTCCACTGGTCGCCCACGTTGAGCACAATCTTGTATCCCTGCGCCGCAACCTGCGCGCGCGCAGCCGACTTATACGCCTCCGTGGACTCCGTCGATGCCGGGCGCAGAGTCAATCCCCGCCAGTCTTGAAACCCCTGCTCCCGCAGATTGCGCTCCGTCGCATCGCGCTCCGCCTCGGGCCGACCCGTAATGAAGAAGACGCTCACGCCCAACCGCTGCGCCTCCTTATAAAGCCGTAGGCTGCCCGCAATCGCCGGCCCCTGCGCACTCTCGACCCACGCGTCAAACACCTTGCTGTCGTAGGCAAAATCCGCCTTCAGCATCTCCGGATAATTCGAGAGCGAAGTCTCGTCGATATCGAACACCATGGCCAGCTTTTCCCGCGAGTTTGGATGCGCAGCGCGCCGCCGCAAAAATGCAATCGCCCGATCCGCCTGCACGTCGATGTCGCGCGCGTAGCAGCCGCACTTGCACGTGCATTCGTGATACTCCTTGATCTCCTTCTTCAGCAGATCGAGGTTCGGAATGCGCTCTGCCGCCGCATTCACGCTGAACGCCGAATGCTGTGCCTTCCCTGTCGCGGATAGCTTGCCCGCGGCCCGCTGCCCGCCTGCGCCCACGGCCGCCAGTGCGATTGCAAAAACTACCGCCAGAAGTCCGAGATTCTTCTTCACCGTTCCAAATCCTTTCCTGCACACGCTATCGCCAGGTTCAATCCATCGAAACATCATCGCACCGGACCGCCGCGCCCCCCAAGCGCGAAGATGCCGCACTCATCTCACATTCGATACACTAAAGGTATGGTTCACGTCTATCGTCCCCTGCCAGTAGAACGCCTGAAGCTGCTCGTCTTCGATCTGGATGGAACTCTCATCGACTCGGCGCAGGATCTGTGCAACAGCGTCAACGCCGCGCTCAGCGAGTTTGGTCTCTCGCACCTTCCCGATCCGGCAATCGCCAGCTTCGTCGGCAACGGAGCCCCCATGCTCATGCGCCGCTCGCTTGCCATGGCTGGCGGCATTCCCATCGAGCAGGTTGACGAAAAACTGTTCACCGACGCCTACGCCTTCTTCCTCAAGCACTACCGCGAGCACAAGCTGGACTTCACCTACGCCTACGAAGGAGTCCTGGAAGCTCTCGCCGCGCTCAAGGACCTGCACGACGCCCCTGGCGGAACTCCGCGCATCATGGCCGTTCTCACCAACAAGCCGGTGCGCCCCGCCCGCGGCATCTGCGAGGGCCTCGGCATGGCAGACTACTTCCTCCACATCTATGGCGGCGACAGCTTCCCCGTCAAAAAGCCCGATCCTCTCGGCCTGCGCACCCTGATGGAAGAAACCGGCGCCACCCCCGATGAAACGGTAATGATCGGCGACAGCCAGGTCGACGTCGAAACAGCCCGCAACGCCGGGGCCTGGTCCGTCGGCTGCGCCTTCGGCTTCGGTCCGCAAACGCTCTCGAAAACCAAGCCAGACATCCTCGTAGACCGCGCCGCAGACTGGACGGCAGCGCTCAGTCCTGCGAAAATCGATACTAATTCGAAGTAAGAAATTTAGCGCACCGAAGCTACGCCCGTGCGCCTTGTTCGCCGAATGCGCGTTTTGGCCTGTGACTGCATCAATTGAATGCTCGACTGCGCAAGAAACGGTTATCGCTCCGCGGAATCCCGCACCTTAGGGCATTTTCGGAATAAGTATAGACATTTCGAGTGCATGGAAAGGTGGCTTTTTCTTGATGAAAAAGCCACTTGAGTGCATGTCTTCGGTCTACAGAAATTCCGAAACTGCTCTAGCGGATGTACCTCCACTGGAAGCATGACTTCTGCGCTCGAATAACACTTGTAACTTTTTGTTTCATCTTTCGTTACTTGGAGATCTTTGTCATGGGTTCCACTGCTCGCGCTTTTGCGCTTTCCTGCGTCATTTCCTCTCTGCTTCTCGCTCCTGCCGCCCGAGCTTTTGCCCCTGATCCAGCCGCCTCCGCGTCGCATCCCTCTCTCTCAGTGCGCGGCGTCGTGGCCGATTCCACCGGCGCCATCATCCCCGGCGCCGAAGTCGATCTGACGGATGCTGCCGGTGTCGTCACCGCAAAGTTTCAATGCGACGGCAACGGCAATTTCCAGGTCACCGCTCCGCACCCCGGCCGCTACACGCTGGTCGTCTCCGAGGCCGGCTTCAAAACCGTGCAAATCGCAGTGACGATCTCGCCAACCACTGGCCCCACGGCGCCGTCCAAGCCGCTGGCGCTCGTTCACGTTGTGCTTCCCATCGCCGAGGTCGCCACCAACATCGAAGTCAACGCGGAAACAAATCAGGACCTCGCCTCGACCGACGCCAACAGCGATGCCTCCACGCTGACGACCCAGGACCTCAAGGCTCTTCCCATCTTCGACAACGACTACGTTACCGCGATGAGCGCTTTTCTCGACAGCAACGTGACCTCGACCGGCGGCAGCGGCCTCATCGTCGACGGGGTCGAAGCCAACCGTGCCACTGTCTCCGCCTCCGCCGTTCAGGAAGTGCAAATCAACCAGGATCCCTATTCGGCCCGCTACTACTACCCCGGTCGCGGCCAAATGGAGATCATGACCAAGTCCGCCGCCGACAACTACCACGGCCAATTCAACTTCTACTTCCGCGATTCGGCCATGAACGCGCAGAACGCCCTCGCCCCCTCCAAGCCCTACGAGCAGCGCCGCATCTACGAGGGCAGCGCCACTGGTCCCATTCCACACGCCAGTCACAGCAGCTTCCTCGTGTCCGTCAACCGCGCTGAAGAAGACCGGAACTCAGTCGTCAGCGCAACCGTCGCACCCACCACTGCCGACCCCACCGGCGCATTTAGCGCCAATGTGCCCGCGCCCACCCGCGACACTGAATTCAGCACCCGCGCCGGCCACCTGTTCGGCGACCGCTACTCCAGCTACGTGCAATACAGTTATCAGGACTGGACCGGCCAGAACCAGGGCGTCGGCGGACAGACGCTCGCCCCCGGCGGATATAACTCCGAGTACCGCGAAGACGACCTCACCGCGCACGTCGACGCCGCCTATTCACCGGTCCTTCTCAATCAGGTTTCCCTGGTCGGCGAACACACTTCCAACCGCAACAGCAACACCGCCGAAGGTCCGCGCATCAGCCTGCCTGGCGATTTCCTCTCCGGGTCCGCGCAAAGCGACTCCTTCGGAACCGAATACAATTTCCGCTTCTCCGATGTCCTCAGTTGGACGCGCGGCCGCCATCTCGTCAAGGCCGGCGCCGGCGTTCCCCACATGAGCCGCCGCGCCTACGACGACCACACCAACGAACTCGGCACCTACACCTTCGGCCCCACGCTGGCCGCCGACGGCGTCACCGTGCTCCAAACCACCTTCCAGAACTACGCCAACAATCTGCCCTCCGCCTTCTCGCAGAACACTGGCGACACCCACTTCATCTATCACCAGCAGGAGATGGGCGCTTTCGCGCAAGACCAGATCAAGTTCGGCACTCGCTTCTCCATCACGCCCGGTATCCGCTACGACTGGCAAAACTTTCTCGCCACCGACAGACTTGGCTTTTCTCCGCGCGTCTCCTTTGCGTATGTGCTTGACCCCGCTTCGAGAACCATCGTCCGCGGAGGCGGCGGCATCTATTACGATCGCTTCGGAAGCGGCCCCATCCTTGACCTCGCACGCTACGAAACCGCGCGCCGCCGCTCCGTGGTTGTCTCGCTGACTCCTTCCATTCTTCCCTCCTCAGGCTGCGTTCCCATCAGCCAGTGCATTACACTCGCGTCCGAGCCGCCATCGCTTGCGCAGTTGCAACCCAACGCCAGCCTTCCCTACGAAATTGAATACGGCCTCTCCGCCGAGCGCCAACTTGGCGAGCGCGCCACCGGAACCGTCAGCGTCTACACCACGCGCGGCATTCACATGTTCCGCTCCCTCGACGTCAACGCCCCCACGCAACAGTCCGGCTACACCCTGCGCCCCAATCCCGCCTATGGACGCATCCGCCAGATGCAGCCTGATGGCTTTTTTGAGGGCAGCGGCATGGATATCTCCTATCGCGGCCGCTTCAACAAATACTTTTCCGGTTTCAGCCGCTACACATGGTCCCACTATGAGTCCAATACCGGCGGCATTTACTGGTATCCCGAGAACCAGAACGATCCCGATGAGTGGTCCAACTCCAGCTACGACCGCCGCCACCAATTCAACATGTACGCCATGATCCACCCCGATGGCGTGCTCAACCTGGCCGTGGGCCTCTTCGCCAACACCGGCAGTCCCTGGACCGTGCTCACCGGAACCGATGATTTCGGTGACAGCCTCTTCAACACCCGCCCCGACGGCGTTGGTCGCAACACCGAAACCAACCCCACAAACGTGGACATGGACGTGCGCTGGGGCCACGACTTCGCCTTCACCGCAAACAAGGCCGACGAAGCTCCGCGCCTGGGCTTTTCCGCCGGCGCCTTCAACGTCCTCAACCACGTCAACGGCTCCGGCATCGACCAGATCGACACCTCCCCGTCGTTTGGCCAGATCACCTCTGCCGCCCCAGCCCGCCGCCTGCAACTAGGCATGCGCCTCCAGTTCTAGGGCCAAATCCCCCTGGAACTTTTCCTGCCGTTCGCGCGTATCGTTGAGGCAGGAGCCGACGACGATGAAGACAACCCTGCTTGTCCCCCTGTTGGCAACCGTGCTTGCCTTGACAGCTATCCCTGCCCCCGCCGACCGCGACGCCGTCCAGTTCGGCACCGACATCGACGTAACCGCCGCCAACCCGGTCAAGGACGCGGTCTGCTTCTTCTGCAGCGTTCGCGTCGACGGCAAGGTAAACGGCGACATCGTGGTGTTCTTCGGCAGCGTCCACCTCGCCGGCGAAGCCCATCATGATGTTGTCAACTTCTTCGGCAACATCACGGCGGAAGACAACTCCTCCATCCATGGCGACATGGTGAGCTTCTTCGGCTCGGTGCGCCTTGGAGAAAATGTCACCGTCGGCAAGGATCTCGTTGCCTTCTTTGTCTCCCTGCAAGCGCCCCCATCCGTCACTATCGGTGGAGACCGCGTCGTTGTGCCCGGTTGGATCATCTCATTGCCGCCCCTGATCCTCATCCTCGTCATTCTCGTGATCGTCTTTGAGTTACGCTCCCGCCGCAGGCGTCAGTTGCTCAGCGGCTATCCCTTCCCGCCCCACCCCTAGCCGCCCAGAAGCTGTACGCTGAATCCATGCATGAATCCTGGGCACTCAGCCCGCGCCCGCTCCGCATCGTACTGCCCGGCGGAAGCGGACAGGTCGGGCAAATGCTGGCGCGCTATTTTCAGGACCGCGGCCACCACGTCACCGTGCTCACCCGTGGACCCTACACCGCTCCCTGGCAAACCGTGCACTGGGATGGAGTACACGAAGGCCCGTGGATCGAAACGCTCGAAGGCGCCGACGCCTGCATCAACCTCGCCGGACACAGCGTCAACTGCCGCTATCACGCCGAAAACCGCCGCAAGATCTACGACTCGCGCATCGGAACCACCACGCTGCTGAATCGCGTCATCGCCGGCCTCGAAGCACCGCCGCGCGTCTGGCTCAACGCATCCACGGCCACGGTCTACCGCCATGCGCTCGACCGCCCCATGGACGAAGCCACCGGCGAGCTGGGCGGCCACGAGTGGATCTCGAAACGCCACCGCGCCCCCGACACCTGGAATTTTTCCATCCGCGTCGCCAAAGATTGGGAAACCGCCTTTTTCGCGCCCCCCACGCCGCGCACGCGCAAGGTTGGCCTGCGCAGCGCTATCGTCTTCAGCCCCGTCCCCGGAGGCGCCTTCGCAACCTTCCTGAATCTTGTGCGTATCGGGCTCGGCGGCACGCAAGGCAACGGCCGTCAGTTCGTCTCCTGGATTCACGAGACAGACTTCGCCCGTGCTATCGACTTCCTCATCGCCCGCGAAGACCTCTCCGGCCCCGTCAACATCTCCGCCCCAAATCCGCTTCCCAACCGCGAGTTCATGGCGGCCCTGCGCGATGCCTGGGACATGCCCAACGGTCTCCCAGCCCCCTGGCCCTTGCTGGAAATCGCGGCCTTCCTCATGCGCACCGAATCCGAGCTAGTCCTCAAGAGCCGCCGCGTAATCCCCACCCGCCTCCTCGAAGCCGGCTTCCAATTCGAATTCCCCACCTGGCCCGAAGCCGCTGAAGATCTCGTTCGTCAATACAAAAACAGGGAATAAGGCTTCTGCGCCCTATTCCCTGTTTTGCTGTTCCCTGTTTCCTATTTCCTGTCGTGCCCCTATTTCCCTGGCGTAATATCGGTGACCGGCAAATCCCAGTGCCCGGCCAGAATCTCGAACCGCCTCTGTTCTTCTTTCACATAAGTCGCCTGATCCGGCCACAGCTCCTTGATGAATGCCGCTTCGTCCGGATTGGCCGTAGTCGCCACAGTCGAGTCCTTGTAGCGAATCGTCACGCGATAATCCCAGCGCCCGTCTTCGGTCGTGTGGTAAGCCGGCGACTCAATCTTCACCGACACAATCCGCCCGGTCGCCTGAATCTTTTTGAGCAGCGGAAAATGGTTCTTCAGGAACAGATTGAGAAACTCCTCCTGGTGCCCCCACTGGCACTTGTAGTAGTACTCAACGGTGTACGGCTGTCCCGCTCCACCCTGGGGCGGCGCACCCTGCGCCTTCAGCGGCATAGCCAGCGAAACAGCAAAAACAACGGCGAAAACGGCAAGCAGAATCCTGCGCATGACAACCTCCACGGTTCGATTAATTGTCATTGTACCGTGGAGGCAGCTAGCAGCGTTTTCAAACCGGCCCGCTCCCGGCGTTGCACACTTTAAGCTGGCGCAAGCCGCCGGTGGTATATTTCTCCCAACCGAAACAGCTGCAGTTTGACCCCGGTTGAAAGTTGAACCGCGTGTGTCCTACTGCCGCCAGGGAGAAGCCATGAAGCGTCTGCCCGGAGTCATCGTTTCCGCCATCGTTCTCATCCTTGGATCGCTTTTGCAATTGCTGCTGGCCGCCGGCATGGCCTTCGCCGGAGCCGTCGAGCACAACCTGCCTGCTTCCAGCCTGCATCCCGGAGCGCCGCCCATCCCCGCCTGGATGCCGATCTTCATGTACGGGCTTTGTGCCTTCTTTGTTGCTGTCGCCGTCTGGGGAATCCTCACTTCCATCGGCCTTTTCCGCCTGCGCCGCTGGGCGCGCTACTCGACGCTCGTCATCGGCGGCTGCCTCGTCCTCATCGGCCTGCCCTCGATGTTCATGATGCTCGTCCTGCTCGCGGTTCCTCTGCCTCTGCCACCCAGCGTGGATGCCTCACAGGCCCAAACCGTGCACGCGATGACCAGAGTCATGTTCGGCGTGATTGCTGTCTTCTACGGCCTCATCAGCGCCATAGGCGTCTCCTGGCTCATCTACTTCAATCGGAAGAAAGTGCGCGAAACCTTTACCGGTGCGCCAGGGCAGATTATCGAAAGCCGCCGCCCATTTCTGATCTCCATCATCGCCGTGTTCAGCATGATTGGGGCGGTCTCGTGCACGCTGATGGTGCTGCTGCCTATTCCCGCGGGATTCTCCGGATGGATTCTTCATGGCTGGCAAAAAGCAGCGTACTACCTGATCTATGCCGCACTGCTGGGCGCGGCCGGGGTTGGCCTGTGGCGGCTCGAAGAGTGGGGCCGGCGGCTTGCGCTCGCTATGCAGGCATTTGGCCTGGCTCACTACGTCGCATTTCTCGCGTACCCATCGATGATGATGCGCTATAGCGAAGCAATCAACCGCGAGTGGAATCTCCCACAGCCACAGCCATCGCCTCTGTTCTCTCAGAGTGCGTTTTACATTCCAATCTTTGGCTTCGGGATTTTGATCCTCATCGCGATCGTCGCTATTCTCCACCATTACCGCGCAGCCTTCAGCCGCCCGGCCGATCCCCCGCAAATCAAATCCCCGGCACTGCCATAGCCGCGGATCGCCTAAGCCAGATCGATCACCGGATAACAAGTAAACGGCTCCGTGACCACCAGCCAGTACGGAATGTAAGCAAGCTCCGGCTGCCCTTCGATGCTGAAATGCAACGGCCGGAACGGGTCCTGTTTGATCCGTCCCAGAATCTCCTCATGCCGCTTCCCGCCCGGCACCTTCAGCACGGCACTGTCTGACCCGACGAGCGCCAGCAGCACCGGCCCGTACTCCAGCGCGAACCGCTCGTACCCTTCAATCTTGTCGAGCCCCGTATACCGGGTCAGCTTCAGTTCCATCGGCAGCGTAAAGCGAACGGTATCGCCGGTCGACCATCTCCGATTCAGCGTTACAAAACTCCCCGGCTTTCCAGTGACCGCAGCCTCCTTGTTCACGCTTACCTGCATCGGCCCGGCCGCCCACGCGGGAACCCGAATCCGGATCTTCGCCTGCGCCGCCTGCGATGCACTTATTTCCAGTTTCACATCCGGACTCATCGGGAAGTTCCCCGACAGCGCAGCCTTCATCTGCGTCCCACCCTGCGTCCACTCAATCGCCGACGGCTCGAACAGGTTTACATACAGCCCGTCCGCTGCCACCGAATAGATGTACTCCGGCAGCGACCCCAGCAGCCGCGTGCCCTGCCCCTCGCAGCACGAGTTAGTGCAAAGCGGAACCGGCAAATCGCCTTTCATGCCCACCAGTCGCGCGTGGTAGATAATGCCGCGCGATCCCACCTGGTTCGCAAGGCCCACGTTATAAATCGACTTCTCAATCTCGTTCGCGTACTTCTCCTCGTCCGGATACATCAGTTGAAAACGCTGATTGAAGCGCGCCCAGAACACGCTGCCGCACGTCTCTCCTGTCTCGCAAAACGGAAACTGCGCATCCAGCTTGTACGACCCCGGCGGAAACTCCCCAAACTCCGTAATCGCAATCGACCCGCCTATATGCTCCCAGTGGTCGTGATAGAGATCCCACGCGCCTTTCATCGCATCCAGGTAACGCTTGTCGCCCGTCGCCCGATACACATCCAGGTACGCTTCAAAATCCGTGATCAGGTAGTTATGCGGCCGGTCGTAAGGATACTGCCACACAACGTCCGTCTTATGCGCCGCAAGCCCCTCCAGCCAGTAGTCCTCCTGGTAGTAGCGCTGGATCACCTGTATGTCTTCCGGCTTGCCCACCGGCGTAAAGTACATCCGCGTATTGCCGATCATTCCCTGCACGCCCTGCGTTCCACCGCGCATCATCTTCGGCAGATACTTGCATTGATCGAACCAGTCGTAGAACCCCCGCAGCAAGCCAAAAGCCTTCGGATTGCCCGCGTATCCCGCTTCGATCAGTCCATGCGTAACCCACGCGCGCGTATACCCGCCGCGCTCCGAGTTAAGAATCAGTTCTTCCGGATACGCCATGATGTAGCCGTTCGATGCGCGGCACTCCGCAATGCCGTCGACCACGGCGTTCATCCATCCGCGCAGTTCGGGATGATCGATCCAGCGCAGCGTGTTCCCCGCTCCCATCAGGAACCGCCCCGCACTCGACCCCGGCAGCGTCGTCTCCCAGAACGCGATCGGCTGGCGCATTCCCGCGCGTACCGGCTTGCCCGCCCGCTCCCTGAACGGCCGCAGCATCTCCTCCACTGAAAACGAACTCAGCAGATACGTGATGTTGTTCTCCATCGCGCGCCGGAAGAGCCCATCGCCTTCCTTCACGCGAACCCCCGTGAGCGGCACGCTTGCCTGAAAAGGAACCGTATGCCACTGCGCCACCGGAGTTACGTTCGCCGGATTGTCCGTGACAACGCCCTCGCCCATCGGCCGCGGCGCGCGCACAATCTGCGCCAGATCCTTTGGATTGCCCAACTCCGGATCGGCTGTCACCGGGCAGCTCACGGCAACATCCTTGCCGCCGCTGACAACGTCGATCTTCGAGAGCGCGAGTTCGCACCCAACCCCATCTTGCGCAGGCCGCAGCCTGGTTGCGGTCAAGCGTACGTACCGGCCGGCAACGCCTCCGCCGGCGAACTCCGTGATCTCGTCGTACGGCTCCGCAAAATCCGCTTGGCTCAGGTCCGCAAGCAGGGTCGAACTCGCAAACATCTCATCGTTCGACACTTCGATCCTGAACCGCGAGGGAAACCCATACCCACTCGCATGAGCATCGCCCGGAGTGAAGGCCGGATACAGCCGCACGCTATCAACAGCCCGCGCCGCTCCGAGATCGATCTGCACCCACGTCGCCGAATCAGCCTTATGCGCAGCCTTCGATATATAGGGCCGGTACCAGGTACCCGCGCCCCACGCCATCCGTCCCAGCGTTCTCACCGTGCCGGCAGGCATTTCGGCCGCAGCCGCAAAAGCAGCGCGCGGACCAATCGTCTGCAGAGCCGCCAGCGCGGCTCCAGTCTTCATGAACTCACGGCGATCTATAGACAAGACGATTTCTCCTCAACGATATGAATGCGGAAATAGACGCCTCGAAGAACTCTCCGCCGCGCCGACAGTCCATCCTACATCTCGTTGGAAGAGTGGGTCACATTGCAGCAGCCAATCGCTCGCCACAAAAAAAGGGCCCCCGTTTTCGACGGGGGCCAAGTTGCCTTGGTTCTCTCGCTTTACGAGAGCTTTTTTGGCGGCCGGACGGCGGGGTGGCCGTTGGCGCACGGATGCCTCGGAGGAAGGACTTAGGCTTTACGGCCTATCCGCGCCAGTCGAGGAAGCAACACCCTGGGGTGGTGCGACTTCCTGGGCCGCCAAACTGTTTGCCATCAACCGTACGCGCACATTGCTGTTCCTCACCGGTTTGCTGTTTTCTTCTCCGGTTGAGGCCACCTCGACATTGCCGAGGGCTACAAAGTGCATGCGGTAGACGGGAATCTGGTGTTCTGAAACAAGGTAGCGCTCAACTGACTGAGCCAAACGCTGTGAACTTTGGATGCCGATGCTGCCGGCGTGGGGAGAATGCGCTTCCATCTCCACGATGTAACCGTCGTGTCCGGCCATGCCCGCCGCCAGATCGTCAAGCTGCTTCTTGGCATCGGCAGACAACACCGGGTTTCCGCTCCGGAACGCGATATCTACATCGGTTACCTGGCGGTATTGATCGAGACCCTTCACCGTGGTGTTCAACTGGTCCACGTGTCCGGCTGCGTTCTGCGCAAGCCCATCTGCATTCTGCGCCTGTGCGCCTGCAGCGGTTGCCGTCTGATTCGCCGCATCTGCCGCAGCCTGTGCCTTGGTGATGCCTGCCTGCGCCCGTTGATCCACATCCTTGATGTCGCGGGCGTTTCTGGCATTCACTTCATCCAGTTCGCTGAGCCGGTTGTTGATCGGGTCGGTCTGCTTCCTGACCCAGGTTTTGCGGGCCATCGGATTAACGCGTCCCCAGAACCCTTCCCTCGCCGGAGGAACGTACGGTGCTGCTTGGGGGAGGGGCTGCTGCTGCTCCGCCGCCGAAGGAGGGGTGTTCTGCGTGTCCCCTGCCGGCTGCGACTGCTGCGCCCACGCAGGGACACCAATTGCAGATGCCAGTACAAGTGCTGCTACCTGGCTGGGGAAAAGACTGCGAACAATGGCATGGTTCTTCATGGATGAGAAACCTCTTTTTTAAAGCTTTCTCCGCACTTGAAGCCTGCGGGCTGAGCGATTCTGTCTGCTCGCCCTTACCTAGTGCAATGACCATGCCAAACTGACCCGATTTCAGACATTATCTTTATCTTGTTTAGAATGAATTTATTGCGCTGGAGCCTCGTGCCTGCTATCGAGCAAGACAGCCCTCCCGGCCCGCCTGCGACCGTGTAAATTCTGCACGGCCCGGTACTTTCTACCAGGTAAAAAATGAGGTGGAGGGAGATTATATCTTCTACTTCGTATCCACGTGAATAATCCGGATTTCCGGATAGGCGCCGTCCCAGTCCTGCGAAACCGCGTCGAAGATCAACCGGAAATCCTGGCTGTCGCCCGACTTCAGCGGAGCAGCCGACACCGGCTCCACATCTATATAAGGATCGCGCATCCGGATCAGCTTCATCTGCTGAGTCTCGTTCCGCACTACCTCCCGCGCCACATTGCGGAAGAGAACCTGAGCAGTGATCCCGGTAACGGTCCTGTTGCCCTGGTTGGCGATGTGCCCATCAAGGTACGTCAGCTTTCCCCCGGACAGATTCGCCGACTCGCTCATCGCCAATCCACTGATCGGCAGGCTCGCGGCGTAGGCATCCGCGGCGGCCGAGACTGGCGTCACCTTCGGCGCGTTCCTGCCCCGGCCCAGCAGCAGCACCAGGACCACCAATACAGCCACCACCACGCCGGAAGCTATGCCAATCGGAAGCCAGTTGCGCTCCTCGCGCTCGGCCGGACGAATCAGTTGCGGACCAGTGCTCACGAGCGAATTCTACACCCGTTACCAAGGGAATATCTTCCCCTCTGCAATCGCCGCCGAATCGCGCACGATTTCCCCAACGCCGTCGATAAAAGAATCAGGTCCGGTATTTCCTGGACCCGCTCTTCATCTCTCTTTTATCTTCGCGGCGTACAGTGCATCCAGGGATTCAATTGCACCTGAAACCTCTCACGAGGGAACTCATGCGCTCCGGGAACCGGCGCCCTAGATCTCTCGTAATGTTTTGATGAAAGGCGTGGAAAGGCGGACCAGCGATGCAGCCCTCCCCTGAGTACTCATCCAAGTCGATGCAACCATCCTCAGGTGCGCTCCAACAGCCAGCACGGGCCGCAACCCTGGTCTATCAGGGCGTTACTATCGCCGCCATGCTGCTTCTCCTCTGCAGCATGTGGGTCTTCTAAACCGCACTGTCTCGAAACGAGACACTTCACCCAAACCGCGCCCGCTTCACCGTCTGCCGGAAGTCCTCGCCCGTCATCTCCACGCGCACGCACATCTCCGCCAGGCGCGACCGCATCCGGTCCCCGATCCGGTCTCCGAGAGTCGGCTCGCGTCCGGCGCGCTCCGCATCCGACAAGCCCCCGCCACCCGCCGGAAGATCCGGGTAATTCGTCGTGATAATCGTGGTCAGCTTGTCGTTATACCGCGAGTTCAGAATCAGCGCCACCGTATCCCACACCCACTCGTTCGGCTTTTGCGCGCCCAGATCGTCCAGCACCAGCACCTCAGCGGCAAACACCGGCTTCAACAGCTCAAGTTCTGTCGTCTGCACCTGCGGGTTGTAGCTGTTCTGGATGCTCTTCAGCAGTTCGCGGTAGTCGCAGAACAGGCCCCTTACGCCCCGCTCCTGCACCAGCCGCCGCAGCACGCCAACCGCCAGGTGAGTCTTGCCGACGCCAATGGAACCGGTAAACAGCAGGCCCTTGCCCGCTGTGTCCACGGGGTAAGCCTCTACAAACTTCCGCGCTGTAAGGTGCGCCTGTCCCAGCGACGGATGCGCCCCCCGGAAAGCCGTCTCATAGCCATCCAGCGTGTACTGCCGGTAGCGCTCCGGTATGTGCGCCGCCGCAATCCGCCGTTGTTCCCGTTCCATCTCCTGGCACTCGCAGGCGCGGGACACCCACACGCCCGACTCGTTCATCACCCGCACCAGCCCAACTCCACCGCAAATCGCGCAATTACTCATCTGTCTCAAGCCTAGCGCACAGGGCGCCCTCAGCCGCCGGTGCAGGCCCGGTGCGTTTCTGTGGAAAAGCCTCCACCACCGCCCTCGTAATTCCCTACAATCTAAGGCGCGGACAGCACAGGACAATTTTCTCCGTCAATTCTCTGTCCGCACCAAACCAGGACGAAGATTAGGAAACGAAATGAAACTGCGTACCGCACTTCTTGCATCTATTTTGGCCGCGCTGCTGGCGCCGTCCATGCTCATTGCCCAGCAAACGGGAACTCTGCCTGAGACCAAAGCGCCTTCAGCTTCGCCAGCGGCAGTTGAGGCTGCCCCAGCGGCAGCGCCCGTCAACGCCGCCAGAATGACGCGCGAAGAACAGATCAAGACCGACTGGCCCTGGCTCGCCCGCTTCAAGGAGGACAATTTAAAGCTCGGCCCACCGGCCGCTGGCGAGCAGCGCGTAGTCTTCATGGGCGACTCCATCACCCAGGGCTGGCACCTTGACGTCTCCTACCCCGGCAAGCCCTACATCAACCGCGGCATCAGCGGCCAGACCACCCCGCAAATGGTCCTGCGCTTCCACCAGGACGTGATCGCCCTCAAGCCCAAGGCAGTCATTATTCTCGCCGGCATCAACGACATCGCCGAAAACACCGGCCCCATTACCCTTGAAGAGACCGAAGACAACCTGGCCGCAATGGCTGAGATGGCCTCAGCCAACCACATCCCGGTTGTCTTGTGTTCCGTCCTGCCGGCTTTCGATTTCCCCTGGCACCCCGGCATGGCCCCCGCGCCCAAGGTCATCGCGCTCAATCAATGGATCAAGTCCTACGCAGCGGAAAAAGGCCACATCTACTTGGACTACTACTCCCCCATGAAGGACGAACGCGGCGGCTTGCCTCCCACTCTCAGCAAAGACGGCGTCCACCCCCTCCCCGCCGGATACGCCGTCATGGCCCCCCTGGCCGAAGCCGCAATCGAACAAGCAATAAAAACAGGCAACAGCAAGTAGGAAACACGAAACAGATCAAGCCCCCGCCGTTTCACCCGCCTGCCCCGCCAAACCGAGGCGTCCCATCCTTTTCGCGCACATGCGAAAAGGGTGGGACCGCAAGTCACTTCACCTGCGCGCTTTTCCTAGTCCCTAGTCCCTTCGTCCCTGGTCCCTCGCTTCCCAAAAATTGCTAATCCCCCCAATTCCCCCTACAATAGGAGAGAACGATTGCAGGAAAGGTCTGTCTTCAGCGATGCCCAAGGAAAAGATTCACCCCAACTACGCCGCAGTGATGGTCAAGTGCGCCTGCGGAAGCACCTTTGAAACCCGGTCGACCCACAAGGGCGACATCCACGTGGAAATCTGCTCGGCATGCCACCCGTTCTTCACCGGCAAGCAGCGCCTGGTCGATACCGCCGGCCGCGTCGAGCGGTTCCGCCGCAAATACGCCAAGTCCGACACAGCACAGGCAGCGGCCGCAGCCAAGTAACCGCCGGCGCAACACTCGGTGAACGCGATTGGGCCTCCGCCGCGGCGGAGGCCCAACTTCGTTCGGAACCAACCAACTACGTGCCCTTTTGAGCCGCACGTTCTTTCAGATCTGAAGTGTGAAACATGCCACGCGCCAAACGATCAATTGAAGCAACCGTGACCATCGACGGGTTTTCCCTCGTCTGGCGTCTCCATCGCGAGCAGCAAGGCAACGCTGCCGAGGGGTGGAGGGGCATGGCAATACATGTGCGAGTCGCCGAAGGCACGCGCCGCGAGCTTCACATGGAATATCCGCCCATCGAGACGCAAAAGACCAGCTACGCCAGAATTGGCTACTCCCCCCGGCCGAACATCGTGCCGGCCGAAGTGGAGGCTCAGATTCGGGAAGCAATGGCGGAGGGATGGGATCCTGATTCGCGTGGCAAGCCATACGTATTTCAGGTTGCTGAACCACCGCAATAATTGAGGTTTATGGCCGGCAAAGGTTTCACCGTAAAAAAGGAGTGGGATAACCCCATCGACCACCCCATGCCTGCCGAGGCCCGGGTGCCCGCAGAGGTGCGTCTTGGCACGGTCGCCGTCGCCCCCGCCACTGTCCTTGCCCCCATGGCCGGCGTCACCGACACCGTCTTCCGCCGCTTCATCCGCCACGCCAGCCTCTTCAGCGCCACCGCCCCGCTCGATACAAACTCGGACTCCATCGACTCCACCGTCTCCAACGCCCAGTCCGGCTGCGGCCTGCTGATGACGGAGTTCACCTCCGCCGACGGCCTCTCCCGCATGAGGGAAACCAAGCGCCGCCGCTACCTTACCTTTTACGACGACGAGCACCCCATCGGCGCGCAACTGTTCGGCTCCAACCCCGAAACCCTGGCCGACGCCGCCCGCATCGTCGAAGAGACCGGCTTCGACATTGTTGACCTCAACCTCGGCTGCCCCGCCAAGCGCGTCGTCGGCTGCAACGGCGGCTCTGGCCTCTTGCGCGACCTGCCCAAGATCGGCGAAATCTTCCGCGCCGTCCGCAAAGCCGTCACCATTCCGTTTACCGTAAAATTCCGCATGGGCTGGAACGAGAAGCAGATCATCTGCGTTGAACTCGCCCGCATGGCCGAAGCCGAAGGCCTCAACGCCGTGGCTCTCCACGCCCGTACCCGCGAGCAGGGTTACAGCGGCCAGGCCCAGTGGCAATGGATCGCCGCCGTCAAACAGGCCGTCTCCATTCCCGTCATCGGCAACGGCGACATTCGCACCCCCGAGGACGCCGCCGCCATGGTCGCCGAAACCGGCTGCGACGCCGTCATGATCGGCCGCGCCGCCCCTGCCAATCCCTGGATATTCCGCCAGATCGCGCAATACACCGCCACCGGCGCCTACGAGCGGCCCACCCTGGAAGACCGCTATCGCATGATCCGCGCCTACTTTGAGATGCTTCTCGCCGAGACCGAGACGACTAAGGACCTTCCCCGCGACGCCCGCCTCGGCGACCCCGCCGGCAAGATGAAGCAGTTCGCCACCTGGTTCACGCACGGCGTCCCCGGGGGCGCCAAGCTGCGCGCAGCCATCTACCACGCCCGCACCGGCGCCGCCGTTCTCTCCGAAGTGGAAGGCTTCTTCATGCCCCGCCTCGAAGCCGGGGACGCTTTCCCGCCCGACGCCAACGACGCCCCGGAAGACGCGCCCTTCCCAGTGGACACGCTAATCTGCGATTAACTCGCGGAAAGCCCCAGGTACTCGATCCGCGACCTGTCTTCCCCGCGCACCAACCCCCGCATCGCCCCCGCCACAATCTCCTGCGCCCGCAGCCCATCGCGATGCGTAATCGGAAAACTCTTCCCGCCCCGGCAGCACTCCAGAAACGTCTTGATCTCTTCCTTGTAAGCCACTCCATAGCGATCGATGAACTCCGGAAGCGGCTGATCGTACCGCCTCATTTCAAAAGTCCTCACCGCAATCGGCGCCTGCGCATCGCGCATCCCATAAGCCTCAACCGTCACCTCAAGCAGTTTCTGATTGAAGCATCCAATGCGAATCAGCCCGCGCTCGCCATAGATCACCGTCTCGCCCCGATACCCGGACACATGATTCCGTCCCACCTGAATCTGCGCAATCAGCTCATCGCCAAAATCCAGCAACATCAGCGCGTCGTCAAAATCCTCATCGCACGTCGTCAGCCGATGGCTGAAGATCCGCGATCCAACCGCCAGCGCCCGCTCCGGCTTCCGCCCTGAAAGCCACACAACCTCATCGACGTTATGCACCGCCATGTCAGCCAGAATTCCCGGACTCGCAAATCCATTCGGCGCCGGCCCCGAGTCCTCCAGCGCCGAATAAATCTTGAACACCCGTCCAATCGCGCCCTCGTCAATAAGCTGCTTTGCAAACAGAGTCGGCGCATCGAACCGCCGCTGAAAGCCCAGCATCAGCGCATCCGGATGCTCGCGCTCCAGCAGCTCCGCAAACGCGCGATCCCCCTCCAGCGTCCCCGTCAACGGCTTCTCAAGAAAGACCCGCTGCCCCGCATCGATCATCCTCAAAGCGTGCGCGCGATGCAGCGGCGTGTTCGTCGCGATCACCGCAACGTCGCACAGCCCCGACTGCGCCATTCCCTCGATGTCGTCGAAGACCGGCGTCTCGGTCCCCGTCATCGCCAGAAACGCGTCCGCGGCCTTCTTGTCAACGGTCGAAACGCACGCCAGCCGGCACAGATCCGTCTCCTGCTCGAGCTCGTGCACATGCAGCGCATGGATCATCCCCATGCGCCCAAGCCCCGCCACGCCTACGCGCAGCGGCCGTTTCAGTTTTTCGATTGGTGACACAGACATACAGGCACATCCCTCAGAACTCCGCAGAATTCTGCGAACAGCCTAACACCAAAGACCTGAGCCCTTCATGGACCACCGCTGTCCGCCTACTCCACTTCCTGTTTCGACTTGTAGCCGTCTCTGGCGATAATGTCGTACTTCAGCGATTTCTTCTTCTCGTCCTGGAACTGCAGCGGCTTCCCCTCTTCATCCACAAGCGCCACCCGCAGCTTCCGATACGACCCGTCCTGCTTGGCGTTCGAGGGCCTGTACACAAGCTCGTACTTCGAACGAATCGTCTGGTTGATGTTCTGGAAGATCTCCGGCATCTCCCCTTCAAACCGCGGAAAGAAGCTCATCCCGCCCGTCGCGCTGGAGAAAGTCCGCATCTCGTTATCGGCCTGCAGGTAATCCATGTCGCGCATCGCACCCCTCATGCCGCCACGCCCTTCGGACATCACCCGCACCAGCCCGCCCGTCGAGACCGTAAAGATCGTAATGTCCCGCGAAGCCTTTACCCGCTTCAGAATCTTGTCGAACGTCAGCTTGGAAAACGTATCCCGCCCCGTCGCGATCAGAATGATGTATTTGCGGCCCTCCACGCGATCCAGGCGGTCCATCGACTCATACAGCGCGTCGAACACGTTCGACTCTGAAAACCCCGGAATCACCAGCGAGTTGATGCCCTGCAAAATCTGATTCTTGTCCTGCGTAAAGTCCGTCACAATCTGCGTATGCATGTCGAACGTCACCATCGCCACGTAGTCATTCGGCCGCAGTTGCTGTGCAAACGCCCACGCCGCGTTCTTCATGTCATAGATAAAGTAGTAGCTGTTGGCCGCAAACTCGCACAGCAGCAGAGCGGTAATCGGAGCCTCCGTCCGCTTGAACCCGATCACTTTCTGCTCGACGCCATCCTCATACACGCGGAAGTTCCCCGGCTTTAGTCCCGGCACGAACTGGTGGTTCTTTTCGAGCAACACGCCCACGTCCACCGTCACCTCCGGAACATCCAGGCGCAGCGAAATATTGCCCAGCCCCTCGGGATTCTTGATCGACGGCGCAGCCGGAGCCGGTGGCGGAGCCGCTTCCTCCGGCACATCTTTCTTCTTCGGCACCGCAATCACTCCGTTATCGCCGCTCGGGCCGCCCGAAGCCGGCGCTGTCTGATCCGGCTGCTGCGTTTGCGCAGGCTGCGTCTGTGCAGGCTGTGTCTGCGTCTGGGCCTGCACCAACGGATTGATGGCCAAAACCGCCACGGCAAGCATCGGCAGGACAACGCGAAAACGGCGTGCAAATGAAACGAATCGACGCAGCGGAATCATGGCAACCTCTGTGTTCAACAGCATACGGGATCAACCTCCAGCAAAGACAGCCTCCAGGATCAGCTTCTAGCTTCTAGCTTTTCTCTACGATCGCCAAACCAGTTGGGTGCCCCAGGTCCGGGGTCCCCGAGGACAGGTCTTCGTCCTTGGGGTGGAGGTCCCGATTTTGGGACCTGGGATAGCAGGACACTCAATCGCAACGCACGACATCGCGCTGTCAGGAAGCTAGCAGCTAAAAGCCTCCTCACCCCTCCCCGCTGTACTCTAATAGACGTGGAATTCCCTCAAACGAGAACGATCCTGCGCCTCGCCGCGGACGCCCTGGCACTCGCCGCACTTCTGGCTGCCCTGTCCTCCCCAGCCCCCCTCCGCGCCCAAGCCGCCGAACCTGCCGCCCCGCCCCCTTCCACCGGTGGCTTCTTCCCCCTCAGTGACGTCCACGCCGGCCTCACCGGCACAGCCTGGACCGTCTTCGCCGGCAGCAAGCCCGAGGCCATGCAGGTCGAGATCCTCGGCGTCCTGCGCGGCGCCCGCGGCCCCGGCCAGGACATGATCCTCGTTCGCCTCCACGGCGCCCACCCCGAATACACCGGCGTCGTCGAAGGCATGAGCGGCAGCCCCGTCTACATCGGCAACAAGCTCCTCGGCGCGCTCGCCTTCCGCATCGGCCAGTTCAGCAAGGAGCCCATCGCCGGCATCACCCCCATCGCCGACATGCTCAAAGTCTGCGCTCCCCTGTCCGCCAGTCCCCAAGCCACCGCCTTCTCCCAGCCCGCCGCCGCCCTCCCCACCCAGCAGATGAACTTCCAGATGATGGAAACCCCTCTCGTCATGAGCGGATTCCACCCCGAGGCCATTCGTCTCTGGCAGCAGCAGATGGCCTCCACCACCCTTTCCCAGATCGCCGCCGGCGGCAGCAGCGGAACCTCCGAGTCCAATCCCTCCATCTCCTCCGCTGCCCTGGCCACCATCGTGCCCGGCTCCGCCGTCAGCGCCCAGTTGGTCCGTGGCGATCTTGAAATCTCCGCCACCTGCACGGTCACCTACATCGATCCCAAACAACTCCTCGCCTGCGGCCATCCCGTCCTCCAGGCTGGCCCCGTCTCACTGCCCATGACCACCGCCGATGTGGTCGCCACCCTGGCCTCGCCCCTCAACGCCTTCAAAATCGTCAACACCGGCGCCACCATCGGCGCCTTCACCGACGACGGCCAATCCGCCATCCGCGGCGTCCCCGGCGCTCAGGCCCGCATGATCCCCATGCACGTTTCGGTGGACTCGCCCGCCGGAAAGCGCCAGGTCAACGTCGAAATCGTCGACCTGCCTTCCCTCACCACCCAGGCCATGGAAGTGGTCCTCTACAACTCACTCCTCCAGGCCAACGACAGCACAGCCTCCACCAGCTATCACCTCACCGGCAGCATTCTGGTCGCGGGCCATGCGCCCTCACCCATCGACCTCTGGGCCGGGCCCAGCGACGTAATGCCCGCCCCCATGCAGGCTGCCGTCCTGGCAGGCTCCCGCTTCAACGATCTCTACGCCAACAGCGACCGCCAAACCGCCCTACGCTCCATCGACATTCATGTCGACGCCATTCCCCGCCGCGCACAGGTCGAACTGGTCTCCGCGCGCCTGGTTTCCAGTGACACCGCCCACGCCGGAGACACCGTCCTCGTCGAGGCAACCATCCAGCCCTGGCAGCAGCCCGCACGCAATCTCCGCATTTCCGTCGCCCTTCCCACCCGGCTCGACCCCGGCAACCTCCGCCTGCTCGTCTCCGATGCCGCCACCCTGGACCGTGCCCTCGACCGCAATCTTGACCAGCCCCGCCTTCCCGGCCACCAGCCCGATCTCGACGCCGTCCTCGCCCAAAACCGGCGTCTTCACTCCGCCGACCATATTTATGTCAGCCTCCTCGTGCCTGAGACGCAGGCCGGCGTCTCCGGCCACACTCTCACCAGCCTCCCGCTTTCCGTTGCAAATGCCCTGGAACCAATGCGTTCCGCCCAGCAAGCCGGCCTCAACGGCGAGTCGGCTCTTGTCGCCGCCGACGTCCCCTCTGGTGGTATCCTCTACGGCTTTCAGGTAATCACCCTCCACATTCAACCCGGAGGCGGGTTAAACTAATCTTGGTTTAGATTTGCCCCAGATTAAGTTGTTTGTTCATTAACCCCGGCGCCTTGGTTAAAAATATGCCGGATATCAGCCACCCGCGGAGAGGAATCCACAGAGGCCATGGCACAGATTCAAGGTTTGGCAGTACATGCGGCAGGAGCGGAGCTCTTGCCCTTCCATTACGACCCAGGAAAGCTAGGTTCACAGGAAGTCGAGATCGAGATTACTCACTGCGGCATCTGCCACAGCGATCTTCATCTCATCGCCAACGATTGGGGCATCAGCCAATACCCCTTCATTCCCGGCCATGAAATCGTCGGAACCGTAGCCGCCGTCGGCGACGGTGTGCGCTCCCTCGAAGTGGGCCAGCGCGTCGGCCTCGGCTGGCAGTCCAACTCCTGCGGCCGCTGCGAGTGGTGCATGAAGGGCCTTGAAAACCTCTGTCCTGAAGCCGAAGGAACCTGCGTCCATCGCCACGGCGGATATGCGGACCGCGTCCGCGCCAACGCCCGCTTCGTCATTCCCATCCCCGACGCTCTTCCCAGTGAACAGACAGCGCCCCTGCTCTGCGCCGGTATTACCGTTTACAACCCCATGCGCATCCACGGCGTCAACCCCTCCTCGCGGGTCGGCATCGTCGGCATCGGCGGCCTCGGACACATCGCCATTCAGTTCGCCCGCGTATTCGGTGCTGAGGTAACAGCCTTTTCCACCTCCGCCGCCAAAGAAGCCGAAGCCCGTGCACTCGGCGCCCATCACTTCGTCAACAGCCGCGAATCCAAGGCCATCAAAGACGTCGCCGGCACACTCGATTTCATCCTGAACACCGCCAACGCCGATCAGGACTGGGGCTCCTACATTCAGGCCTTGCGGCCTACCGGAACGCTCTGCTTTGTCGGCGTGCCCCCATCGCCGGTGAGCCTCCACGCCTTCCCGCTCATCTCCGGACAGCGCTCCGTCAGTGGCAGCCCCGTAGGCAGCCCTTACCAGTTGCGCGAAATGCTCAACGTTGCCGCTCGGCACAGCGTCAAAGCCACCACCGAGCTCTTCCCGATGTCCAAAGCCAACGAAGCCATCGAGAAAGTCAAAAAGAGCAAAGTCCGCTACCGCGCCGTCCTCGCCAACTAGAGCGGTTTCGATTCAAGTGCTGCCACTTGAAGATCATTCGAGGGGTCATTTTCTTGAGAAAAATGACCCTTGACGTCTACGTTTCTGTAAATAGCAGAATCGAAACCGCTGTAGTATCCAGTCTCAGAAATTCGCAGTAAAACACTGGTTTTCATCTTATTTATCAAGTACTTACACGATACCTATATTATGTTGATACAGCCTAGTTGGTTGCCGACGCGGGGGGCTGGAATTCTTCGTTCATCCAGTTTTTTAGCGCGTCGATCTGCTGCGGCCGGCCGAGGAAGTCCTTTACCAGTTCCGCGGCCGGTTTGGTTGCTCCCGGTTGCAGCACCGCCCGCCGGTACCGCATGGCCGTTGGCCCATCCAATAGGTTGTTCCGGTCGAACTGCGCAAAGAAGTCGATGGCAATGACCTTGTCGAGAACGTAGGTGTAGTAGTTGGAAGCGTAACTTGTGAGGTGGGTGAAGGATGCGAAGAAGCGGTCGCCCTCGACCGTGGTGAAGGGGCTGAAGCGCCTGACGTCGGCCTGCTGCAGAGCATCGAAGTCGATAGCGGCCGGGGCCTGGTTATGGATCTGGAGGGAGAAGCTGGAGTAAACGAGTTGGGTCATGAGCCAGCGGCCGCGGCCATAGGAGCTGGCCGCATTCATCCTGGCGATGGTGGCGACTGGAATGGTTTCGCCGGTCTGGTAGTGCTTGCCGAAGGATTGAAGAATGGCGGGGTCGTGGAACATCTCCTCGAGCATTTGCGAGGGGGACTCGACAAAGTCCCCTTCGACGTTGAAACCGCCCGCACCTGACCACTGGCCCTGGCTGCCGAGGATATGGTGCATCAAGTGGCCGAACTCGTGGAAGAACGTGACGACCTCGTCGTACTGCATCAGTCCGGGAGCGCCTGCGACGCCGCCGGAGAAGTTGCACACCAGCATGCCTTCAGGAAGCTGTTTGCCGCGAATGCCGGGGACCACCGGCTCAGAGGAGAACCACTTGTCTTTGCCTTCGCGCGGATGCATATCGAGATAGATGCGGCCCAGCAGCTTGCCCTGGTTGTCCGGCGCGGCGTCGTACACATCGAAGATGTCGACTGATGGGTCCCAGATGGTGATGCCGGTGACCGGCTTGAAAGAGACGTGGAAGAGGCGCGCGGCGGTCTTGAGGATGCCGGCTTGCACCTGCGCGTAAGGAAAGTAGGGGCGGACGCTTTGCGCATCGAAGGCAAACTGCGCGCGGCGGTACTGCTCAGCCCAGTAGCGTGAGTCGGACATGCTGATGCTCTCAAGGCCGGGCTGCCGCTTCTGCGCAAAGGCGAGCAACTGGGCATACTCGCGGTCAGCCACGGGGCGCGCAACCTGGTCGACCTGCTGTATGAGCTTCTCGACGTTGGCGGTCGAGCCGATCATCTGGTCGGCGGTGGCCAGATCGGCGTAGTGGGCATAGCCAAGCGTGGTTGCCAGCTCCTGGCGGGCGGCGAGCAGATCCCGGAGCACCTGGATGTTCTGTGGATACGCCCGCTGGTTATAGGCCAGATACATTCTGCGGCGGAGGTTGGGATTGCTTGAAAAAGTCAAGACCGGTTGCACGTCGGGCTGTTCGGTGGTGAGTGTATAGGCGCCGTCCGCAGCCGGCTTGTGGAGCGCGATGAAGTCGGCCGGCAGCCCTTCGAGCTCAGCCCGTGTGGCCTTAATCTTCAGGGTTCCATCGGCGATGTTGCGGCCAAAGGTGAGGGAAAGCACGGCGATTTTGTCCTGGAGGGCGCGAATCTTCGCCCGCGTCGCGTCATCCTTGTCGACGCCGGCCAGCCGGTACTCCAGCAGCGTGCGTTCCAGGTAGTGGCGCGTTGGCGGGTCGTTGGCGGGCAAAGGCATTGCCGCCAGCGCGCGGTAGACCTTCTGGTTCAGGCTCAGGTCGGTGCTGGCCGAGGAGACCTTCGCCGACATTGCCTGGCCCTTATCGCGCAAAGGCGCGGCATCGGCCAGCATGTAGAGCAGTGATGCATTGTTGCCAGCCACCGCCAACTTATTCTGCGCATCGTCGTAGGGGCGCAGCGTGTTCTCGACGGTGCGCGGCCCGGTGACGGCAAGCAGCTTGTCAATGTCCGCCTTTTCGGCATCCAGGCGCTGATTGATCCACGACTCCAGCGCGGCCGGATCGTTGCCCTGCACCCAGGCATGGAGGGGATCGGCGGCGGGCTGCTGGGCGGCCATTTTCGTTGCGCCAAAGAACAGAGTGGGAAGGAGGACGGCAAGGATTGAGAAGGACTCTCTGATATTCCACATAACGCGAGTATTCTACGTCCATTCCGTTGAGAAAAGCCGTGATCAAGGACGCTTGAGGAAAGCGCACTTGCAAGGATTGGGCCTTGCGGGAAGAATCGTCTGACGCATGCCTCGTGTTTGTGGCAGCCGTGCGTTTGGAACTCGCCGGTATGGCGATCCCGTTACACTGAGAGTTGCCTCCCATGACCGCTTATTGCGAAGTCGCGCTGCCAGTGCCGCTGGATCATACGTTCACCTATGCGGTGCGCGGGGGGCAGAGGCCGCTGCGCGGGGCAAGGGTGATTGCGCCGTTCCGGAACGAGAAGCTGATCGGGGTGGTGGTGGGGGTGAACGCCAAGGCTCCGGCGGATGTGGAGATGCGGTACCTGGAGGCGGTGCTGGATGAGGAGCCGCTGCTGAGCGAGCAGTTGATGGGGCTGGCGGAGTGGATGGCGGGGTACTACCTGGCTCCGCTGGGCGAGGTGCTGCGAGGGATGCTGCCGCTGATGGCGGAGGTGCGGCGGACGGTTTATTACCGGATTACGGATTTGGGACGGGATGTGCTGGCGAAGAGGGTGGAGGGGGGCGAGGAAGTCGAAGAGCGTTCCTCGGGGGCTAAAGCCCTGGCCTACCGGTTGGGGTTTGATGTTCCTCGATCCCAGGTGCCCAAAGGCGAGGCACCTGGGGCACCCGAAGTTGGATTGGGATTTGGTGTTCCTCAAACCCAGGTCTCAAAAGCGAGACCTGGGGCACCCGAAGTGTATAGGGAGGATGTGGATTCCCACCCTTCCCGCAAAGAGCGCGGGAAGGATGGGGCACCCGGAGTGTATAGGGAGGATTTGGCACACGGAGTTGGTCCAGAGAAAAAGAATGGGGTGAAGCGGCGGGGGAGGCTTTCGCAGGAGGAAGTTGATCTGGAGGTGCGGGTGCTGCGGCGGCTGGCTGAGGGCGAGGCGGTGAAGGTGTCGACCTTGCGGACGGCTACGGCGGCGACGCTGCCGGTGTTGGCCGGAATGCTGCGGAAGAAATGGATTGCGCGGGAGACGGCGGCGGTGGAGCGGGATGCGCGGCGGACGGAGCGGTTTGCGGTGCTGATTCCGGAGACGCGGCTGCCTTCGCTGACAGAGAAGCAACAGGCGATTCTGGCGGAACTGGCGGCGTGCGGCGGGGAGTTGCCGCTGGCCGAACTGCGGCGGAAGGAACTGCCTTCGTCGACGCTGCAGACGCTGGTGAGGCGCGGGCTGGTGCGGATTGAGGAACGGGCGGCGGCGTTCCGGATGGGTGGGCTGACGCCGACGATGACGGAGCCGTTCAAGCTGAACGGGCCGCAGATGGATGCGCTGGCGGAGCTGGTTCCGGCGCTGGGGGCATTCAAGCCGTTTTTGCTGTATGGGGTGACGGGGTCGGGGAAGACGGCGGTTTATCTGGAGGCGATGCAGAGGGCGCTGGATAAGGGGCTGGCGTCGATTTTGCTGGTGCCGGAGATTGGGCTGACACCGCAGACGGTGGGGCTGCTGGATGCGGCGTTTGGCGACGAGGTGGCTCTGTTGCATTCGGCGCTGACGCCGGAGGAGCGCAGCGAGCAGTGGCGGCGAATCAAGAGGGGCGAGGCGCAGATTGTGGTGGGTACGCGGTCGGCGATCTTTGCGCCGGTACCGAACCTGGGACTGATTCTCGTGGATGAAGAACACGACCAGAGCTACAAGCAGGAGGAGACGCCACGTTACAACGGGCGCGACGTGGCGGTGATGCGCGCCAAGTTGGCCGGGGCGGTGGTGGTGCTGGGGTCGGCGACGCCGTCGTTGGAGAGCTGGGAGAATTCGGTGCGGGGCAAGTATACGCGGATCGAGATTAAAGACCGGGTGATGCACAGGCCGCTGCCGGAGGTGGAACTGGTGGACATGCGGCGTGAGTTCAAGGAGACGGGGAAAGAACAGATTTTTTCGCGGGCGCTGGTGGAGCAGACGAAGACAGCTCTCGATCGCGGGGAGCAGGTGCTGATTCTGCTGAATCGGCGGGGGTATTCGTTTGCGGTGATTTGCCGGGCGTGCGGGGAAAAGCTGGAGTGCGAGAACTGCGCGATTGCGTTGACGCATCATAAGCCGGCGTTGGACGAGGCGGAGATTGCGCGTGAGGGGCAGAGGCTGGAGTGCCACTATTGCGGGTATTGGCGCAAGGTGCCGGCGCGGTGTCCGAAGTGCGACAGCGAGCATTTGTACTACCTGGGCGCGGGGTCGCAGCAAGGGGAGGAACGGCTGACGGAGATATTTCCTGAGGCGCGGATTGGACGCATGGATCGCGATACGGTGCGGGGTCGGTACGACATGGAACGGCTGCTGACGCGGCTGCACTCGGGCGAGATCAATTTGCTGGTAGGCACGCAGATGATTGCCAAAGGGCATGACATTCATGGCGTGACGCTGGTGGGGGTGGTGGGATGCGATAACGCGCTGTCGATGCCGGATTTTCGCGCGGCGGAGCGGGTGTTTCAGTTGATGACGCAGGTGAGCGGGCGGGCGGGGCGCGGAGAGTTGCCGGGACGGGTGGTGGTGCAGACGTATTATCCGGACCACTATGCGATTGTGGCGGCGACGACGCACGACTATGCGAGCTTTGCGGAGAGGGAGTTGAAGTACAGGAGATGGATGCACTATCCGCCGTTTGGCGTGCTGGCGAATGTGCTGGTGCAGTCAGGGAAGCTGGAAGAGGCGGCGGGGTGGTCGGCGGTGCTGGGGAAATGGTTCGAGAAGGCGAAGCCGGAAGGGGTAAGAGTGCTGGGGCCGTGCACGGCGCCGATTGCACGGATCAAGAATGTGTACCGGTTTCATTTGATTTTGAAGGGCGGGTCGAAGAAGGCGCTGAATGCGGCGCTGAAGGGGATGCTGGCCCATGCGGAGACGGCGGGGGTGCCGAGGAGAAATTTGGTGGTGGATGTGGATGCGCTGCGGCTGATGTAGCCACCTGCGGTGGGGCGGAGGCCTTCGGCTTGGAGAGCGATCTGACTCTGTTTCCCAACTTTGTCGCTAAGATGGGAAAATAAAACAATGAGTCCTCTGCCCGCCTAGACAATTTTCAGTCCCTTTAATGTATCCAGATAGATATTGCCCCGTATTGCGAAGAGGGACCATCCAATGCGTTGAAGCACATCATTCGTATCCAGCACGTCACACAACGTTGCAAAAAGCCTTGGGATGCCTTTATGGGCGTCGGTAGAATTTTCGGGATTCGAATACTCGTCGTATCGATCCACTATGAAATCGAATGCTTCATCAATATCTAGACCCAATGAAAGGAACTCTAATTGAAGAGCGGTTGGGAGTTCATCGTGAAACTTCCGATGAAACGATTGAAACATCGATTCCATCAATGAAGACGCCTGTTCACGTTTAATCCCACCATCGAGCAGCCGAGTACCAATGGAAGCCGAGACAGTAAAATACTGCAGAGCCGTAGCCTCCAATAGAAACCGAGTCTTGTCCATGCCAACCGCTACGGCCTGAGTCTGGAACATAAAATCTTGCGCCGTAGGATTCAACAGGAGGCTAAGGGAGGCATTGGCTAGCACTTCTGCGAGTTCCTGCAAAGGTATCGCTGTTTTTCCAAAGCCGAACATGGCAGCGAGTATAGCAGAAGTCGAATATATCTATGCGGGTCCGGCTATTGTCTTATTTGTCCAGTGCTGCCCTATTCCGCACAGCCAAGAATTCTGCATGGCCACGAATGCGGATACCATCCAATTCTCCTTTCAGGCGGTCAATTTCACCATCGAATTCAGAGACTGTCATGCATGTCTGGGTAATATACTTATCTCCGGTGGTGAATTTTACTTGCACATGTGCTCTTGGAGGGTGCGGCAGTTCACTCCTACGATCATCTGCAAAATATAGTACTAGATTCCCCATAAAAATTTATCCTTTCAAATTATGATTCAATTTTTCTGTATTACCGTGAAGATTTATCTTCGCGGGCTTTAATTGAGTTGAGAATCAAATCTAGTTCTAAAGCCATCTCGTGAATTCGTTTTGTTTCGAATTCTGTGAAACGATCAGATATAGTCTCTACCAAATTAGAGAATACGTCCTTGTCTCTATCAGTAATGCTTGCCATTGTTTTTAATCTCCCTTAATTTAATGTGCCTGTCCCTCGCGGAACGAAGTGAGTATGTTCCCGAACCTGTCAGGTGTCAAGGAGTAACAGGCTTCAGCACACCTGGCTGAGCTTGCGAACTTGCTCAAACAGTGCGATTGAGGTCGCTCGATAGTGACAAGGCGCATCAGATGCCCAATTGACGGAAGAGATCGGCGGCGTCTTTCGCCTGATGGACATCTACCCTTTTGGCGAGCTGCTTGCGGACCTTGGCGGCTCTTTTGCGCTCGGCAGCCCTTTTGCGGGCTTTTGCGGCGACTTTTTTTGCGGCGGCTTTGCGGGTGCGGATTTCTTCGGGGGAGTACATGGTGCCACGGCATTTTTTTGCGCCGCAGTTGCAGATGGCTTCGTCGTCGCCACCGTCGTAGAGACAGTAGTCGTAGGTGATTTCTTCGGCGGGGGCGATGTTGCGGATGGCCGTGATCCAGACGTGGCCGTCCTTCTCCTCGGTTTCGCAGTTGGCGTCGCAACTGTGGTTGATGAACATGGCCATGGCGTGGCCGTCGATGACGATCTTTCCATCGCCCAGTCCAAAGAGGTAGGTGATGGGCGAGTCGGCGAAGCCGCGGTCGGCCTGCTGCTTGGTGAGACGGTGGCCGGTGTATTCGGTGACGCGGGTGCCTTTGCGAATGGCGGTGGTGGTGTAGCAACCGGCGGCGTGGATGGCGGAAGAACGGATCATCAGTCCCATGAATGTGCGATGCTTTCCTTTGGGGCGGGATTGGGCGGAAGTGGAAATGCCTTATGGACGCATCGTAACATTTGAGGGGTGAGAGAGATTGGAATGAGGCATGGCTTGGGGATTGCGCTGGTGCTCGGGGGCTGCCTGATGGCGGGGCCAGAGCTGTGTGCGCAGGCTCAAAACGATGGGCAGAGCAAGACGGACCCGAATGCGAAGAAGCCAGTGCAGCCCGCGCAGCAGCAGGCAACTCCGCAGACTGCGCCACAGCGCGATTCGAATGCGTTTCCGGAAGATACGAGCACGGTGCCGGTGATGCCGAACAAGCTGACGGACGTGCCTTCGGGGACTTTCAGCGAGGCCGAGGGCGGCGATGCGCGGCTGCCGGGGGACGATCTGGACCCGGTGCGGAGCCCTGATGGGGAGGGTGCAGAGTCGGTGAGCAGTGATCCCGCGCAGGAGTCGAGTTCCAGGTTGAGCGGTCTGGATAGTTTGCTGCCCAAGCCGGGGGACGATGACACGGGTAAGCGGAGGAAGAAGGGCGAAGCGCCCGAGCATCAGGAGACCTCGAAGGAAGATATCAGCGTGGGGAAGTATTACCTCGAGAACAAGAACTGGAAGGCGGCACAGTCGCGGTTCCAGTCGGCGCTGGTGCTGGCGCCGGAAGAGCCGGATGTTTATTGGGGATTGGCGGAGAGCGCGCGGCATCTGGGGAATATTGCCGAGGCGCGGACGAATTATTTAAAGGTGATTGAATACGATCCGGATAGCAAACACGCCAAGGAAGCGCAGAATATTCTGAAGACGCAGGAAATGGCGAAGGCGAAGTAGGGGGGCGCGGTTAGGCCGTATCGACATATACTTGTCACGTAAATACTTGATAAATAATGGAATTGTCCTCCTGAACTCCCCCGAGAGGCTGTCATCCTGAGCGAACGGGGCCCCAAGCGCTTTCCGGGGTCCCCAAAGAGCGCTTTTGCTCTTTGGGTGGAGCGTGGGGGTGGTGAGTCGAAGGATCTGCTGTTGCTTTTTCTCTATCGACAATCTTCAGCCTGTTTTGGGGTAGTTGTCGGTGCATCCAACACGACCGTATATGTCGATGCGCCCTAGAAGCCTGCCCAGCGCAGATAAGCCGCGATCATGGGCTGGCCCCAGAGGCTGCTGACGATGCCGCCAATACAGAGGAAAGTTCCTAAGGGGAGTTTGCTGGTGGCCCAGCTTTTAGGGTTGGTGCGGGCGCTGGGGGCGGCGAGCAGGACGAGGGCGGCAAGCGCGCCGAGGATGGAGCCCAGGGCAAAGGCTAACAGTGCGCCGGGAAGGCCAAGCCATGCGGCGAGCAGAGCCATGAGCTTGGCGTCGCCCAGGCCGATGCCTTCCTGGTGGCGGATGAGCTTGTAAAGCCAGCGGATGAGGAGGATTAGGGAGGCGGCGGCGAGGATGGCGAGGGCTGCCGAAAGTGCCTGGCCGAGCAATCCTGTTTCTACTGTGTCGTTGTTTGGTACGTGGGACCGAAGAAAAGCGAGCAGGAGCGTGTCCGCCAATCCAAGAGCGGCCCCGATCAAAGTGAGTGAGTCGGGTAGCCAGAGGTTCTCGGCATCGAGCATGGCCAAAGCTACCAATAGCCAATAGAAAATCATCTGCCCGATTGTGCTTACCAGATGAATTGCGACGAAGATTGAGGGCGTCCCCACATTGAACACCCACGGCAGGAATTGCCATGCTTGCCAGGCCCACAGCGCTCCGACGGCAACTTCCACCAGCGGATAACGCCAACTGATTGCGGTGCGGCAGGTGCGGCAGCGGCCACGGAGGAGGAGCCAGCTCAGGAGGGGGATGTTTTCCCACCAGGAGAGGGTGTGGGTGCAGTTGCGGCAGTGGGAGCGGGGGTGGACGATGCTCTCGCCTTCGGGCCAGCGGCTTAAGCATACGTTGAGGAAGCTGCCGAAGGCGAGGCCTAGAACGGCCGCGAATGTTGTGCCGAGAATGCGAATCATGTGCGAGTTGAGTATACGGTTTCAGGTGATGGACGGGTTGAATGTGTTGAATCCCAGGTGCCCAAAAGCGAGGCACCTCCGCCCCAAGGACGAAGACCTGTCCTTGGGGACCCCGGACCTGGGGTACCCGATCTGAAGTGGGACAACTGGCTTTTCGCTCTTTGGACATCGAGATTTGTGCTACCCCACCCTAGCCACAAAAACAGAAACGTGGCGAGGGTGGGGCACCCGGAGTGGATGGAACAACCGTCGATCCCGGAGGGGTAGACTGGAGGGAAATGGAACTCTCTTCGGAAAGCTTGAATTCAAAGGATTCTGAAACACCTGCTGCGGCGGATGCTGCGCGGACTGCGACTCCGGTTATTGCTACGGATGCGGCTGAGGCGGCGGGACGGTTTGCGGAGTCGGTGCGGATTATGGCGCGGCTGAGGGCACCGGACGGGTGTCCGTGGGACCGCGAGCAGTCGTTCGATTCGATTCGTAAATACACGCTGGAAGAGACGTATGAGGTCTTCGACGCCATTGAGCGGAGGGATTTTCCGCACCTGGCCGAGGAGTTGGGCGATCTGTTGCTACAGGTGCTGTTTTATGCGGAGATGGCGGCCAACGAGGGGCACTTCACCATTGCCGATGTGCTGGATCATCTGAATCGCAAGCTGGTGAGGCGGCATCCGCATGTGTTCGGCGAAGAGGCCTCAAGGGCGGCGGGGAATCGGGCCGATGTGGACGCGGATGTCGAGGGTTCGTCTGCGGCGGTGTTGCGGAATTGGGATGAGATTAAGGTCGCCGAGAAAAAGGCCGCGGGCGACGAGAAGAAGCAGGTTTCGCGACTCGATGGGGTGCAGCGGGCGATGCCGGCGCTGGCCGAGGCAGCGAAGTTGGGGGCGAAGGCGCAGAAGGCTGGGTTTGATTGGCCGGGGTGGCGGGATTTGCTACCGAAGATTGAAGAGGAGACGCGCGAGCTGGTGGTAGAGGCCGAGTCTGGTGATCCTGCGCGGAAACCGGCTGTCGAAGCGGAGTTGGGCGATTTGCTGTTTACGGTGGTGAACCTGGGGCGGCATCTGGGAGTGGATGCGGAGATGGCGCTCAGGGGGTGCAACAAGCGGTTTCGCGAGCGGTTCAGGGAGATGGAATCGGCGTCGGAGCTGCCCCTGGAAGAGCTTGGGCCAGAGGAGTTGGAAGCGCTTTGGGCGGGGGCGAAGCGGAAACTGGCTGGGGAGGCGCAGGAGTGATCGAGATTCGGTCGTGCGAGGGGTTCGACGAGTTGGAGGCGTGCGTTCAGCTCGAGATTGAGACGTGGGGCTACGACGAGAGCGAGACGATTCCGCGCAAGACGTTTCTGGTGGCGCAGACGATCGGCGGGCAGGTGATGGGGGCGTTCGATACGGAGATTGCCGGGAGCGCGGCGAAATCGATGGTGGGATTTGTGTTTTCTTTGCCGGGGGTGAAGACCGGGGCCCCCAGCGACGGGTCCATGTCGCTGGGGTGGGATGCCGGGAAGAGCGCACCGAAGGCATATTTGCACTCGCACATGCTGGCGGTGAAGGAAGCATACCGGAATCGCGGGTTGGGGACTCAACTGAAACTGGCGCAAAGGCGTGAAGCGCTGGGGCGTGGCATTCGGCATATGGAATGGACGTTCGATCCGCTGGAAATCAAAAACGCATTTCTCAATATCCACAGGCTGGGGGCGATTGTTCTCAACTATCGCGTGGATTTTTATGGTGTATCCTCATCTCGACTGCAGGCTGGACTGCCCACAGACCGTTTGGTGGCGGAGTGGGAGCTTGATTCCCCAAGGGTGCAGGCTATTCTCGATGGCCTTCCGGCACCCGAGTATGTGATCGAAGAACGCATTCAGGTTCCGGCGCAGATGTACGCATGGAAGAGATCGGAAAGCGGCCGGGAACAGGCGCTGGCCGTTCAGCAAGAGAATCGACGGAAGTTTCTGGAGGCATTTTCCCAGGGGTTGGCTGTAGTTGGCTTTGACCGGGACGCGGAAGGAAATGGCGTCTTTGAACTGGGGCCGGTTTCGCAGTTGGAACAGGACTGATTTTTCATTGAATTGACTTTCCCGAGGAAACGAACAATTTATGCGAATCGATGCGATTATCCTGCGCGAGGTGCACCTGCCGCTGGTGCGACCTTTTGAAACCAGTTTTGGCGTGACACGGAACCGGAGGATCCTGCTGGCCGAAGTGCAGTCAGAGGGGTTGACGGGTTGGGGCGAGTGCACGGCGGGGGAGCATCCGCATTTTTCGGCGGAGTGGACCGATAGCGCCTGGGCCGCGATTACGCAGGAGCTGGGGCCGGCGCTAGCCGCCGCGCCGCCGGAGCATGGCGGGGAGTGTCCGCGGATCTTCGGCAAGGTGCGCGGGAACCGGATGGCGAAGGCCGCGCTTGAGAATGCGATCTGGGATCTGGAGGCGCAGCGCGAGGGCTTGCCACTTTCAAAGCTGATTGGCGGAGTTCAGGAGAGGATTGCTTGCGGGGTTTCGCTGGGGATTCAGGCATCGATTCCGGAGCTGCTTGCGGTGATTGAGAAGGAACTGGCGGCGGGGTATCAGCGCATCAAGCTGAAGGTGAAGCCGGGCTGGGATGTGGAGGTGCTGGAGAAAGTGCGGCACAGGTGGCCGGAGATTACGCTGAGCTGCGATGCGAACTCGGCGTACAAGATGCGGGATGCGGATCACCTGGTGGAGTTCGACCAGTTCGATCTACTGATGATCGAGCAGCCGTTGTGGCATGACGACTTCTACTACCACTCGATGCTGCAGAAGCGGCTGGAGACGCCGATCTGCCTGGACGAGTCGATTCGGAACCGGAGAGATGCGCTGGCGGCGATCGAGATGGAGTCGTGCAGGATTATCAACATCAAGCTGGGGCGCGTGGGTGGATTCTCCGAAGCGATTGCGGTGCATAACGCGGCGCAGGAGCGGGGGATTCCGGTGTGGTGCGGCGGGATGCTGGAGTCGGGCATTGGGCGGGCGCACAACATTGCGCTGTCGACTCTGGAGAATTTCACGCTGCCGGGAGATGTGTCGGCATCGGCTCGGTATTGGGCCGAGGACATTATCGAGCCGGAGGTGCTGGTTTCCGCAGAGGGCGAGATTGCGGTTCCGGATACGCCGGGGCGCGGATACGAGGTGCGGACGGATCTGGTGGAGCGGCTGACGGTGCGCAAGGAGACGATTCGGGCGATGGAACTGGTGGGGTGAGTTCGCCGGTTTTGCGGGAGTCAGCATTCTTCTATCCCACCCGCAAAGCGCGCGGTAGGATGGAGCACCCTCGCTGATTGCTGAGGGGAGTAAGAAGCAATCGCCGGTCCTTCGACTTCGGGCGCGAGTTCTAAATTCAAGCATGAATTGACTGCGGTGATAAGATGGCCAGCGGAGTCAAGACCATGCTCGAGAAAGTTGCGAACAGAATGCCGGATAGAGAATTGCAGTTGAATGATTTCACCCGTCTGTTGGTGGCGGGCTTTGCCTGTTTTATTTCCGTTGCCGTCGTGCACGGCCAGCAAGCGCCCAAGCTGACGATTCAATGGGACAAGGTAACGGTGGTTTCAAAGTCCACGCCTACGTTGCAAGTGGTAGTCAATCCGCCCTTGCGGCCGGGTGAGCCGCTTGGGGAGGCATCGTACAAAGCCGTCAAGGATCTGGGCGCGGACTATGTGCGCTATGTGCCGTGGCTGCCCTATCCCAAGCTTGCCGTTGCTGAGCTTGAGCCGCCCACACCGCAAAAGACTTCGTGGGATTTCAGTCTTATCGACCCGATGACGAAGGATTTTCTGGCCGCCACCGAGGGGCATCCGGCGATTCTCAACTTCAGCACTACGCCGGCCTGGCTGTGGAAGTCCGATAAGCCGGTCACCTATCCAGCCGATGCCAACAAGGTTACATGGGACTACACGCAGGGGACGGAACTGCGCGACCCCAGCGGCAAGGAACTGGGTGACTACTACGCGCGCCTGGTGAGCTGGTATGTGAACGGCGGTTTTACCGATGAAAACGGCGTTCGCCACGAGTCCGGGTACCACTACAAGCTGCCGGTGTGGGAGGTGCTAAACGAGGTGGAGGCCGAACACAAGATGACGCCGGAGCAGTACACGGCGCGGTACGACGCGATTGTCGAGGCCATCCACAAGGTTTCACCGGACACGAAATTCATGGGCATGGCGCTGGCCAATCCCCAAGCCAATCCTCACTACTTTGGCTATTTTCTGAATCCGATCCATCACAAGGCCGGCATCCCGGTGGATTACATCTCGTACCACTTCTATGCCTCGCCAACAAAGGATGAGACACTGGATCACTGGCAATACACATTTTTCGATCAGGCGAATGGGTTTCTGACCGGGGTCCGCTTTGTGGAGAGTACGCGCAAGCGGCTTTCGCCGCAGACGAAAACGGACCTGGATGAGCTGGGCGTGATTCTGCCCACCGACAACAAGCCCGGGGATGAAGTGCCTCCGCCAGCGCGCTACTGGAACCTTAACGGAGCGCTCTACGCCTATCTTTACATCGAGCTCTCGAAGATGCAGATCGATCTGATCGGGATGTCGCAGATGGTGGGTTGTCCGACGCAGTTTCCGAGCGTGAGCATGATGGACTGGCGGAACAACCAGCCCAATGCGCGCTATTGGGTTCTGAAGCTGATCAAGGATAGCTTCCACCCTGGCGACCAACTGGTCGAGACCTCGATCAACTCGGATGACGTGGCCGCGCAGGCATTTCTAACGCCGCGCGGGCACAAGCTGCTGCTGGCCAACAAGCGCAATCGGACTGTGGAGATTGAGCTGCCGGATGCGGAGAAGGCCGCAGCGCGTACGGTGGACGAGCAAACCGGCGACGGTCCTGCGCGGATGGTGAAGCCGGCAGATGGCAAGATTGCGTTGGAGCCGTTTGCGGTAACGGTGGTGAGCTGGTAGGTTTTGCCGGCGGGATTTGATTTTCTGTGCGCCGCGTCCGCATTTCCTCTGTGGATGAGGTCCACGGGGCTCAGCAGGATAGGGTGTTCTGGTATCCCACCCTTGCGCGAGGAAAAACGCGCAAGGATGGGGCACCGGCCGCGAAAGGCTGCTGTGCGCCGTGTACATATTTCATCTGTGAATGAGGTCCACCCGGCTTTGAAGGGGTTTGTGTTTTGCGATCCCACCCTGGCGTGGTGTCTCCAAAATTCTTGTACGAGTCGGGGGAATGCAAAAGCAGATTCTTCGCTCACCACCCCCAAACTGAGAAACGTTTGGGGCCCCGTTCGCTCAGAATGACAGCCGCAATTATGGTATGAACTTCGGAGACAGGCCCTAGCGACAGAAACAAAGACGTCGTGCCCAGAGGGCGCCCAGGTGGGGCACCGGACAATTGTCGAGATCTGTGCCGAAACGCCGTAAAGGCGGAGTTTCTGGGGCCACAGTAGCCAAGTGGTTCACAGGGTGGTATGCGTGCGCCAAAATTGGACTTAACGGGTCCAGTGTGCCCGAACTCCTTAGCCAAAACCCAGCCCAAATCTGGTACGTTGAATAGGAAGGACTTTATTTTCAAGATGGCCTCAAATCCCTACTTTTCCCTGGCGGTTTTGTTTTTGGCTGCGCTGGGTTTTGGGCTCGCTCCGCTGGCGCTGGCGTGGCTGTGGGCGAGAGTGTTTTCTCCGGCAAAACCCAACGAGGTCAAGAACTCGATTTACGAGTGCGGTCTGGAGGCCAGAGGCGACGCGTGGGTGCAGTTCCGCTCGGCCTACTACTTGTACGCCATCATCTTTCTTATCTTTGACGTGGAAGCGGTTTTTCTGCTGCCCTTTGCGGTGGCGTTTACGGGATTGGGCGCGGCGGCTTGCGGGGCCATGCTGGTGTTTGTGTTGATGCTGATCGAAGGGCTCGCCTGGGCGTGGGCTAAAGGCGTTCTGACGTGGGCGTAAGCATAGTTGGAAGCTCAAGGAGCAAAGCGACCGATGGTAGATGAAGGATTGAAGATCGAACTGGGCAAGCAGGGCGTCTTCGTTACGACCATCCAGGAGCTCTACAACTGGGGACGCCGCAGCTCCATTTGGCCCATGCAATTTGGGCTGGCCTGTTGCGCGATCGAGATGATCGCGACGACGATGGCGCGTTACGATCTGGCCCGCTTCGGCGCCGAGGTGTTTCGGCCCTCGCCCCGCCAGGCCGACCTGATGATTATCTCCGGCACTGTGACGAAGAAGATGGCGCCGCAGGTGGTGCGGCTTTATAACCAGATGGCTGAGCCGCGCTACGTGATTGCCATGGGCGCCTGCGCGATCTCTGGAGGGCCGTTCAAGCAGGGATATAACGTACTGAAAGGCATTGACCGGTACATCCCTGTGGACGTGCACATCCCTGGGTGTCCGCCGCGGCCTGAGGCTCTGCTGCAGGCGTTTATTACATTGCAGAAGAAGATTGACGGCCAGCCTCTGACTGGGGAAGGCCGGCCGCGCTATCTGGATGCCGAGGCGCAGGGGGAATTTCCCGTTCCAGAGCAGGGCGAGCACGATCTTGAACCGACGTCGAACAAAGGCGTCTGGCCGATTCCGGTGGTGATCCGCTGATGAAAACGGTAGAGGAAATCAAGGCGGCGATTGAGGCGGCAGTTCCGGGCGCGGTGGTGGAGATTGTTCTGAATCCAAGCCCCTCGGGGCAGCATTCGCTACGCCTTGCGCCGGGTCATGCGGTCGAGGTTGCGCAGTTTTTGCGCGACGATGCGGAACTTGCTCTCGACTTTCTCTCCAACGTGACCGGTGTTGATTGGCCCGACAAGGAGATCACCGAAAAGGTGAAAGTCACGCGGACGGTGATGAAGACCGTTGACGGCGTGGAGCAGCAGGTAGAGGAAACTGTCGATGAGGCCCGCAAGCGCGTTGTGCCGGGTTATCTGGAAGTGGTTTATCACTTTTTTTCAATGGCGAAAAAGCATGGGCCGGTGGTGCTGCGGATGCGCACGGTGAACCGCACCGATCAGGTTGAACTGCCGTCGCTGACACCGATATGGCGTTCGGCGGAGTTTCAGGAGCGCGAGATCTTCGACCTCTACGGAGTCGTCTTTACAGGGCATCCGGACCTGCGCCGGCTGCTGATGTGGGATGGATTCAAGGACCACCCGATGCGCCGCGACTACGTTGATCCGGACGATTATGAATACGAGCCTACGGCGCACGATGCGGTGCTGGCGCGGGCGGCGGCGCACAAGGCAGCGCAACAGAGCGCGAGCCCGGAAGGGACGGGCGTCGGACAATGACAACGACATCCACTGCGTTCCTTCGCGAAAAGATGGAAGAAGGCTGGAACCGGCCGCCCGTGATTGCGCCCGAAGGCGAAGGCGAACTGCTTGAAATAGCGATGGGGCCGCACCACCCGTCGACGCACGGCGTCTTCCGCATGGACTTGGCACTGGACGGCGAGCGCGTGGTGCGATTGAAGCCAGTCTTTGGCTACCTGCACCGCAATCACGAGAAGATTGCCGAGCAAATCAGCTACCTGGCCTCGATGCCGTACACCGACCGGCTGGACTATATCTGTTCGCTCACCAACAACTGGGCTTATGCGCTGGCCGTCGAAAAGCTGACCGGGCAGGAAGTCCCCGAGCGCGCCGAATATATTCGCGTCATTCTTGCCGAGTTCACGCGGATTCAGAATCACGCATCGGCGATAGGATTCCTGATCCAGGAGATGGGCGCCAGCGGCACGCCGCTGATGTACGCCTTCAAGGAGCGCGAGAAGATTCTCGACCTCTTCGAAACGCTTACCGGTTCGCGCATGATGTGCAACTACATGCGCTTCGGCGGATGCCGCGTGGATGTTTCCGCGGCGTGGCTGGAGGAGGCGCGCAAAGTAGTTGCCGGACTTCCGCGGTTTATTGATGAGTTTGAAAATCTGCTGAGCGGGAACGAAATACTCATGGCGCGCTGCCAGGGCGTCGGCATTCTGCGGCCGGAGTTGGCCGTTAACGCGGGCATAACCGGACCGATGCTGCGCGGCTCGGGCGTCAACTATGACATTCGCAAAGTGGATCACTACGGGATCTACGACCGCTTCAAGTTTCGCGTGCCCCTGGGCGATCATGGCGACGTTTACGACCGCTACATGGTGCGTATTCTGGAGATGCGGGAATCGATCACGATTCTGAATCAGGCGCTGAAGGAGATTCCGGGCGGGCCGGTAATGGACCCGAAGGCGAAGATTCGCGGCTTTCGGCCCAAGCCGGGCGAGGCGTATGGCCGCATCGAAGCGCCGAAGGGCGAACTGGGCTTTTATCTGATCAGCGACGGCGGGCCGAATCCCTATCGCTACCGAGTGCGCCCGCCAAGTTTGGTTAACCTGACTGTGCTTGAAGATATGTGCCTGGGCAGCGATGTAGCCGACGTGGTGCTGATCTTCGGAAGCGTTGATATTGTCTTAGGCGAAGTCGATCGATAGAAGTTTTTTTGTGGAGGATTCATTGCTGGGCGAGGGAATACTGAAGGGGATGGCAGAGACGGCAAGAAACTTTGTCGGCAGCTTTGTCTCCAAAGAGCGGCTCACGACGGTCGAGTATCCGGAAGAACGGATTGCCGCGATCGAGAATGCGCGCGTTTTTCCCTTCCTCGTGTACGACACCGCTGATTGGGAGGCTGGCCTGCGCTGCGTCGCCTGCCAGATCTGCGAGAAAGAGTGCCCGCCCAAGTGCATCTTCATTGATAAGAGCAAAGACAAAAAGCCCGATGCCATTGGCAAACAGCAGTTTTATCCGACGCGGTTCGACATTGATATTTCGGTTTGCATGAGTTGCCAGATCTGCGTTGAAGTGTGCCCGTTCGAAGCGATCAAGATGGATAACGAGTTTGAGTTGGCTACCGACGATCGCTTTGGCGGACTGCTGCTGGATCGCAAACAACTGGCCAAGCCGAACGAGTATTATCACCAGATTCACCCGACCGAGGCTGCGGCGGTAGACGCTCGCCTGGCCGAAGAGAAGGTCAAAGCAGACGCGAAAGCCATGGGCGCCGCCGATGCAGCTGCTGCCAAAGCCGCCGCGGTGCTCGCAGCCAAGCCGGAAGGAGCAGGAGACTAGGCCATGATTACGACGATGGACCAGATCTTCGTTCTTCTCCAGCACTGGATCGTGGGGTTTCTGCCCGCGTTCGTGCAGCCGTTTGCCGCTGTGCTGCTGAGCGTGGTGGTGATCATATGCCTGTTTCCGGCACTGTTTGCGCTGGCCGTGTGGATGGAGCGCAAGGGGCTGGGGCGGATGCAGAACCGGCTGGGACCGAATCGCGTGGGGCCGTTCGGGCTGCTGCAGCCGATTGCCGACGGGATCAAGTCGCTGACCAAGGAAGACATTGTACCGCTCAGTGCGGATACGCCGGTGCATTTTCTAGCGCCATTGTTGCTGGTGGTTGCGGCCTTTATGGGCTTCGCGGTGTTGCCGATGGGGCGCAACATGGTGCTGGTCGACATGGACGCCGGACTGTTGTTTTTCTTTGCCATGGGCGCCTCGACCGAGGTTTCAGTGTTCATGGCCGGCTGGTCGAGCCGCAACAAGTATTCGCTGCTGGGAGCGATGCGCGCTGTGGCCCAGATGATCAGCTACGAAGTGGTGCTGCTGCTTTCAAGCGTGGCCGTCGTGATGATCTCGGGGTCGATGTCGCTGACAAAAATCGTCGAGGCGCAAAATCACTACACCTGGGGCATGCCGCACTGGTACATCTTTACGCCGTGGGGACTGGCCGGCTTTGTGATGTATGCGATCGCGGCCACGGCGGAGACTAACCGCTCTCCCTTCGATCTGCCTGAAGGCGAGTCGGAGCTTGTGGCCGGCTACCATACGGAATATTCGGGCTTCAAATTTGCGCTGTTTTTTCTGGGTGAGTACCTGGCCATGTTCTCCATCTCGGGGCTGGGAACTACGCTGTTTCTCGGCGGATGGTCGGCGCCGTTTGCCTTCCTTGAATGGGTTCCGTCGTGGATCTGGTTCTTCTCGAAACTGATGATGTCGATCTTCGTCTTCATCTGGATGCGCGGAACGCTGCCTAGACTGCGGCAGGATCAGCTGATGAACTTTGCCTGGAAATTTGTGCTGCCCTTCACGCTGCTCAACCTGATGGTGACCGCGCTGTGGCGATTCATGGGCGAAGGGTGGGAACGCTGGGTGGTCTGTTCGGCAATCCTCGCTGTGGTCTGGGTGGTGATGGGGCGCGTTGAAATGCGCAGCGAACACTTTGGTCCCAGGAGTTATCGCTATGCGGAATAGGAGATGCAATCGATGACCGTCGTCTTCTATTTGATCGCGACCCTTACGCTGGCCGGCGGACTGGCGGCCGTGCTTTTGAAGCACCTGGTCCACTGTGCGTTGGCGGTCACGGTGGCCTTTGGCGGGCTGGCGCTGCTGTTTCTTTCGCTTGACGCGCAGTTTGCCGGCTTTGCGCAGATTCTGGTTTACATCGGCGCTGTCGCCATCCTCATTGTTTTTGCCATCCTGCTCACGCGCGGCTCGGAACTGCCCAAGGACGGCGTCTTCAGCAGGACCTGGCTTGTGGGGCTGGCGATTGCCGCGGGCGTCTTTTCTGTGCTTGGCTGGGCCGTGCTGGAAAGCGCGCAGAGCCTGCCGCAGCAAAGCGCCGTTCCCGCCGTTACGGTGCACGACATTGGCAATGCGCTGGTGGGCCGCTACGTGCTGCCGCTGGAGATTGTGGCCCTGCTGCTGACCGCGGCCACCATCGGCGCGGTGATTGTGGCCTTGCACGAGAAAGACGGTGCGCAATGACGCCGCTTACAGGGTATCTTCTGGTCGCAGCGCTTTTGTTCGCCATGGGGCTTGCCGGAGCACTGGTTCGGCGCAATGCCATTCTCGTTTTGATTGGCATTGAGCTGATGCTGAACGCGGCTAACCTGAACTTCATCGCCTTCTGGCGCTACGGGCCGCACCCGGAGGCGCTGACCGGCATGATGTTCGCCATCTTCTCAATTGCGATTGCTGCCGCTGAAGCCGCCGTGGGACTGGGCCTGGTGATCGCCATTTATCGCCACGCGCAAACTACCGATCTCGACAAAATGAACAGGATGAAGGGGTGAAGAATTGATGCAAGAAGCAATTTCATTCACTCCGCAACTGGCAGCCTCTCCAATCACGGGGATTCTGTGGCTCATTCCAGTCTTGCCCATTGTGGCTTCTGGCGTGATCGCGCTGCTCACCCAGCCGAAGCGCAAGGCCGCCGCCACGCTGTCGATCGGCTCACTTGGAGTGTCTCTGCTGCTCTCGCTGGTTGCCTTCGTACACGTTGTGGCCGGATGGGCGCATGGCGTGGCTGTTCGCGAGACAGTCAACTTCAACTGGCTTCAGTTCGGCGCCACCAACGTCGAGCTCGGCTGGATACTCGATCCTCTGTCGGCGATCATGTTGGTGATGGTGAGCTTTGTCGGGCTGCTCATCTTTATTTACTCCGTCGGCTACATGGAGCACGACGAGAACTTCACGCGCTTCTTCTGTTTCCTCTCGCTGTTTGCCGGGGCCATGCTGGGCGTGGTGATCTCGAACAGCATTCTGCTGCTGTTCATGAACTGGGAACTGGTCGGCCTTACATCGTACCTGCTTATCGGTTTCTGGTATCAGAAGCCCTCGGCCGCCGCAGCCGCGAAAAAGGCCTTTCTCACTACGCGCGTTGGCGACGTCTTCTTTCTTCTGGGAATGGTTTGGCTGTTTGCGCAGAGTGGCACGTTGCTGTTCTATAACCACGGCGCGGGTTCTATGGAGGGCTGGGCGCTGGCCGGATTGCTCTCGGAGCACGCGGCTTTTGGCCTCACCGCAGCAGGCGCCATCGGCCTGCTGATCTTTGCCGGAGCCGCCGGGAAGAGCGGCCAGCTTCCTTTGCACGTGTGGCTTCCCGATGCGATGGAAGGCCCCACACCCGTCTCGGCGCTGATTCACGCAGCGACCATGGTTGCGGCCGGCGTTTACCTCGTCGCCCGCGTTTATCCACTGATGCAGGCCGGTGCGCTGACGGGCGGAACTACCACTGCTCTTACGGTTGTGACCTGGGTGGGCGCATCGACAGCGGTGTTCGCGGCACTGATTGCCGTTGCGCAAAACGACGTCAAGCGAATCCTGGCTTACTCCACCGTCTCGCAACTCGGTTACATGATGGCCGGTCTTGGCCTGGGCGGCGTTGCTGTCGGCATGTTCCACCTGATCACACACGCCTTCTTCAAGGCACTGCTCTTCATGGGCGCGGGATCGGTGATTCACGGCTGCCACGAGGAGCAGGACGTGCGGCGCATGGGCGGCCTCTGGTCCAAAATGCCGCTGACATTTGCAACTTATGCCATCGGCATGTTGGCGTTGTGCGGATTTCCGCTGGTGTTTTCCGGCTTCTGGAGCAAGGACGGCATTCTGGAAGCCGCACAGCACTGGAGTGTGGCCAAGACGCCGTTTTACATGCTTGTGTTTGGCGCGCTACTGACTGCTTTTTACATGACACGGCAAGTGAGCTATGTCTTCTTCGGTCACTTCCGCGGACACAAGACGGCGCACGAAAGCCCTTCAGTGATGACTGTGCCGCTGGCGATCCTGGCCTTCTTCGCCATCGCGCTCGGTGTGATCGGAACACCTGCCTGGCCGTGGTTCAGGGCGTTTCTTGAGGGCCGCGCGGCCGGCTTCGATCTGCATGGCTTTGCTGAACCGGGGTTGCTCACGCTGATGGCAACTTCATCCCTTGTTGTCTTTCTCGGTCTCGGTCTCGGCTGGAGTCTCTACGGGAACAAATCTCCCAAGGCTGAAGCGCCGGATGCGCTCGAAGCTTCCGTGCCCTGGATTTGGGTTGTATTGCACAACAAGTTCTATGTGGACGAGTTCTATGGGGTAACAGTGATTGCCTTCTACGCATGGTGGGCGCGCGTTGCCGACTGGCTTGACCGGCGCGTCTGGGGTGGAGCAGTGACTGGCGTCGCGTGGAGCTTCGGGCTGTGGGCGCAGTTGAATCGCTTTCTTGATACCAGCGTGGTGGATGGGGGCTTCGATAAGGGCTGCGAGGAGCTTTCGACTGGCGGTGGACTGCTGGCACAGGTCGAGAGCGGCCGCGTACAAACCTACTTGAGAATCCTGGCGCTTGCCGTCGTTGCGCTGGTAGCAATTCTGATCTGGAGCGCGCGGGCATGAGCGGATTTCCGATATTAACGCTGTTGACCGTGTTGCCCCTGGCCGGGGCGGCGATTGCGCTCTTCTCCGGGAAACATGCGCGCGCCGTGACCCTCATCACGACGATTGCAAGCCTGGCGCTGGCGCTTTTTGTCTGGTCCAGTCTGCCACTTGATGGCGGTATGAGCCTGGTGGAGCGGGTGGCCTGGGCGCCGTCGCTCGGCATTGAGTATCACCTTGGCGTGGATGGACTGGGCGCGCTGATGCTGGTGCTGTCGGCCATTGTGACGCTGATGTCGGTGGATGCGGCGCATCGCGTACACCATCAGCCGAATCTCTATTTCGGGCTGGTCCTGGTGCTTGAGTCGGGCCTCTTTGGCTCGTTCACGGCGCTGAATTTCTTCCACTGGTTCTTGTTCTGGGAACTGAGCCTGATACCGGCGTTCTTCCTCATCAAGCTATGGGGCGGGACTCGGCGCGGACCGGCGGCAACACAGTTCTTCGTCTACACGATGGCGGGAAGCGTGGCGTTGCTGCTTTCGTTCCTCGCGGTCTTTCTTTCGACGGGCAGTATGGACTTTGGACAGCTCACGCAACTGGCTTCCACGGGCGCGCTGGAGCAGATGGTGACGGCGCATCTGGGCCCGGTCACGATCTGGCTTGCCATCGGTGTGCTGGCCGGTTTTGCGGTCAAGGTGCCCATGATTCCGTTCCACACCTGGCTGCCGGCTGCGTACGCCGAAGCGCCTTCGCCGGTGACCATGCTACTGACTGGCGCGATGTCGAAGATGGGCGTCTACGGGTTGCTGCGTATCGCGCTGCCGCTGTTCGGTCACCAGATTGCACAGATGCGCACGCCGTTGCTGGTGCTGGCCGTGGCCACGGTAGTAATGGGCGCGTGGGCCGCTGCCGCGCAAAAAGACCTGAAGCGCGTGTTTGCGTACTCGTCGGTGAACCACCTGGGCTATTGCCTGCTTGGCATCTTCGCACTAGCGGTTCCGGCGTCGGGTGCTGCCGCGGCTGCCAGCCAGGCCGCGGCGCTGAACGGCGTCATCCTGCAAATGTTCAACCACGGCATAACGGCGGCGGCGCTGTTCTGGTTTGTCGCCATGCTTCAGGAGCGCACCGGTGGCCATCGCGGCATCGACGAGTTCGGCGGTCTGCGGAAACCGGCTCCAGTGCTGGCAGGGCTGATGGGAATTGTGTTGTTTTCATCGCTGGGACTGCCGGGGCTGAACGGCTTTGTCGGCGAGTTTCTGATCTTCCGCGGCGTCTTTCCGCTGGCATGGGTAGCGGCCACGGTTTCGATCCTAGGCCTGCTGGTTACCGCGATTGTCATTCTGACCGTGATTCAAAAAGTATTTAACGGGCCGGTGGCTGAGCATTGCGTCGGCTTTCCGGACTTGCATCATGACGAGCGTCTGGCGATGGCCCCGGTCATTGGTCTGATGTTGCTGATCGGCCTTGTGCCGCAACTGATTGTGGACAGCGTGAACCCAACGGTCGTTAACCTGCTGGCTCACTGGAGATTTTAGATGTTGGCGTGGACGATCTATCTCTCGTTTGCCGGGGCGCTGGTCGAGGCTCTCCTGCCCAAGGGCAAGGCGGGGCTGGCGCGCTGGTTTGCGCTTGCCGTTGCAGTGCTGGGCCTCGCTCATGCTGTAGGCGGCTTTGCGGCCGGCATGGGGCAGGGACGCATGATTATCGTTGATGTGCCGTGGGTGCCGACGATGGGCGTTCACTACCTGCTTGCCGCCGACGGCATCAGCCGCGTGCTGGTTCTGCTGACGGGGCTGGCGGCGGTCGCAGGCGTTCTGTTCAGTTGGAACATCGAATATCGCACGAATGAGTTCTTTGCGTTTTATCTGGCGCTGATTGGCGGAGTCTACGGCGTCTTCCTGAGTTTCGATCTGTTCCTTCTGTTTGTCTTCTACGAAATCGCAATTGTGCCGAAGTACTTCCTGATCGCGATCTGGGGTTCTACGCGGCGCGAGTACGGGGCCATGAAGCTGGCGCTCTACTCATTCGCCGGCTCGGCGATGGTGCTGATCGGACTGCTGGCCGCCTACACGACGTCGGGCAGCCACTCAACAAGCCTGATCGATCTTGCGCATGCAGGGCTGCCGGTCAGCTTCCAGATGTGGTGCTTCCCGCTGGTCTTCACGGGCTTTGCGATTCTTGCCGGCATGTGGCCGTTCCATACCTGGGCGCCTACGGGCCACGTGGCCGCGCCTACTGCCGCTTCGATGTTGCTGGCTGGAGTGGTGATGAAGCTGGGCGCCTATGGCTGCCTGAGGGTCGGGATCTGGTTGTTTCCGCACGGGCTCGATCCGTGGGGATTTTCGTTAATAGGCATCGGCTCGTGGCGGGATGTGTTTGCGTTGCTTGCGGTGATCGGGATTGTGTATGGAGCGCTGGTGGCGCTGGCGCAGACGGACTTCAAATTCGTCATCGGCTACTCAAGCGTGAGCCACATGGGCTTTGTGCTGTTGGGGCTGATGACGCTGAACCAGATTGGCATGACGGGCGCGGTGATGCAGATGTTCTCGCACGGCATCATCGCTGGGCTGCTCTTCGCCATTGTCGGGCGCGTCGTCTACGAGCGCACGCATACGCGGCAGTTGGCGGAGCTTGAAAAGATGCACCTGGGCAAGAGGCTGCCGTTTGCGGCGTGGGCCTTTGTGATTGCCGGAATGGCCTCGATGGGGCTGCCGGGCTTCTCGGGTTTTGTTGCGGAGTTGCAGGTGCTGGTGGGTGCGTGGATCGCGAAACCGTGGTGGACGATTGCAGCCGGCGTTGGCATTGTGATTGGCGTGGCGTATACGTGGCGCGCGCTGCAGAAGGCCTTCTTCAGCGACAGGCTGCCTACGCCGGAGGAACATCCGAAGACGGGCTGGCCGGATCTGGGCGCCATTACCTGGCCCGAATACACCGGTGTTGCGCTGCTGGTGGGAGTGAGCTTGTTCGTCGGTCTCTATCCAAGAATTCTTCTCGACACGATTGAACCGGCCGTGAAGGCGCTGCTTGCGGGAGGGGGACAATGAACTACGCAGATCTCTTCCGCGCAACACTGCCGGAGACGGCTTTGGAAATAGCGGCGCTGCTGGTGGTGATCGTTGATCTCGGCTTGCTGCGCAAGGCGGCGCTCAAGACTCGTGTCGCTATTGCGGCGCTGCTGGGCGTTGCAGGTTGCGCCGCGGCGTTTTGGGCTGTGTACGTTGCAGGCTCCGCGGGTTTGAGTGCAGGCGACGATCTGCTGTTGAGTGCAGGCGGTTTCACTAGTGTGGCGCAAGCCGGCATCCTGGTACTGACCGCGCTCACGTTGCTGCTGTTGATCGGTTCTGTCTTTACGCGCCACGCCGGCGAGTATGTGGCCGTGGTGCTGATGGCTGCTGCGGGCGGACTGGTGGTGGCTTCGGCGCAGGACCTGCTGGTGATTTTTGTTGGTCTGGAACTGCTGAGTTTGGGGCTGTACATTCTGACGGCTTTTGCGAAGAGTTCAGGCAAGAGCGCCGAAGCCGCGATGAAGTATTACCTCTTCGGCGGCATGTCGGCAGCGTTTCTTCTGTTTGGCTTCAGCTATCTCTACGGAATTTCTGGTTCGACAAACCTTCACAAGATTCTGCTGGCTTCGTTTTATTCAAGCGCTTCGGGCGGGGCACCGCTGCTGTATGTCGCGCTGGTGATGATTGCGGCCGGGCTCGGATTCAAGGTTGCCGCGGTTCCATTCCATCTGTGGGCGCCGGATACCTATGAAGGCGCGCCCGCTCCAGCAGCGGCGTTTATCGCTTCCGTCTCGAAGGTGGCCAGCTTTGCCTTGCTGATCTCGATTGGCACGGCCTCGGTACACCTTTTGGATGGGGTTCACGAACTGCGATTGGTTGCTATTGGGCCTCTACCGAAGTACCTGGGCGTATGGATTCCGTGGTCGCTGATTCTGACCCTGCTTGCCGCGGCGTCGATGGTGCTTGGGAATCTGGCCGCTCTGGCCCAGATCAGCGTGCGGCGACTGCTCGCTTACTCGGCCATTGCGCACGCGGGCTACATTCTGCTCGGCCTTGCTTTCTTCTCGCATTCGAATGCGAGCGCGAACGCTATTCTCTACTACGTCCTCACGTACGGCCTGACTACCATCGGCGCGTTCGGTGTGGTCTCTGTTGTCGAACGCGCTACGGGCTCGGACAAGCTTGATGCTTTTCTGGGGCTGCACAAGCGCAACCCGCTGCTGGCTGCGGTGCTGCTTGTTCTGTTCCTGTCGCTGGCGGGGATTCCGCCGCTGGTGGGCTTCTGGGCGAAGTTCAATTTGTTTGCGGCGGTGCTTGGGGTTTCTGCCGGGGCGGTTCCGTTCGGGCTTGTTGCTCTGGCGCTCGCCCTGAGCGCGGTGTCTCTCTACTACTACTTGCAGGTGCTGAAGCGGGCTTACGTGATGCAGGCTGTGGACGAATCGCCGATCAAGGCGCATCCGGTTACGATGGCGGTGCTGGTTGCGATTGCCGCGGCGGTCGTAGCGCTGGGTTGCTTCCCGGCGCTGCTGCAAGGTTGGATTGCCAGCTTCTAAATTCTCTCAATGGTTTTGCTGCGCAGCACGATTTGGGCTCCGCGCAGGTGGGTCTTAAGTTCATCGAACGCAGTTTCAATCTCCCAGCGCTGTTGATAAAGGGCTGCCAGTTCCCCCGGCTGGGGCCTTGGCGGCATTGAGGATGGTGGTTGCCAGCCGATAGATCGGCTCAGAGCCCTCGATACCCCTCAGGCGGTAGTCGATCACCCGCAGGACTTGCCCGTTGCTTTTGTGTCGCCAGTCTCGCTCCGAAGGATACACGTGGCTCAAATAGGAACCATCCGGCAGGCGCTTCTCGCAGGGCATGCGCATGTTCTTTTTCATCCGCCAGAGCAAATCGGCGCCTGTTCCCCGCGCCTGTTACTTCAATCACGGGTGCCCCGCCTAACCGCGTTCTTTGTGGGTGGGATGGCATGAACCCCGATCTGCGGCATATCCAGTCCCTACATCCCTGGTCCCTTGGTGACTGTCGCCCGTTCCCCCCGCCGGCGTATACTCGCTCCGTCTGTTCCATTCCAGTTCAGGGAGTCCTTAATGTCCGCACTCACACGCCGCGACGTCCTTGCCCTTCTTCTTGCCGCACCCGCGGCCGCCCGCTCCTTCGCGCACGCTTCCGATCTTGACAACGCCACCCCCTGGCTCTCACTCTTCGACGGCAAGTCGCTCGACGGCTGGAAGGCCAGCGAGCGCGAAGGCACCTTCTCGGTCGTCGACGGCCAGATCAAGGTTCACGGCAGCCGTTCGCACCTCTACTACACCGGCCCCCTGCACCACGCCGACTTCAAGAACTTCGAGTTCACGGCAGACGTGATGACGCGCCCCGAGGCAAACTCCGGCATCTACTTCCATACCGCCTTCCAGCAGGACGGTTTCCCCTTTGCCGGGTTCGAAGTCCAGGTTGCCAACACCTTCAAGATCGACAACAAGAAGACCGGCTCGCTCTACGCCGTCCGCAACGTATACAAGCAGATCGTCAACGACAACGAGTGGTTCACGATGAACATCGTTGTCCGCGGCAAGCAGGTTCAGATCCGCGTCAACAACATGCTGGTGGTCGATTACATCGAGCCCGCCGAGCCCTACCGCGCCGACCCCAACTTCGGGCGCGTCCTCAACCACGGCACCTTTGCCTTGCAGGGCCACGACCCGGGCAGCACGACTTACTTCAAAAACATCCGCGTCCGCCCGCTGCCCGACACGCTCTCGACGCCAGCCGCGGACCTGCCCGTCGTTGACGACCTCTTCCGCCAGACCATGCTTCTCGGCGAAGAAAATTATCCCGTGGTCGACTATCACGTCCACCTCAAAGGCGGCCTCACCATCGATCAGGCCCTGGCCAACTCCCGCCGCCAGGGCATCTACTACGGCATCGCCGTCAACTGCGGCCTCAACTTCCCGGTTCACAGCGACGCCAGCGTCCATGAATATCTCGATTCCATGAAGGGCCAGCCCTGCTACGTTGCTCTCCAGGGCGAGGGCCGCGAGTGGATGACCCTCACCTCGCCAGAGTCCATCGCCCGCTTCGACTACTGCTTCACCGACGCCATGACCTTCCGCGACGACAAGGGCTTTCGCCGCCGCCTCTACGTGCCTGAAGAGGTCGGCGACCTCTCCGACCCCGAGGCCTTCATGGAGATGTACGTCAGCCGCATCGAAGCCATCATGCACGAGCCCGTCGACATCTTCGCCAACGCCACCTTCCTGCCCCCTGCCCTCCGCGCGCAGTACGACGCCCTCTGGACCCCTGCCCGCATCCGGCGCGTCGTCAACGCGGCACTTGAGAACGATGTCGCCATCGAAATCAACAACCGCTACAAGATTCCCAGCCCCGCCTTCATCAAGGCCGCCAAGGAAGGCGGCGCCACGTTCTCCTTCGGCACCAACAACGCCGCAGCCGAACTCGGAGCCCTGGAATATCCCATCCAGATGGTGAAAGACTGCGGCCTCACCTGGCAGGACATCTTCATTCCCAAACCGGACGGCCAAAAGCCCATTCAGGTAAAGAAATGGCGCTCGACCGCCTCCTGACGCTGCCTCCTGCCGGCCGGCCCGCCGAAACGTCTCCCGGGCCGGCCCGCAAGATCAATTCCTGTCTGGACTGTTCTCGCGCAATCCGGCTATATTGATTCATTACCAAACCGGGATGCGCTGTTGCGCAACGGCGTCACCCGCGTTACGCAAGCGATTCAGAGTTTTTTCCCAGGAGGGGCCCATGAAGATTACCGACACCATCGGATCGGTGCTGAAAAACAAAGGCGAAGCGAGAGTCCTCGCCATCGCGCCCGAGCAGTCCGTCTACGAAGCCCTCGAAATGATGGCCAAGCACGACATCGGCGCACTTCTGGTTCTCTCCAACAACAAGCTGGTTGGCATCTTCTCCGAGCGCGACTTCGCCCGCAAGGGAATCCTCGCCGGCCACCATTCCAGGGAGACGCAGGTCAGCGAAATCATGACCAGCTCGGTCCACTTCGTCAGCCCGCAGCACACCGTAGACGAGTGCATGACCTTGATGACCGAAGGCCATTTCCGCCACCTGCCGGTCCTCGAAGGCGATGCCGTCGTCGGCCTGGTCTCCATCGGCGACCTCGTTAAATGGGTCATCTCCGGCCAGGAGAAAGCCATTCAGGAGTTGCAGGGCTACATCATGGGAGCCTATCCGGCATAGACAGGCTGCGGAAAAACCCTGGTTGAACCGCTGTTTTGAGAGGCCACGACTTCAAAGCCTGCCCTGAGCGGAGTCGAAGGGTGCCGCAAATGCCGCAAAATCGACGAGGGCTTTACAGACTGCGGAAAAACTCCTACGGGCGGTAGGCCGGGGATTTATCCCCGGTATAAGCACAATGGAATGAATAGGGCTTTAGCCCCTGAGGTATGCTTTTCGGGCCTTTCTCTCTAAATCAGCCTTTTTCACAACCTCTTTAGCCCCGCGCAAACACCTCAAATTCAACATAGAATAGAAAAAAGCGGACCGGAACCCATCCATTTCCCCCACCGGGGAATCCAACCGCACAGAGCAGGCATTTTCCCTACGCCGCAAGGCGCCTTTTGCCCTTGGTTGAACTTAGATCGGCAGGTACCTGAAACCAATGCGCATTGCACTCGCAATCCTCACCACAATAGTCTTCTCGGCGTCTTCCGCGGTCTGCGCGGCCCAGTCCCCGGCCAGCGGTACGCCGCCGCGCTACGCGCTCCCCGCGCCGCCTTCCGTCTCCAGCTCGGTCTCCGCATTGCTGCAGCCCTCGCTCGACACCGTGCGCCGCACCCTGGACGCCTTGCACGCGGAGAAATGGAAGAAGGGCTCCATCCGCGACGAAGCCAATCAGAACATCGACGCCATCCAACGCGATCTCGAAACAAACATGCCGCCTCTGCTCCGGGATGCCGACGCTGTTCCTGGGTCTCTGAGCAAAACGCTCCCCTTATCCCGCCATGTCAATGCGATCTACGATGTGCTTCTGCGTGTCGTTGAAGCCGCGCGCGTCATAGCTCCCGACGACCAGGCCGCTCAGCTTCAGCAGGCCCTCACCTCCATGGGCAACGCGCGTCTCGCGCTCGGCGACCGCATGCAAGGCTCGGCCGATGCCCTGGAGAAGCAGGTCGTCGATCTCCGCGCCTCCATCCAGGCAGAAGCCGCCCGGAGCCTCGCCGCCCCCGTTCCCGCCGCGGTTCCGTGTGTTCCACCCGCTCCGCATCGCACCACGAAAAAGACGGCCAAGCCCACTCCCAAGAAACCGGCGGCAACAGCCGCAACCCCATCCCCTTCGAATCCGCCCAAATAAGCCGGATCGGCCCGTATCCTTCCCATCCCAGACCCCCGCCCCTGGAACCTGTCCGTCTGTGCTCCTTCGCACACTTTTTCTCTCCCGGCCTCTGCTACCATAAGGGTGATTCGAGCTCCCGCAGCCCGGCAGTCCGTTCTCCTGTTCTTTCGGAGTGCAAGCGCACCGGCAACCGGAGCCATCCAGAAAAGGAGAATTCCTATGCCTCTAGTCTCCATGCGGCAGCTACTCGACGAGGCCGCCAAGGGCGGTTACGGCGTCGGCGCATTCAACGTCAACGATATGGAACAGATCCAGGCCATTATGGGTGCGGCCAAGGAAACCAACTCGCCCGTCATCATCCAGGCCAGCCGCGGCGCGCGCGCCTTTGCCCAGGATCGCTACCTCTTCCACCTCATCCTGGCCGCGGCTGAACTCAATCCCGAGATCCCCATCGCCATGCACCAGGACCACGGCAACAGCTTCGACACCTGTAAAAGCGCCATCGAACTGGGCTACACCTCGGTCATGATGGACGGATCGCTCAAGGACGACGGCAAGACCCCCGCCACCTTTGAAGAGAACGTCGCCGTCACCAAGAAGGTTGTCGACTTCGCGCACGAGCGCGGCGTCACGGTTGAAGGCGAAATCGGCGTTCTCGGCGGCGTAGAAGATGGCCACGGAGCCGGCGGTACCGGCCTCGAACACCTCACCGACCCCGACCAGGCAGTCGAATTTGCCGAGCGCACCGGCGTTGACGCTCTGGCCATCGCCATCGGCACCAGCCACGGCGCTTACAAATTCACGAAAAAACCCGACGGCTCCGTTCTCAAGATGGATATCCTCATCGCCATCCACAAGCGCCTGCCCAACACCCACCTCGTCATGCACGGCAGCTCCTCGGTCCCCAAGGACCTGCAAGACGTCATCAACGAGTACGGCGGCAAGCTGAAGGAAACCTGGGGCGTGCCGGTTGAAGAGATCCAGCTCGGCATCCGCAACGGCGTCCGCAAGGTCAACGTCGACACCGACAACCGCCTCGCCATGACCGGCGCCATCCGCAAGGTTCTCTGGACACAGCCCGAGAAGTTCGATCCGCGCGACTACATGAAGCCCGCCCGCGAAGCCATGCAGAAGGTTGTTGCTCTCCGCATGACCCAGTTCGGCCAGGCTGGCCACGCCGGCGACTACAGCCCCGTCACGATCGCCGAGATCGCCAAAGGCTACAAGGACGGCAGCCTCGTCACCAAGCCCCTCGTTGCCGCCAAGTAACTTCGGCAGCCGCGGCAAACAAACCAAAGGGCCACTCCGCATCAACGGAGCGGTCCTTTTTCTGTTCCCTGTTCCCTACGCCCCTGATTGCGTCCTTCCCCGCGATAAAGGGTCGATTCGGCCCTAAAAAGCCGATAAAAAGGCCCCCTTTTTTCGATTTTTCGCAGGGTAGTTTACTGATTGGTTACGAGGAGCGTCTTGTATCTTATTGATTATGGGTATGTTAAAAATGATGTGCACCATAATCGGTGCAATTGACGGGGAGGGGGGAGGGGGTAGGGACAGGTTCGGGCTGGAAAGAGGCCTGATACGGCTTCGGAGATGGGAGGGGGCTCATCTCTATATTCTGCTCCGATGGGCGGTAATTCTCTGCAAACCGGGAGGTGCGGGCTTTCAGCGGTTGCTTCCGGGTTGGCGGTGATACGGGTGCAACCCGCAGTTGCGCCCCGAGTCCGGTATCGCGTTCTTTGCCGGTAGAACGGTATCGCGAAAAACATCCTCGAGTTGCACAAACGGCAGCTTGCGTCATAGCCACACACCCATCATCGTACTGTCATCACCGGTCCCCAAATGCGAGGGACCGGTGGCACCCTCATCTGGGCTGGGACAGACCACCGAGACCGTGGCCACCCGCCAGGTTACTGATTGGGGTAATAACTACGCAGACTAACCCAATCCCCCCCCGCGCCCCTCTCTCCTTTTAGATTTAGCCTAGATGTTATCATTACGTACCTGTTTTCCACAGGAATGCTATACCAAAAAATCCTGAAACCATAGCATAATAAGAACACCGCGCTATTTTCGCGCTATGATGTTCGTGAAGGTGATCTGATGGACGCTCAGCTACTCCGCAAAACCCGCGAAGAACTTACTGCAGAGCTAATTGATCTCGATAGGAAGATCGGTGCGTTGCAGGAACAGCGCAATCGTCTTGTGGGTTTAGAACATGCCCTTTCGGAATTCCTGAATGCTAGCCAGATGACTTTGCCTGGAATTCCGCCTGATGCGATAGAGGGAGCGGAAGAGGATACGCCGATATGGGCAAGAGTTAGAGATGTGTTCCCGCAGGATGGCGGCACGATGACGGTGCCACAAATTCACAATGAAATGCCGCTGGTGAATGGAAATAAACCCAAGCAGGACGCCATTCGCGTTGCTATACGCAGAAAGCCAGAAATTTTTGTGAATCGCGGAGATGGCGTGTTTGCACTAACGCCTGAGGCGTTGAGGAGTAGGAGACTGATTTTGGAGTTGAAGAATTAGGTTTGTGGCCCCGTAGCTCAACGGACAGAGCGCCTGCCTTGCGAACGGGACAATGAAGGTCCGAATCCTTCCGGGGCCACCATAGTGCTTGTGGAACCACCTACCGAGCGCCCTAGACAAGTGATCGGAGGTGAAACCAAGAGAAAGGAGGCGATGATATGCCGCGCTTCCTCTTTAACGGTGCTGGCATGAGGGTATCCCTGAAGAATGGGGTGCCCTCATCAGGCACACGCACATTTTATACCAAGTGCGTATCCACGGCATATACAAAATGATGTAGTGGCCAGTGAGGAATCAACGTGACAAAGGATGAATTATTCAATCAGAATCTTCTCAGACTACTTTGCGCCGAGAGTTTTTTCTTGGCTTCGCTGAACGCCGCTCGCGAGATGTATGGGAAGAGCTATTTCGCTCTTGGGGCCGTAGAGAAGCAGGCATTAGACCAGATGGTATTGAACTCCATCGGAGGAAATTACCAGTCGCTAACTCCCGATTGGTTTGGAGCGCCAACTCAAGGCCCGACGGGGTTCCAGCCGCCCGGTAATCCGCCAACGTCTTCATAGACTCTCAAACTAACGCCATTGCCAGCCATTACGCAAGTGGCTGGCATAACACTTTTGCACCAGGTGGATTGTGCGGGATATGATTATCAGAATGGAACAGAAGCCGAAATCATCCCCTGAAATACGGTCTACCCCTTCCAAGAGGCTTTATCAAAGCTCGTCACCATACCTCGCGCTGAAATGCAGAAACGTATAAAGACCGTTCCAGAAGTTCCCGTTTCAAGGGCAGGTGGCCCGGTCATCGGAATCGAAATGAGTCGTAAAAGATGTGCCCCGTTCATCGCAGTTTTATCGCGATGAGCGGGCGGGTGTCTCATCCTTTTCCAGCCTACAAGTGGGATGCCCCATCCTTCCGCGTACTTTGCGGAAGGGAGGGAGAGCACGAACCGAAACCGTCCATTTCAGCATAGCGGAGAACTTCCGGCAGTTGATTTCCGCGCCGGAACGCTGTCCATTGCGACTCGATTTCCACCGCGCCAACTTTCCCTGTCGCGTAGTGGCGGAAGCTGGACCACGCCCAATCCTCAGGCTTCGCGACCAAACCTCGTTTGACGGGGTTGCGATGGATATAGCGGATTACTTCGGAGCGGGCCTGCTCTCCGTGAACATTGCTGTCATAATAGCGCTCTTGCCAGAACTTTTCGCGCGGACCTCGCAGCTTGCGCGAAGTCATCTGCTTGACGGCTTTGAGAAACTGCGCCAGTACAATCTGCGGCGGTTCATTGACCAGCAGATGTACATGCCAGAACGCAGGCGTAAACTCGCGCATGATGCCTTGCGCGTGTCTGTTCCAACACGGCCTCGACTGTCTCCCTGGCTCCCGCCGTTTCAAGCAGCGGCAGACGGTGAAAACAACTGAAGGTGACGAAGTGCAGAGACTCCGCTTTTTGAAACCGTTTCAGGCCGCTTGGCATGGCTCCATCCTCGTCCGGCCACGATCTTATCGCAACACCCGCTCATCGCAAAGAACGCGATGAACGGGGCACAACTTTTACGGCTCTCTGCGATTTTCATGACCGGGCCACCTGCCTATCCGGTGACTGCTGAAGGCTGAGGGCTGATCCCTATTGCTTCCTGGTCCTTGTACTGCAACTGATACAGCTTCCAGTAGAGTCCGCGCTTGGATAGCAGTTCTTGATGCGTGCCCATCTCGCGCAACTGCCCCTTGTGCATCACCAGAATCGTCTCGGCCCTCTGCACGGTCGAGAGCCGGTGCGCAATCAACACACTGGTACGCCCCTCCACCATCCGCTCCAGCGCCCCGCGAATGCGCAGCTCCGTATCAGTGTCCACGCTCGAT
>Ga0181535_10000293_pt1 | contig 76314 bp, 53 predicted proteins | sample PEATcosm2014_Bin_44_FD_119774 | JGI IMG/M metagenome (GOLD analysis project Ga0181535, IMG submission 119774) | Peatland microbial communities from MTU Mesocosm Facility, Houghton, MI, USA - PEATcosm2014_Bin17_30_metaG | ecosystem: Environmental > Terrestrial > Soil > Wetlands > Peat | place... | reverse complement strand
TTAATACTGTTCACTTAGAGAGATTTGTGGCATTCTGTATGAGTCAAGGACAGGAGGCCACAGGTGGCGCGTACGGTCGCGGAACTCCCTCCGGGTGCCCGGATCACGGACTACATCAGTCTTGGCGTAATCACCAAGACGTTTCCTCTTTCCACCATCGGGCCGGTGCTTTCAAAGACGGGAACAGCCAGTGTTCGCCAGCGCGACCTGCCGGCTCAGGTTGTTGTGTATTACGTGATCGCCCTGGCGCTGTACATGCAATCGTCCTATCGGGAGGTATTGCGTTGTCTGCTGGAAGCAGTCCAGTGGCTGCGCGATCCATCGGTGGGCGTGCGGGTGGCGGGCAAATCGGGCATCTCACAGGCCCGCACGCGGCTGGGCTCGGAGCCGCTGCGGCAGTTGCACGATGAGTTGGTCAAGCCCTTGGCGGTGCGCAGCACGCGGGGCGCGTGGTATCGGAGTTGGCGACTGGTGAGCCTGGATGGCAGCACCTTCGATGTCGCCGACGAGAAGGCCAACGAAGATGCTTTCTCTCGCCCTGGAGCCAACCGCGGTTCAAGTGCTTATCCGCAAATCCGTTTCGTGTCCCTGGTGGAGAACGGCACACACGTGCTGTTTGGCAGCCAGATGGACGGTTACCGGACGGGCGAGATCATACTGGCAAAGGCTGTTCTTCCGGCTTTGCGTAAAGGGATGCTCTGCCTGGCGGACCGGAATTTCTTCGGCTTCGAACTGTGGCAACTGGCACAAGCACCAGGCGCCGATCTGCTTTGGCGGATGAAAAAGAACATGCGCATGGCCTGCGAGAAGCGCTTGCCTGACGGCTCCTATTTGAGCCACGTGTATCCTTCCGAGCGAGACTGGCGGCACAAAACCAACGGACAAGCCTTGCGGGTAATCGATTATCGCCTTGAGGGAATCGAGGGCTCTGAGCCGATCTATCGTTTGGCAACCACCATCCTCGATCCTGGCAAAGCCCCAGCCGGCGAGTTGGCCGCTCTCTATCACGAGCGCTGGGAGATCGAAACTGCGTTCGACGAACTCAAGACCCACTTGCGCGGCGCCAAGATCGTGCTGCGCAGCAAAACCCCAGATCTGGTGCGCCAGGAGTTCTACGGACTCTTGATGGCTCACTTCGCCATCCGCGGCCTGATGCACGAGGCCGCTCTCAAGGCCGACGAAGATCCCGACCGGCTCTCCTTCCTTCACGCCGTGCGCGTGATCCGGCGCAAGCTGCAAGTCTACGGCGCTATTCCCCCCTGCGAAGAGGAGGGCCTTTCATAGCGCGGTGCTTGACGAGATCCTCCAGGAACACGTCGTGTCCAGCCGCAATCGGCGAAACCCCCGCGGGGTCAAGCGCAAGATGAGCAACTTCCCCCTCCGCGCCCGCAACATCAAACCTCTGCCTCCGATTAACATCCAAGAAGCTATCAGGATAATTAAGTGAACAGTATTAAGGCTAGGTTGCAAGATGCAAGCAGAGTGAAGGCTATACCGCCTGAAGAGTTGTACGCAAAAAGATTCCGCCCAGCCGGCCGGCATTTGGCTTAGTCAATGGCTCTTCTTCGTGAAGGAGTAACACCTAATTGATGCTAATTAGAAAGTGACTCGAGAGTTGATCAATGACCTCACCTTGGAGAAGCCCCCTGTTGCACTTTGTTCTGCTCTTGCTCTGCCGCGCGGGGGATCATCACCTTCTTGCGAACTTCTGACAGTTGCACTGGCGTTAGAACCTGGAGAACCTGACGAAGTTCCATGTGCTGGAGGCCATCGAGCATCGCATCCTTTTGGTCCTCGTTTTCCTTTTCGTCCTTGGCGACGGCATCCATCCGCGCCTTCATATTCTGACGAATCTGGTCGATCTTAGCTTTCTGGGCGTCTGTCAACATCAAGCCGGCAAGATCGTCATCAGGCCGAATGACTTTTCGCGTTCCGTCCGCGGGTGGAGAGTTACTTGGAGCTATGGTCGGGTTAACCTGGTTGGATTGCGTTTCTGCTAGACCCGGCACTGCGATCAAGAAACATAAGCCAGTCGCTGCCGCCACGCTTAGCACAAGCCGACGCTTGTTCATACGAAACCCTTTCAATTGGGAGGAAGATAAACGAGGCGAACCTCAAAGATCGGTTGAGCCTCCCTCTATACATTCACAACCGAACTCATAGAATTCCACCCTGGATTCCGAGACGTTTTGATCTATGGCAAATTAGAGTTCTCGCGCAATCTGCTCCGGTGTCGGAACCTGACTGTTCATCGTCCGCTGACAACCGCAAGATTGGTGCTAAGCGCGATAGGCAAAGCAGCATATCTGAAGCGTGCAAGGCTTGTTACGCGTCCTCCTCAAATCCAGGCAAACTGGTGCAATTTAGACCGCGTGAACGTTGTCTTTGGTCAATTTCACCCGGAAAGAATTGTGGTTCAATAATAGGAAGTACGGGACGCCAGAGCAAGATGGGAGCGCCCGCTCGGCTTCTGATTTAACGATAGACATCAAGACAAGCAGCGAGGTGAAAAAGATGCTGCGTAATGTGCCTGTAGCCGGCCTTGCCGTTGGGCAAGCCAACATGATTATCGCCGCCGGAGACACCAACCTTGACTCGTAGCAATCCTTCAGCTGCCGAAATTGTAGATAGAAACGTCGAGGCCTGCGAAAGAGGCGGATCTGCCGCCCGCATGGAAATAGAGTGTCCATGCGAAGTCTTATGCTAGCCGCTAGACAATACATAACGGTTTTATGATTGGTAACTCGGTAAATGGGCAAAGCGGGAAAGGGAAGTTAGTGGCATGCATATGATGAAGTGGGACGTGCATTCCGACGGTACGCAGGTTACTCGGTTTGCTTGTCTTGGTTGGGGCACTTCCAGGGAAAACGGGACCTTGTGAGATCGCTCTCAACTCCCGCTCTCTTTTCAATCATCTACGAAAGCGTGCCGATGGAGATAGCGGCTAGCGGGATTGGTTGCACTAGCATGCAGGTTCTGGTTCCAACCGGTCTTTCCGCCGTGGCGGACCGCTGGATTCGGGCGGTTCCGGGAGCACAGCAACTGTGGAACCGCTCGAACCGCCTTGGTTCTATGTCTGTAATCTCAGCCCGCAGCAACTCTGAAGATGCTACGGACGGACGCAAAGGCAGGGTCGATGGAAAGCACTGAGTACAGGAGTAATACGAAACCGTATTGGGGCCGTCCCGAAATTGGCGGCGACTTGCCAGGTGGGGAAGAGGCGCGTCGCACTGCTGGGGCCCGCACCTCGTCCGATCCAGAACTCAAGGTATCGGAACAACGTTTAGAGCAGATGACCATTGCGGAATTTGTGAAAGCCAGATTCCTGCCGGAGCACATTGCGACCAAGAGGACTCCGGGCCGAAGGCATTACCAGGCCATTCTGAAGCATGTGCTCCCTCCTGGGGAAGTGGACAGCATCTTCGCTAAAGACGCAGTAGGGTCACATACTAAACTCAAGGCCAATCCCAACTGGCCCTACCTGAGCAACATTCAACTCCGCGATGTTGAGCCCGAACATGTACAACGCCTTGTCTCAGCCGCAATCGAGAGCGGGTATTCAACTCAGACGGCGAAACACATACGTAACGTTGTCAGCGCAATGTTCTCTCACGCCATCAGGAAGGGATACTTCCTGGGGACGAATCCCGCGCTGTCCGTCACCCTGCCTGGTATGACTCGAAAGAGGGCTCATGTGCTGACATTTGAGCAGACAGTAAGAGTGCTCAAGGTTATGCGCTACCCAGAACAGGAGATGACGTTGCTTGCCCTTCTTGCTGGGATGAACGTGGCGGAAATTTGCGGACTTCAATGGAAGCATGTGAACCTGGCGGATCATAGCATTAACAGGGAGGGCGAACTGATTCCGCCCAGGACCGTCAGTGTCAGGTATCAGTGGTACCGCGGTGAGTTAAGCAATGTGCCGGAGGGCCGCAGGAAGAGTATATCCATACCTCACCTGTTGTATTCGATGTTCCTCAGACTAAGCCGCGCAACGAATGCAGGTTGGAACGATTATGTCCTCGTATCCAAGGGTGGCCGACCGATTAACCAGATCAATGTGGCTGCACGGCGGTTAAAGTCCATCGGTCGCGCGCTGGAGATGCCGTGGCTTTCATGGCAAGTATTTCGCCGTACTCGCGCCTTACTAGTTCAAGAGTTCGGCATGCAGTTTCAGCAAACATTGGCGATGGCGATTACTATGAAGCCGGATTCTCTGGAGATTTCCGCGATCACGAATGCCCCCGAACCAAAGCATCGGTGACGCTCAGGCCGCAATAGTTGGTGTACGTGCGCGCGGAAATGTCATTAGGAAACGCCAAGGATCCCTAGCGATTCGAATAGTGCAAGCATTCTCCCGAATAGAGTGAACCGAAGGACTCCAAGGTTATCGTCAGGCTGGATTTACTGTTGCTCCCCTGCCTGAGGTGGAGGAGTACTAGCCCCGGGATTAGACCACGCCGAACCGGGGTTGAAGCCGGGACTGCCGGCATTGGGCGGCGGGCCAGGGTTGGGCTGGCTGATTATCAATCCGCGCATGTTCATATCTGCGAGCGGGTCGTAGACAAACTCCCATTCGTTGTAGTGATCCTTTGTTTTGTAAATCAGTATGGATTGTTTTGTGCTGGTGGGGGAAAAGCCGATGATTCCTCCACCGCCGAAAGTTTGGCCGGTCAAGCTTGCGCCCGCAGCAGAGTTGCCGCCGGAGTCATTGCTTCCTGAACCGAGCTGAGAGTCGCCTGCTGTGCTGTTTCCACCGCTGAGTCCGACCGCTGCCGCAGGAACGCCTCCGGGGCCAAGAGGCTCTCCAAAAAAGCCAATGATCGTTGGGAGCTTGTTCTGCCCAAAGTGGATCGGCTGCCAGTCATCTTTGCCTGTGATCGGATCAGTGTATCGCCTGCGTAGAAAGCGGACCTCGCCTGTATTCTCCAGCGCATCGACGCTCGGTGGGTATGTATGAAATTTTCTGTAATAGAGTTGGATTGCGCGGACGTACTGCTGACCGCGATGCATGGCCTCTATTTCCTGATCGCGCTGGATTTCTTCTCGCACTTTGGGCACGGCGACGGACATAGACATGACGAGCAGCGCCACCATGAGCGTGAGGGCGGCCAGCATATAGCCTTCTTCCGAAGGCCGATTGTGGCGAATGCGGCGGAAGATTGTCATGGCGGCGGCCTTTCACTTTTCGGTGAGAGCGATTGTCTCCGTGTTGTTGAATCTCAGATCGGTTACCTGAACGCCCGCCGGCTGGATGCTTCCGACCTTGTAGTAGTGAAAGATGATTTCGCCAGACCTGGCGAGGAAGGAGTCGTCGCCGCGGATAACGAGCGCGTTATAGATCTTGTCATTGCCCTGTACGTAGCCCAGGTATTTAAGGTCGATCGCCGGAGGTCTCGGCCGCTCGGGCAACGGCGCGACAGCAACCGTTGGAGTAGGCCGCGCTGGAGCTACAGGAGCTTCGATTAATACGGGCGCGGATTCTCCGGAGAAGATGTTCCTCCCGCTGGTAGCGTACGCCACCTGCTCGCTGCGAACCAGATGTCCGATCTGCAGTTTGGGCTCGATTTCGCCAAGGCTTGGTCTTCGGCTTGAGCCAACTTTACGTTGTGCCGTGATGGTGCGTTCAACAGGCTGAGAAACTGGCGCCGAGGAGTTTCCGAAGGCGCTGTGGAGTTCCCAGGCTGCGATTACTGCGACAACAACGAAGAGGGCTACGACCAGATATACCTGGCGCTTGTTTTCTGTTCCCAGAGCAATGGCCATGACTACTCACCCTCCTTTCCGGCGGTGGGTCGAGGCACCATTTGGCCTGACATTGGTGTGGTGGGCAACCCGCTGGCAGCCGCATCGGCGGGCCACAGCCAGGTGGAAACGCGGAGCCGGAGGTTCACGAGGCCGCCCTCCTGTCCAGTCAGCGCCATGGCCCGGATGACAAAAAAGTCTTGATCGCGCTCAAGTTCATTTACGAAGCGCATGATCTGCTGATATTCGCCACTGATGCCAGCGTCCATTGAGATTTCAGTTAGGTCAGCGCCGGGAAGGCCCTGCGTGTATTGGACTCTCGATAACCGCACGCCTGACTGCACTTCCAATTCGCCGATGCGTATTGCGATGGACGAGTAACTGGTGGGAATGCGCTTGGCATAGAACGTCTCGATCTGTTGCTGGGTTTCGACGAGCCGCTTATCAAAGCCGCGCAGCGGAGCTGTCTCCAGCTTCAAAGCCTCTAGTTCGGACTCTTTGCTGTATAGCGTGACGGAGGCGCCAGAGTGCATGGCGGTCAAGTCTATGCAAAGCCAAACGATCAGTCCCGCGACGAGGACAACCAGCGACGCCAGCCCCGCACAGTGAGTGGCGAGTGGCGAACTGAGGCGTTCTCTCCAATCTTTGCGGGAAGGACTGTTCATTGCAGACCTCCGGCGCTGACTTGTCGGCGAGTGGTCGAAGTTGAGATGCCGGCGCGAAGAAGATGATGTTTATCGAGGCTGGGTTCACGTGGGGTAGTCAGCTTGACCGGAGCTGCAACCAAAGCGGCCGCAGGGATCACTGCTGTAAACTCGTTAGCCGAGTCGGCGTTGTACTCGGCAAGCAGATCGAAGTCCGTCGGAGTGGAAGCGGTAGGTGGCCCCAACTTCTGATTAGGCCCCATGGTGGTGTCAGAGGACTCAGCGACGATGCGTGGCTGAAGGAAGCATTTGGAGTGCTCCAGGTTCTGGACCAGTTCGATGCTTCGGTCGCGAGGGCCGAGTACGCGCACGTGAAGAGTGATGTGGCCATCCTTGGCCAGGGTTGGTTCAATGACAGTTACCTTTACACCCGAAGGCAAGACGGTTTCAAGATCCTCCATGACCAAGGTCCAGGAGAACGCCTTTTGGTTGAAGAGTTGGTTGAGGCTGGCAGTCTCAACGCGAATCCGCGCATTGTCAGACCGATTCATCAAGGCTTCGTAGCCCTGCCGTTCGCGCATAAAGCCCGCAATGTCTCCATCGATCGAGAGAATGCGCGCATTGGCTTCATGGGCTTTGCGGTGAACAACACGCAGCACAAGTCCAAGAACGATAGCGCTTAGGGCAAGCACGCCCATGGCGATGCGCATACGCTTGAGTAGCGGGCGGAGGTCAGCGAATTGGTGGGTAGCGAGATTGAGAGCGATCAACATAGGCGTTCACCTTGCCCCTGCCAGGGCACCCGCAATGCAGGCAAAGCTCATGTAGCCCGGCGGCATCGGCATTGCGGTTTCTGGCCACGGCGCCAGGTCAACTATGGCGAACTCCGGCGCATCGAACGTGCTGGCGAACGCTTGGGCGGTACCGACGCCAGAGTAGTAGAGACGTTGCGGGCGGTTGATTAATTTGTCCTCGTAATAGGCGGCGGCAACGGCAATGTCACGCCGCGTCTCAGTGAGTCTGAGGCCGGGATCTGCTGGCAGGTCGAGCGTACGATAAAGCAAGAGTTCATTTCCTTTGGTGATGCATGTGGTGAGCCACCGATCACCGAGACAGGCGGTCAGTGCGGGATCTGGTGAGTCGAGCGCCGCCAGTGCCGCTAGACTGGAGGCCAGTACTACTCCGGGCTCGTATTCGGCCGCGCGAACCACTGCTTCATACTCCCTAAGAATTGCGCCCGGCATAATGGCCACCAGAACCTTGCATCCGGTATCGTCCCGAGAAAGCACCTGATAGCTAACTCTTGCGCTCTCCACGTCGAAGGGAACTACCTTGCGCAGCCGAAAGCGCAGGATGGGCACAGCGCTGGCATTGTCGCTGGGCAGGGAATCGAAGTCCAGCAAGAAGACGCGGATCGAGATGTCAGGCAGCACAAGGGTGACATCTTGAGTTTGCGGGCATACCTGCTTCAGCGTGGCCCGAATCGCATTAGATACGAGTTCCGGCGAGCGCAAGTTTGGCTCGATGATACTGGGCATGACGCTATCTGGCGGCAACGCTTGAAACGCGCAGACCGGCGCTTGCCCCAGCGTCGGCAAAGCAGCCGCCAACACGCCGCCGGGTGCAATCTCGACCACTACAGGTGGGCGTCCAACTCGCTCGATGCCGAACTTGAACTTACTTAGGATTGAACGCATTCTCTGAAGCCTCGGTGTAAGCATTGGTTAATGGTGTAGCAAAACGCAGTGGAGGCCGGCGAAGAGGGTTAGTCAAGAGACGGCGCTTGATCGACGGCTTAACTAGGGGTGTTGCGGCGCTGCTGCCGGTTTTTGATTAGCCTGTGTTGGTAAAGGTGGAATCGGCGCCTCTTTCGCATCTGCCCTTCGGTAGGTCACGGAGTTTTCAGAACCGAGGTCTACCATCTTCAGGTTTTCGTCGGTTACGTCGGTCCAGCGAACAATGTGAGGAATGATCGCAAAGACGATCTCATTCTGCTGACGCTGCTTGGTTTCTTGTCCAAACAGATACTTGAGGATGGGGACGTTTAAAAGCCAGGGATAGCCACTTAGCGACTTGGACTCGGTGTCTTCGAGGATTCCGCCGATCAGATTGACCTCTCCGTCGGCAAGGCGCACCTCGTGCTCGATGCGCCGTTGCCCAATCGTTGGCTCCGTTACGCCGTCGATGGTCTGCTGGCCAGTGACCGATGAGACTTCGAGGCTAAGCTTGAGCGTTACGTCGTTCTGCGAGTGGACATACGGAGTTATATCGACGTTTACGCCAACGTCAATGTACTGGAACTGGGTATTGACTCCCTGCGTAAGACCGCTCTGAAAGGATCCGGTGGCGATTGGGATGCGATCGCCGATCTTGAGCGTGGCCTTTTCGCTATCAAGCACGCGGATCTCTGGCCGCTGTAGGACCTTCGTGGCGCCGTCCGACGCAATTGCGCTGAAACTTGCGCCAGGGACAGACACGGAGATGTCGCCTGCAGCGAGCCCCGCAAAGGAACTCAGCGTGAGCGACGACGATGATGATCCCGAGGAGGAAGAGCCGCCTGGCGCAATGGAGGCGCTGACGCTTGTGGGCGGAACAGTGCCGAGAGTACGTAGCCTGTTACGGCTCACTTCCATTACGACAACGTCGACAAGCACCTCGGACTTTGCCTTGTCGATGTCCCCCAGCAGTTTCTGCGCTAACACCATCTGTTCCGGTGTGCCGCGAAGAGTGAGGGACCTGAGTTCCGGCGTTACCTGAATATGATTGATGTCGAGAATGCCCTTCAGTGTGCCGGCGGCCTGTTGCAAATCGGCCGGTGTGGCGGCGTTGTGCAAATAGAATGTTCTCATGACAGACTGTTGAAGCTCTTTGCGCTTAGAACCGTTATCGGCTGAAACAATAATGGTGTTGGATGATAGCGGACGCCAAAACGTTTTCGACTGGATTGCCAGCATGCCAAGCGCATCTCTCAGACTGACGTCGGATAATTCGAACGTGAGCTTCTGAGGTTTGTACTCCGGATCCATCAGGATATTCAAGCCACCGAGCCTGCCAATGGTCTTGTAGATCGCGTCGACATTCGCTGTCATGTGAATCGAGACGGGAATATTGGACTTGAGATCCAGCGTCACGGGGCCAGCGGCATTCCGGGCCTCTTTCTCTAACGCGGTGGTCTGATCTTTATCTTTGACGCTGATGTCCTTGTCCCGAATCTGCTTCTGAATTTCATCGGCAGTGCGCCGAACCATGCCCATAGCTTCGAAATTGCTTGGGTCGATCTGCGCGGCCATTTGAAACTCTGCTAATGCCTCTTGCAGCTTACCTTCGTCGCGAAAGGCGCCGCCGGCATGGATGTGTTGCGCAGAGGCGTAAAAACGCAGGCGCACATAGGCGGCCATGTACGTTGGTTCGTTTGGCTTGGCGTCATGCGCACGCTTGAAAGCCAGGAAGGCGGCGTCAAGATCGCTCTTTTTCTCGGCTCGTTCGCCAGACTTGTAAGCGGATTCGGCACTCTCACCAAGAACCGCGGCCGTAAAGATACAAGTCAAAATAGCCAGGAACAGAAACCGTGATCGCATCATTTTGCCTCTTACCCGGTAACGTTACGACCGTCAAAGCAAGCACTGGATCTACCCTAAGCAAGCACTCTAGACGGTCAACTCGGCTGGCTCATTGCTTAAGATCAAAATCCGCGGTTAGTTTGCTTGCGAACAGGCATTGATCGCTCAACTGAGAATTGAAAGCAGCTGGCAATTGACTTGGCGCGTTCCATCGCAGGACCGAGTCCAATTATTGGAGGCTGGAGGCAGGCCTTTTTGATGCCAGCCAGCCAACTCGATTTTCAGGAACGATCAGAGACTTGTGTTTGTTCCATTGCAAAGACGGAATCTTCTTTACTGTGCCAGCATCTGACAATGAATTCTTCACGCCGCTCTACGGAGTCATCTGCAGTTCGCCAAGAGGACATTAAGGGCATTCTGCAGCAGATGACTTGTGATGCGGAAGTGCTATAGGAGGCGACAATGATCCAGATCTGTCTTCTCGCGGCTGCTCTTCTGTGTGCGTTGCAACTTACGTGTCGAACGCAGCAGGCACGTCAACCGGCAATCTCGATCGCGAGATTTGCGCGCAGGCCGAGCCGGCTGAGGCAAGGCTAGTTGAGGTGGAATTTCGGCCACTTCAGGGAACAAGAAAGGGTCTGGGTCCAGGTTCATGCTTCTCTGCATGACTGCGTACAAATTAGGGTTTACCCCCGGGAAGTGGGCGATGAGGCTCATTTTTCTTGCATAAATCCTGCAAAATCCGCATGAGCCCAGGGGGGGCTCATTAGAGGTTAAGTCTATTGAGTTCTTTTGGTTAGGATTTGAACTGGGTAGCTTAGGGCGGCTGGGCGGCTTTGTGTTTTGCTCGCATAAGTCATTTATTTTCTGTTTGTTATGGGAAGTCTCACAGTTTCACAGGAAAGGGGGGGCAGGGGGTAAGGCGGAATTGTAGGGCCGCCGTGAGAAGTTTATGCAGGCCGAGATTGCTTCGATGCATTTGGATAGAACTCGCATGTGTTCATTGTGCGCTCTTCGGGGGTAATCTTCTGCAAAGCCAGGGAACAGCAAAGAGAGAGAGCGGCCTGTTGGGGACTCTGAGATTCCTGGTCTCAGTCTTCTTGCGCGCTTTTCAAAATTGCGGAGTCAGCGTGCGGATCGCGGAAGGGCAGGGGGTTTTACACTGCCACAATCCGCACTCTTGAAGACGGAAGTCGACTCGGTCGTCCACTCGATGGGTTGCGCCTCCGACCCTACCTGGAACGTCCCCACAAAGTGAAGCGTTCCGGTTTCGTGTGCGGTGTCGGACCATGTGGACTTCAGGGCGCCTTTGCCGCTCATCATTCCCGAGCACATATAGTCGGCAGATATTGAGCCGTGCATGATCACCTTGTTGGCGATTGCGCATTGGCCGCGCGACTGAGGGAGCAAAGCTCCGTACTTATCGATCATCTCCTGGGTAAGACAAACTTGCGTGGTATGAGTGCCACCCTTCAAACGGCTGCCCTCCTCGCCAGGAATCGATGGCGCTTTTTGCCAGGTCATTATGGTTGTCATCTGCCATAGACCTGCTTTTCTGCTCTCCGCCGAAACGATGGCTGCTGCAGTACACAGCATTAAACAGAACGCGATGCAGCGTCGGATGTTGTGCATGATTGCTCCTTGCTCAAGAGTTGTTTAATCAATGCGCCAGCGGGCGGCTTGTAGCGCAGCAATTTCTTATAACCCCTTGGCAATGGCCGTGTCTTTGCTCTGGAGCACGGAGTCTCGATTCGAAGAGTCTGAGGGGAAACTGAGCTGGGCACAAAGGCGGGTTTCAGTAAAGAGCCTCGATATCTTAGGTAATGGCTGCAGGCCGAGATGCAACGAACATTAAGGAATCCAAGATTAAGTTCCATTACACGTCGAGCATTGCCTCAGGAGCCAAAGCCCACGGCCATTTTACTTGACTTGTGTGATGGCTAAAGCCGCGCCGTTTCAAAACATGGACTTATGCAAAGAGCCATTAAGCACTTTGCGGGTTCTGCTCTTTCGGCTCAACGTATAAGTCCAAGGCGGGGCATCAAAGTCGCTCACTGATACGGTGCGGATATTTGAAGTGCGCCTAGAATTCTTCATCGCCCACTTTTTTCAACCGTTGCGCATCACGCACTACTACGGCCTCTCTGCGCGGAACGACCAAGCCTTCTTCACTCCACTTAGACAGGATGCGACTGATGGTAAACAGGGTAGTGCCGACCATCTGGGCGAGTTCTTCGCGCGAGAGCGAAACCTCGACTCCGCCGTGGTTCTCCTTGCCAACGTGCTTTAGCAAGCGAAGCAACGTCAAGGCAAGCCGTTTGGCCACCTTCTCGGTTGCCACCTCGCGAAACCGTTCCTGGAGTTCCTCCAAACGGCTCGCCAGGATTTGATTGATGTTCTCCCTGATCTTGGGATGTTCCTCGACCAGGCTTTGAAGTTTGGAGTACTCCCAGGTTAAAGCTCTGCATTGCTCCATCGCTCGTGCAGAACAGGTGTGATTACAGCCCGGAATTTCCACGTGACCGCCAATAGCATCGCCTTCGCCATTCATCCACAGGATGACTTCGTTGCCGTTTGAACTGAGTTGGGTAAGTTTCACGCTGCCGCTCTGAAGGAGCACGAGGTTGCGGACCGGCTGTCCTTGCATGAATAGCAGTTCGTCGCGTGCAAACTTCCGCGCACTGGCGCAGGAAGCTATCTCCGAGCATTCCGTTGGAGTGAGCCCTGCGAACAGTGCCGACGCGCACAGGAGAACCACGCGTTCCGCAAGGTTGGATTCTCTAGATGGCGATGCGCCAAATGGCTTAATTGCTGCCAAACGTGATGACGCCATTGACTTTCTCCAAGACACTTGATTTCGTACAACTCTGGCTACGCACCCTGTTCAGGGCACGTATGAATCCGAACGGCTTTGAAGACGCGAGTTGCTCTTTCAAAATCGTTCGAGAGGCTTGAGGTTCCGTTGTCTGGTCTTTGCCAGCGAACCCTATACCGGGGGTTTTAGCATGAGTTGGGGATGCTGTCAAGATTACTTTGTCTTCCTGGATGCCCTCTTCGGGGAAAAAAAGGGGAGTCGAACAAAGCTACAAAAGGGACGGCGCGACTTGCTGTTCACCGCCGGAGCCGAACTACATCTGCAGTGAAATCACATTATATGGGAGAGCTGTTCTTTATTTGCGCAAGCGCAAAGAGTTGCCAATTTCAGGTGCGAGGAGTGCAGATTGTTTCAAGTGCGCAAAAGTTGATTCCGTGATATCAACAAGCGCACATCACGGCTTCATCTCTTGCATGGCCTGGGCTGCAACTTTCCTTGAAACAAGGATCGTGAAGGTTTGCTCGAAAGCAAACATTCATTTTGATACGGCAGCGACTTTGAGCCGGGAACTGGTCAATGGAGCCAGGGAAGTGGCACGGAAGGTACTCACGGCGTGTGATTGCACGGCAGGGTTGTGCGCAGGTTTACGCCGCCGCTGCCGATAGAATGCGATGCTTTCCACCTCGCTTGCTCCAGCGCAAACATTCTCGTAGATAGACAATGCTAGTGTTTCTGTCATCGAGATTGCTATAGTCCCGAAACCCGCGTCGGCTGCAATTCAACAGGATACGCAGGGAGGCATCTGGTGAAGAGGAGACCGCTTTATATTCTTCTACTCGCGTCGGGCTTGATTGCGGGGCTGGCCCTCGGGAACTTTCGCCACGCGCCCAAGACAAATGCAGCGCGCCGAATTCTCTATTATCAGGATCCGATGCATCCGGCCTATCGGTCGGATAAGCCGGGCATTGCGCCGGATTGCGGCATGGACTTGGTTCCTGTATATGCTGAGGATGCCGGAAAGGCAATTGCTTCCGATCAAAGACCCGCGTCTGGAATAGTGCAGATCGACTCTTCCGCACAACAGTTGTACGGGATCAGGCTAGCCAAGGCCGAGATAGATCAAGGGCGAGGAAGCATTCAGGTCTTTGCCCACGTAGAAGCCAACGAGACGCGTATCTATCGTGTGACAACTGGAACCGAAGGTTATGTCAAAGAGACGCACGACGATGCCGTCGGCAACCACGTTGCCATGAACCAGCATCTTGCCACTGTATATTCTCCAGACTATTTGGCAGTCGCAGGAGGGTATCTGGCTGCAAACGAGCGTTCGCCTGGTCTAGCCAACGTGGGAAGGGACAATAGTCCAGCGGCTACCGCCCAGGGATTGGCCAGCGCTCAGGCTCGTGCAGACAGGTTGCGCAATCTAGGCATGAGCGATTCTCAAATCGACGAGATAAGCCAAAGTCGCAAGCTTCCAGAGGACGTGTATGTCGTCTCTCCGACAGATGGATTCATCCTGGCAAGAAACATATCTCCGGGAATGCGGTTCGAAAGACAAGCGGAGCTGTACACCGTTGCGGATCTGAGTCGTGTGTGGATCATCGCGGAAGTTTTCGGACGCGATGCCCAGGCTTTCCGGCCAGGAACCACTGCCCGCGTAACGCAGCCGGAAACGGGGGAAAGCTTTCGAGCGACGGTGAGCAATGTTTTGCCGGAGGTGGACCCGGTTACGCGCACTCTCCGGCTTCGCCTGGAGGCCGACAATCCTGGATTCAAGCTCCGCCCCAACATGTTTGTGAGTGTGGAATTGCCGATTTCGCTTCCGTCGGGCCTTAGCGTACCTGTCGATGCAGTTCTCGATTCCGGACTTTCAAAAAGGGTATTTGTCCAAGTGTCTGAAGGTCACTTTGAATCGCGCCCAATTGAAACCGGCTGGCAACTCGGCGATCGAGTTCAAATCGTGAAGGGATTACAGGCCGGAGACCTTGTTGTTTCGTCGGGAACTTTTCTGGTTGATTCAGAGAGCAGACTGCAACTGGCTGACAAGTCCACAAGTCTCATGGAATCGGCTTCGCAAGAGAGAGTTCCGATGGAACACCGCATGAATTGAGATCCCAAAGAAGATTGCATAATGCGGCCAAACATCTTCAATTCGCGCGCCGCCACTGTGCTTTCTGAAACGGCCGCTGAAGAACGCGCAAATCAGTCATGGCGGGCATGGGGCCCTGGTGGAGGCTGCGACAGTGATCGACTGGGTGATTGAGTATTCAATTCGTCATAAGCTGGCAGTCATTCTGGTTGTGGCAGTGGCAAGCGCCTATGGCTGGTGGTCGATCTCGCATGCGCGTCTTGACGCTCTTCCCGAACTCGGGGATACCCAGGTCATTGTTTTCTCTCGCTGGGATCGCAGCCCGGATCTCATTGAGGCGCAGGTAACCTATCCGATCGTGACGGCGATGCTCGGTGCACCCCATGTCAAGGCAGTGCGTGGTGTGTCGGATTTCGGCTACTCCTATGTGTATGTGATCTTCGACGACAAGACCGATCTTTACTGGGCGCGCTCACGTGCTCTGGAGTATCTGGCCGGCGTATTAGGCAGACTGCCGGACGGAGTGAAGACCGAACTCGGCCCTGATGCGACCAGTCTTGGTTGGGTATTTCAGTATGTCCTCGTCGATACGACTGGCCATCACAGTCTTTCCGAGTTGCGTTCGTACCAGGACTGGAATCTGCGCTACCGCCTCACGTCAGTCCCGGGCGTTGCCGATGTGGCGCCTATTGGCGGATTCACTCGCCAGTATCAGGTGAATGTCGATCCGAACCGTTTGCGCGCGTATGGAATCACGATCTCACAAGTAGTCGATGCTGTTCGCGCAGGGAACAACGAATCCAGCGCGCGCATGCTTGACTTTGGCGGTACTGAGTATATGGTCCGAGGGAGAGGCTACGCGACCTCCAGCGACGATTTTGCGAATATCGCCGTCACCACGCCTGAAGATGGCTTGCCGATTCGGGTGAAGGATCTGGGTGAAGTTGTTGAAGGGCCGGATATGCGCCGCGGCATTGCCGATCTCGATGGCGCCGGAGAGGTGGTCTCCGGCATCGTCATTATGAGAAGCGGAGAGAATGCGCTGGAAGTTATCGACCGGGTCAAAGCCCGATTGAAAGAGATCGAGTCAGGTCTGCCGCCCGGCGTCAAGATCGTCCCCATCTATGATCGCTCAGAACTTATTCACCGGACGATCGATAGTACAGAAGAGACGATTCTGGAAGTCATCCTGACCGTGGCTCTTATCGTTCTGGTCTTTTTATGGCATTTTCCGAGTGCCTCCATTCCACTGGTAACAATGCCGGCGGCGGTGCTGTTGTCGTTCATTCCCTTCCGGATGATGGGCATCAGTGTCAACGTGATGTCCCTTGCCGGCATTGCAATCGCATTTGGCGAGCTGATCGATGCCTCGATCGTAGTGGTTGAGCAGACGCACAAAAAGCTTGAACAGTGGGAGAAGGCGGGCAGGCCCGGCAGCCATAGCGACGTAGTGCTGGCAGCCGTGAAAGAAGTTGCGAGGCCGACATTCTTTGCTCTCCTGGTTATCGCCGTCTCGTTTCTTCCCTTGCTAACTCTTGAAGGGGAGCAAGGGCGTCTCTTCCGTCCTCTGGTCTACACCAAGACTGCGGCCATGGTTGTTGCCGCGGTTCTGGCTATTACGCTCGACCCGGCGCTTCGTCTGCTATTAACCAGAGTCAGCAAGTTCGACTTCAGGCCAGCATGGCTGTGCAAGGTGGTCAATGCACTGCTTGTCGGCAGAATCCGCCCCGAAGAATCGAATCCGGTCAGCAGGTCTCTGATGTGTATTTACGAGCCGGCTGTCTCGTGGACACTTCGCCGCAAGTGGGTTGTCTTCGTGGGAGCGGCGGTGCTGATTGCAGTCACTGTTCCGGTGTTTCTGTCGCTCGGTTCTGAATTCATGCCTCCAATGGACGAAGGCGCAATTCTTTACATGCCCTCATCGGTGCCAGGAATCTCTATTGCCCAGGCGCGACAGGTTTTGCAAACTGCGGATCTCGTTCTTAAGCAATTTCCGGAAGTCGATCGAGTCCTCGGTAAGGCAGGCAGAGCGGAGACGGCGACGGATCCCGCGCCGCTATCGATGCTGGAGACACTAATCACTCTTAAGCCTCGATCGCAATGGCGCCGAATTCCAACGTGGTATTCGTCCTGGGTGCCGGAATGGGGAAAGCCATTATTCCGTCACATAACTTCCGACACAATATCTTCAGAAGAGCTTATCAGCCAGATGGATGCTGCTTTGAAGATCCCGGGAGTCAGCAACGCGTGGACGATGCCGATCAGAGGACGCGTCGATATGTTAACAAGCGGGATTCGAACTCCTGTTGGTTTGAAGATATCGGGAGACGATCCGAAAGAGATTCAGAAGATTGGTGAGCAGGTCGCGGCGGTTTTGCCTTCCGTTCGAGGTACCCGTTCGGTCTTTGCCGAGCGCACCAACGAGGGGCATTTTCTGGATGTTGTGTGGCGAAGGGATGAGCTTGCACGTTATGGGGTCAGCATGGACACGGCCGAGGAAGTACTAGCCAGTGCCGCAGGAGGAGATGACGTCAGCACAGCGTACGAGGGGTCGGCGCGCTATCCGGTGAATGTGCGTTACATGCGGGACTATCGCAGTAGCGCCGATGCACTGGGCCGCATCCTCGTTCCCGCAGGGGGAAAGCGTCAGATACCAATCAGTGAACTCGCAACGATTCGCAGCGAAGATGGCCCGGCGATGATCCGTGACGAAAATGCCATGTTGACCGGCTATGTCTATGTGGACCTGATGAATCGAGACGCCGGCAGCTACGTTGCTGAAGCAACGCGAGTATTGCGAGATACCACGAAATTGCCAGCCGGCTATGCAATTTCGTGGGGAGGGCAGAGCGAAGCCATCCTGCAAGCAAACCGCCGGCTGCAAATGATCGTGCCGGTAACACTGATACTTGTGATTCTGTTAATCCAAATGAGCACTAGATCGTTGATGAAAACCACGATTGTTCTTCTCGCAGTGCCGTTTTCAGCAATAGGCGCCGTGTGGTCTCTCTATTTTCTGCATTACAACATGAGTGTAGCTGTCTGGGTGGGTATGATCGCGCTTCTGAGCATCGACGCCGAAACGGGCGTGTTCATGCTCTTATATCTCGATCTTGCGTACGAAGACGCGAAGGTGCACGGCCGCCTGAATACTTTGACCGATTTGCGCAGAGTGATCCTTTACGGCGCTGCAAAGAGACTGCGCCCGAAGTTTATGACATTCGCAACCACTTGTATTGGTTTGTTTCCGGTAATGTGGTCAATCGGAACGGGCTCCGAGGTAATGAAGCGAATTGCCGCTCCGTTGGTCGGCGGAATCTTTACATCGTTTGCGCTTGAGCTTCTGGTGTATCCGGCGATCTACGAGTTATGGAAAGGGCGGTCTATTTCAAAGGTCGATGAGCAAGAAGAGGTTCAGGTCAGCAAGAACCGGCAGCAAGGTCAGGAATTCGCAGTTGCAGCGCGCACATAGAGTGATGGAGATGTGCAATGGCCATACGGTAGGATGGGCGAAGCAGAGTGGCTAAATGAGGAGGTTAATCATGGCGAACTGTAGTTTCACTAAGCCGCCTTTGTTCATCCTTATCCTGCTGATGTCTATCTCCGTTTCGCTTGGGCAGGCGAGCCACGGAATAGGAGATAACGCGAACGGGGGGATCGCGCTGCCTTTAACTGCGGCGGGAGTACAGACGCCGCCTGAGTCACAGCCTAATCTGCCTACTGTGGTCTGCAATGGCACACAACTGACAATTTCGACCAACAACTCGACGCTGGCAAGCGTGCTGGCAGAGGTGCATAAGTGCATCGGCGCAAAGATCGACATGCCGGATGGCGCCGCCACAAGCAGATTGTTCGACAAGTTGGGTCCTGGTCCGGCGCAGGAGGTTCTCTCGTCTCTGCTAACTGCAACTGGCTTCGACTATGTGATTGGATTGTCGGAATTAGACCCGAACAAAGTAGAGTCGGTTCTCCTCATGGCGCGTGCGACCGATACGTCTTCGGGTGCTGGTGCTGATAGTGGCCTATCTCCAGCTCGCCGCGCATATTTGCAGATGCGCCAGAATGGCAGGTCCGGCGCTCCACCACCCGAGAATAGCGTTCCAATGGCAACCTCCGAGTCAGACACAACGGCGAAGGACGATGCGGCGGCATCCGCTGAGAATGCAGCGGCGAATGCAAGTCAGGCTACGTCTGGCGATCCGGCGCCCGCCGTTGTTGATGGAGGTCCTATTTCTCCCGAGAGTCCAAACTCAACTTCGCCGAACTCCATTCCAAGTCCGGCTCAGTCGTCGGACACACATGAGCAGATTACAAATATGGAAAAGCTGTTTGAACAGCGCCGCCAGATGATGCTGAATCAGAATTCGCAGTCGTCGAAATAGCTTGGGAAAATGTTCTGTCTGGGCCGTTCGTGGTCAATATGCTTTAGGGAGGCTCTGATCAAGTTCTATTGCATGTCGACCATTGCCTCGGGGGCTAAAGCCCACATTCATTTTGCAGCATTTACGACACGGGGCCAGAGGGTACCCCGCCGTGCCCTTTCAAAACATCCACTTATGCAGAGGTTCTTTAGATCTTGTGATTACTAATTTGTGGGAGAGTCTTCGGAAGGTTTTAAATCATAGTGGAGCTTACCATCGGCAATCCTGGCGTAAGCGATTTGGGCCTTTTCTTTTCCGTCCCCTTGAATCTGCCATGAACCAGCCTCGTTGACCAACCTCAATTTGCTCCTCAGCCGCCACCATGCGGCGACTTCACCGGGCAGGGCGATCCAGGTATCCCCCTTCGCACGCAATGCGGTAAGGTAGCTAAGCAATTGAGCGTACACGTGGCGCTCCGATGTGCCGAGAATGTAGTCGGGATGGACGATCATCTGCATGAGACCGTGCTTTTGCCGGATCAGAGAGATCTGCTGCTCCCACAAAGTAATTGAATAGTCTTTGAGGATATTAAAGATGGAGTAATCCTGTGACATTGTTACTGGAAGCTCAAGCATCTCGCCGTTGAAGAAAGGGAAGACCGTGCAGCAGCCACCCCTTTGGGGATCGAGGTGCGCCACGTTGGGGATGGACATGTCATAAGAGAAATCCAATGCGCTATACCAGTCGATATTGCGGTATAAAACGGCGGAGCGGAATCCGTGGGCTCCGAACTCCTTCTTGTGGTCGTTGATTCTTTGGGCGCGGAGCAGAAACTCATCCCGGTCGGCTAACAGGCTGCCATCGTGATTCAAGTCATGAATGTTCAGCTCGAAGCCGCGGTCCCGGATCGCATCCAGGCGCGCTTTCGCAACGGGGTATCTTTCTTCAGGGACAATCTGAAATGCGGACTTGATACCGAAGGAGTCATCCAAGTCCATTAGTTGGCTACAGAAGTCCCAGCCTGCGGCTGTCTCCACATCGTGTGTTACGGCAGTGCAACTTAACGCGCCGTTTGGCCAGAACCAAATAAAGGGCACGCTGGTCTGGTTACGAGAATTCATGGAAAGAATCAGCAGTTGCTCTAGCGTGCTTTCGACAGTTGAATCAACAGGCCAGTGAGGGAAAGGAATCTGCTCCCAATCGCGGAGGTAAAGTCTTTGAAGGTGCTTCCGCATATCGACTGACATCAAGGGCCGCACCAGGTAGTAGAGCTTCTGAAGACAGCGTTTTGTTCGGCGTGCTGTTCTGCCACGTGCGTTGTCGCAGAGATAGCGCTCATGGCGAAGGTTGTCGAGAACTTGCACGGGATCGAAGGGGAGCTGAACAGGCGATCGGTTTGTGTCTACGTACGGAAGAACATCATGAAGGGGATCAGTTACTTCTGTAGCTGGGACTCCTGAAGAGCATTGACCATAGCAGATGACATCAGATCCGAAGCGAAAATAGCCTGATCCGGCCGAAAGCTCTTGGCTGATCGTGAAATCACCAAAGCCGTCTGGACACCGAAAGTGGTCTGTCAACGCCTGTCTTGCTTCCATCTGCTTATTAACCGGCAATTCGAACTTCAGCACCCGGTCCTTTCGGTTGGTTAAGCACGTTCATTCCGCAACTCTGTTGCGATAGCTGGAACATCATTGATGAGCCAATGCTGAGTACCAACCTGACTTCAAGATTAAACCTGCTTTGAGTGAAACGAACATAACTGAAGTAACACTTTTGTTGATGCTGAGGTGACCCACATTGTGATGTTATAGCCACGCACTGATGGCCGGTTTTCAATAGGGTTAGGTATGTACCTCAATTTGGAGGCCATCGGTCGTTACTTCCTGACAGGTCAATGCCGAGTTGCGGTCGCCAGGGTCGATAGGTGATTTATCTATCTTCCGGTCAAGGCATCTGCGCAAAGCACGCGCGAGCTGTCCTACGTAGGGCTCAATCAGGCTACCGCGCGGACTGAAGGGCAGCGAATGAAGTTGAACGCCGCTCTGAGCGATCTCTTCCCAACCACCTAACGGAACGTCGAAGCCCGCAAGATGGCGTTCCGCCAGAAAGAGAGTTAATTCTCCGGGATAGGGACGGACATCATATTGGACAAGTGCATCTTCGTAGATGTCCGCGAGTTTAGCTCGCGGTTCAGGGACATCACCATTGGGTGCAAGGCGATGGCGAAGGGCAGTCCAGATCCCGCGCATTGACACCCTGGCCCGGCGGAGTTCTACGCGCAGCTTCTCCATGAAGAAGTCAAGCTTGCCTGCTCCCTCTGCCTTGAATACGTTGTTGAGGTGAAAGTAGGGGTTGAGAAAAAGGCGATTGATCCAGAGATGGCGCCTCGTAAGCGGCCATTGCATAGCGCGGACATTGTAATCCTCAATGAGAGCCACGAGTCCGACGGATTCGCCGGAAGCGATCAGTTGCTGCGCAATCTCAAGGGCGATTGTTCCGCCGAGGCAGTATCCGCCAAGCATGTAAGGCCCGTGTGGTTGCACCTTGCGGATCTCGTCGATGTAGTGACTGGCCACATGTTCGAACTGCGGATCGACTGGCGCTCGCCCGTCGAGGCCGGTGGATTGCAGACCATAGACAGGCTGATCGGCGCCGAGATGCTGCGCAAGGGAACGATAGAGCAAGACATTGCCTTCAGCTGCGTGCACAAGGAAAAGTGGCGGCCGGTTGCCAAGACGGTTGATTGCTACCAGAGACTTCCAATCTTCTTCCCGGTTTCCACGGCTCAGTATCTTTGCAAGTTGGCGCGGTGTGGAGGCATCGTAGAGCACAGCGAGCGACGGGGCGTATCCTAGTGTGCGCTGGATGACGGCAAACAATTGCGCAGCCGCGATTGAGTTACCACCGAGCGCAAAGAAATCATCGTCTGGGCCGATTTCAGGCGTGTCCAGGACGTTGCGCCAGAGGGGCAGCAGAGCCTGGAGCAATTCTGGTTCTGTGTTCGAGGAAGCGGCGTGGGGATCGGGGAACTGGCGCGGCGGTTCCGATTTCGAAACTGAAAAATGGGCGTAAACAACTTCGGCTTCCGGATAGGTATCGTAGTGGGCGAGTTGGGCAAGATTCACGGCATCCCGCCGCGGATCTGCCGCGACATCGCGGAGGATGGAAGCCAGCATTGAGAGCCATTGGCGAATTGTGAAATCTTCAAACAACTTTACGTCATAGTGGCAGTGAAGATCGAGACTCTCCTCATTCTCTACGGCGTTCAGATAGATCTCGAACGACTCAAAACCCTTGGGGTTGGCGTCGTAGTCGACGGCAAATCCGGATTGCGGCAGTTGGTTTGGCTTGAATTTGGTGGCGTTGGTGAAGCCCGCCGAGATGGGAGAAATGCCTGTGATGTTGGGGATGGGACGAAGGTCTTCAAGCAAGCTGACCATCGTGTAGATGGCATGCTCCTGGGCGGCAACGAGGTCACCCTGGATTCTCTTGAGGAACGCACTCAGTGCTTCGCCGTCGCGCAGTTCGACTTCGAAGGGAAGAAGATTTACGCAGTGACCGACGAGACCGGGCTGGCCGGAGACGGGTTGTTCGGCAGTGGGCAGGGCGATGACGAAACGGCGCTGCTTTGAAACGCGGGCAAAGAAGATGGCCAGTGAACCGAGAAGCGCAGCGAAGAAACTGCAGCCCTGTTTTGCCGCAACGGATCTGAGGTTTGCCACTACAGCAGAGGGCACAGTGTGGTCAATGCGGCGGGCCTTGAATTCGCGGCGCGCGCTGCGTTCGCGGTCGGTTGGCAGAACTAGAACAGGAAAGCCACCGGCGAATTGATTGTGCCAATAAGTGCTTGCCTGCGCGAATTCTTCGGAAGACTCACGATCTACAACATTGCGGGCGTAGGCGAAGTAGCTCTCTACTGGGCCGAGGGATACGGGTGCGCCGGAAACTTCTTCGGAATAGAAAGCGCAAAGATCGTGGATCAGCACATCCAAGGACCAGCCGTCGCAGATGACGTGGTGCGCGGTGAGGATAACCGCAGCGCGATCGCGGGCAAGCAGAATCATCTGGCTACGGAAGAGCGGTCCGTCGGGTAGCGGGAACGGAAGCGCGGTTTCATGGGCAATCAGGTCGCGGAGACGCTCCTCCTGGTCTCTAGAAGATTGGACCGTGGAGAGATTGGTTACCGGCATCGCCATCTTCTTTCGCGGATCGATCCTCATCGTTTGGCCGGTCTCATCGAAAGTGGCGCGAAGAGCATCGTGGCGCTCGACGAGGCGCTCGATGGCACGTGTCATTGTCTCGACCGAGACGATGCCAGTGAAACGAACCGTCATGGATTCGTTGTATGAGGCTGAGAGATTGCTGGAGAGGCATGAAGAAGCGAAGATGCCGCGCTGTGGAATGGTCGATGGAGCTACCAGTACGCCGGAGACGGATGGCGCGTGTTTCGGCGAATTCTCTCGTGGGTTTATCGAGACCGAGGCTGCTGCCGCATCGACTTCTGCTGCGAGTGAGGCCGACAACTCGGTGCCAGACTCTCTAAGAAGGGAGGCAAGGCGGGCGATGGTGTGTGCCTGCGAAGCGACAATTTGATTGAGGGAATTGTTGGGGGCAGGTGTGTTCTCTGCTGGAGATGCGCTGGGCTTGGAGGGGATGTCTAAATTGACGCGATTAGCTGGAGAATCGGCGAGGACATCTGCCGGGAGGGTGGCGTCGAGATGCGCGGCGAGCATGTCAACATTGGGAAATTGATTCATCAACTGACTGAAAGTGATTTTGACGGAGAACTCCTTGCCGATGGCGAAGGAGACCTGAGTGAGGGAGAGCGAGTCGAATCCCTGCTCCATAAAAGACGCGGATGTGTCGATTTGCGAGCGCTCGCGTCCGGAGACCGCAATGAGAAGATCGACGATGCGCGCGGCGATGCGGTTTTTGCGGGATGCCGGGGAAGATTCCGGGGCAATGTCTTCGAGGGGGGCAGGAGAAGTGGATCGAAAGTCTAAAGGCGTCGACGGAGCGGGGATTAATTCGGGCTCAAAGAGCTTGTCCTGGACTACGGCTGCCACCGAAGTGGGGTCTACCCAGAATCGCAGCCGCTCAAAGGGATAGGTGGGCAAAGGTATGCGCTGACGATCTTCGTGCGTGTAGAACGCATCCCACGAAATCGACACGCCGCTCTGCCAGAGCGATCCCAGAGCGAAAAGAAAGGCGTCCCATTCGGCGTTGTTCTCCGCCGTTTCACCAAGAGTGGGAATGGCAGTGCAAGGGGAATCGGGGGTGAACTGCTGGCGGGCAAGGGAGCACATAGTGGAGCGCGGTCCACATTCGACGAAAAGGTTGAATCCCTGCTCTTTGAGATAGTGAATGGCCTTTCCAAACTCTACGGTCGACCTGGCGTGCCGAGCCCAGTACGCGGGATCGGTTGCTTCTGCGGCTCTGATTGGAAGACCAGTGACTGTCGAGACAAAAGGTTTCTCGGGTGCGCGCAACTGCACCTTTGCGATGGCTTCCCGCAACGGTTCAATGATGGGATCGACCATTGCCGAGTGGAAAGCATGCGAGGTATGCAGATGGTTGCATATGATGCCCATCGATTCGAGTTTCAACTGAAATTCGTGGACACTTGGTTCCGGCCCAGACACGACGCACAAGTTGGGAGCATTGTTGCAACCGATCTGAAGCGAGTCCGGCAGGATCTTTCCGATCGCTTGCATGCTGCTTCTCACGGCTATCATGGAGCCACTTGGAAGATCGTGCATGAGCTGTCCGCGCAGAGCGACGATGCGGAGCGCGTCTTCAAGATCCCACACGCCGGCCAGCGTGGCGGCGACAAATTCTCCGATGCTGTGTCCTGCCATCATCGCGGGCTCAAGGCCCAGACTCTGCCAGAAGCGCGCAAGAGCATATTCGATTACGAAGATTGATGGCTGCGTGTACAGCGTATTTACAAGAGAAATCTGAGCGGTAATTTCATCTCCCGGCCGCGGATAGAGCAGATCCCTCAGGTCTCCGCCAAGGGATGGCGCGAGGAATTCGCAGCAATCATTCACGATCGCTCGAAACAGGGGCTCGTCGCGATAGAGGTTCAGGCCCATATTGACGTACTGCGTGCCTTGACCGCCAAAGAGAAAGACAATGGGGGGATTTCTACGCTCACAGCGTTTACTGCCGCAGTGCAATGGATTCGGTTGCGCAAGCAGCGTGGCAGCCTCGCGAGGATCCGCTGCGACGACAAATCGCCGATGCGCCATTTGTTTGCGCCCGATTTGAAACGTGTAAGCCGCGTCCGCAAAATCTTCTGGTGCAGCTGTCTCGAAATAATTTTCTAACTCCTTGCTGTAGGAGTTGAGCGCTTTTTCACTTTTGGCGGAGAGCAGAAAGAGCTGTCGAGGACGAGAGGGACGCGCGGCTTTGGGCGCGGGCGCTTCTTCAAGAATGACGTGGACATTGGTTCCACCAAAGCCGAAAGAGCTGACAGCGGCGCGGCGCACCTGCTCTCCGCGAGGGAAGGGAACGAGCTTGTCGGCGATCTTGAAGGGGCTGTCAGCGAGGTTGATCCTGGGATTGGGCGTTTTGTAGTGCAGCGTCGGCGGGATCTGTTCGTGATGCAGAACAAAGGCTGCCTTGATGAACCCCGCGATTCCCGCAGCGTTTGTCGGATGCCCGATGTTTCCCTTGAGGGAGCCGATGTAACAGAATTGTCTCTTGTCTGTCTTGCGCTCGAAGACGTTTTTCAGTGCCTCAAGCTCAATAGGGTCGCCGACAGGAGTGCCGGTTCCGTGTGCCTCGATGTAGCGGATGGACTCGACGGGGACACCAGCATTGGCCTGAGCGATGGCAATGACTTCAGCCTGGCCATCCATGCTGGGAGCGAGGAAAGAAGCCGGTCGCGCGCCGTTGTTGTTTTTGCCGCTGCCGCGGATGAGTGCGTAGATGGTGTCGCCGTCGGCTAGAGCGTCGGCAAGACGCTTGAGTACGACGATGCCGGCTCCGTCACAGAACATGGTTCCAGTGGCGTCGGCATCGAAGGGGCGGCAGTGGCCGTCTTTTGCGAAGACGCCACCCTCCTGATAGAGGAAGCCGCTTTTTTGCGGAATCGTAATGTCGATGCCGCCGGAGAGAGCCATGTCGCACTCATGTTCGAGGAGCGAGCGGTAGGCCTGGTCGACGGCTAGCAGCGTTGTGGAGCAGGCGGTGTTAAGGCTGATCGCGGGCCCACGGAGATCGAGGAGATAGGCGACGCGCAGGGCGATGTAGTCCTTCTCGTTGCCGTATTCAACAGCGAGCTTGCCAGCCATGGCCAGCAGATCGGGATGGGTGAGGAGATTCGTAGTGTAGTAGTGGTTGTCGCCGATACCGGCAAAGACGCCGATGCGCCCTTGATAACGCTCGGGATCGTATCCAGCGTTTTCGAGCGCATGCTGCGCGAGCTCGAGAAAGACGCGCTGTTGCGGATCCATGACTTTGGCTTCAAGCGGGCCGATGCCAAAGAAGGAGGCGTCGAACAGATCCGCGCCCTCGATGATGCCGCGAGCGCGAATATAGTTTGGATCGTTGCGGAGATTTTCTTCAATGCCGGGGCTCAGTTCCTCGGGGGTGAAGAACGAGATGGATTCAACGGAGTTGCAAAGGTTGCGCCAGAGCTGATCTGGATTGGATGCGCCAGGGAAACGGCCGCTAAGGCCGACAACCGCGACGGCATCGCGCATTCCGTCGTGCCGACGAGCTGAATTGTGGTGCTGCGGGTTTGCGGCGTCTAGAGGAAAATCGGACTGGTGTTTGGTTCCCTCGAGAATCTCCGCAAGCTTTGCGATTGTGGGATGCTGAAAGACTTTGACGGCGGGAAGTTCACGGCCGAAGCGAGTGTGAAACTGCCGGACCATGCGAACCGCGGCCAGCGAATTGCCGCCCAGTTCGAAGAAGCTATCGTCGATGCCGACTTCTTCCAACTGCAAGAGATCGCACCAGAGGCCGGCTAGCTGCTTCTCCAACGTAGTTTGTGGAGCGATGAAGTCTTGAGCGAGCAGAGGCCGCTTGTTTGCTGGCCGGGGCAGCGCCTTGCGATCGACTTTTGCATTAGGGGTGAGCGGGAATTTCTCCAAACGCACGAAGGCCGCGGGGATCATGTAGTCGGGAAGAGTGGCCTTGAGCGACTCAATCAGCGCCGTCGAACTCAGGCCGTCGCTGCCCGTGTAGTAAGCTACAAGGCGCTTTTCGCCAGGATGGTCTTCGCGCGCGATGGCGATGGCCTGCGAGATTCCATTGATGTTTGCCAGCGCGTATTCGATTTCGCCGAGTTCGATGCGGAACCCATGCAGCTTAATCTGATGGTCGAGACGGCCGAGGAATTCCAGAGTTCCATCGGGACGGTAGCGGACCTCGTCGCCGGTTCGATAGAGGCGTGCATCGGGATTGGCGGGATCGTTGACGAACTTCTCCGCGGTCAGCTCCGGGCGCTTGAGATAGCCCAGAGCCAAGCCGGCACCGCCGATCCAAAGTTCGCCGGGGACACCGGCAGAAACTGGCTTGCGATTTTCATCGAAGACATAAAACTGAGTATTGGCGATGGGCGAGCCGAGGGAAATTTGGTCGGCAGTGAGGACGCGATCGACCGAAGACCAGACCGTGGTTTCAGTGGGTCCGTACATGTTCCACAACTCGCGGCAAAGCGGGAGCAATTGCCGCGCGAGGTCCTGGGTGAGCGCTTCACCACCACACAAGATGCGAAGATCGCTTTTTCCTTCCCAGCCACTTTCAAGAAGCATCCGCCACGTTGCCGGCGTTGCCTGCATCACGGTGACAGTGTGCTGGCGAAGCAGCTTTTGGATTTCGCGGCCATCGGCTGCCTGCTCGGCCGAGGCAATGACAATTTGAGCGCCACGCGCGAGGGGAAGCAGGAATTCCAGGATCGAGATATCGAAGGAACTTGGTGTTACCGAAAGAAGTGTGTCTGCCGCGTTGATACCCGGCGTCTCCGCCATGGACAACAAGAAGTTGACCAGGGCGCGGCGCGGGATCATGACTCCCTTGGGTTTTCCCGTGGAACCGGACGTGTAAATGACGTAGGCGGTCTCAAGCGGATCGCAGCTCAAGGCAAGGTTTGCCACGGGGGCTTTGGCAATGGATTCGCTCTCCTTGTCGAGGAGAATCACATGGGCGGTGGATTGCGGGATGCTGTGCAGGCGGCTAGAGTGGGCAAGCAGGAACGAGGCCTCGGAGTCCGCGACCATAAACTGCAGCCGGTCTTTGGGGAACTTGGGATCGAGCGGAAGGTAAACAGCGCCGCATTTGAGAATGGCAAGGAGGCTGACGATGGAGTCGGTGCAGCGATCGAGGTATACACCCACCAAGCTTCCGGAGCCGGCGCCTTGCTCGCGAAGAAAGTGTGCGAGTTGGTTTGAGCGCGAGTTTAGCTCGCGATAGGAGATGATCTCCTGGCCCATAGCGAGCGCGCAAGCATCCGGGGTTCGCTCAACCTGATCTTCAACAAACTCGTGCGGGCCGCGGGTCAGGGAGAAGCCCAGTCTATCATTATGGTATTGAAGGTAGATCCCTGTTCCCATCTTGGGGGCCTCAACGGGCATTTTGCTTGCTACTGTCGTGCACGACGCGGAGTTGCGGCTATTCTGTAAGCCTTGGTTGAAATATACCATGACGAGTCAACGGTTTACGGGTCAGACGATCTACACAGAATGTGGTAGAGGGGGCTAGCCGTTTGCGTGAGCCGAGGGCTGAGTTACAAATGGCACTCTATGTATTTGTTGCCGATGGCGGGAAGAGGACGAATTGGGTGTGGACAGGTGCAATTTTTGGGTTTCATGCAATGTGAGCCGTGAGCGGCGACAATAGGTATGGGGCAGCATCGCGTACAGGCGGAAGGGAGAATTCATCCCAACTTCGCCGAAAAGGGCGCTGGCGCGATTCAGTAATACAACTATAGTTACCTGCGCGCTATCAAAACTGGCCCGAACGTTGGATTGAAACACTTTGCCGGACTGGCGAGTATGAGTACATATCTGTTATCCCGTCTGCCTGCTAATTTCGCAATGAGGGCAGATTGCGTTTCTAAGAGGAGCTTATCTTGATCCCGCCTCGCGTGAATGGCGCTACAAGCCAGACGAGTTCTCCGTTCGAGTCGTTGTCGGACGAGGAACCCGAAGTACTGAGCGAACGGACCTTCAGGCGCATGATCGCCATCGAGCGGAAAAGGACGGAGCGTTCCAAGGAGCCATTTCTTCTGATGCTTTTGGAGAGCGGCAACCAGCCGGATTCGGAGTTGAACGGAGCATTGCTGTCTTCAATGGCGACGGCACTGCTTGCATCGAGCAGAGAGACGGACATTGTCGGCTGGTACAAGGACCGGAAAATCGTGGGAGTGATGTTTACGGGGATCGCGGTTAACGACAAGAATTCAGTTCTGAGTACGATTCTGAACAGGGTGAAATCGATGCTGCGGGAGGAGTTGGTCTTCCAGCAATCGAATCAGGTCAGCATTTCATTTCATTTTTTCCCCGACGACTGGGATCATGCCAGTTCCGGGCGTCCGAGCAATCCAGCGCTCTATCCCGATTTGATCAGCGCCAGAAAGAGTAAACGGACATTGCTTGTGGTTAAGCGGACGTTTGACATTGCTGGAAGCGCGCTAGCGTTGCTTCTTTGTTTGCCGCTGTTTGTCGCAATAGCCATAGCCATCAAGGTGACGTCCAAAGGCCCTGTGCTTTTCAGGCAAAAGCGGATTGGCCAGTACGGGCAGTGTTTTACATTCCTTAAATTTCGCTCGATGTACGTCAACAACGATCATCGTGTGCATCAGAAATTTGTAACGGAATTGATCTCGAACGAGGCGAAACACGAGCCGTCTGGCCGCAATGGGAAGGCTGTATACAAGCTCAAAGACGATAAGCGAATCACGCGGGTTGGAAGGTTTCTGCGGAGAACCAGTCTTGATGAGTTGCCGCAGTTACTCAACGTCCTCAAGGGGGATATGTCGCTGGTTGGGCCGCGCCCCGCGATTCCCTATGAATTGGCTGCCTATCAGACTTGGCACAGGCGCCGCGTATTAGAAGCCAAACCAGGCATTACCGGGGTGTGGCAGGTTGCCGGACGGAGCCGCGTACGATTCGACGAGATGGTTCGAATGGATCTGCGGTACGCAATGTCCTGGTCCCCCTGGCTTGACCTAAAGATCCTTTTGTTGACGCCGCTGGCAGTGATCAGGGGTTCAGGCGCGTATTGAATTGCGAGTTTTAGCCTGATGTTTGGCCGCTGTTGAACGTGCACACGCAGCGCACAATGCGGGAAGGACAGTTTCATTGCGGAGTTTCCAGGATTAACAACATGCAGGTAGAACGGTGGTAAGGTAATGAACTTCGGCGTGATTGGCTACGGATACTGGGGGCCAAACATTGTCAGGAATCTTTCAACATTAGATGGGTCAAAGGTGTTGACGATTGCGGATCTCAGTCCGGCGGCCCAGGCGCGCGCCCGGAAGGCGTATCCGGGCATCACTGTCACTGCGGATCCCATGGACGTGATTCTTTCGACGGAGATCGACGCCGTTGCGATCGTTTCTCCGGTCTGGACGCATTTCCAACTGGCGAAGGCCGCGCTGGAAAATGGCAAGCATGTGTTTGTGGAGAAGCCGCTTACGAGTAGCGCTGCGCAAGCGGAGGAACTGATCGAACTGGGCCTGAGAAAGAACCTCAGGATCATGGTGGACCACACCTTTCTGTTTACGGGCGCGGTGAAGAAGATCAAGCAACTGCTCGACGAAGAAGCGCTGGGCAAGCTCTATTATTACGATTCCACGCGCGTCAATCTGGGCCTTTTTCAGCACGATGTGAACGTTCTCTGGGACCTTGCGCCGCACGATCTTTCCATCATGGATTACCTTATCAAGGCGACTCCAGAGGCGGTTGTCGCGACCGGGCAGAATCATTTGAACGGTCATGAGGATGTTGCCTTCATGACGCTGTATTTTCCCGAGCAGATCATTGCGCACATCAACGTCAACTGGCTTTCGCCGGTGAAGATCAGGTATACGCTGATTGGCGGAGAGAAGAAGATGGTGATGTGGAACGATCTTGTAGCAGACGAGAAGCTGAGGGTCTACGACAGGGGAGTAAACATTACCAACCAGGAGGGTGTGTACGATCTTCTGGTTCACTATCGATCCGGCGATATGTGGGCACCTCAAGTGGAGCAGGGCGAGGCTCTGCGGGGGGAATTGTCCTATTTCGTCGATTGCATTTCAAGCGGCAAGGATCCATTTAACGACGGATGTTCCGGGTTGCGGGTGGTCAAGATGCTGGAAGCAGCCAGCGAATCAATGAAGCAGAGAGGATCCCTGGTCTATTTATGAACTCCTATAACTTCATCGCGGATGACGTCAAACTTGGGGAAGGCGTAAAGCTTTCGAAGTTTATCAATCTGTATGGTTGCGAAATTGGGAGCGAGACCAAGATCGGTGCGTTCGTTGAGATCCAGAAAAACGCCAGAGTTGGAAAGCGCTGCAAAATATCCAGCCACAGCTTTATCTGCGAAGGCGTGGTTTTGGAAGATAACGTGTTTATCGGGCATGGGGTCATGTTCATCAACGACAGCTATCCCCGCGCCACCACAGCGGAAGGAGAACTGCAAACCGAGGCCGACTGGAAGGTCGAGCGGACGGTGATCAAGAGGGGCGCATCGATCGGCTCCGGAGCTACGATTCTTCCCAATATCAGCGTCGGCGAGAACGCCATTGTGGGCGCTGGCAGCGTGGTCACCAAGGATGTCCCCAGCGATGCTATCGTGGCTGGCAATCCTGCCAGGGTTCTGCGCTTCCTCGAACCGCCTGTGCAGACCCCAGAGCCGGAGCCCGTTCCTTTCCTCGATCTTGTGACTCCGCACCTGGAACTTGAGAACGAACTTGTGGGAGTCTTTCGCCGCGGGTTGCACACTGCAGGCTTTGTTGGCGGCTCAATGGTCGAGGAGTTCGAGAAGGCGTTCGCGACCTTCTGCGAGGCCGGCCATTGCGTTGCAGTCAGCAGCGGTACGGATGCGCTTCGCTTCGCTTTGATGGCTGCAGGAGTACGGCCAGGGGACGTTGTGCTGACGGTTCCGAACACGTTTATTGCCACGACCGAGGCCATCTCACAGGCAGGCGCAATTGCCGAGTTTATCGACATAGACGAACCCACATCGAATATGTCGGTCGAGCGTTTGCAGAGGTTTTTGGAAGAGGAATGCACGCGCGACGCATCGGGGAAATCAATCAGCCTGCGCAGCGGACGCCCAGTCACGGCGGTGGTGCCGGTGCATCTCTACGGCCAGATGGCAGACATGGATTCAATTCTGAAGCTGGCTAACCGAAACGGCCTTATGGTAGTTGAGGACGCCTGCCAGGCACATGGCGCTGAGTATTTTTCAAGGGAACGTAATTGTTGGATGAAAGCCGGGTCGATGGGCAGGGCAGCTGCGTTCAGCTTCTATCCCGGAAAGAACCTTGGGGCTTGTGGCGAAGGGGGTGCGGTCACTACGAACGACAGTGACGTGGCGCGCACGACGAGAATGCTGCGCGATCACGGCCAGGTGAAGAAGTATTACCACGACGTGGAGGGTTATAACGGGCGGATGGACGCAATCCAGGCCGGGCTTTTGCACGCCAAACTACCGCATCTTGCGGAGTGGAACGCACAGCGTCGCGACCGTGCCGCCGAGTATAACCGTTTACTGGCCGAAAACGACGCGCTGGTTCTTCCGTATGAGCCTTCCTGGTCACGTTCGGTGTATCACCTTTATGTGATTCGTACGGGCGACCGTGAAGGCCTGATGGAGCACTTGAAGATGGCGGGGATTGGCACGGGAATTCACTATCCTATCCCATTGCATTTGCAGAAAGCTTATGCCTCGCTGAATTACGGCCAGGGAGCGTTTCCGGTTGCAGAGCGAGTTGCCGCGGAGATTGTTTCCTTGCCGATGTTCCCGCAGCTAAGCGTCAGGCAGCAGTCAAGGGTGGCTGAGCAGGTGCTGGCCTTTACCTCCAAAGCTCTGCAAGGCGCGACACGGTGACGAGAAACTTCAGGAGCTTTTGGCTTGTGTTTCGTTTCTTGATCGCGGGCTGGAGTTTGAGTGAGCGGCCGGCCGGTTTGCCGCCTTGCAATGCTTTCGCTCGCCTGAAGTCTAGCCGTCTTTCTGTGAGTACTCGGGACCGTCTGCCGGGACAGTATTGAATCAATTCGAACGGCAATGTCCAGCGCTGGATTAGGAGCAGTTGTGCTGAAATTTCCGACATATGTACTGGTGACGCCGGCGCGAAATGAGGCGCAGTTTATCGAATCGACAATACAGTCGGTTGTGGCGCAGACTGTACGCCCGCTGAAGTGGGTTATTGTGAGCGACGGTTCAACGGACGGCACCGACGAGATTGTGAGCAGGTATGCCGCCGAACATGAGTGGATCGAGTTGCTGCGTATGCCGGAGCGCAAGGAGCGCCACTTTGCCGGCAAGGCATACGCTTTCAATGCAGGCAAAGCGAAGATCGAAGGAGTGACATACGACGTAATCGCCAATCTGGATGCGGACATCACCTTTGAGCAAGACTACTTCCCCTATCTGTTGGTAAAGCTCGCCGTTGACCCGGCTTTGGGTGTGGTCGGCACACCCTATGTGGAAACAACGGGTGAGAGTTTCAACTATGGATTTACCAGTCTGGACCATGTATCCGGCGCATGCCAGGTGTTTCGGCGTGAGTGCTATGAGGCGATTGGCGGCTATGTTCCGGTGAAAATTGGCACAATAGACTGCATCGCTGTAATCACTGCCAGGATGAAGGGATGGAAGACCCGCACGTTCACAGATAAGGTGTGTCAGCACCATCGCAAGGTTGGGACAGCCCAGAGCGGGCCCATCAAGGCTAATTTCACCACCGGCGTGATGGACTATGCGATGGGAAATCATCCTTTGTGGGAGTTGTTCCGGAGCGCATATCAGATGACGAGGAAACCCTACCTGGTGCGCGGTATCGCGCTAGGGATGGGGTATATATGGAGCTATGTCCGCGGCGTGAAAAGGCCGGTATCGCGCGAATTCATGCGATTCCACCGCCGCGAGCAGATGCAGCGCCTGAAGAACAAAGTTACCGGCAAAGGGGTGTCTGTCGAAAACTACGGGGCCGCGCAGGGCAAAGCGCATGAGACCCGCTAGATAACGTGTGGGCAGACATTATCGATGCATCGGCCAGCATGATTTCTTAAGTCGAGGGTTCAGCGCCAGTTTATGAACTTGAATCAACAAGCAGGGCCGATTACCGATAACTCTCGCGCGCGTGAAGAAGTTATGCCCGGTGCTGCCGTTATTGTGAATGCCGATGACTGGGGGCGAGACGCGGTCACATCTCGCCGCACGCTCGATTGCGTTCTTCGTGGGGCGGTTTCTTCAGTAAGTGCAATGGTGTTCATGGAGGACTCGGAGCAGGCGGCCCAATTGGCTAGGCAGCACGACGTCGATACAGGTCTACATCTGAACTTCACCATGCCATTTTCCGCGCCAGATTGCGCGCCCCGTCTGCGAGATCATCAGGAGAAGCTTTCACGATTTTTGAGGTGGCACAGGCTGGCGCCGGCAGTCTATCATCCCGGACTTCGCTCATCCTTTGAATACGCTGTTAAGTCACAGCTTGAGGAGTATGAGCGGATTTACGGGGCCCCTGCAAATCGCATAGATGGCCACCACCACATGCATCTTTGCGCTAATGTACTGGCTCAGGGGCTTCTTCCCGCAGGGATCATCGTGCGCAGAAATCTTTCCTTCGCGGCCGGAGAAAAGAGCCCTTTCAATCGTTTCTATCGGCGCGTCCAAGACAAGCAATTAGCGCGTCGTTATCGACTTGCCGATTTCTTCTTCGATTTGCAGCCACTGGAGCCGCGCCAAAGGCTGAAAGAAATTTTCAAACTTGCGGAGCAGTTCGATGTCGAGGTCGAAACTCATCCGGTTCACGACGTCGAATACAAATTTCTTGTCGATGGAGAGTTGACGCAGTTTGCCGGGGAAGTTTCGGTAGCGCGTGGCTATAGACTACGATTCAAAGATCGTAGCAACTGCGTTAGGGGCGAGGCATGAGTCTGTCGGGCGTGGAGGCGAGCGGAATGACGCCAGCAGGGGCCTGGGAGCCGATGGACTCCGTTGATCCGAAGAGAATTGAGCACATCGCTGTCTGTATCTGCACTTACAAGCGGCCGGTACTTCTGAGGCGCCTCCTTATGGAGTTGAACCGGCAGGAGACTGGTGGATTGTTTACTTATTCAATTGTGGTGGCTGACAACGACGAGGCTAGATCCGCCGAGGCCACCGTAGAGGAAATGCGCCAGGTTTGCGGGGTTCCGGTGAAATATTGCGCCGAGCCCAGGCGCAATATAGCTTTGGCGCGAAACAAGGTCGTCGAGAATGCTGAGGGAGACTATATAGCGCTTATCGATGATGATGAATTTCCGGCCTCAGGGTGGTTGCTGGCATTATTCAGGAATTGCAATGAGCGCAAAGTGGATGGCGTACTTGGTCCCGTTAAGCGCCATTTCGAGGAGAACCCACCGGCGTGGTTCAAGAAGAGCAATATCTATGACCGCCCGGTTAACCCTACCGGGAAGCTAGTTGATTGGGAAGACGCGCGCACAGGGAATGTCTTACTGAAGCGGAAGATTCTTGCAGGCGATACGGCGCCGTTCCGGCCCGAGTTCAGGGCTGGAGAGGATCAGGACTTCTTCAGGCGAAAGACGGAAGAGGGGTGCGTTTTTATCTGGTCTGCCGAGGCAGTCGTGTTGGAAACCATTCCTCCCGCGCGCTGGAAGCGGAGCTATATTCTGCGTAAAGCCTTGCTTCAGGGAGCGACAGCTGCTTTGCAGCCAAACTGCGGCTTCATCAATATTGTGAAATCGATTATTGCCGTGCCTCTCTATTTGGCGGTGTTGCCCTTTACGTTGCTTGCCGGGCAGCAATACTTCATGATGTTGCTTGTGAAGATCTGCGACCACTCCGGGAAGCTGCTTATGTTGATGGGGATCAACCCAATTCATGAAGAATATGTGAGCGAATAAACGAGCCTTCTCACGATGCGATAACGTAACTCGCCGAGCGCGAAAGAAAAGTTGATAGATTCATGGATGACTCAAGCAAGAAAATTCGGATCGCTGGACACACTCTGCGTATTGCGCGCTTAGATGCGGAGTTGTACCAGTTTCTGTCGAATCCGCAACTAATGATTGATTGGTTGTGCAACTCGAACGAAAGCGTCGACATTTTCACATTTATGCAAGGCCTGACAGATACGAAGCCGGCGTTCAACTACCTGATGGAGTGGGATAATCTGGCGATTTTACCGATTTCAAGTTTCGAGAACTGGTGGACTGCGCAAATCGGTGGCAAGACAAGAAATATGGTCAGGAATTCCGAGAAAAAGGGCATCGTGGTTCGTGAAGTGCCGTTCGATGCCAACTTGGTCCGCGGAATATGGGAGATCTACAACGAATCTCCTATGCGTCAAGGGCGTCGATTCCCGCACTACGGAAAAGACCTGGAGACGGTGTATGAGGACGAAGCAACTTATCTTGACAGCAGCACCTTTATTGGAGCCTTTCAAGGTGAGGAGCTAATTGGCTTTATCAAGATGGTGGTTGACGAAACGGGCGTGCAGGCCGGACTGATGAATATTCTGTCGAAGATACGGCACCGAGACAAGGCGCCGACGAACGCGCTGATAGCGCATGCAGTGAAGTCTTGTGCTGAGCGGAAGATAGGCTATCTGGTTTACGCCAACTATGACTATGGGAAGAAGCAGCACGACAGCCTGCGAGAGTTCAAAGAACGAAATGGATTTCAGCGAGTTGACGTCCCGCGCTACTATGTCCCCTTGACGCGTTTTGGCAGTGTAGCTCTTCGCATGGGTTTCCATCACCGGCTTATAGATCGCATCCCAGAGTCGATTGCGGGTAGGCTCCGTGAGTTTCGCAAGCAAATGTACAACCGCAAGGTTCACTCTTCCAAAGAGGCTCTTTAAAGGACAAGGCGAGAGAATGCCAGGGCTGGTGGGTCTCATTACCGAAAGGCCGCGTAAGCACGCTGAGGCGGAACTGCAGCGCATGGTTGCGGCTCTGTGCCACGACCCCTCCTATGCGAGTGGGACGTGGTGTGAGGAGTCACTAGGCCTTTACGTTGGCTGGGTGGTGCGCGGTGAGTCGATGGCAAGACGGATGCCCTTCTATAACGAGCAGCGCGATTTGGCACTTGCAATTTCCGGGGACGATTTTGCAGAGCCAGAAGTCCTATCTCGCTTGAGGGAGCGCGGCCATTCCTTCGAAGCGGAGGGTCCCTCGTATCTTGTACATGTTGCCGAGGAGAACACAAGCTTTCCGAGGAGTCTAAACGGGCTATTCCATGGAGTGCTGGCTGATAGAGGGAAGGGGACAGTCACACTCTTCAATGATCGATATGGGATGCACAGGATCTATTATCACGAAGCGAAGGGGACTTTTTACTTTGCTGCCGAAGCCAAGGCGATACTAGCTATCCGCCCGGAGCTAAAATCGATTGATCCAATTGGATTAGGTGAATTTGTGTCTTGCGGATGCACTTTGGATAACCGGACGCTCTTCAAAGAGATTAGCGTGCTGCCGCCTGCCTCCTCATGGAGCTTCCATCGATGGCGGGTAATGCGGAAGAATGTCTATTTCGACGCAAAAGAGTGGGAAGAGCAGACTTTACTAGAGCCTGCACTCTATTATCGAGAATTGCGTGAGGCCTTCTCACGCAGGCTCCCTCGCTACTTCAGTGGCCCTGAACGAATTGGTATTTCTCTCACCGGCGGCCTGGATTCAAGAATGATCATGGCATGGTGCAAGGCCGCCCCAGGATCTCTTCCGTGTTACTCTTTCGGCGGAATGTATCGCGAGTCTCAGGATGTTGTCATCGCACGAAAGGTCGCACGAGCCTGTAAGCAAGAGCATCAAACTATATCTGTTGACGGAGACTTTCTTTCTAGGTTTGCCGAGTATTCCGAACGCACGGTATATCTCACAGATGGGTGCGTCGAGGTCAAGCACTCTGCCGATTTGTATGTCAACGAGCGCGCCGCAAGAATCGCTCCTGTACGGATGACGGGAAACTACGGCGGAGAAGTGCTTCGTCGAGTTCGCGCGTTCAAGCCGATCGATCCAGTGCCGGGGCTGTTTGAGCCTGAATTCTCTGCGTATGTCGAGCACGCCAAGGAAACGTATCGCAGGCTGCTGGAGGGGAACGCCCTATCCTTTGCGGTGTTTCGACAGGCGCCCTGGCATCACCACGGCCTTTTGAGTCTTGAGCAGAGCCAACTCTCACTACGTTCGCCATTTCTAGACAATGATATTGTGAGGACTGTCTTTCGTGCGCCTGCGAAGGTCCTCACAAACGACGACTTATCGTTGCGCCTGATTGCCGATGGGAACACAGAACTACGTAAGATTAGGACCGATCGCGGGTCGGGGGGGAGTCTTCCCTCCTGGGCGGGCGATTTGCAGCGCGCCTATCTGGAATTCACGTTCAAGGCTGAGTATGCATACGACTATGGGATGCCTCAATCGGTGGCACGTGCAGATCATGTACTGTCTGGTCTGCATCTGGAGCGGCTATTTCTCGGACGTCATAAGTTCTATCACTACCGCGTTTGGTATCGGGATGCACTAAGAAACTACGTTCGCGAGATGTTGCTTGATTCAAAGACCCTCAGCCGTCCATATCTGAATCGCGGCATTCTCGAAAACGTAGTGAACGGGCACCTTAAAGGAGATCGTAACTACACGTCGGCGATTCATAAGATGTTAACGCTGGAACTCGTGCACCGCCTGTTTATCGACTCGATATGACCCAATTGCTTGGCACTATCGTTTGCATTGTGAGCATGATCGGACTGTTTGTCCTGGATCGTGATAGAGAGGCGCGTCCTTCAAAGGCACTTTGGATACCGACTGTGTGGATGCTGATCAATGGGTCCCGCAGCGTGTCAACTTGGCTGCATATGGGGCCAAAAGTTAGTCTGGCGCAACAGTACTCAGATGGAAGCCCAATAGACGCTGCCATCTATGGAGTGTTGATTGTCGCTGGAATCTTAGTGCTGAACTTCCGATCGAGTCGAGTCAAAGGGTTTCTCAGGGCAAACATACCGCTGTTGGTGTTCTTTGCATATTGTGCGCTCAGCGTTATCTGGTCGGATCATTCCTTTATTGCGCTCAAGCGATGGGCTAAGTCAACGGGTGATCTGGTGATGCTCATGATCGTGCTTACCGATAGGGATAAGTTACGCGCTATACGAAGCCTGTTTGCGCGTACCACGTTCATATTGTTACCACTTTCAGTGCTTTTTATTGTGTGCTATCCGGACCTGGGAAGTGCCCCTAACCCTGAAGACGGCACGATGATGTATTTCGGCGTAACAACGTTCAAGAACTTACTTGGAATGATCTCCATGGTGTTTGGATTAACGTCGCTCTGGTCATTTATCGGAGCATATGGAGAGCCTGCCATGCCGAATCGGACAGGGCATTTGATTGCTCACGGAGCGATGGTCGGGACCGCTGTTTGGCTTATTGTCACGGCAGATTCCATGACGTCGCTATCTTGTCTTGCTCTGGCAGGATCGGTGATGGTGATGAGTTCGCAGAGGTGGGTTGTTCGCTGGTCCCGTAGCTTGCACATGATTGTATGCACTGCAATTGTGCTTCCGTTGTTTGCCTTATTCTTTAACACAGTTGGGACGCTGGTGCATTCACTGGGAAGGAACGCAACGCTGACTGGACGTACTTCAATCTGGAAGGCGGTGCTATCACTGCACACGAACCCCTTGTTTGGGACCGGCTTTGAGAGTTTTTGGCTTGGCAGCCGTCTTGAGACAGTGTGGAATATGAGTGTGAAGGGCATCCAGGAGGCGCATAACGGATACATAGAACTCTATTTGAATCTCGGTTGTGTGGGCCTGCTACTTTTGGGGTGGCTGATAGTCAGCGGATATCGTAACGCCTTTACAGCGTTTCGCCGCGATGCGAGCGATGGCCGGTTGCGGTTGGGGTATTTGACAGCGGCACTGATATTCAGTCTAACCGAGGCAGGTTTTCGTATGCTGAGTCCGATCTGGTTTGCGTTTCTTCTAGCGATTGTGGGTGTCTGGTCAGATTCCCAAGTACAGGGATCTTCGGAGGCACCTGAGTTAGCGTGGGAGCAGCCGACAGGACGCAGACAGATGCGGATTCTTCAATGAGAAATCCAGCGAGCTGCAAGGGAACTAACTTCCATGTCAAATTGTTGCTAAGCATGAAGGTAACTTGGAGAGAAGCGTGGTTTGTTGCCCAGGAATGGAGTTTGATTGAAGCCCTTTGACACAAATGGCGCATTTGCGCTCTCTGTTCCCAGGGGCGGAGATACGCTGAGAGGCATTGCTGTGAGGGGCGCTGGAATGACGGTTCTATCTGGCGGCCTTGGGTTGGCGATTCAGGTGGTCGCTACTGTAGTGTTGGCGCGCCTTCTTACGCCCCGGGATTTTGGTTTAGTCGCGATGGTAACAACGTTTAGCCTGCTGCTTTCGAACTTTGGGATAAACGGCATAACTGAAGCTGTGGTTCAGATCGAGCAGATTGATCGCACGCTTGCAAGCAATCTCTTTTGGATTAGTCTAGGCGGGGGGCTGTTGCTTACTGGTGGATTTGCGGCGGCTGGATCTGCATTGGCGAAGTTCTATGGCGAGGCGCTAGTGGTACCGATAGCAGCCGGAATATCAGTGTCGATTGCTCTAACCAGCATCTCGGTTGTACACCTGGCGTTGCTAAAGCGCGCAATGCATTTCTCCGCGGTGGCAAAGAACGACATCGTCGCCAGGGCGGTCTCGGTAGTTGTGTCGATTCTCTTTGGTTGGGCGGGGTGGGGCTACTGGGCACTGGTGTTAGGCACATGCGCTTTGCCGCTAAGTACAACGATCGGAGCGTTCATTCTGTGCCGGTGGTTACCAGGGCGGCCGCGGCGTACGCAGGGCGCTGGTGCAATGCTGAAGTATGCGATGTACACCTATGGACGGTTCAGCGTTAACTACTTTGCACGGAACACCGATAACCTTCTCGTCGGATGGCGGTTTGGCGCGCCCGCGCTCGGATTCTACAAGAAGGCTTACGATCTGTTCTCTCTTTCCGCGACGCAACTTGTGGCCTCAACATCTGTGGTTGCAGTGTCTGCGCTGAGCCGGATGAGAGAAGATCGCGCTCAATATCGCCGCTATCTGCTGGGCGCAATGGCGGTGATGGCATTTATCGGCATGGGGATCGCGGGCGATCTGACCCTTATCGGAAGGGACGTAATCCGCGTACTTCTTGGGCCGGGGTGGGGGACTGCAGGGCAGATATTTACTTATTTTGCGCCGGGTATTGGAATCATGATTCTTTACGGCACCCACGGTTGGATACACCTTTCGATCGGAAGAGCGGATCGATGGTTTCGCTGGGGAATCGTAGAGTGGACTGTAACTATCCTGCTGTTTATAGCTGGGCTGCACTGGGGGCCGCAGGGAATCGCCGTGGCATGGTGCGTGTCGTTCTGGGTGCTGACTATTCCGGCAATGTGGTATGCGGGCAAGCCGATTGACCTTGGAGTTGGAGCTATATCCGCGGTGGTGTGGAGATATATTGTTGCGTCGCTGTTGGCCAGCGCGGCAAGTTATCTGGTCCTTTCAAGGCTGCGAATGTACTCGGGAGCGCCGGGTGCGCGGGGAGCCGCGATTCGAATAGTCGTTGTATCGCTCTCGTTTCTGTGCCTGTATTTAAGCGCAGTTATTCTGCTTTATCGGGGCATTGGGCCATTAAGGAGGTTAAATGGACTGCTGCGGGAGATGGTGTCAATTGTTCGCGCCGATCGATCTTCTGGAACAGGCCGTGCGGTAAGCGTATTGATCATTCTGACCATGCTAGTTACTTTGACCGTGTCTGGCTGTGCGCAGCAGTGGACGCCGATTCTAAGTTCGAAACAGGCGATTGACTGGACAAATGTGGGTGTGGGTGTAATTCCTGCCCGTGCGACCAAATGCAGCTCGCTGACGCCGGCCGCTACGGTTGCCGACATCAACTCGGCGCTCGCATCCTGTCCTAGCGGAGAGACGGTCTATCTTACGGCAGGCACGTATTCCATTACCGGGACGGTGACTATTCCGTCTAATGTAACGTTGCGTGGCGCCGGGGCAGGCTTGACAATTCTGACCGCAAAGGGAACAGGCGGAGGAAGCGTCATCAGCATGGGATCAGGGGCGGTTGCATTCAAACCGTACAGAATCACGGCTGGAGCCGCCGCCGGATCGACGGGCATTGAGGTCAGGAACGTTTCTGGTATTCGGGTTGGTATGTATCTGGTAATTACGGAACTCAATGATCCAATTTACGTGACGAGCGCCGGCAGTGGAGGGAATTGCAACTGGTGCGACGGAGATTGGACGGGCGGTGGAAGTCTCGCTCGTGGACAGATTGTCGCTGTGACGGGGATGAGCGGAGGAGCCATCTCGATAACACCTGGACTTTATAGCGCCTACGCGAACATGCCTATTGCGGTCCCGTTCGAGATGTCGGCGAGTTATTCGGGAGTTGAGGATCTCCAAGTATATGCCAACAATAGCGGGTATTCCTCAAATGTCAGCATGTCTAAATGTGCATATTGTTGGGTCAAGGGCGTGGAATCGAATTATGCGGATGGCGACCATGTGGAAGCGTATTGGGGCTTTCACGACGAGATTCGTGACAGTTACTTCTCGAATGCGTTTTTGCACAGTCATGGTGCGCATGACTCGGATATTCAGATTGCTTTCAAAACCAGCGCAAGCCTGGTCGAAAATAATATCATTGAACGCACGCACGAATCGATTATGTTGGAGTGGGGCGCCGCGGGCAATGTAATTGCCTATAACTACACAATGGGAGAGTTTGATAGCGGGGCACCCAATCTTGACATTGGAGGAATTGATTTTCACGGGGCGCATCCGCAGTTCAATTTGATCGAGGGGAATGTCGTTACTCAGATTACAGCGGATTCGGTGTGGGGGAGTTCCAGCCACACAACGGCTTTTCGAAACTGGGCAGTTGGCACGAACCGGATTTGCAGTCCTATAAGCGGACGGAGTCCGGTGGACTGTTCCGGGACGAATGGCCACTATGGATTCCAGGCAGCGCGCGCTATTGAAATGTCTTATCTGGGGACATTGGGAAACTTTGTTGGGAACGTTGTCGGGTCCGCGGAGATGCAGTCCTTGAAGGGGTATAACCATTCGTTGGCACAGCAAGAAACGATTGAATATCCCGCAGCGCGCAGCTACGATTCCACTGCTTATGGTTGGAGTTTCGGCTATGGCAGGACGGGCGACGATGGTACGGGGACTGGATGTGGGGGCGGCGTTCCTCCATGCCACCGTCCTGAGACTTCATCCAAGGATTTCTTTCATGGAAATTACAACAATGTCAGAGGAGTGATTGTGTGGGCGCCCGGAGTTATCCATCAATTGCCGGCGTCGTTGTACCGAATTGGTAAGCCGAAGTGGTGGGGTGCGATGCCGTTTCCCGCAACTGGACCTGACGTAACCGGAGGGGCCGGACCGGGCGGGCATAGCTACGGAAATCCTGCGCAGGCATGCTATCTTCATGAAATGGGAGGCTCCGACGGAGGGGCAGGCGGGCCGCTCATTTTCAATGCCAGCAGGTGCTATGGAAAGACAATTCCGGAAACTCGGATTTTACTCGACTATAAGGCGATGACAGGCGCGGCTGCGCCTGACTATGTCGCTCAATAAGTATTGAACGGGGAGAGTCAATGAACATAGGTGAGGAACAGGTTACGCTGGTGGTTGGGCTGGGAGAAGTTGGAAAGCCACTGTACACGATTTTGAGAAGACAGGAACCAGATGCCATCGGTATTGACATCGAGCCGGCACAAGTAGATAAGGCCGTTGGCGTTATGCACATCTGTTTCCCTTTTATTGACTTGCCGCGATTCAAGAGTGCGGTGGTTGGGTATGTTCGGAAGTACGATCCGAAGGTCGTTGTGATCAACAGCACCGCGGTTCCCGGCACTACGCGATCCATAGAAGAGGAGGCGGGCGTGCCGTGCGTCTACAGCCCGGTTCGCGGCAAGCATACGAAGATGGTGGATGAGCTGCTGACGTATGTAAAGTTTGTGGCTGGAACCAACGCGCAGGCTACGGAGTGCGTGCGAACACACTTTGAAGCGGCGGGGATGAAGCCGGAAGTTATGGCTACGCCTGAGGCCCTGGAGCTGGCCAAGCTGCTGGAGACCACGTATTTCGGTTTACTGATTGCATGGGCGCAGGAGATGAATCGCTTTGCCGAAACTGTCAACGCCGACTATTTGGAGGTTGGCAAGTTTTTCCGGGAGATAGGGTATCTTCCCAGCGTGTTATTCCAGCCTGGCTTTATCGGCGGACATTGCGTGATGCCGAATATCGAGCTGTTACAGCAGCGTTTTCAATCTGAGTTTCTAGAAGTTATGAAGAGATCGAATGAAGCTCGGAAGGTGGAGCTGACCGCTCGGGACCAGCAGGATACGGCCGAGCGCCTGAAACCGCTTGCGCTTGCATAGGTTGCGCGGCGGAGTTATACGCTGAAGCGGGATTCGATTTACGTCACCGAAGACAGGAACGGCACACGGCTTTGAAGAAGATCTGCATGGTCGCCTACACGAACTATCTTTCCGATGCTCGTCCTCGGCGAGAGGCGGAGGCATTGGTGTGCAGGGGGGACCAAGTGGATTTCATCGCTCTCGGCGAGAAAGACCGGCCCTCCATCGAGAGTGTTGAAGGCGTGCGCGTGTTTCGTGTGAAGCAACTGCGCTATCGTGGTGGAGGCGGTCTGAGCTATGGTTTTGCGTACCTTAGATTTTTGTGCGCGGCAACGCTGAAACTGGTGCGGCTTTTCCGGAAGGAACATTACGACATTGTCTACGTTCACACCATGCCGGATCTGCTGGTGCTGGTGGGGTTGATCCCGAAGCTCTTCGGAGCTAGGATCGTGCTGAACATTCATGACATGATGCCGGAACTGTACATGTCGAAATTTGGAATCTCGGAGAAGCATCTGTTAATCCGATTTCTGGCATTCCAAGAGCAGTTCAGCATTCGGTTCGCGGACAGGGTGATTTGTGTGCATCATCCTCATAGGGATGTCCTGTGCAAGCGGGGGGCTGCGCAGGCAAAGATTACAGTGCTGCCCAATGTGCCCGATCCGCGCATATTTCACATGGATGGCCCCGCTCGCAAGACCGAGGACACTTTCCGGCTTGTGTATCACGGGACAATTGCGAGGAGGCTGGGGCTGGATTTGGGCGTGCGTGCTTTTGCCAAGGTGGCGAAAGCGTGCCCAAGAGCTCGCTTGGAAATCTTTGGGGACGGCGATGCCGGCGAGGAACTTGAGGGGCAAATCGAAGCTTCCGGCGTGGAAGACAGGATTGATTTCAGCAGAAAGATGTTTCGCGTTGAATCGATTGCGCAGATGATTCAGGGAGCGTCGGTAGGGTTGATACCGAATCGGCGCGATGTGGCTACAGACTACATGTTGCCGGTGAAGCTGCTGGAGTATGTGCACCTTGGCATCCCGGTAATTGCTCCGCGGCTGCTGGCCATCCAATATTACTTCACTCCGGACCAAGTGGAGTACTACGAGCCAGGGAACGTGGACGAACTGGCTGATTGCATCTGCCGTCTCTATGCGGAGCCGGCGAGGCGGGCTGAACTGGCGCGGAATGGTGCTGAGTTTGCGAAGAAGTTTCGTTGGGATCTGCTAAAAGAGGAGCTATATAAAGTGGTGGACGATGCAGTTGCACCTCCGCCCGAAGAGGCCGCGTAGGTGTGGGGAAGGTAATTCCGCAATTCTGTCTTAGGAGGGGATCGGCGCATGGCGCTCATTGTGCGAATTGACGTGGATCGCCCGTATGGAAAGCAGGGTGTTCTGCGCCACGTTGCCAGCCGCGTTGCGTCGGATTATTTTTTGCCGCGAATGACATGGCTGCGCTACCTAGACGAGTTGAAAACGATTCTTCGCATCCTCAATGCGAATGGCAAGATTGCCCATGTGTTTTTCAGAAAGTGCACATATCCCACAGCGGAAGTCTGCGAACTGATGGAGGCGGGGGGGCACCAGTTTGGGCTTCATCTGGAAAACTCGCAATCCGCAGAGACATTTCGCGAGGAGCATGGCGCGCTTGAACAGGTACTGGGACGGCGGGTGGTGGAGTTTTCAAAGCATGGATCAGGCCGGCTGCATCTGGGGCGGCATCACTTTGCGCCCTACGAGCCGGAGCGATACCTGCCCTGGGCCAGACAGGCTGGGATGAAGGTGTTCTTCGGCAATCTGGAAGATCCGGAGTTGCGGCCGGTTCAAGATGGGGAACTTTTGTACTATCCATCGGCTTTCTGGCTGGAGCCGTATTGGAGGGACACAAAGAGATTTCCGATGGAATGGCTGCTGCGCGAGGCAAGGGAAAGGGATGTTGTGATGCTGTTGCATCCTGACAACGTGACCGCCAGCCCTGAAATCACGCGGGAGTTTCGCATGGCGATTGAGACGTTGAAAACGGTGGTTTTGCCGGGGACGAGCACTTCGCCTCAGTCGTAAGTGAGGAAGGCCGCAACGTCCTGAATGCGCATCGATCTGTCAGTTGGACATTCTCCACACCTGGATATTGCTTAAAGAAGAACGCGCAATGCGGGCTTTGTGCGGGGCGGCCGATTCTGCCATTTTGACAATCTGGCGGCGCGAGTAACTTCAATAAACTCCGTTGGGTAAGGTGCCTGGGTTACCAGTGAGGGACAGTCTTACCCCCCTGTTTGTGGGATTCAGTCTTGCGGCGAACTTGCATATTCTGGCAAGAACAAGGACTCTGACATGCCGGGATGTGGCTGCCCTACCTGCGCTTTGCCGGAGTGCGATTCAGCCGGCTGCGGAAAAAGGGCTGATTCTGGCTTTTGGGTGGGGAGAGATTTTGCAGGGGCTAAAGCCCTCGTTGATTTTGCGGCATTTTCGGCACGACTAAAGTCGTGCCCTGTTACAAAGCATGAGGCTTTGCGCCAAGCCGGAGTTTTTCCCCAGCCTGTAAAGCCGGCTGCAAAGAAGCACCGTGAGTTTAGCATTGGTGTTGAAGGGGCGAGGGTATTTTGTATTGGGACTGGCGATTGGGTGCTGAGTTTGGACGGCGGCAGCAAGGGAAGACCGGCGCTAGGAAATCAAGGGGACGCGGGATGATCCTACGGGGGATTTGGATTTGCCGCATTGGAAAGGAAGCAGCATGAAGCGCCGGATCGGATTCGTTTGCGTGCTTCTGCTTCTGCCTGGAGCGGGGAGACTTGCGTCCCAGGACCCTGCGCAAATTCAAGCCGAGGATCGAGCCCAGATCGAAGCCAAGATCAGTGCCCAGGAAGCGGCGCAACAGACATCGGAGCCAGCGGCAGGACCGGTTTTGAAGCCGAATCCGTTTGAAGTCCTGCGCAAATTTGAGCCGGGAGCGAATGAAGAGTATCGGCTTGGCAAGGGTGACGAGATTACCGTGAGTTTTTCCGGGCGCCCGGATATGCTGGCCAAACTGGTTGTCGGGCCGGATGGGCGCATCACACTCCCACTGGCGGGCGATGTGGTGGTTGCCGATCTTACCCGTACGGAAGCGGCGAAGGCGGTTGAGTCGGCGCTGACGAATTACTACACGAATTTTTCAGTTCAGGTAACCGTAACCAAGTACACAGCAAACCGGGTATTGCTGCTGGGGGCGGTCGATCATCCCGGCAGCTTCACGTTTGACGGGACGCCGACCCTGCTTGAAGTGCTTTCTCGTGGTGGTGTGGAGGCGGGGCCGAACAAATCGGGTACGACTCCCACCGTCAGCCAGGTTCCGGAGCGTTGCGCAATCTATCGCGGCAGCGACCAGGTGGTTTGGGTGGAACTGAGGGCGATGATGGAGTCGGGCAATGCGCTGGCCGATCTGCGTCTGCGCCGCGACGATGTTGTGTATGTGCCGAGCGCGTCAGAGAGATTTATCTCCGTTCTTGGCGAGGTGCAGCATCCGGGTGCAATTCCGCTGGCGTACAACTCGACGCTGGCGAGCGTTCTGGCCGAGGCGGGAGGCATCACGGACCACGCGGGTAACAACCCGCATATACAGATTGTGGATCCGGCAAGCGGCACATCGAGGCTGCTTTCGCTGAAAGACGTTCTCAACCCGGGAAAGTCGCTGGAAATAACCTTGAGGCCGGGCCAGATTGTTTTTGTGCCCAAGAGCGGCTTCTATAAGGCTTCGTACGTTCTAGAGCGGCTGAGTCCGCTGGTAACTGTGGCGACGATGGCCTTTTACGCGGGGGCATTATGAATCTTGTGCGCGGTCGAGAGGACTCATTGCCGCGGCGGCGTGCAAGCGACAGGATACCTTCCGCAGTCGGCAGCCACGCGGGGACCGGCGGCGAGGAGAGCCCTTTGGTCCGGTTGAACCTGCTGCGCGCCCTGCAATTGCATCGCCGGCTGGCGATAGGAATTACGTTGGCCGGTATTGTGCTGGCGCTTGCCTACGTTGTGAAAACGTGGCCGGTGTATACGGCGCAGAGCCAGATTTATGTTCAGCCCTCACAGTCGAGAGTGATGGCGCCGGGGAACGAGCAGAGCGGGCCGATGAACTCCGCCGCGTACGACTCCTTTGTTCAGCAACAAGTGCAAAGCGCCTCGAACCCGGCTGTGCTGATGAGCGCGCTCGGCAAGATGGGGCCGGGCGCATGGCAACGGAGCGGCGAGAACGAGCAGGTTGCGGCCGACCGGCTTGGCCATGCCATCGAAGTGGTTAGGGTAGGGACCAGCTACGAGGTGACGATTACCGCAAAGGCCAAGGACCCGCAGACGGCCGCCAAGATAGCCAATGCAGTGGCGGCCAGCATGGTGGAGAGAGCGTCGGGCGAGGGAAATGCGGGGGACGCGCAACGAATCACAGTTCTGCGCGAGGAGCGGGATCGAGTCCAGAATCAACTGAATGCCGATTATGCCGAGCAGGACGCCCTGAACAAGCAACTGGGCATGGCCTCAATCGGCGCCGAAGCGCCTGATCTCATTGACGGGGACATCGGCAAGACTCGCGAGGAACTGATCAAGGCCCAGACGGATCACGACCAGGCTGAAGCGCGGTTTACCGCCATGCAAGCGGGGCAGGGGAGTTCTTCGTCGGCTATCGATGCGGAAGCTGACGATGTTGTTGCCGCGGATGCTGGGTTGACTAGCATGAAGACATCGCTGAATCAGCGCCGCGCCGAGCTGATTAAGCATATGGCGAACCTGACGCCGAACAACCCCGAGTACAAGCAGGACGCGGAGGAATTGTCCAAGATCAATTCCAATCTCGATTCGATGATGAAGGATCTGCGCTCCAGGGCGTCCGCGCGCATCCAGACGAAGTTGCGCACCGACCTGGAACGAACCGCCGGGGTTGAGGCCAAGTTGAACGGCCAACTGCGTAAACTGGCCGGCGCTGCCGCCAGCGCTACGCCCAAGTTGCAGAGAGCGAGCGATCTAGCGACCGATGTTGTGCGGCTGCGGAACCGCTACACCGTTGTGGACGAGCAGTTGCACAATCTGATGCTTGAGGATAGCGCTCCCGGAGCTGTGCACTTATCAGTGGCAGCAGTGGCCCCTCTGCACCCAACGATCTCTGGAATTCTGAAGAAGGTAATACCGCTGGTGTTTGGAGGGTTGATTCTGGGATTGCTGGCCGCGTCGATTGCCAACCATCTGGACCCGAGGGTTTATATCGCGGCCGATGTTGAGCAGGTGCTGGGCTTTGCGCCCATGGCTGTTCTGCCGGACTTCGATGAGGTTTCAGAGGAGGTGTTTTCTGAACACCTGCTGCGCCTGTCAGCGACGATCGAGCATGCCCGCAAGCAGGGAAGCCTGAAGAACTGCATCTTTACTGGGACTGCGCCAGGAACCGGCGTGACAACCGTATTGAAACGGGTGAGAGATATTCTGGAGGCAATGGGCAGGCCGACGGTGCTGCTGGATGCATCTGGAACCTCGTCTTCGGCGCCGCGTGCGGAATCTCCGAATGAGGCATTGGATCATCCCGCGGCCGAGCGCGGCAGCCGGTCGACGGCTTTGTTGCAGAAGGTAGCTGCGGAGACGGAGATGCGGGAGGAGAGCCTGGTCCTTACCGATACCGCGCCGCTGCTGGTTTCCGCGGAGACGGAATATCTGGCGCGCTTTGTGGACAGCGCGATTGTCGTGATTGAGTCTGGCGTGACGACGCGAGCGCAACTGCTGGCCGCAGTGAATGCGTTGCAACGGCTTGAAGTGGGTACGGTAGGATTTGTCTTGAATCGTGTGGGGCTGGTAAAGGCCGACGCGGCATTCCGCCACTCCGTGCACGATATTGAGAAGCATCTTCACGCTCAGAGTTTGTCCGCAACAAGGCGGACGGTGAGGTCCAGCGAGATGGCAGACGAATCCACCCCGGAACCTAAGGAACTTCCTCGTGAGTCCGCAGTGGTTGCGAATGAGGCGGCGGCAGTTTTCGAGCCTGTTGAGGAACCGGCAGTTCGTCAATCGACTGCGGCTGTTCCTGCGCTGGCTACGGATGCGACGGCCAAGCAGACAGCTCCCGCCTCTGCAGTTCGCAAGGATGCAAATGTTCCGTGGTGGCTGATGGAGAGCCGCCCGCAATCCAGTCCTCCGGTAGATGATTGGCAATCAGCAAAATCGCGCGGGCCTTTACCGCCCGCTCCGCCGGTGCCGGAGATCGAACCGCAGTTGCCTCGGGCCCGGTCCTGGGAGAACACCTCAATGGGTTCAGGCGACTTTACGCAGCAGAGACGGGCGGATAGTGATAGAGCGGCGGTTCCAGTAGCGGTTCCGGTAGCGGATGAAGAAGCCGCTTTTGAACCTGCGCCACAACGTGCACTGGAATCGAACCCGTATGAAACCACATCGCGTCTGAATGGTCTGCGAGGGATGCTGTTCTCGCTGGGTTTGAAGAACCTGAGCAAGGCAAGAGAATCGGGGAAGGTGGACGAGGAATCGCTGCTGCCGCTCGATGAGGAGCGAGAACACACGGTGCTTGCCCAGAAGTTTACGCCGTTTGCCGAACCCGTTCCGGTTGTGGCCTCCTCAGCAAAATCCAGCGCGCCGACTGCGCCGGCAAGGCCAGTCGTGGCGGAGCCTGAGTTCTTGCCTCCGAAGGAATTCATTCCCATCAAGGACCGAGAGGAAGCGCGGGAGAACGGCTCGAAGACCCGCATGGACAGTGAAAGCGCAGACGACGTGCGGATTTTGCCGTCCAGGCGCGGTCAGTACAAAAGACGGGGCTGAGGACCGCGGCGGCCTTCACGCGCCGAAGGGGTAGTTCCACAGTTTCTCAATTCCAAAACTAATCTGAAACTCTTGGTTTGCCGGAGTTGTCTGTGGGGAATCGCTGGTTCCTCGCAGGCCATGGAAGGCGGCGCGAGTCTTGCTGCTCAAGTCTGTAGAGAGGCTCATGAAAAAGGTAAGATGAGCGCTCGCTTGAACAAGCGATTGAGGGGCTGTCCGTGTGGGCGCAGGTGTTGGAGTTCCGGCATTACGTCATTGCGCTGGAAGAAATCTGAGAGAGCAGATTTGGGGCGAGGTGGCATATGTTCCACATTATGGCGATTCGGGACTGCTTCGGGAGTGCCTGTGACTCGTGTCACGGGGTACCGAGTGCATCAAGACTAAGATAGTTTCCCGAAAGGCCCCTCTACTTGCGAGACCGCGTGTTCTTTACGGACCCGCCGGCATCTGGGCCTAGAACACTCATCTAAGGGGGAGAGAATGACTGGTTTTGTTCCGGTAATGTGGTCGGTTTGGGGTGTGTTGGTTGTGCTACTGGCCTCAGTCAATTTGTATTCGTCGAGGTTGGCTCGCGATGAAGAGGATCAAATATTTCTAGGTGAAGGTTTCGATCAGGAGAAATCGGCGCAGGCTTCCATAGCTGCGAAGGTGAGCAAGATTGAGCCTGTGAAGAAGCTGGCTCTTTGGCTGCTGGGCGCAATGACGCTTTTTGTAATCGGATATTACGTGCTGGATATAATCAAACAGTTCAAATAGGCAGTTTAAATTCGACGCAGTTTTTAACGCAGGTCATCCCCGGAACCCCGTCGGTAGATGCTTACCGCCGGGGGCGGGAAAACTGGGCGCAATGGGCAACCGTTTCAAAGTGCTTTCGCCCGGACTTCCTTAGTGCATTACATCGAGTTGCATAAGGATGTCGCGAATGTAGTAGACGATGATGACGATGGTCATGGCCAATGCCAGCCACTTGGCTACGCGTAACACGGGCTCCACTTTGTGGACTTTGGCCACGATGGCCAACTGGGCGGCTTTTTCGTGTTCGAACGAGTCGTCCAGAAAGATCTGGTCGTCTTCGTTCTTTTCCAGGCTCCCGCGATAAATATGCAGTGAGAGCATCAGGGCGACGAACACACCCCATACGGACCACATGATCGGAACAAATGTCATAATCCACCTCCTATAAACTTGCTGGTCCCAGATACCGGCGAGTCCTTGATGGAATCGCGGCCTCGTGAGTAGAGGGGCCTTACGGTTGACCATGATAGCCCCGAAAGGGCATCGCTGTGTTGAATAATTTTCTGGAGGTACTTTTTGCGGAATCGGAGCGAGCCGGCGGTGCTTGGGAAGTGCAGTTAATCCTGCGACTTCGGCGCTCCGGATCGCATCCAAGGTAACAAATGGGATGAATTGGGCTTGAAACCCAGCTTGGCGAACGGTACAGTTAAGGAGTACGGCAAGTAATTCACCATCCCCAGGAGAGATCATGGCTACAGTAACCGCCGCACCCGCACAGGAAACCGAAAAGAAAGCTCCCCTCTCTCTAACGCCACAGGCGATTGCCAAGGTGCGCGAGATCATGGCTACGCAGGATCCACTTCCCGCCGGACTTCGGATTGGGGTCATGGGCGGCGGCTGCTCGGGCTTTCAGTACTCGATGGCCTTCGAGAACCAGAGCGGCATGATGGACAAGGTCTTCAGTTTCGAAGACTTGAAGGTATTTGTAGATGCCACGTCTTTGATGTACCTGAATGGCTGTACGGTGGACTACGTCGAAACGCTGGAAGCGGCCGGTTTCAAGTTTGATAATCCACAGGTGAAGTCGACCTGCGGCTGCGGCTCCTCCTTCAGCGTGTAACGACCGGGTTCCGGACTTGGTTTGCTCGCACAAAAGGCCTGCCCCCAAAGGGGCGGGCCTTTTGCTGTTGTGGCAGTTGCGGGAATGGGTCCAATTTTCGATTTTCTTGCGAAATGGGCGTTTCGGTGCGATTTGGCTCATTTTTTGGGCATATTTCTTTGAAAACTCGTCGCGGCGCAAAGGGCTTGTTTTGCTTGCAAGCCTTTTTGTTTGTGTTGGTTAAGGGGTTAAATCGGGGTGGAGGATCGTAACTAGATGGTAATGGGGGTTTGGTGCGTAAGTTGCTTATTCTCTGCTAGTTGGTTGGAATGTCACAGTTTCACGGGAAATAGGGGGGAGGGGGTAGGTAAGGCAGGGAATAGGGAATAGAAAGACTGGCTCGTGGAGTGCATGACGGCCGAGACGATCTCGATAGATTTGGATGGATCTCTCATGTATTGATTGTGCGCTCTTTGGGGGATATTTTCGGCAAAGAAAGAGGGTGGGTAAGTTAGCCAAGGGAGTTTATGGAATCTTCCGAAAATGCTATAGCGGGTGGGGGCCCCGCAGCTATTGCTGGTTCGAAGTTGTAGAGGATGTGCCGGTGCTGGAACTTGAGCTAGAACTGGAACTAGGGCTTGAACTGGAGCTAGGGCTTGATCCGACGGGGGAACTGGTGCTGCTGGCAGATTGACCGATGGTTCCGGTGTTGCCAGATACGGTTTTCATGTCGCTCAGCGGGTCGTAGACGAACTCCCACTCGTTGTAGTGGTTTTTCTTTTTGTAGATCAGGATGGACTGTTTGGAACTGGCGGGGGAGAAGCCGATGATGCCGCCGCCGCCGAAGGTCTGGCCGGTGAGGCCGGTGTCGGTGCTGGAACTGGTGGCGGCAGTGGTCGATGGGGTTCCCAATGTTGAGGAGGTCGTGGATGTTGTCGTTGTTGAGGAAGAGGGAGTGAGTCCACTCCCTCCTCCGCTGGGGCCGGTGCCGGCAATGGTAGAGGCGGAGCCGGCGAGGGGCTGGCCGAAGAAACCCATAGCGGTAGGCGCCTTGTTTTGCCCAAAACGAATGGGCTTCCAGTCATCCTTGCCGGTCATGGGGTCGATGTATTTTTTGCGCAGGAAGCGGATTTCGGTGGTTTTGACTAGTGCGTCCAGATTGGGCGGATAGGCGTGGAATTTTCTGTAGTAGAGCTGAATAGCGCGCGTGTATTGCCTGCCGCGTTCCATGGTTTCCCGCTCGCGGTCGAGCTGGATCTCCTTGGCGACCCTGGGCGCGGCGACAGACATGGCGATGGCGAGGACGGCCATCAGGAAGATGACCCAGATGAGGATGTAGCCCTCTTCAGAAGGACGAGGACGGCGGGATGGGGTGGGGCTGGTCATTGTTTTTCCGTGATGGTATAGAGGCGTTGTATTGGTTTCTGCAGAAGGACTGTCCTTGCACCGTCCCTACGGGACTCCGTAGTGAATTTGTGGCATTCCGTTTCCCCACGCTAAAGCGCGGGGCTAACAAACTCTGCGCCTCCGGCGCGGCTGAACGGACTCAGAAGGACGTTAGCACCAGGGTCTGGGTGTTGTTGTAGGCCATGTCGGTGACTTGAACACTGAGAGGCTTGATGACTCCCACCTTGTAGCGGTGATCTACGATCTCGCCGACTTTGGCCATGAAGATAGCGTCTCCATGGGTGAAGAAGGCCTGCAAGGATTTGTCGGGGGCCTGGGAGTAGCCGAAGTACTTGAGATCGATGGCCGGCGGGCGGGGCGGGCCAGCAACGACGGGCGCTGTGACAGTGGACGCACCGGCGCGGGCGCTCTTGACTGGAGCTTCAATGACTACGGGGGCGGAGTCGGCGGAGAAGATGTTTCTGCCGGCGCCGGCGTAGTGCACATCTTCGCTCTGGGCCAGCTTCTCAAAGTGCAGCGAGGGATCAATGCCGGCGTTGGTGAGCTTTTCCGCGTTTGGACCGGGTTGCGCTGAGGCTGTTGCCGCTGCCGGAAGACTGGCTGCCGGGGCTGGAACTGGGCGCGCCGGGGCGCTGGGGCCGGATACCATCTTGTAGAGTTGCCGACCGCCAAGGCCGAGGATGATGGCGAACAGAACGATGACCAGGTAGACTTGGCGCTTGTTTTCGGTTCCCAGTTGCAGGGCCATGGCTACTGTTCCTCCCTTGCGTCAGCCGGAGAGGCGGAAGCAGCTTGTTCGCCTGCTTGCGGTGTTGGGGGCAGTCCGCTGGCTTCGGCATCGGCGCGCCGCAGCCAGGTGGAGACGCTGAGCCGCAGATTCACCTGCCCACCTTGCTGGCCGGCGAGGGCCATGGAGCGGATGACGAAGAATGTCTGGTCGCGTTCGAGGCTGTTGACGAAGCGCATGATCTGCGCATATTCGCCGCTGATGCCGGCTTCCATGGAGATTTCAGTGAGGTCGGGACCGGGCAGGCCCTGCGTGTACTGAACGCGCGAGAGCCGCACGCCGGAGGCGACTCCCAGATCGCCGATGCGCGCGGAGATGGAAGAGTAGTCGGCCGGGATGCGCTTGTCGTAGAAAGTTCGCATTTGCTGGCGGGATTCTTCCACGCGCTTGTCGAGTCCGCGCAGTGGCGCGGTTTGAAGATCCATCGCCTTCAACTGGATTTGCTTGCCGGCCAGGGCATCGGTGGAGTGACCGTTGACGGCGGCCCAGTCAAAGCCGAGGCGGATGGCTAATCCAATGACCAAGACGACCAGGACGACGAACAATGCATAGTGCCAGGTGAGCGGCGAAGTGAGACGTTCGCGCCAGAGGGAGGACGGGCGTTCGTTATTCATCGCGGGCCTCCGGAGACTGGGCTGGGCTTGCGTGCCGGGCCGGTGTAGGGCGGCCGGAGAGGGCGTTGCAGGAATCCGGGACCGAGATGGGGCTTTGCCTGTGAAGCGCCTGGGCCTTGGGCTGTTGCCGATTTCCGCGAATTGGCGGCCAGTCTTGTTTCATCGGGCGAGGGCGGATTGTAATCGGCCAGCAGGTCGAAGTTGAAGCGGTTGCTGGCGCTGACCGGCTCGATGCGCTGGTTTGGGCTGTTGGTGGCCTCGGAGTTTTCGCCCACGATGCGTGGCTGAAGAAAGCGGCGCGAGTGCTCCAGGTTCCGCACCAATTCCACAGCGCGATCGCGGGGACCGACAACGCGCAGATGGAGGGTGATGTGTCCGTCTTTGGCGCGGGCGGGCTCGATGGTGGAGACCTGGACGCCTCCAGGCAGGACGGTCTCAAGATTCTCCATGGCCAGGGTCCAGGAGAAGGCCTTCTCGTCGAAGAGCTTGTTGAGGTCGTTTGCCTGAGAGAGCAACTGGGCGTTGTCTGGGCGCTTCATCATGGCCTGATAATTCTCGCGCTCCTGGGTGACGCGCGCGATGGCGCCGTCGAGCGAGTGGTCGCTGGCGCGGGCTTGTTCGGCCTTCTGGTGGATGGCGCGCAGGCCGAATCCGAGAGCGATGGCCAACAGGACAAGGATTCCGATGCCGATACGGAGGCGCTTGAGGGCGGGCCCAAGATCGGCGAAGGGGCGAGTGGCGAGATTGAGCGTGATGCGCATGGGTTAGCTTGCTCCCGCCAGTGCGCCGGCGGCTCCGGCAATGTTTACAGCTCCGAGCGCGGTGGCGGCTCCGGTTTCAGGGCGGGGCGCGAGATCGACGACAGCGAGGTCGGAGTTGTCGACCCAACTGGCGAACTCGGAGGTCTGGTAGCAACCCGCGAAATGGAGCGTGCGCGCGGGCGCCTGTAGCTTGTCTTCAAAGAAGGCCGCGGCTACGGCAATGCCGAGCTGAATTTCCGTGATGCGAAGAGCGGGGTCCTCGGGCAGGTCGAGAGTGCGATGAAGCAACAGGTCGCTGCCATTGGTGATGGAGGTGGTGAGAGCGAGCGTGCTGAGGTTGGCAGTCAGTACAGCCTCCATGGAATCGATGACCTCAAGAGCGGCGAGGCTGGAGGGCAGAACCGCGCCGGGCTCGTAGCCGGCAGAGCGAACAGCCGCTTCATATTCCGCAAGGATGGGGCTGGGCAGAACCGCCGTGAGCACCTTCCATTCATTCTCATTCCTGGAGAGTACCTGGTAGCTGACCCCGGCATGTTCGACGTCGAAAGGAACCATTTTGCGGAGGCGGAAGCGCAGCACGGGAATGGCCTCGGAAGCACGGCTGGGGAGGGAATCGAAGTCGAGCATGAAGACGCGGACGGCAGTGTCGGGCAGAACGAGGGTGACGGCGTGGGTGCGCGGCGAGACCATGCCGAGGGCGGATCGAATGGCGCTGGAGACCGCTTCAGCGGCGCGGATGTTGGGTTCGCCGATGCCGGGGATGAGCGCGCCGGGAGGCAGAGGGACGAAAGCGTGGACGGGGGCGTAGCCTGAACCCGGTAATGCGGCAGCGAGTACGCCCTCGGGAGAAAGCTCCACAGCGGCCGGGGGGCGTCCGCCGGGATTGGTGCCTGGTATCGATTTGCTCAGGGCCCTGTTCAGGATCGATCTCACTATCGGGATGCCTCGATGAATGTTACCTTGTTGATCTCCTTCAGCGTAGTGAGGCCACGGCGGACGCGATCAAGCGCGGATTCGCGGAGGAAATTCATGCCTTCCTTCTGGGCCAGCTTACGGACTTCGGAGGAGGGCTTTTTCTCCAGGATCAGCTCACGGATGGGGTCGGTCAAATCGAGCAGTTCGTGAATGGCGGTGCGGCCACGGTAGCCGGTTCCGCCGCACTCCATGCAGCCGGCGCCCTCGCGGAAGCCGAAGCCTTGCCAATCAGCGGGGTTGAGGCCGCTGGCGACGAGGTCATCGTCTTTGTAGTAGACGGTGTGCGCGCAGTACTCGCATGTGGTGCGGACGAGGCGCTGGGCGAGGATGCAGTTGAGCGCGGAGACGAAGTTGTAGGCCTCGACACCCATGTTGAGAAAGCGGCCGAGAACATCGACCACGTTGTTGGCGTGGACGGTGGTGAAGACGAGGTGGCCGGTGAGCGCGGAGTTGATGGCGATTTGCGCGGTCTCCTGGTCGCGGATTTCGCCGACGAGGATTTTGTCCGGGTCGTGGCGGAGAATGGAGCGCAGGCCGCGAGCGAAGGTGAGGCCCTTTTTCTCGTTGACCGGAATCTGTGTGATGCCGCGAATCTGGTACTCGACCGGATCCTCGATGGTGATGATCTTGTCTTCGTCGCTTTTGATTTCGTTGAGGGCGGCGTAGAGGGTGGTGGTTTTGCCGGAGCCGGTGGGACCGGTGACGAGCACCATGCCGTAGGGTTCGCGAATGTAGCGGCGGAATCGGCGCAGGTCCTCGTCGGCGAAACCGACCACATCGAGCGTGAGGTTGTGGAACTTCTCGCTCATGGACTCCTTGTCGAGCACGCGGAGGACGGCGTTCTCGCCATGGATGGTGGGCATGATGGAGACGCGGAAGTCGATGAGGCGGGACTTGTAGCGCACGCGGAAGCGGCCGTCCTGGGGCACGCGGCGTTCGGCGATGTCGAGCTCGCTCATGATCTTGATGCGGGAGAGGATGGTGTTGTGGTGCTCGCGGGCGATGGGGGCCATGGCGGCCTGGAGCACGCCGTCAATGCGGTATTTCACGACGACGGAATCGTCGTTGGTTTCGATGTGGATGTCGGAGGCGCGGCGTTCGAGAGCGGTGAAGATGGTGGTGTCGACGAGACGAATGATGGGGCTGATGTCTTCTTCGCTCGTCAGCTTCTCGATGGAGATGTTCTCGTCCTGGTTTTCGTCGCCGGTGAGCACGTCGAAGGTGAGCCCCTCGCTGGCTTCGTCGAGAACGCGCTGCGACTGCTCGGTCTTCTTGAGCAGATCGGTGATCTGGGAGAGGGTGGCCACGCGGGCGAGAATGCGGTGGCCGAGGAGGCCGGAGATTTCGTCCAGCACCATGAGGCGCGAGGGATCGCTGACGGCGATGACCAGCACCTCGTCTTGCTGCTCGATGGGGACGAAGTTGTAGCGGAACATCAGCTCGACGGGAACCGTGCGCAGCAGATCGTGCTGAATCTTGAAGTTTTTGAGGTCGACGAATTCGGCGTGATAACGGTGGGCGAGTGCTTCGGCCTCGGTCCGTTCGTCAGGGCTGGTGGGAACCGGAAGTGTAATCACGTTTGGATCAGCCATGCGGAAACCTCCTATCCCCCGCTAACCTGGCCCAGGGAGAAGATGGGCAGATACAGCGAGATGAGAATGAAGACGACGACGACGCCCATGATGACGAGGATGGCCGGCTCGATGAGGGCCAGGGCAGCGCCGAGCGCGGTGGCGACGTCTTCCTCAAAGAATTCGGCGACGGAGTTGAGCATTTGCGGAAGGGCGCCAGTCTGTTCGCCGACTGTGATCATCTCCGAGGCCAGGGCGGGAAAGACGCCGGTGTTTTCGAGAGACTCGGCGAGGCTCTTGCCTTCGCGCACGGTTCCGATGGAGGAGAAAATCGCCTTGGATACGCGGCGGGAGGAGATGGCGCGGGCGGCGGTCTCAAGCGACGGTACGAGGGGAAGGCCGCCGGTGAGGAGCGTGGAAAGGGTGCGCGCGAAGAGCGCTACCTGGTATTTGAGCCAGATTTTACCGAAGACGGGGAGATTGACGCGGACACCGTCGATAAAGTCACGGCCGCGCTCGGTGATGGAAAAGCGGTAAACGGAGGCGGCAATGACGATGGCGATGAGAAGCAGCCAGAGGAAGTTGTGATGCAGCCATTTGCCGAAGGAGAGCAGGCCGAGCGTCATGGCGGGGAGCTTGGAGCCCATCTGGTCGTAGAGCTGCGCGAACTGCGGCACCACCACGGCGAGCAGGAAGATCATCAAACCGATGACCATGGTCATGAGCAGGGCCGGATAAATCATGGACGCCGTGAGCTTCTTGCGGAAGGCGAGCGAGACTTTCTGGAAACTGACGTAGCGTTCGAGCACCTCCTGCAGGTTGCCGGAGCGCTCACCGGCCAGCAGGGTGGTGGTGTACATGATGGGGAAACCGCTCTGCGCCTCGAAGGCAGCCGAGAGCGATTCGCCGGTTTTGACGCGGGTTGCCACGTCTTCCAATTGCGCGGCGAAATGGGCGTTTTTCTGGATTTTTCCGAGCATATTGAGGGAGCCCAGGATCGGCAGCCCAGCGTGGATGAGAGTGAGGAACTGCTGGTTGAAGATGAGGAAGGGCTCAAGCTTGACCTTGCGCTTGGACAGAATTCCCAAGCCGCCCCGGGCGCGGACGGAAAAGACGTGGTAGCCGGCATGAATGAAACGGTTGCGCAGTTCCTCGGCGGAGGCCGCCGTTTGCACCTGCTCCTGCACCCGCCCACGCTCATCGGCCAACTTGATGATGAACTCTGCCATTGCCTTCGCTCGCCGGCCTTTCCTGAGAGTTTTTTCCTCGAATTTAAGGGTACCAGCTTCTGCTACAGATATTCGTAAAGGATAGACGCGAAAGGAACAAGTAGCGCTCGGGAAAGGGGGAGTTTTGGGACGAATGTGGTCCCTGCTGAGCGGGTATAGCAGGTCAACCAATTAGTGGCTTCTTCTGGGCAAGGAAGATTTCTTCAGGAATGAGCGTTTATCTGAATCCTCTCTGCGATTTGCGGCGAACCTGTATTCTGATTGCGTTCCGTTTTGTGCTGGCGTTGAAGCGCCACGGATTGGTGCTGAGGATGGATTGGATGATGCGAGGAAGCATTTTCGGATTGAGACTTGGCGAGAGGCTTATGTCCGTACTGGGTAAGCGCCGGCGTCCGATCTGCGACCTGCTTGCTGTGAGCGCGATTGGCGCGATCCTGGTGTCGGGTTTCCGGTCTGTTCCTGTTGCGGCAGTGGTTGTTCCTTACCCGCACGATCTGGGGCAGGTCAGTTTTGCGGTGGGCGGGGACGTGATTCCGCACCAGGCGGTGCGCGAGGCGGCGGCCGCGGCCGGGGTTGACGAGGCTGGATGGCAGGCGCTGTTTGGCGGCGTGAGCGATGTGTTTGAGAAGGCCGATTTTGGGTTCGTCAATATGGAGACGCCGGTGGCTCCGGCTCACTCGAAGGGATCGAAGCCCTTCATGTTCGACGCGCCGTTGGCGTTGCCTCAGGCACTAAAGGCCAGCGGGATCAAGATCGTTTCGTTTGCCAACAACCACGCGATGGATCAAGGGTGGGCTGGGTTTGCGGAGACGCGCGAACACTTGCGCGAGGTGGGGTTGTTGTTTGCAGGCACCGGAGATACGGCAGAGCAGGGTTGGCAGCCGGTGATTACGGAGGCCAACGGCATCAAGGTGGGCTGGCTGGGGATGACGCGCTGGCTGAATGGCAACCGCAATCCGGACAAGGACGAGCTGCCGCATGTGAACTTCTTCCCATATCCGGGAGAAGCGGGCGGGGCGCCGGGGATGGATGAGGCGGGCGTGATTGGGGCGGTCAAGGCAGCGCGGGCGAAGTGCGATCTGCTGGTGGTTTCTGTCCACTGGGGAGTCGAATATGCGACGGCGCCGCGGCCGGAGGATGTGGTGGTGGCACACAAGATGCTGGATGCGGGGGCTTCGGTGATCGTGGGGCACCATCCGCATGTGCTTCAGCCGGTGGAGACCTACAAGACGGCGGACGGGCGCAATACGGTCATCTTCTATTCGCTGGGGAATTTTCTGTCGAACCAGTCGCGGACGTATGTGGATGGCCTCATGCCGGACAAGGATGGCGATCCGCGCGACTCGATGATTGGGCTGTTTTCAGCGGTGCGGAAAGATTACGGGCCGGGCGGCGTGCGGGTGGAACTGGGGCATGTGGGGATTCTGCCGGTGTGGGGGGAGAACAACCGCAATGACCTGGCCAGCGGGCGGACGAAGACGCCAGTGATTCATCCAGTGCTGATCGATCGGGAGATGGCGCGGCTGCAGACGAGGCTGGATGCGCTGAGCAAGATTGCGGATGCGCATAAGGCGAACGCGAGTGCGCCGGCGCTGACGGCCGAGGAGCAGAAGGAGTTCGTTGAGTTGACGAATCAACTGAAGGTGCTCGACGACAGGCGGCAGAAAATCCTGGAGCGGACGGGCGATGAGTATGTGGTTGATCCGCCGAAGGTGGCGGCGAAGCCTTAGGGGATCTCTGAACAAGCCTATTCGTCGGGCCAACATTCCCTCAGGGGCTAAAGCCCCTCGTTCCTATTGCTGAATTGGATGTACGGGCTAAAGCCCGTACCCTTCAAAGCACTCTACACCAAGAGTGACCAGGGCGCGCAGGCCGAAAAGCAACCGCAGGTCCTTCGACTCCCTTCGCTACGCTATGGTCGCTCAGGATGCCAGTGCATTATTGATGCGAACTTCAGATTGGGCTTAGTAGCCGCTGGCGACGAGCCAGGCTTCGGTGAGGTCGAGCGAGGACTTGTTCTTGGCTTGCATTTCGGCGTGGGCTAACTTTACCAATACATCCGCTTCTACGTTTACGGGCGCGCCTACGGCGAGTGTGTGCAGGTTCGTGCGCCAATAGGTGAGCGGCAGGATGGCGATGGTGATCGCCTCGCCGTCGAAGTCGGCGATTGTCAGGCTGATGCCCTCTACGGCGACCGAGCCTTTGTGGACCATCCAGGGGCGGACGTTTTCGGGGACGTGGACCTTCAGGGTCCAGTCGGTGGTCTCTTTGTCGAAGTGCGGGCTGGATGCAGGAATGACGGGATCGAGGGCGGTCATGGTTCCGCAGCCGTCGATGTGGCCTTGGACGATGTGGCCGCCAAGCGGACTGCCGGCGGCGGTGGGTAGTTCGAGGTTGACCTTGGCGCCGGGGGCGAGGGAGCCGAGCGAGGTCTTGTCGAGGGTTTCCTGGGCGAGGTCGGCGTGGAAGAGCTTGGGGTCTACGTCGAGGGCGGTGAGGCAGACGCCAGAGACGCCGAGGGAGTCGCCTTCGCGGAGACGGCCTGCGAGGCCTGGGGCTTCGACGGTGAGACGGCGGACTCCGCCTGTGTCTTTGAGGCTGACGATGGTGCCGGTTTGCTCGATGATGCCGGTGAACATGGTTACATTTTAAGGGATCAGGGTTCAGGGATCAGGAAAGCTGCTCAGTTGACGTCTGTCCTATGCAGACTTAGTTACTGGCTTCTTCCAGGGCGGCATCGAGTGGGGGCGCGGTGGCGGTGAGGGCGCGGTAGGAGAGGTAGAGGCTGGCGCGCCAGCGGAGGATCATGCCAAAGGCCAGGACGAAAAACAGGGCGCCGGTTTGCTCGAGGGAGAGGATTGAGTCGAAGAAGCCGCGGGCGAAGTAGCGGACGGCGGCGAGCACGACGATGACGGCGAAGAAGGCGCCGGAACGCTTCATCATGATGGCGTCGCCTTCGCGGCGGAGGCTTGAGGTGGCCAGCAACGGCCAGGCCAGGACGATGGCGCCGGTGAGGAATGCGGCGATGGCCCAGGTGAGCGGAAAGCGGAAGATGGGGACAAAGAACATGCAGAAGCCAGTGGCCATGCCCATGGGCGGAATGAGGAGCTTGCGCGCGGTTACGGCGGTGCGGCCTTCGCGGACACGCCATAGCAGGACACCGCAGAGTCCGACGAGAGAGACGATGGCCGTGAAGACGGTCTTTGAGAGCATGAAGCGAGCCTTTCAAGAAAAGTGAGGCGGGCAGAGGGTCGGGGAATGCCCTGCGACCATTCTACCGTTTTTGATGCGGCGGAAGTGCGCGGCGGTTCAGGGTTCAGCGAACGAGGCGCAAATTGGCATTTGCCTCCCGAAAAGTGGCGTTGAGGGGCAGGAAATCGGCGAAAAAACTCGTTTTTTCGCGGGTATGTTTACTTTTTAGTAAACTTTTTGAATTTTTATCTTATTGATAATGAATGAGTTGATAACTTGTGTGCACCATAATCGGTGCAATTGACGGGGAGGGGGGTGGGGGTAAGGCGGTTTTTGGGGACGGAAACGAGTCGATTTTGGCCGGAACGGGCGTGGGAGCAGAGGGAGGGCATAGAACTATTGTGCGCTGGGTGGGGGTAATGATCGGCAAAGAATCAGCTTTCAGCTTTGGGTGTTGGCGCGATTGAGCGGCTGGGGGAAGGGCCTGGTTTTTTAGATCGACGAAACCCGAAAAGCATCCCTCGGGGCTAAAGCCCAACTCATTTTGCATGGTTTATGTACGGGCTAAAGCCCGTATCCTTCACCGGGAGGAGTTTTTCCGCAGCCTGTAAAGCCCGTACCCTTCAAACCATTTCAGACACGGTCATTCACAGTTGCTGAGCTGGCCAGGGGTCTTTTAGGAGGGAGGAGAGGCCGAGGTCGTTGCCGTAGCGCTCGACTTCTACCTGGGCCATGTGGATGGGGGCGGGCATGCCTTTGAAGGCGGGGACGGCGTCGGAACCCATGATCTGGGGGGAGACGAAGAAATGGACGCGGTCGACGTGGCCGCCGGCGAGAAGGGCCGTGTTGAGGCGGGTGCCGCTTTCGGTGAGCAGGGTTAGGATGCCTTCTGCACCTAGTTGGTCGAGGACTTTGCCAAGAGGGACGCGGCCCATATCCGCAGGGAGGACTTCGACGCGGATGCCGTGGGCGCGGAGTTCGGCGATGCGGGCTTGATTGTTGGAGACGGTGAAAATCACGACGTCGTTCTGTGCGGTATTCACGAGTTTGCAGTCGAGGGGCATGCGGAGGGCGGAGTCGAGGATGAGGCGCTGCAAGGGGCGGCGGCGGCGAAGACCGCTGCGGTCGGTGAGCATGGGGTCGTCGGCGAGGACGGTGTCAACGCCGACCATGACGGCGTCGGCCTGCCAGCGGAGAGGCTGGACGGCGGCGCGGGCCTCTTCGCTGGTGATCCAATAGGGCTGGCGGACCTGATGGAGGCCTGCGGGCGGGGCGATGCGGCCGTCGAGTGTCATGGCGACCTTCATGAAGACAAAGGGGCGCTTATGCTGGCTCCAGCGGGCGAAGCCTTCGTTGAGGCGGCGGGCTTCTTTTTCGCAGGGGCCGATGGTGGTTTGGATTCCTGCGGCCTGGAGGGTCTGCATGCCGTGGCCGGCGACGGCGGGGTTGGGGTCGATGGTGGCGGCGACGACGCGGCCGAGGCCGGCGGCGATGAGGGCCTGGGTGCAGGGCGGGGTGCGGCCGGTGTGGTTGCAGGGCTCGAGGGTGACATAGGCGGTGCCGCCTTTGAGGCGGTTGGCTGCATTGCTTCCCACCCATTCAGCAAAAGGCGCTGAATGGATGGGGCACCCGGCATTCTTCAGGGCGGCGACTTCGGCGTGGTCGAGGAGGTCGTACTCGTGCCAGCCTTCGCCGGCGACTTGGCCGGAGCGGTCGAGGATGACACAGCCGACGGCGGGGTTGGGCGAGGTGAGGGCGATGCCGCGGCGGGCTAGCTCGAGGGCGCGGTGCATCCAGTAGGTGTCTTGGTCGGTCATTGTGTCTTGGATTTTAGTTATAGCAGCTTAGATAGGCCGGTCGATTCGCGGTTCGGGGGATGGGCCGGTTGAGCGTTGTGCTATCCCATCCTTTCCGCAGAAAAAAGCGGAGAGGATGGGGGCCCCGGCTTCTTGTCGAGATCGGACGGAAGAATGCGCCCCTCCTTTTTCCAAGAATCTGGGTCTAGGACACCCTGTTCTGGTGTGGAACACGGGCCACGTACCCTATTTTCGTTGAGTGAGGCCAAATAGGGATTTATTGCAGTCCCCGCGCGAACATTTTGTTCGCGTCACGCCTCTGTGCCGTCCATTCCGACTCGATCTCGACCGCGCCGATTGTGCCGGTGGCGTAATGGACAAAGCTGGACCATTTCCAATCTTCCGGCTTGGCAACCAAATCACGCTTGACTGGGTTGCGGTGCATGTAGCGCAGCTTTTCTACGCGCTTGTCTTCGTTATGTACGTTGAAATCGTAGTAGCGCGGTTGCCAGAATGGACGCACCCTGCGTTGAACGGATACGGATAACTTCAAGGCTTGAATTGCTTTGGCCAGGAGAGCTTTGTTCGGCTCGCTGACCAGCAAATGAACGTGTTCCGGCATGACTACGTAACCGCAGACGACAAAATCGTATCGGACGCGCATGACTTCCAGGGATCGTTCGAATAGTGCGCAAGCTGCAGCAGATTTGAGGTAAGGCTTTCTGTGATGACAACTGAAGGTGATGAAGTGGAAACAACCGCACTGCTGATAGCGCACCAAGCCCTTCGTCATGCCAACATCGTACATCCCAGGTCTCAAAATCGAGACCTGGGGCACCCAGTCATTTGGGCCACCCGCCGCGGGGCTAACTTGCGCTGCGCCTACGGCGCGGGCAGGGGCTACTGCGCGGCTGTGCTCTTTTCCACGCGCATCATGGGGGAGTGGCCGCTGGCTTGGGTTCCGCGAATGACGTGGGGCGTGATGACGATGAGCAGAGTGGCGTAGTTCTTCTCGGTGTCTTTGTTGGTGATGTCGTTGAGGCCTGGGATCTCGCTGAGGCCGGGCGTGCCGCTGATGTTGCGGCTTTCGGATTTGTCCAGTTCACTGGCCACCATAACGGCCTCGCCTTGCTTGATGGTGACTACGCCGGAATAGGCGCGGCTGTTGAGGATCGGATTGCCGTTGATCGCCGATCCGGAGAGCGCCGTGATCTTGAGGTCGAGCGTGAGGGCGACATCGCTGTTGCGCATCACGTTGGCGGTTGCCTTGAGGGTCAGGCCCAGGTCCTGATACTCGACCTGCGGGACAGAGGGCACTGAATTTTCGAGCGAGGAGAGCAGGGAAGAAAGGGCGGCCGAGGTGCCGGCTCCCGTGAGACCCGCAATCGTAGAGGAACTGCTGGACAGACTGGAAAAAGAGGAAGTCTGGATGGGATAGCGCTCGCCTTCTTTCAGCGTTCCCGCTTCTCCATCGCCAAGGCGCAGTTGGATCTGGTCCAGTTCGCGCGTTTCGGAGGAATTCAAACTGAGGTTTAAGGTGGCTGGGGTCGGCGCCAAAGCGGATTGTGTAATGCCGCCGCCAAATGCAGCCAGACCGTTTGAGAACAGGGAGCTGGACACCTGTCCGGAGGCGAGGAGAATGCCGAGAATCGTGAGCGTGTCGCCCGGCGAGGCGAGGCCCTGGGAGATGATCTCGTCCACGAGAGTCTTGTTCGCGCTGAGGATGGACTGCTCTTGGGCATAGAGGTTGTAGGCGGTGAAGGATTGCGGCGGCGTGACGCCGGTGTTGCGCGAGCTGGTGTGGGCGATCTGAATGAGGTGGATGTCGAGCAGCACCTGGCTGTGCCCGTCGAGCAACTGGCGAATGGTTGTGTTGAAGGCTGCGACGGTTTCTCTGGGAGCGCGGATGGTGAGGGTGTGCGCGCCCGGTTCCGGCGTGACCTGCTGTACGTTGAACACCTGCTTGGCCAGCGTGCTTATTTCAGTGATCTCCTCTGGTTTGAGGCCGGAGAGATAGACGGTCTCCATCTCAAGAGGGGTGAACTCCTGACGGTTGGCGCGGGTGTCGCGCGCCACAAGCACATGGTGCGCATCAAGGGGGACGTAGAAGGTGTTGGTGACGAGGCCAAGGGCATGTGCCGCCTCATTGAAACTGGCGTCGTCGATGTCGAGGCGGGCCGGAAGGGATTGGACGCTGTCGTCGGCCGATGCGTCAATGCCGTAAGCCTTGAAGACCTGCTGGACGATCTGAAGCTGCCCGGCGCGGAGGTGGAAGCTGTGCAGTCCGGGAGAGGGAGCAAGAGCCGGCGCATCGCCGGGGGCGGCTGCCTGCTGGACGTAGAGCTGCTGTGGCTGCTGCCGCGCGGCATCGTCGCCCAACTCGTACAGGTGTTGCGTGGCTTCGACGCTTTTGGGGTCGAGTTCGAGCGCGCGGGCCAGGGCGGCGCGTGCTGAGGCCGCATCGCCGCGCAGGCGGGCTTTGGCCGCGGATTGGATGAGCGCCGTGACGGCATGGGCGCGGGCGACATCGATTGCGAGGCGGTAATTTGTATTGCCGGGGTCGAGGGTTGCAGCTTGTTGGTAGCTCCGCATTGCGTCTTCGAAATGCTCGTCCATGAAGAGCTTGCTGGCGGCAAGGTAGAGTTTGGCGGCGTGGCGACGGTCGCTGTTGCGTGGCTGTTTGGAGTCGCTGCTCGCGGGGGCGGGTGGGGCTGTGGGGGAGCTTTGCGGCGGGGTGGGCGCCTGGGCATGAGAGATGGTTGCGAGGGCGAGCGCCAGAGTAAGGAAAAGGATCGCGGGCTTTGCGGGCCGCGGGGAAGGAGTGGATTTAAGCGAAGTGCCCGAAAAGCAACCCTCAGGGGCTAAAGCCCGCGTTGATATTGCGGAGGTAATGTACGGGCTAAAGCCCGTATCCTTCACTGGTTCGAGTTGTTCCACAGCCTGTGAAGCTCGCGCCGAATTTGTGGCATTCTCGTCACGATTGAAGTCGTGCCCTGTTACAGAGCGTCTGAGTTTTTCCGTCAGTTGTGCGGGATGGCACGCAGAGGGTACTCGGCCGTGCGCTTTCAAAACGAGGGCTGGCATCACGGCGTGTTCCGGGTGAGGGCGAGCAGGTCGGCGAGCGAGGAGGCGCAGACCTCCGGTTGCAGCTTGTGCAGTTCGTCGAAGCTGTAGTTGCCGGTGGCGACGGCGATGACGGACAAAAAGTTGGCTCGTGCGGCGTCGATGTCGCGCGGCGTGTCGCCGACCACGCAGACGGTTGCGTCTTTGCCGGCCAACTCTCGCGCTTTGCGGGCGGCATGACCGATCAGTTCGGGGCGAATGGAGAAATGGTCGCTGAAGCCGCCGAAACGGAACCACTCGCGCAATCCGGCTTGCTCGATTTTGATCCAGCCGATGGCTTCGAGGTTGCCGGTTGCCACGCCTAACAGGGCGCCTTTGCCGGCGAGATGATCCAGCACCTCTTTTACGCCGGGCATGAGGACCAGGTTCAACAGGCTGCGCTGTTGAGCAACGGCGTTGCCCATGGCTTCAAGGATGGCCGCGGTGTGGTGCTCCATCACTTCATGGGGAATGCCGGCCTGCTGGCAGGCTTCGCGCAGGATGGCAGTGTCGGTGCTGCCGTGGAGCAGAATGCCGGCGAGGGTGATCTCAAAGCCTGTGACGCGCTCGACCGCGGTGGAGAAGGAGTTGAAGTGGATGCGGTCGCGGCTGCGCAGCAGGGTACCATCGATGTCGAATAAATAGGCATCCTGCTGATCCCAGGAGAATCCCGGTTCGATGGCAATGCGCGGTTCCTGGCTGGGTGGAGTTGTCAGCATCTTTGGTTGACCGGCGCCGTCAGCCCCGGCGGTACCTCCAGAGTCCATAACAGGCTCTAGCGGTAGCTCTGGCGGTAGGCGCTGATTACTGGACGTTCGCTACGCACCGGACGCTTGAGGCCGGTACGGACTTCGGCCAGTTCGAGGCCGAGTTCCGCCATGGTACGGCTGAGCGTATTGCGGTGCATCCCCAGCTCTTCGGCGGCCTTGCACTGGTTTCCCCTGTGCGCTACCAGCACTTCGCGCAGATATTGTTTCTTGAACTCGCGCACGGCCTCCTCGTAGGGAATGCCGCTGGAGTGCATCTGGGTCACAAGGCTATCCAGTTCTCGTTTCACGTCCACCTCTTGAATCTACATCAGATCATTCTGATTTATTCTGCTAAGACTTTGTTTATATCAGACTCAGCTGGCTGGTGGATGCAACCATTTTGGTGCATGCTGTTCCAACGCGAGCAAACCTTCGTGCACGCGGGCGGCGAGGTCCGCAGGGCTTATGTGCGCGCTCAGGTGACAGACCCCGAAGAAATACCTGGGCAGCCTTGCGTCCGCGAGCCAGTGAGCCTTTGGGAAAAACGCCACAACCACGAGGATGCCGAGCGTGATCAACAGGGCGCCCTGCAGCAATCCAAAGACGCCTCCAGCGAGCCTGTCGAGGCAGCCCAGACCTATGCCGTGCAGCGTCTTTGAGGCGACCGCACCGACAAAATTGGCAATCGCCATTACCAGCAACGCGATGAGCAGAAATCCGATGGCATTGGCGACGGCCTCGATGCGCACCATGGGCATCAGGAAGTGAGCGACGCGGGCATAATTCCAGGCGGCGAGCACCAGGCCGAAGAAGAGACCGCAAAGGGAGCAGACGGAACGAAGGAAGCCCTCGGAGAGCCCCCCCAGCACGGAGCCCACGAGCACGATCACGATGATCCAGTCGACCCATGTCATATTGGCCACGTCATTTCTGCACCGTAATTTTCAACGCCGAATTCTTTACAGATTCGGTTCGCGGCCGGTTAACCGGCGAAACGCTTCAAGATACTTGTCCAGTGTTTTCTCGACTACATCGTCGGGCAGGCTGGGGGCGGGCGCCTGCTTGTTCCAGTGGATTGATTCAAGATAGTCGCGTACGAACTGCTTGTCGAAGGAGGCCTGCGCGCCGCCCGGTTTCCAGGCGGAGGTTTCCCAGAAGCGCGAGGAGTCAGGGGTCAATGCTTCATCGCCAAGGATGATGCCTTCGGCGGTTTTGCCAAACTCAAATTTTGTATCGGCGAGGATGAGACCGCAGGAAGCGGCATGTTCGTGCGCTTTGCGGTAGAGTGCGAGGGTCAGGCGGCGGAGTTCGGCAGCATCGAACTGGCCGAGCAGCTTCTCGGTGGCGGCAAAGGAGATGTTTTCGTCGTGGGCGCCGTCCTGGCTCTTGGTAGAGGGGGTAAACAGGGGCTCAGGCAGCCGCGAGCCATCGAGCAGGCCCTCAGGAAGTGTGATGCCGCAGACGGTTCTGGAGGCCTTGTACTCCTTCCAACCGGAGCCGGCGAGATAGCCGCGTGCAACGCACTCGACGGGAAACATCTGGGCGCGTTTGACGAGCATGGAGCGGCCTTCCAACTGATCGGCGTAAGGCTTGAGCTCGGCGGGAAACTCGCTGACGCTGGCCGTGATCAGGTGGTTGGGGGTTATCTGCTTGAGCAGGTCGAACCAGAAGAGCGAAATCTGGGTGAGAATTTTGCCTTTGCCCGGGATGCCCGTGCCGAGCACATGGTCGAAGGCAGAGAGGCGATCGGTAGCCACCATGAGCAGCGCATCGCCGACTGCGTAGAGGTCGCGCACCTTGCCGCGCCCGAGTAGAGGTGTCGAGCCCAGATTTGTGGTGAGTAGCACGGTCACAGGAGGGTCCTTCTCTTGCAGGAACTGAATCTCCGATTGTCGAGCGAAGGAGGGGCTTTGTCAATGGAGCAATGTTGGCGCGAGATTTGGGGACGGAAATGCGGGGCGTAGCCAGCGGCAGGAGGTGGAAAAGTGTGTTGTGGAGGCGGATCTATTGGGTTTAGGGAATACACAGACTGGTGTGACGACCGTCACGGACCGTACCTTCTGCATGGGAGAAACTTCGATTGTCAACATGGTTCAGAGAGCGAGCAAGAAAGTTCTCTTAGAGCCGGGCGACACGGAGCTGCAGTGGAAAGGGGAAGCCGCGGCTAGCTTCGTTTGTGCAGGGATCACCAGTAGCCGCGTGCTACCGACCTCCAGTGCCGGCTACTGGTCCCCGTTATTATCTTGTTTTAATACAAGGCCTCCGAAGAGACGTTATCCTTCGGGGGCAATTTCTTGCCTGCAATACAGCGGCGTCACAAGTCGGATTTTGTCTGTGTTCAGAGTCGATCATTCCCTGATGGGCTAATAAGAAACAAGCTCCAGTTGGGTGGTGCCTCGGACAATTCGAGTAAGGCGGAGCGGACAAAGGCGGCAAGTTAGCCTCCGCTACGCGGAGATAGCAAGTTGGCAAGTTAGCGGGCGAAACGGGACGGTAAGGTTTTATCCCCTGCGGGTTGGTGAAACTGGTGGAGGACTAAACAGGCGGCGGAAGAATGCCTAAATTTAATTCTGGGGCTGAGCGGAATTATGCAGGGGCTCAAGCCCTCGCTGTTTTTGCGGCATTTGCGGCACGACTAAAGTCGTGCCCTGTTACAAAGCCTCTTAGTTTATTTGCCTGAGCTAGTTTTTCCTCGGCATGTAAAGCCCCATCCCTGTTACGACCTTTCAAAGCATCGCCGCGCCTTTCGGCGCGGCGGCTTATTCAGAGGTTCCTCAGGCTTGGTGCGTTACGCGGTGGCGCGCTGCTGATCGCGGGCGCCGAGGCGCACGCTGATGACCTTGGAGACGCCGGGCTCCTGCATGGTTACGCCGTAGATCATGTCGGCGGACTGCATCATGCGCTTGGAGTGAGTGACGAGGAGGAACTGCGTATCCTTGCTGAGCGAGTGCAACAGATCGGCAAGGCGGCTGACGTTGGTTTCGTCGAGAGCGGCGTCGACTTCGTCGAGCACGCAGAAGGGGCTGGGCTGAAACTCGAAGATGCCGACCAGCAGCGCCAGGGCCGTGAGCGCCTTTTCTCCGCCGGAGAGCAGGAGCACATTCTGCAGTTTCTTTCCCGGCGGCGAGGCGACGATTTCAAGGCCGCTCTCAGCCTGGTTTTCAACGTCGGTGAGGCGCAGGAAAGCCTGGCCGCCATGGAAGAGGCGGGTGAAGACCTGGCCGAAGTTCTCGTTGATCCTGGCGAAGGCTTCGTCGAATTTGGTGCGCGAGATCTGATCGATCTCCTTGATGGTCTCCTGGGTATTTTCAATGGACTCGACGAGATCTTTGCGCTGGGTTTCAAGGAATCCGTGACGTTCTGCGGTCTCCTTGTATTCATCGAGGGCCATCATGTTGACCGGGCCCATCTGCTCGATGCGCTGCTTGAGCGCGCGGCAGGTTTCCTCCTCGGCAACAAGCTCGTCGCCGAGGATGCGCACGATCTCAGTGTCGTCGCGCAAGACCTGTGCCTCGACGTTGACCTCGGCCAGGCAACTGGATTCCAGATACTCGAGATCAGAACGGAGCTTGGCGAGTTCGCTGGAGAGGCCAGAGCGCTTCTCGCGGAGTTCGTCGAGCGCGGCGCGGCCGGTTTTGAGGGCGGTCTCCATCTCGACCAGTTGTTGGCGGATGGCTTGCGCCTGCGCGGCGATGGTCTGGGTGAGGGCGAGGGCTTCAGCGCGCGAGGCGGCGAGTTCCTTTTGCTTCTCGGCCAGTGTGGCGCTTTCGGCGATGCGCTGCTCGCGCTCCGCGGCTGCCGCGGTTCGCTGCTGCTCGATGGATTGCACGCGGCGTTCGAGATCGGCATGAAGGCGGTCGATGCGCTGGAAGGCGGCTTCGGCGCCGCGTCTACGCTCTTCAAGGCCGGCCAGTTCAGCCGTCAGTTGCGCGGCTTCCTGCTGCAAACCTTCGCGCTTCTGGCGCATGAGGGCAAGCTCAGCCTGCGACTGATCGAGACCCGCCTCGGCTTGCGCGTGTTCGGCTTCGAGGCGCATGGTTTCTTCGCGCTTCTGCGTGATGGATGCGTGCTTGGCCTCGCAGGCATCTTTGTTGCGCGCGGCCTGCGCGGTCCAGTCCTGGAGGCGGCGCTCGATACGCTGCGCTTCGCCTTCCATCTGTTTAAGGGTTGCACCAAGGTTGGCTGCTTCAGTCTCCGCGGCGCGGCGCTGCTCGCTGTGCGCTTCGAGTTGCGCGTTCAACTCCTCGATGTTTCTGGCGAGAATGGCGGCTTCAGTATCCGCCTGCGCCAGGCTGACTTCAAGCACGGCGAGCCTGCTCTCGGCCTCGCGCAACTCGCGCTTCAGAGCCAAGGGGCCTTCGCTGGCCGGTTTGCCGCCGGTTACCGTGGCGTTGTGGAAACATTCGCCTTCGGGCGTGAGGAAATACGCATGCGCATACTGAGAGGTCAGCCGCATGGCATCGTTCGAGTCCGAGACGAGGTAGCTGTGCCGAATCTTGGGAAGGATGGATTCCAGCGAACGGCCAAATCCGTTGAGGACCTTGATTGCATCTCTGAGCGGAGTGAGGCCAGGCTCATTGACGGCGCCGGCGTTCTCGTCGAAGAGCACGCCCTGCGCGTCGGAGTGGATGAGGAAGGTGGCCCGCCCGTCGCCGGTCTTGAGCAGACGCACGCCTTCTTCAGCCGCGCCCCAGCTCTCGACGACGAGATAATTCAGTTCTTCGCGGAGGAACTCGTCGACGACGCCTTCGTGCGCGCCGCTGACCTCAAGAAAATCTGCCAGCGTGCCCACCGGCGAGCGGCCCTGACCGAGGGCGCCGGGCTTGAGGAGTTTGCGTACCGTGTCAGTGGAGTAGGAGTGGTTGCGAATGAGGGATTCGAGCGAGTCGCGGCGGCCTGCCACGGCGGCCTGCTCGCCGCGCAACTGGTTGCCACGCGTACGCTGCGCGGCCTCTTCAGCGCGCTTTGTGTGCAATGTCTCGCGCAGTGCAGCGATGTCGGCTTCAAGGCGCTTGAGCTCTTCGGCGGCGGACTCAAAGCGGAGGCGCGCTTGTCCGCTTTCGACGCCAAGGTTTTCCTGCTCGTTGTGGGCCTGGCCCATCTCAGAGTTGAGACGCTCGGCCTCGCGTTCGAGAGCAGCCAAACTCTCTTCGCCTTGCGCGGTGAAGTTGCGCGCGTTGCCGGCAAGGGTGAGCAGTTGCATGGCGTGGCGGCGGCCTGTTTCAACCTGCCGCTCGGCGTTGAAGACCTCTTCGGCGGCGGCGCGGGCTTCGTGCTGGCGCGCCTCGACATTGCGTCGGAACTCCTTCGCCTCACCGACAGCGGACTCGAGGAAACTGCGATGCTGGGTGCGCTCCTCGGCGATGCCGGCCAACTGGGTACGGGTCTGCTCGAGTTCGGCTCCTGCGGTCGAGATGCGGGCTTCGAGTTCGCCGACGCGCTCGGTGTTGCTGCGCTCGCGGGCGGTGGCGCGCTCGAGTTCGACAGCGGCTTCATTGGCGCGGTTCTGCGCTTCGTGACCGTTGCGTTCGAGCTCATAGCCGCGCTCGGTGAGCTGGTGCTGGCTGGACTCCTGCTGGGCGATGACCTCGACAGATTCGTTGACGGCGTGGCTGAGCGAGGCGATCTCCTGCTCGAGGCGCGCCTGGTCGGCATCCATGAACGCCATGCGGCTGGCCAGGACGACGCGCAGGCGTCCGCGCAATTCGTCGCGCACGGCGGCGAACCGTTCGGCCTTGGCGGCCTGGCGCTTGAGAGAGTTCATTTGGCGCGTGACTTCTTCAAAGATGTCGTCGACGCGGGCGAGATTCTGCCGGGCGCTTTCAAGGCGCAACTCAGCGAGGCGCTTTTTGGTTTTGAAGCGCGTGATGCCGGCGGCTTCTTCGATGATGGCGCGGCGGTCATGAGGCTTGGAGCTGAGCAGTTGGCCGATGCGCTCCTGGCCGATGATGGCGTAGCTCTCGGGCCCAAGGCCGGTGCCCATGAAGATGTCCTGAATGTCGCGGAGGCGGCAGAGCTTGCCGTTGAGGAGGTATTCGCTTTCGCCGGTGCGGAAGAGGCGGCGGGTGATGACGATCTCGCCTTTTTGCGGAGTGCGCTGGAAGCGGCGGCGGCGAATCTTGAGGACCACGGCCTGGGGGCCTTCGCTGGCGGAGCGCGGCTCCTCTGGCTCATCTTCGTCGATCACTTGCCCCGGCTGTTCGTTCGCGACAATCTCCTCGGACTCGGCCGCGCTGCGGCGGCGCACTTCATCTTCGTCCCAGTCGGCGGGCCCAGTGTGTTCGACAACTACTTCAGGCTCCACGGGTACGGGCCCCTCGTAGGCCTCCGGATCGACCATGGTCAGCGTGACTTCAGCCATGCCGAGGGCCTTGCGGTCGCGGGTTCCGGCAAAGATGACGTCCTGCATGTGTGTGCCGCGCAAGGTTTTAGCGCTCTGTTCGCCCAGAACCCAACTGACTCCGTCGAGGATGTTGGACTTGCCGCACCCGTTCGGCCCCACCACCACGGCAATGCCGGTTCCGGCGACAGTGAGTTCCGTGCGGTCGCAGAAGCTTTTGAAGCCGAGGATGTGGATCTTCTTTAGTTTGAGCATCTTTACTCCCGAATAGTGAGGCATTTGTGGGGCTAGGTATTCTTGGGCGTCTTTGGTTCAGGGTGCCGCGGGTGGGGAAAAAATTTGCCACCCGTTTACTGACTTTAAGGGGGGTGGGGGTGGGG
>Ga0181535_10000292_pt1 | contig 76642 bp, 54 predicted proteins | sample PEATcosm2014_Bin_44_FD_119774 | JGI IMG/M metagenome (GOLD analysis project Ga0181535, IMG submission 119774) | Peatland microbial communities from MTU Mesocosm Facility, Houghton, MI, USA - PEATcosm2014_Bin17_30_metaG | ecosystem: Environmental > Terrestrial > Soil > Wetlands > Peat | place... | reverse complement strand
TGCTTGCTGTAACGCTCAAATCCGTTCGCCAAGGCCAAGGTCTGCTGTTGCATTCGATCCCCCTGACCGCAATCTATCCACACCTACGCGAACCGACAAGAACTTAATCAGAGTCTCCTTAGAAGGACACCTTCGTCTCAAATTGAAGCTTACGAGGGCTATTCCCCTGCCCACCGACAGCACCGAAATTACTTGAAGATATGTTTGTGCCAATGCCACCAAACTGAACCCGGTTAAATGTGTTGAACGCTTCCGCTCGCAGTTGCAGCGTCGTCCTTTCCCAAACCTTAAAATCGCGAGTCAGGGAAAAGTCTTCGTCAAGGTAGAAAGGACTGTGGAGGTTATACGGTTGTGTTCTTGAAATATTGCCAAATGTGTAGTTTGCCGGATTCATAAACGCATTCACGTTTATGAATGACGGCGGCGCGGATGCCTTGACATTGCCGCTGCCGTATCTCCCATTGATACGAACGGGCCCGCTGAAGTTTGGATTGTAGCTGGGGAAGCATTGTCCCGTATACGGAGCATTGCACGATGCGCCAAAATTTGCGAGCGGGATGCCCTCATCGTAGGTTTGAATCCCTGCAAGCGCCCATCCGCTTGCCAGGGAACGGACGAACGGACTGCCGTTTCCTATCGTGTGTCCCGCGCCAAATGGAAGGTTATAGACGTAACTCAAACTCAGATTGTTCGGCATATTCTGTACGCCAACTGCTCTTTCGAGTCGAGCGTTGTACGCAGTGCGGCCCCAGGCGAGGGCACCACCCGCGGCAAGGATATTATTGGATCCGCCATCGTCAATCTCCTTGCTCAATGTGTAGGACATCAAGAAGCTGAGGCCATGGGCAAATTTCCGTTGCGCAGACACTTGCAGTGAATTGTAGTTACCATTGCCGCCGAGCGGAAATATGTCACCCATCGAGGCATATTGGGGAAACGGCGTGAGCATCTGCCCGATGGTTCCTGAAAAGTTACCATAAGGCAGTTCAATTCCCGGAAACATAGCCTGCGCTGCCGCAAGATTGGTCGGATTCGCTGGGGCATACAGCAAGCTGCCCAGGGCCAGGTATTGGGGTTGCATCTGGTTGCTATATTTCCCGATACCTGCAACCGTGGCTATGAAGTGGCTAGCGCTCGCCGAATAGCTCACAGAGAGAACTGTTGAGGGCAAAATCTCTCGCGCAATTGTGAAATGCCAATTCTCCATATAGGTTGGCCGGCCTGCTCGCCTGGGATCGTCGTATGTGTAGGCAACACCCCCGCCATAAGGGTTGGCAACGGTGAACCCGGTTCCGAGGGTTGGGTCAAAATCTGGAGGAGGGGCGTATGCGGGAAAGCCTGAGCTCCAGTTGAATGCAGGCGAGTACCCGTTAGGAGAGCCAAAGTATGGAAGCGACTGATAGCCTATCTGGTTTGTTCCCAGTGTCTGCCCGCTTCCACCCGCTGCGCCTGATTGAATATAGAAAATTCCAAATGCGCCCCGGACCACTGTCTTCGGCGTAAGCGAGTAGGCAAATCCAACGCGCGGGCCATAGTTTTTGTAGTGTGTGTCAATCGGAGTGCGACACTGGCAACTGTACGGACCATAGCCTGCAAATTGAAGAGCACCCTGGTATCCACCCTCCAATGCAGGATTTGGTTCAGTAGGGTCCAGCCACGACTCCCGGTTGTGTTCTTCTACCATTGGCGTGTAGGCATCGTTTCGAAGTCCGAGGCTAAGCGTTAGCTTTGGCATTATTTTGAAGCTGTCTTGGACGAAGAAGGAGTATTGGCGATAACGGAGACCCACTTCGGTTAAGGAGCTTTGGGTCAGGGCAGCCGAATCGACTGCACCCAGAAGGTAGCTGGCATATGAGTTGCCAGTATTCGTCAGGAGGTTCCCGTTCGAATCAAAGCCGGCGGTCTCGTTGTTAACGAAACTAAAGAAACTCACCTGGCTGAGAGGATACGGCTGGGCAGTTTGTTGATCGGTAAGCTGGATACCAACGGCTACATCGTGTCTCCCATGGGACCATTGAAGGGTATCTCCTAGTCCGAAAGTCTCGTTCAAGTTCTCCCACGTCGACGTGAGGCTCCACGGCGAAGGGGCATTTGGACCGCCAAACACGATCGGCGGAAAGGCAGTGCTGGCAGGCCCAGCGGGCATGCCAGTCAAGCCCACATTGGCTGACCACCCTGCTCCTATCGTTGGGGACGAGGTTCCCTCAATCTCACGATTGTATTCGGTGTTTACTTCGTTCACGAGGTGCGGGCCAAACACATGGGTAAATCCGAAGCCATCGATATCTGAACTCTCGTAATACTTGCTCGAAGAGGCATAGGGAAGGGGCAGAGTGGTAGCCCCTGGAGGCAGCGTAGGTTGGCTGAAGTCTCCATGGTCAGCGAATGCGTATATGCGGTTTTTTTGCGAGATATTGTAATCGCCCTTGACCACGAATCGGTCCTGGTTGGCTGACGGCTGCAGGCCTGCCAGGTAATTATTCTGCAGATTCTGATTCTGCGGCGTCGGCAGGTCTTTTTGATAGCCGAGAGAAACGCCTGAGAGCCTGTTCGAGGGAATTATGTTTCCCGGGAACTGCTGACGCGTGCAGACGCCATTGGCACCGCAAGTGGTCGTCGCCGGGTCGTAGATGGGCACAGGCAAGGCACTGAAGTCCCCGCTTTGCTCGGCAGTCGTAGGCAGGCTGTTATAGGTGTACGCGGATTCCTGGCGAAGGCGAAAACCATCATAGTTCCCGAAGTAGAAGAAACGGTTCTTTAGGATTGGGCCCCCAAGCGTGGCCCCAAATTCGTTCTGTTTCTCAACCGGCACTGTCGGGTTGAAATAGCCCGCCGCATCGAAGACTGTATTGCGAATATATTCATACGCGTTTCCGTGAATCTGGTTCGTACCGGACTTGAGTACGAAGTTTTCGCTGCCCTGCCCTTGGTACATCGCTGGCGTTCCGTTAATGTCAATCTGAAATTGATCTACCGCTTCAACAGCGAAGCCGAGATCCAACGGTAAATTGTCTCCTTGCGCCATTCCATTCGTGCTGGGCAGGCCATTGACATAAATCTCATTCGAATATGCCTCCCCACCATTAATGTTGATGCCCCCGCCGTAAACGTTCGCGGGAGCAACACCCGGCAAAAGAAAGATAAAGGAATCCGGGGCCTTCGGTCCCCCATTCATCGCCAAAGGCAGCGCCGTGTACTCCTCGTTGTCAATTGTTATTCCCAAGGTACCAGTGGACGTGTCCAGTTCGGGGGGCGCGGACGTGACAGTCACTTCCTCGCTGCTGCTGCCAACTCTGAGCGAAAGATTGAGCCCAACCACAGACAGCGCGTTGACAACAACGTTCTGCTGCACCAAAGTCTGGAACCCCGCCGCATTGACGGTTAGCGTGTACTGGCCAGGCGCTAGAGCAGATAGAACGTAAAGCCCGCTTCCAGTGGATTTTGTACTCGTCTTCGTTCCTGTAGCAACAGCCACCGCGTCAACGTTAGCGCCGGAGATTACGGCTCCCGTGGGATCGCTGATGGTGCCCTGAACCTCACCGCCACCTGCAATCTGCGCCTGGAGATGTCCGACGGCTAGCAGGCATATAAACAACACAGTTAAGGCCGTTACCCACAGACCTGCGTTGGCTCTGGTTACTGCATTGACTTTCATCATTGCTTCGCCTCTCATCGATGTATCTCCTGCTTTGCCTTTGTCGTTTTTTTGTTAATGCAATCGCATACTGCAAGCGCATACAGACAGCACTTACAGCTAAAATGACTATCACGCGCTTATTATCTTGTCAACGTTTTTCTGCTGTGCCGTTTTCGGCCGCGTTTTTCAACGAGTTTGTGTCGTAATCTGCGGAGCGAGGCGAGCGCGTGAAGTGTCCTGGAATGGCGTGGATAGCCGCGTCACTCGCGCTTTCCCCGCAACCACAACCGAAGCCACACCAACCCCTCATTCCGCGCAAACGACGACGGTTACAACGGGCTCTGCGCGTATGAGACAGTTGAATGGTGGCGAGCGAACTCCGGGGAATCCGCGTCGTTTGCAGTTTTGTTACCTCCCGGTGACGAACTTGAGGAATGCTCTGATTCCACCTTTCATGCATTCTTCTCATCATTGTGCACAGCTAGGCCCCTGAATTGCCGGGAATTTGTACAGATGCAAGTCCTCGATCTGCACGCCCATGCCAGCGTGGCCTTCAGGTGCGGTATCCGACGCCAGCTCGTTCTCCGTCTCCAGCCCCATGTAAAACCCTACGACCTGCCAGTTCTTAAGATCAAAGGCCGCTGGAGGAAAACCCACATTTGTCCCCCCTCCCACGCCGGCGCAGTTATAGACGGCCTGTACCAGAGAGCAAATGTTTTGATTGACATCAAACTCCATAGTTTGAAGACCGCCTGTCGAAGGCGTAGAGCTCAGAAACTCATTGCCGGGCTGAACACCACTCCACTCCACTTCGGGGACATTGTTGGCTCCAACGCCCATGCATATCTCGTCCGTAGCAGTACTCTCCCACGTGTTCGCAAGAGGGATTTGCAAGAACTGCCCGTATGGGATTCCCGTCGCTGGATCCGTATACCACAGCGAGAACCCTACGAAGTATTGAGCGAGAACAGAGCCATTTGTCTCAGCCGCTTGATTATCGTATTCAAGGATCCGCGACTTGACCTTGGTTGAAAATGTCAGACGAACATCGGAATCCAGGACCGCGCTGCCCAGGTCGAGAGTGGGGTAACCTGTTCCTGGATTGTTTGCCAGGAACAAATCGGTGCCCCCGCCGGCAGTGAGCACACCGTCCTGGGCCCATAATTCATAGACCCAGTTGTTTAGAACGTTGTCCTGGTACAACGCCACGTGAGAGATAGAGGGGTCGTTTTCCGAATAGAAGATGAGAGGCGCAACACCAAAGTTCGGATCGAGAGTGGACGGGTCATTCTGTACGTAGCTGGTGGGCGTGAGGTAATACGGGATGGGCGGATTGTCGGTGCTGTACTTTCCCCATTGCGTAACCCACCAACCGTAATCCGTGTAGCCCACACCATTCACCGATGTGGGCGATGTACCCGGAAAAACGGTTCCCTCATTATTCGCGACGCCGCCGTTACCAAACTGCAGTACCGGATTATGCATGCCCGGATCGGGCAGCAGGTCAACCGCCACCCCCGATGGATTGGCCTTTGGGGTCGTCGGGGGAGTTGAGGAACTGCAACCACTTAGCATCGCTAACACAAGGAGGATGGGAACAGTTTGCAACAGACCATCCGGGCTTTTCATTTTTCAGGAACCTCACTTTCGCTTTTGGTTAGTACCTCTCCTGCCCTTGGGGGCATAGCTCGCATTCTCCTGGCATCACATCAGAATAGTTGAGCTAAATCAATCTTTGCTTCTCGCAGCGTCAAATTCAGCGGCAATGCCAGTTCCAGATGTTCGTGCTTCTTGGTCCCAAAATGGTTCGGTTTGCCTTGACCCATTGCTTTGCCCCCGAGATGTACTCCGCCGAAGGCACGAGGAACCGCGACAGACGGTATCTTTGCCGCCGTCAGCGTTCCAGTTTTTCACGAAGGTTACTGCTCACCACAATCCAACGCATTCTCAAATTCGCCCTATGCAATCGCATACATAAAGCGCTTGCACGTCACATTATGTCGAGCTTGTGTGTTTTGTCAAGGGTCTTTCGTTAAGGACTGAAAGTGCTTCGGTCTATGACCTGAATTATGTAATATTTATTGATTCGACACAGAGTTCTGAGAAAGAATCTTCATGTTTTGCCGGTACAAGCGGGGATTCATTCTTATAAGACCGCAGCCGGCGCCATGCAGGTCCAATCTGTAAATGTATGCAACAGTTTGTCACCTCGCGCGCTTAGCATTGATGAAACCCTTCGCCGCAAACAATGCATTGACTTCAGCAATCCACTTGTTGATTGCAGATTTCTTCATGCACTCTCCTTTCATTGAGGCAGCTACAAATCGAACCTCCCATGTCGTGAAAGTCCTCGGACGCATATTGTGACGAATAGACAGAGTGAGCCGTCGGGATGGGAACTACAGTAGTCGATAACGCGATAATCGCCCGCAACGTGTCTCATAGATTAAATTGCGTCGGCCCTCTGTCCCGTGGAATCCGCAATTAGGCGGCCTATATATGCTTTGCGAGTCTGAGGCTCCGGTTATCGGACACAAACTACGGTTGAAAGAGATCCTTCAGCACAAACGGATCCTCCCGTGCAACTGGGTTGATCAAGGCGACCGGATCGCTGATTAGGGACTCCGCAAGAGGGCTCACGTCGGCTCCTATTTTCTTTCTCCAGACGAGATCGTATTCAAAATCCATGACTCCATTGCTGTTGGCAACATAATTGGTAAACCAAGTGTTGTTGAAGACCATGGACAAGAGGCGGTTTGTGTGCTCCGGAGCCGCTGTCAGCCTGCTCCAGACATTTGGGGCTCCGAAGGAAAGAACAGGAGCGTCGCGGCTGGCCCAGAGCCAATGACCATCCGGCGCGGTGTAATGTGCCCAACCGTCGATCGCGAAATAGTCGCGACATGTGCCAGATATCTGGTCCTTATACGGCACGAACGGCATTCCACCTTCGCTGAGTTGCGGCAGGAGGTCCGTGGCGACAGGAAGCTGGAATTGAAGGTAATAGATCTCCGGATTGTCGGAGGATTTCCTGTCGAAGCGAACATCGAGGCGGACCCGCGGCTCGATCTTCCAGACCTCAAGGCGGCGAACTAGCCAATTCAGGCTGGGATGCGTGAGTTCCTGCGTGTAGACGACTGTATACGGCGTCTCCTCGACCTTGACAGGGCCGGCGACGGCTGCGGGGATCTCCTCCAGGTAGCGCCGTTGCAGATCGGCACGCTGCGTTGCGTCCTTGGCTTCGCTTATGGAGAAGAAAGCCTGCCGGGCTTTTGGCCCTTTGACGCGCACGGAAAGGAAGTCGCCCATCGGGCCTTGAAACAGGGGCAGGGTCATGCCGGGCCATTGCAGGGAGGTGGGCCAGCCCTGCGCGTCGAACTGCGCGGTGAATGCGGCGGGCGTGGGAGCTTGGGCGGCGGGTTTGGCCGCATCGAGCTCGAAGACGCGGAAGGAGTTGGCATCCACGTGGTCCACCCAGAAGCGGGTCATTTCGCGCGGGAAGTCATCCAGATAGGGGACCTTTTCGAAGTCCTTCAGCGGGGCGGGAAGGACGGTGTGACCGGCAGGGTCGGTGGGAGCCACGACCTCCAGCGGAATACTCTCTCCCGAATTCTTGTCGCGCGCCGATTGGAACTGGCCGCGCAAGGTCATTGTAGGCACCGTAACCCAGCCGCTCATAGGAGCGGCAGTGGCATTGATTACATACAGCCCCTCCGGCTCCGCATAGAATTTCGTGCGAGCGCGCTGCGACAAGAGCCACGCAGCCCTGGCATTGGAACGAAGGGCCAACAGGGCCTTCTCATCGAATTGTCCATTTGTGTCGAGACTATCCGGAAGAGCTTCGCCATACCCCCCCAAAGGTGTGTTCTTCGAAGAGCGCCAAATCCGCGAGTATGTCGTTGACTGTCACCTTCGCGTCGTCATCCATGGGGCCGAAAACGGGCGAGGCGGCGGCGTGGAGGAATCGCTTGGCGAAACGGCTGGCCGCCAGCTCGCGAGGCGCGGAGGGAACACCGTTGGACCACCAGTCCGGCCACACTCCCTCATACTCGGGAATGCGTCCACCGATCTCCTTTTCGAGGGTTTCCATGGACTCCGACGCGGTAACCAAACGCAATTCCGGCTGCAATTTGAGACGGTTCCAAGTTGCGACGAATTTGCTGATGGGAACAAAGGGCACCTCGTTGTCGCCGCGCCACTGATTTTGAAAGATCGCGAGGACGCGATCGCCAATGTATCCCCTCTCTTCCAACCCAGTCAGATTTTTGAGGCAGCGTTCGTGCGCCGCCCGGACGGAGGCTTCGTCGGAAGCGAACATCTCGCCGGCTCGGGGGGGACGAAAAGCCAGATCAGAGGCGGCCGGCGAGTCGCCGACCCTCCATTCTCCGGGCGCGAACAACTCGTATCCTTGCCAATAGCCATCGGCTAGATAGACGAATGTGCGGCGTCCATCAGGGAGTTTCCACCAGAACGCCATAGGCGCAAGGAACGGCGGACCACCGTTTGTAGGGTTCATACCCATCAACAGGCGATAAATCCCTCGATCCGCAAGAGAGCTCACCATCGCGCGCGACGCGCCGTTCACGTCGTCTTGAATGGCGAAGGTGGGGTGCAGTCCCTTCCAAAGATCCGGAGGCGCCCAATTGGTCACCCGCTTCCATTCGTCGGCATTCTCAAAAGGCAAGGTGTTGAATGGCATGGCGCCCGCATCCATTTGGCCGTTCTCGATCTCGCGCAACAATTGTTCGCGGCGTTCGGGAGAGGCATTGCGCCACCATGCGAGAAGCGGAATGAGCGATTCGGCAGTCCAGTGGAAGCGGCTCTCGGGCGAGTCGTTGGCCGTGGCGAGAGCGGCGTCAAGAGCGAGGTCAAGATAGCGACGCTGCAGCTCATTGACGACCAGATACGGCTGATCGGTAAAACCAACATCGAGGTGACTCAACATCACGAAGTCGATATGTTTGATCGTACCGGGTTGCGCTTGTTGGGCCGCCAGCAGCGGGCTCAGCAGAGTGAGTGCGACGCAGACAAAAGTTCTCAAGGGCATGGATCACCGTTCTTCGGATAATACGGCGCTATAAAATGGGGTGGCGCCGGCCTATAAGCGTAGCCGAGTCACTCGCGCTTCCCCGCAACCACAACCGCAGCCACACGAACCCCTCATCCCACGTTCCAGCGCTTTTGACCGGGATGATTCGGACCATTTTGTAGCCAAGGGCAGGAACACCCAAGACGTGGATTGTTAGATCAGCCACGCCAGTCTTCTCGTCCAAGGAGGGCCGGTCGCGCCTACGGGCGATGCATCAATGACTAGCAGGCTGCGTGCTCACCAGTACCAGTTCATAGTGGTTATTGAGCGGCTGGGCGTCGGCGCGCTGGCGCTCCACCCCACGCAGGTAAGCATCGGCCAGCGCCTTCGCGGTTACCGACGGCTCGTCGGTTGCCGAACCATTGATGATCCCGAATCGCGCCGATTCCAGATCATTTACCTTTTCTGTATCGAATGCAACCAGTCGAGCCCTTTCAACCATGGGGGTTTCCATGGTCGCCAGGTTGATTCCAGTCATAAGCTGTTCCGCTGCGAACCGGCCGATCTTTCGGCCGTCAATAAGCAACTCGTAGAACCCCGCAGTTAGACCATGAACCTGAAGCGTCTCCTCATCAAGTGCTGCCACGATGTCAGAGTTCTTGAGCACGAGCGCGAGTACGGGATCGACCTCAGGCGGCGGAAACGGCAGCGGTAACGCTTTGTCGGTCTGCATCCAACTGATTTTGCTTGTGATTTTTCCCTTGGCGCGGTCGAGGCTGGTGACCTCAGTGTTCGCAGCGTCAGCGCTTGGCGTTGTGCCGGCATCGATCACGACAGAGGTAACCAGCGACGGCGCTTTCCAGGTTTTGAGTAGGCTCTCCGCCATGATCCAGTGTCCGCCTTGCTGTGGATGAACACGATCAGGAATTAGCTGCTGCGCAAGATCGGGCGATTTATCCTTCAGCGTCTTCAGCAAAACAGTTAGAGGCGTGTTGAAGTCGGTCACTTGCGTACCGCGGTCTTGGGCTAACTGCGCGACAAATCCGCTGTACTTTAGAAGAACTCCGTTCTCTCCTCCGGGAAAGGCCGGTTCACGGGTCACATCATCAACAGGCGAAGGCTGAATGAGTGTAATTCGAACGTTCGGATTGTTGTTTTGCATCGACTCCACGATGTGTCGGTAGCCGTCAACATACGTCGAGTAAATGCCAGCCTGATCAGGCCGATAATAAAAGTCGTTCATGCCGAGCATGATGGTGATGACATTCGGGTGCCACGCGAAGACATCGCGATCCAACCGCAGGTCGATGGGGCCAGCCCATCCCCCACTCACCTTGTCACCGCCCACACCGGCATTGTGAAAGCTTACCTTCCAAGCCGGAAAACGAGTGCGGACGTACTCTTCAACGTCCTCGGTGTATTGGCGCTGTTCGGTGATGCTGTCACCGTAGAAAGTGACGCGGTCTCCGTCATGCAGTGCAAAGTTATACGCAGTACTCTGGGCTCTCGCAGCGCAAGGCATAGAGCAGACAGCAAGCAAAACGGCCACCGGTGCGAAAAGACTTCTTGAATGCACACTTCCTCCATCATATGTATGCCGGACCGACTCCGCCGACTTCTTTCCAAGAACAAATAATGTGACTCCAGCATCAGAACTCGTTTTTAGCTTTCCTCTCAAGCTCCTGCGTCAACATGAGGAGACTGCACCTTGATGATTTCCACTAATCCTTCGCCGGCGTAATCACAATGTTTCTGAAGGTAACTTGATGCTCCTCGCCACCTTGAAGGTAGATTGGCCCAGGCAGCTCCTCGTGACTGTCAATGGCGCCTCCCGTGATTCCGGGGATCTCGCGGTTATCAATTATTGTGACGCCGTTCTGCATGACCGTAACCTTTCTGCCGATCAGGGTGATGTCGAAAGTCTGCCACACATCTGTTGTGCGAGGTTGCTCTGGTGTTGGCTCAAGGAACCCATACACTCCACCCGTGTGGTGACTGTTGGGCTCTGCAGCCGAATCGTTCTCGATCTGCACCTCGTAGCGGCCACGCAGATAGACGCCGCTGTTAGAAGACGGACTGCATTTGAACTCAACGTGTAGTTTAAAGTCTCCGAATTTGGCGTCGGTGGCGAGATCACTGCCATGGCCAATACTTATAAGTTGGGCATCCTCGACCTTCCAGGTGCCTGGCTTGCTCTTGTCAAGCAAGTGCCATCCGTCAAGATTCTTCCCGTTAAAAAGCTCAATGCTCTGTCTCCATTTCGGAAGCCTCTTACGATTCAGTGACGGCGCGCGCACACCCTTCCAGGACCACGAGTCTCCAGTAGTGCCGGTGACGGTTCCCTCCAATTGCCGATCTACAAGCTTTCCCTTAAACGTCATTTCGTTGGGGAAGCCTTCTTCGTATTTAGGAGAAACGAATTCAATCTCGGTGCCCTTGATGTCGAATTTCTGGATGGGAGTCGCATGGTCCGTAACTCCGACCATGACCAGTTTTGCTTTCCCTTGATCTTCCGAGACCTCAATCCATGATGGAAGCTCGCCCTGCGGGGTGGTTAAGGTCAGATCCCAGCGGCCGGCCAACTCATTTTGTGGCGCCGCAGCACTAGGTGCCGGCGCAAGGGCTCCGGCCGCAACGAGGATTCCGACGCAGAGAGATGCTTTCAACGAAGGACCCCATGCACTTCCGAAGTAGTGAAGGGCGGGGGGCACGAATGCATTTATCGTAGCTTTAGCCTGCGACTCGAATGCGTATCTGTTCATTGGTCACACATGCTCCTTTGGGGTTAGTTTGGTCCGGATGAACCAGAGGTTCCAGGAGACACTCTCTGATCGCGAGCGCTAGCGGTGTGCGTGTCTCCGAGGCGCAGACCGTATTGGGATAGCCATACCTGAGCTGCACCAACCAGGCCGATATCCGATTTGAAATCCGCGATGCGGATCTTTGTGCCCTCTGCCGGCACCTGAGTGCACACTTCGCGTATGGTTTGCAAAGCGCGAGGTACAAAGAGGTGGCTACTCCTCATAACTCCGCCGCCAAGGACGATCGTGTCTGGAGCGAATACTGTGATCAGATTTGCCAGACCGATTCCGAGGTAGTAGCCCTCCCTGTCCATGGCCTTCAAAGCGAGCTGATCTCCTAGCTCAGCCAGGTGGCAGATCTCCGCGGCGGTTAGGGGAACTGTAGTGGGTCGTTGTTCCTGAACCCAGGCGGCGATGGCCTCGCCGCTGGCGAGACTCTCCCAGCAACCTGTGGCCTTGCAGTAGCAACTGGAACCCGAGGAGGCGTCGATGATCTGATGTCCTAATTCCGGGTGAACGTCACAGAATCCGCGATATAGATGACCATCGAAAAGGATGCCGGCCCCGATTCCGGTGCTGATCGTAATGTAGATCAAACGGCTGCTGCCCTTACCGGGCTCGCAAGTTGCAGCTGCCAGAGCTGCAGCATCGGCATCGTTTTCCACCGCGATGCGAACAGGGAACTCCATCTTAAGCGCGGCGACTAGGTTTCCGCCCTCCCATCCCGCGAGGGTGCCCACCAAGCCGATCACGCCAGTGGAGCAATCGAGTGGACCTGGACATGCAACCCCAATCCCATCAAATTCGCCTTTCGTGCGCGTGGCTGCTTCGCGGAGCATCGCTTTGATTCGATCCATCGCGGCTGCAAAACCGGACTCTGCTCGTGTTGGACACTCTGCGCGAAATATGATCTCGCCATCCTGGCGGGCGGCCCCAACTGCAATCTTGGTGCCGCCAATATCTACAGCGCCAATGATTTTCACGCATTCCGCCTTTTCTGTGCAGTTAATCGCAGGGTTCCACTTGAGAAATCTCTTGTCTAAAATTAGGACGTCTCCAGCACCTTCTCATGTTCCGCATCGAAATAGTAAACTTTCCGGTTGCGATAGGAGCGCACAGAAAGGTCGGTGGCGACCAGAGCCTTGAAGGCGATGTCAAAATTGCAATTGGGCTGCTGACGGGAGCGAACACACTCCAGGAAGTTGTCTACATGCTTCAGGTCTCCCTCGTTCCCCACGCCATCCACGCGCATTTCCAGTTGCGTGTACTTTTTCGCGAACTCGGCTGCGAAGGGAGACTCAGGGACGATGTCGGCGTAGTCATACTGGCGAGAAGGTGGACCTTCCCACTCATCGCTTAGGTTAATAGTTGCTTTTGTGCCGCGAATGACCGTCCGAGGGCCATTTTCGTTCACCTGAGAAGATTGAACAGTCATGGACCATTTGCTCGGAAAATCCGCTGCGGTCAGGAAGGTATCGGGGACTTCTCGACCGTCGTTGTATACCCACAGGCCACCCATCCCAACGACGCGCGTGGGAAACTCGTTCGCCACTGCCATGTAGAACGGAGCGACGATGTGGTAGTGAAGATCAGTGGCGATCCCCCCAGAGTAGTCCCAGTACTTGCGAAATCGGAAGAAGCGGTCAGCGTTGTAAGGAATTCTAGGAGCGGGTCCGAGCCACTGCTTCCAGTCGATATGGTTGTCCCCTGAGGCATCTGGACCAGCAGTAGGGTCAATGGTCCACCACTTGCCGTCGTTCCAATCTCCTATTGGAGCGTTCCGGCTATATGTTCCTTCGACCTCTACCACCTGGCCAATCATTCCCGATTGGATGATTTCACGAATCTTGTGCCAGCGTCTCCAGGAAAGACCTTGTACTCCGACCTGGACAATCCGCTTGAGTTCTCGTGCGCGATCCGCTACGGCCTTTCCTTCTTCGACAGTGTGAGTCATCGGCTTTTCTACGTAAACATCCTTGCCGCTATCCATCGCTGCGAGCGTGATGGGTGCGTGCCAGTGATCTGGAGTCGCGACAAAGACCGCATCGATGTCTGAGCGTTGCAACACATCCTGATGATGAAAGTAGGTTTTGGCGCTAGAACACGTGGTAGAAGCCATTCCAAGCCGTTTCTGATATACATCGCACAAAGCAACAACCTCGATATCTGCCTGGTTGGCGCGGTGCTGTAGCAAGAGATCGAGAAGATCTGATCCTCGGGCACCCAGGCCGATTACTGCCACATTGATGCGGTCGTTGGAGCCGAGAACGCTTGACCATGCTCTTCGAGCGACAAGTGCTGTGGTCATGATGCCAGCGCCCCTCAGTAGCCCGCGGCGCGAAATGGAACCAGTAAATGGTGTCTTACTGTTTGCTGCCGACTGAATTGACTGAGCCTGCACGGGTGTCCCCTCCAGAACAAGATATATGGATCGCTGAAGATGATTATCTTCATGCAATTGCTTTCTGAAAGCGCTTTAAATATTTATCAAACCACACCTCCTTGTCAAGTTTTCACCGAAAACGGAGATTCTATCAGGTTCAGGAATGCCGGGGTTGGTCACGAGTAGCGGCAACTCCTTGTTGGATCATCCTCCATTGGGAATTGACTCCGACTATCGAACGATTTTGCTTGACGAACAGAATGGCTTTTCGGTAGATTATGAATGCGTTTTCTGCAATCGCTTGCACGACCGGCACAGGAAGGGCGCAAACAGCTTCCTGCATTAGTTTGTCGCACTTCGCGCGCTAGACAGCAAGGAAGATTGCCTAGCGCCCCTTGTCTCGACGCGGTGATTTGGTTTCAGCGCGATTGAGCAGGTCTTCAACCAAACTCACGGCATCAATAGAGGTGCTCGTAAGAGGTGCTCGTAACTATGAAATGCAAAGCGTCGCAACTCGCCCAGAATATACGATCTCAGACAGATTCACTGCAGTGTGTGTTGCAACAACAGTGCGGAGATGGACTGCCTGCCCTGCTCGAGGCAACTCGGTTGCTTAGCTCTGCCCGGCGCGTTCTCATCACCGGCATGGGCGCATCGATGTTCGCGTCCATCGCCCTGGAGTATCTCCTCTGCTCACTTCAGATCGATGCCACCGTCGTCGAGGCGGGCGAGTACCTGCACTACAAGCGCGAGACCTACCGCAATGCAGTAGTCGTCATCGTCTCCCGTTCGGGAGAGTCCATCGAAATCGCCAAGCTTTTGAAACTGCTGAAAGGCCATCAGACAATAATCGGAATCAGCAACGAGCCAGACAGCCAGCTTGCCAGGGAAGCAGATGTGAACCTTCTCATTGGCAGTCTCGCCGATCAAATGGCGGCTATCCAGACCTACACCGGTACCGTGTTGACTGGATACCTGCTCGGCTGTGCCGTCGATCAGCAACTTGATCGGGCCAGAGCCGAAGTTGAAGCCTTGCTTCCCGACTTCTCAAACTTGCTTTCTGCCAGTATCGAGAACATTCACGAATGGGATACTTTTCTTCGGGACAGCTCGTCCGTGCATCTCCTGGCCCGCGGACCGTCTTGCTCCTCCGCGCTTGAGGGGGCACTCCTCTTCAACGAAGTCGCAAAGATGCCCGCCGTCGGAATGCCAACAGCATCCTTCCGTCACGGCCCCGTGGAGTTAGTCGACCGTGAGTTTAGGGGAATCATTTTTGCGCAACAGGGGCCAACACAACACCTCAACCTCGCCTTGGCGCAGGATCTGGCCCGCTTCGGCGGCAAGGTCCGGGTAATCGGTCCCGCGGAAGCCCAGTTATCTGGATTGGAGTGGTGCAATATACCAGCCACCTCTGAATTGCTGTCTCCATTGTTCGAGATTGTTCACGTGCAGGTGGCAGCCTTGCGCATGGCCGAACTGAGGGGAATTGCGCCTGGAACATTTCGCTTTGCACCGCAGGTCGCAACCGACGAAGCATGCTTTGCACTGCGTTAAGAAAAGACCAGCGGGCAAATCGTGCGCTCTGTGCTCTTCAAAGGTACCTGAAGTCGCCGCAGGCCAGATTCCCGTCCAACAATGATACCGTTTCGCCTAGGGAGGATTCCTCACAATGGCACTCAAGGAAGCCATTACGGCAAGGTGGTTCTGGTGCTCAATACTTTGTGTTCTCAGTTGGGGGGGATGGGCGCTTCTGTCAAAATTCGGCTCTCGGGAAATCCCCCCTGAGACCATGCAGTTTATCTTCACAATCGGAACGCTCCCGGTCTGCATCGCGCTGCTGATCGCACGGGGCTTCAAGTTAGAAAAGAGCCCAAAAGGCATTTTCTACGCCGTCTTGAACGGCGTGCTCGCAGGCATCGGCGGAATCGCTCTCTTCGCCGCTTACCACACGAACGGCAACACCTCGCTGATCACTGCATCTACAGCACTTTATCCCATGGTCACCGTGTTACTGGCAGTTGCAATCCTTCGCGAGCGGTTCGGTATCCTGCAGGCCATCGGCCTTGGCTTCGCTGCTGTCGCAATCGTAATTTTCTCCCTATAGGATTGGAGCACATATGGTCCACATTGCACCATGGTTCTGGTTCGCCGTGGTCACCCTTCTGTCTTGGGGGATAGTTGGACTCCTGCAGAAGCTCTCTACCAACTACATCTCCGCCGAGTCATCCCTCATTTGGCTTGTAGTAGGCTTCCTGCTTTTGGAGCCGATGCTCTATCCCGGTAAAGCCCTCTTGGGTTACTCAGCTTGGAACCTGACTTGGGCCTTCCTCAGCGGCGTATTGAATGCGCTTGGCGCCTGGGCATTGTTCGCCGCACTCAAAAGCGGAGGCAAGGCTTCGATTGTTGTTCCTCTTACTGCGCTTTATCCCATGGTTGTCGTCATCCTTGTCCCGTTTGTCCTGCACGAATCAATCACACGGATGCAGGTCGCCGGCATCATCTGCGCCCTGATAGCAGTTGTTCTTTTCTCTGCTTGAACCAGAGAATGGAATGCAGAGTCTGCAGAGTTACGATATGCAATCGGAAGCAACACCAGCACCGCAACCAGTGGAAGTTATGCAATGCGCCGACATGATGCAAGATATCGAATTGACACAAAGCCCGGACTAGTCAAAACGGGAGCCCCCGGCTCCGCCGGGCAGAAGTTTGACAACTCCGAGAGTATTCCCTGGTTTTGCTCTCGGCGCTTTTGCTGTTGTTCTTACTTTTGCTTTCAACGGTTGCGAAAAGGCCCTTTGAGGGGCCAGCAACCGTAAAGCCTCCAGCTCTGCTGGGGGATATTTACTCGGATTTGATGCGGGGGCATTTCCGGAACGTGAGAGGCCAAAATGCTTAGGGTATCCAAGAATCGATTCTATTCGGTCCCAGTGCTTATGCGCACTCTTGATATTCTCGAACTCCTGTTCAGGAACAATTCTCCCTTGAAGACAAATGAAATATCGGATATCGTGCGAGTACCTCGCACCACAACCTACCGGATACTGAGAACCTTGGTTCATCGCGGATACGTTTCCCAAGATCTCGAAGGGAGATTCAGCTTTCAACATTCGGGAAATCTGAGGATCATCCCGATCAGACCGCACGATCAATACATTGCTTCGCACGGAAAGAGCGAATTCGAACCAGATCAGCCCGCCGACGAAGTAATTGAGATAGTTGTTGCTCTTCTGCACGGCTTGAGGCGTGGTAAAGAGAAGCAGGCGCTGAGAGCCGGTTCCCTTGATCAGGGCGATGGTGCCCTACGAATCCAATGCTGACTTCCTAAGCTTACCCTTACTGTATCGTTCACGTATTCGTTTTCGTTGCGAGCTCCATGCGCCGAGCAGGTGCAGTCGACTTCCGGATCACCAACTCCGTCTCCATCTCATAATCGGTACCTTTCTGCGTCTTGCGTTTCATCATCTTGTCCAGAGCATTGAACGCGGTTACGCCCAGCTGTTCGCGCGGCACGCGGATCGTCGTCATCGGTGGTCGCGTCAGGAATGCGAACGAGATGTCGTCTATGCCGACAACCGACATATCTCGAGCGACATCAATCCCAGCCTCTTCCAACGCCACCAGAACGCCCATCGCGATCAAATCGCTTCCACACAGGATCGCTGTCGGCGTGATCTTCGCGGAAAGAATAGCCTGAACTGCAGCAGTACCTGCATCAAGATGATAGGTAGCGAACGTCACAGGATCCGGATTCAGGCCGTGCCGCCGCAACGCACTGATCAGAGCCTGTTTGATCATCTTTGCAGTCCTGTTGTGTTCAGGGCCCGCTATCACCGCAAACTGGCTGTGGCCGAGGGATACAAGATGTTCGATCGCCTCGACTATGCCTGGCTTGTAGTCGATCTTTATATTGCTGACCAACCTCTTCACTCTAACCATGTTGGAGAAGACCACCCCAATTCCAGCGTCCGTCAGGGGTTTGATGACCTCCTCACCCAATGAAGAGGTCATGATCGCAGCCCCTCGAACATCGCTCTCGATCAGCTTTTTGATAACCGAGTCGGTGCGTGTCTTGCTATATTCCGTATTCAGGAGAAGAACATCAGCACCACGATCCCAGGCCGCAGACTGGAATCCCCGAATAACTTCAGGGAAAAAGGGATTGGCAATCTCCGAGATCACGAGCCCGAAGAGATCGCTTTTGCCGCTTGCCAATCGACGAGCGTGAACATTTGGGTAATAGCCAAGCTCCTTCACCGCTGCCAAGACACGATCTACTGTGCTCACCGAAATGTACGGGCTCTTGCTTAGTACCCGAGACACAGTTGCGGAAGAAACTCCGGCAAGTTTGGCGACGTCACTCATTGTTCGGGCCATGAGATTTCCATTTCGCGAAGGGTGGTAATAAACCCGATGACTGTAATTCTCTTTACAACCAATACGCATCCAGGTGGCGTGACTCCCACAGGAATAACGACTTCCTAATCCGATCTGATGTTCTCAGAATTCATCATGTACGAAGATACCACTTCCCGGCTGTGCCTCGCCAAGGTGTGCCATGACGGCCAAAGCAGGAGGTAGGAATGTAGACCAAATGCAGCAGCCTTGCTGTATGGAAGATGGAGGCAGGCCCTCCGCGGGGCGGGTTACAGGATCAGCCCTCAAACCACCTAGCGCTGCGTGGGGATAAGCTCCCAGGTGGTGAGTTGAGGTGGCTCCGGTAGTTCGAACAGTTTTAGCTTTTTCCTTAAGTGGAAGTTCTTGCTTTTAGGCTGCCATGGGTTCTGGCAGGCGGTTGAAGTATACCTGATCGGGCGTGAGTGCTTTCAGGCTGGAGTGCGGGCGGATGGAGTTGTAGAACTCCAGGTATCGGCAGATGGTAGTTCTGGCCTGGCTACGGTGTTCGATGCGGAAGGCTCGGCGCTGCTCATGCGCATGCCTCCGCCAGCAGAGTTATATAGTCGGCAGCCTGCGTGGTGCGCACCTGCGCCATGGGCAGGTGCGGATAGTTATCCATATCCAGCCGAGGCGGTCTGCGTTCGATGCGGCACAACAGCAGATGGCGGACCGCGTCGAAGCTGATCAGCGGCTGACCAGAACAAATGTCAGAATCTATGAAACACCGCTGCCAAAGGATCTTGAGATTTTTGGAAATCCACTGGATGAGGAACGCAAGAAAACCGGTAAACCGGCCGAGCTGCTGACTTCGGGACTACTTGGACCTGTGACAATAAGATGCGAGGTCTGAGAGTAGCGCGCCTTCATGGCCGGACTACTTCTGCCTTGTACTTTGCGATGTGCCCGCAGATGTAGACAGGACATGTCTGGTTTTGGATAGACGCTGCGAAGAGAGACGAGGCAAAGCAAGTGCGGTCCCAAAGGGACTAAGAAACTGTGTCTGTGATTTAGCAAGAAAGGCAGGACTGGTATCTCGCTCGCGCGTCACTCGACATCCCATCCGGAGCGGAATCCGGTGGCATTCTTGCTTGCAGGGACCCCATATGAGTGATTTCTCAATTCAACGGCGCGGAATATGCGTCGACAGCCTGCGGCGACTGAAACGTTCTTCTCTGAGTTCGGCTGCGCGAGACTGAAGGCAAATTCTTCTGGTGTAGTCGAAATTGTAGCGGTCAAAGCACCCACGAGCATCAGAGTCCAACAGCGTTCAATAGAAGGATGGCAAGCCGTTCAAAACAAAGCAGTTGCAATCCTCCAAATTCCATAGATTTCTACAATGGCTTGAATCCGGTTCGGGACCAGGAGGTCAGGCGGGTCCCAGAGGGATCAATTCCTCGGAAGGGCTAGAGAGCCTTTCGTTTCGGTGTTTCAGCAACGCGATGAAGAGCCCGGAATCGTTTCTTCAAGTACTCCACGAGCACAAATTCCAAGTTGATCCTGCAAGAAGCGTCTCTCAAGGAGAGTTCGGCTACTGATTATCTTAGCCCGCCTGCATAAAGCTGCCGGTCAGCGGACAACGAGTTGAGGTGGAATCGAATTGATGATGGCAGCAGCGGCATGGTAACAGGCAAGCGAGCTTACCCCAGCCTTCTTCGTCCTCACGCATCCGAACCCAAAGACACCCCACATCGAAAGCGATCAAATCAGTGACCGGCTAGTATTCGCTCGGCCAGCCGGGCTAATACTGTAGCGAAAGCCTCGGCATTCTGCTCGAAATCTTTCGTTTCCATGCAAACCCGCTTATTCCCATCCGAGTGAGTCGGCCAGTGCGGCATAACGAGCTTGAGCAGGTCGTCCCATGCCGCCGTGACCTCCGCCAATGCCTCACCGAAAACTCGGGCCATCTCGCCTGGTTCGGGAAGGTAAATGACCGCAGGGTCGCGTTGGGTGAGTAACGTGAGACGCTTGCCTTTCATGCACGGCACCCGCGCCAGTTGGAGAAACAGCGACAAGCTAGAGGTCGTTCGGTTCGTCACGTAGCCCGCTCGCTCCAAGCGCACCAAAGGTTCAACGACAGTCTTGAGCCAAGGGAGATCGAGCAGGTGGGTGGGGACGGGCTGGACAGAAGCGTGACCTCTGAATCCGTTCAGTCCATCGTCTATTGTCGCAGCGAGATGGTCGAGCACCGTCATCGCAGGCCGGTTCGTATTTTGGAGCATCTTGGCAACCGAGCTCGCCAGCTCAGCCACTTCCTCCAAACTCGGGTTCTCGCGCAGGCTACTCCGTCTCCCGACGATACAGATGACAGGGTTATAACCCTTGCGGTAGCACCCCAGTTGCCGCTCATTCAGTCCGCCAAGTTCGACCTCAATGCAACCTTCAGTTCGCGCCACGCCGTTGAGAATGAAGTCTGGACGATTGCCCGTCCCGGCGACCACCTCCCCGAACGCATCGGATGCCTATCTCGATGCACAGCTCGCGACGTACTCTGTCGCGTGTAAGTCAAACTGTGTCCGTCGTAATGTCGGTGCAATTATCGTTCGGGCGGGACAGGTATTGGCAACCGGGTGGAACGCTGCATCGGAAGGTCATAGGGACTGCCGTGAGGCAGGTTGTCCCCGATGCATATCTGGCGGAGATACTGGAAGTGGATACGAAGAATGTATCTGCATCCACGCGGAGCAAATGGCTATTGCTGATGCTGCATTACGCGGTGTAAGCACAAGAGACTCAATTCTCTACGTCAACCTGCGTCCCTGCCTTCAGTGCTTGGCTATAGCTAAGGCTGCTGGCGTTCGCGAGATATTCTTCAGCGAAGATTGGACCGTTCCAAAGCAGATTGAAGGTGTGTACGGTGCATTATCAAGTCAATTCGACTCCTTCAGTCAGATGGCAGAAGAAACGCGTCCGGCGCCTATAGCGAGTCACATCTCGTCTTTGTAAGGTTGGGCCAGTTTTGTTGTAAGGTAAACGGTCTCCCATACACATTCAAGTACCCTCGAACGCCCTTGCCAATACTCGCCCGAGCCTCCTTGATCAGCAACGCCCGCACCTTCACCTTATGAGGTACCAACTTTCATCTTATGTGGTCAAAATTTCACGTTACGGGTAAACCCACAGGTGCACCCACACTCCGGCAAACGCTCCTATGAACACCCGCTGGTTGAACCGCAGCTCATGCAGCGGTAGCAACTGCCGTTGCGGACCATGATGGCGCCGCAAACGCCGCAACTGGGTGCATCACCCATGTCATAGAGTTCCCGCATTGCGTCGGCAGCGTGATAGATCCCGCGATCGCTCATTTGTGGACCGTGCGCGGGGCTAGCCTCAGTTGTTCCCGAGGCCTTGATCTCCGGCGCAACACCACCGCCAGGCGCGGATGTGGAGCCCATCCCAGTACTGAACCCCGAATCCGCCGTAGGGTTGTCAGGGTGGGTACTCACCTGGTTGAGCCGCCGTGCCACTTCCTCCGCCAGCCTGGAGAGATGGTTCTGCGACGCGGAATCGTCCTCAGACTCGGCATCGGGAATCAGCGAGGGCGAAGCAGGCAGCGGTGCCGCCTGCGAAGCAAATCCGGCAAACAACGACAATTGAGTGCCGGAGAGAAAGCGCAGATTAAGCCAGCGGAAAATGTAGTCCATCAGGCTCTTGGCATAGCCGATCTGCTCATTCCCAGTCCAGCCGGAAGGCTCAAAGCGGGTGTGCGCGAACTTCTCGCACAGAACCCGCAGCGGCACCCCATGCTGCAGGGCCAGGGAAATGGAGGTGGCGAAAGCGTCCATCAGGCCCGAGACCGTCGAACCCTCCTTGGCCATCTTGATGAAAATCTCACCGGGTTGACCGGTGGGATAGAGGCCCACCGTGATGTAGCCTTCATGGCCTGCGATGGAGAATTTGTGGGTGACGGAAGCGCGCTCATCCGGCAGGCGGTGGCGCACGGCGCGCGGCGGTGCGTTCAGGTCCTGCGCTGGCTCGCGGGTGGACTCAAGGTCCAGCGCCGGCTTCAGCAGCGGCACGGCAGCGGCTTTGGCAATCTCCTCCATGGCCCTTCGGAACGACGCAGCAGCGGCGATCACCTGCTTTGCGGTCACTTCGAGTTTTTCGCCGGCTTTCGCTTCCAGTGTCTTCAGGTCACCTTCGACCGCAGGCTGGCCCACGGCGATATGTGACAGCACACGGCCACCCGCCGCGTCCAGGGCTGAAGGCTCGCGTTTCGCGTCGAGGCTGGTATTCAGAGGCTGCGTGCCCTTGGAGCCGTCGCGGTAAATTGCCACAGCCTTGATACCTTGCCGCCAGCTTTCTGCATACGCCTCGGCAACCTCTTCCACCGTGGCCTCGTGCGGTAGGTTCACGGTCTTTGAGATAGCGCCCGAAAGGAACGGCTGCGTCGCTGCCATCATCTTGATGTGTCCCATGTAATGGATAGAGCGGGTGCCCTTGGACGGCTTGAAGCTGCAATCGAACACCGCCAGATGTTCCGGCTTGATGCCCGGCGCACCCTCAATGGTCCCGGTGGCGTCAATATAGCTCACGATCGCATTTACCTGGTCGTTGTTGTAGCCCAGCTTGAAGAGCGCGGCAGGCACGGTGTTGTTGACGATCTTGATCATGCCGCCTCCCACCAGCTTCTTGTACTTCACCAGCGCCAGATCGGGTTCAATGCCTGTGGTGTCGCAGTCCATCATGAAGCCGATGGTGCCGGTGGGCGCCAAAACCGTGGTTTGGGAATTGCGGTAACCATAGCGCTCTCCGTAGACCAGCGCCATGTCCCAGCATTCGCGGCTGGCGTCGATGAGCGCGTCAAGTTGTGGCACGTTGAAGGGCTCGCCGCTTACGCGCGACTTGCCGATGTTGTTCACTTCCGCGCGGTGCATCCGGATCACGTCGAGGAAAGGTTCGCGGTTGACGTAGAAACCGGGGCAGGCGCCGCCCTGGCGTTCCACACTCGCGGTCAGCGGTGTCGCTGAAGCAATTGCCGGGCAGTTCGCCGCAATGACCGCCGATTGCAGATAGGCCTCGCCGCACATGATGGCCGTGAGAACCGCTGCCAGGTCGCGGCCGGCGGTCGAGTCATAGGGCAATCCCATCGACATCAGCAGCGCGCCCAGGTTGGCATAACCCAACCCCAAAGGCCTGTAGTCATGCGAATTCCGCGAAATGGACTCTGTCGGATAGCCGGAATTGTCCACCAGGATTTCCATGGCAGTGATCACCACGGAAATGGCGTAACGGTAGGCGGCAATGTCGAAGCTGCCCGCGGGCGTAACGAACTTCATCAGGTTAAAACTGGCCAGATTGCAGGCGGAGTCATCCAGAAACATGTACTCCGAGCAGGGATTTGAGGCATTGATGCGCGCTGTGTTCTTGCTGGTGTGCCACTTGTTAATCGTCGTGTCGAATTGCAGGCCAGGATCGCCGCACAGCCAGGTTGCCTCGGCGATCTTCTTCATGATCTCGCGCGCTTTGTAACTCTTTACCGGCTTGTGTTCCTTGACCGTGTAAGTGGTGAACTCACCATCCGTTTCGTAGGCGCGCATGAACTCGTCGCTCACCCGCACCGAGTTGTTGGCGTTCTGGAAGAAGATCGACGAATATGCCTCTGAATCGGGGCCCGAGCCGTCGTATCCGGCCTTGATCAGCGAAAAAGCCTTGGCCTCTTCCTTTGACTTGCACTCAATGAAGTCGATGATGTCAGGGTGCTCCACATCGAGGATTGCCATCTTGGCCGCGCGGCGAGTCTTGCCGCCGCTCTTGATCACCCCGGCGAAGGCGTCCAGGCCGCGCATGAAGCTCAGCGGGCCGCTTGCGGTGCCGCCTCCGGTCACGGATTCCTTGCTTGACCGCAGCGTACTGAAATTCGTTCCCGTACCTGAACCATACTTGAACAACAGTGCCTCGGTCCGGGCCAGGTCCATAATGCCTTCCATCGAATCCGCGACATGATTGATGAAGCAGGCCGAGCATTGGGGATGGCGATAGCCGGTCGCGGCATAAATCACGCCGCCGGTCGAAGGATCCCAGTGCCAGTTCTGTCCCACCGCATCCGGCTCAAGCCGGTCGCAGCCTACGTTGAACCATACTGGCGAGTTGAAGGCCACTTTCTGCGTCAGCAGCATATGCGCCAGTTCATCGTGAAAGATGGCCGCATCCAGGGCTGTTGCAAAGTAGCCGCCTACCATACCCCAGTCGCGGATGGTCTCTGCCACGCGCGCCACCAACTGCCGAACGCCTGTCTCGCGGTCCTGCGAGCCCATCTGCCCATGCAGATACTTCGACGCAACAATGTTGGTCGCCGTCATTGACCAGTCAAGCGGTACCTCCACATCCTTTTGCTCGAAGACGGTATTACCTTTGTTATCAGTAATCAGGGCGGTGCGCTGTTCCCATTGCACATCGTCGTACGGGGAAACTCCCTCAGTGGAAAAACGGCGGGCGAACGACAACCCTTTCTCGCTCAAGGGAATCTGGTGGGGAGTGGTTGAAGTCCTGAGATTGGCCTCGTTCATGGAATCCTCTCTATCGGCAAAATGAGTGAAGACGTTGGCCCTGCAGGCGTAATTCCGCCTGAAAAAGGGTACTGCGAGTCTTTGACGGCAAACGGGAAACGGGGTTTAAATGCGACCGCGAATTTTCGTCTTTCAGCGGCCTGACGGTGGGTCATCCCACCGAGTTACGTTACAGTCCGTTTACAGCCGCAGATGAAAAAATAGCGCTGTCTATGGTACATGTCAACCGCAAACCACAATATCTTGTATTTTGTTCACATTCCCGGCACCTGTTTGCTAAACACGGCCATTTGCCTGTGGAAAGCTCCGAAGGCCTTGCGGGACGCGGACTTTGTGGCTGCGGTTTGCCTCAATTTCGGTGCAGCCGAATCTTGCTTCATCAGAGGCTGCCTCAATTGCAAGCCTATTCTGCGCCCGGACCCCGTGCAAGACGCAAAAACGGTGCAATCGGGAACCTGAACCTGTGTAGATGTGGACAAACCGGGCTTCATTTTCGCCTCGACTCGACGGAATGCCTAAACCGAATGCGGAGTCGAGCCATCGCGGCGAGCGCGCCTGTTAACTTTGAGGTCATGGCGGAGACGAAATCGAACCATCTGGATTGGACGCCGGTCGCACTGCCTTGCCCTGTGACTCTGCGTGGGCGGCACGTAACTCTGGAGCCCCTTGATCCGGTGCGCCACACGGCCTCCCTGTGGCAGGGCGTACAGGGCCAGGACGAGTTGTGGAGGTGGATGCCGGACGGCCCTTATGCCAGTGAGGCTGATTTGTGGCAGGCTCTCCGGGCTAAGCAAACCGCCCACAACGCCGTCTTCCTGGCGATTGTGCCGGTTGAGACAGGCTTGGCGGCCGGCTACGCCAGCTACATGCGGATGGAACCCGCACACGGAGTCATTGAGGTGGGCAACATCCTGCTGACGCCGTCCTTGCAGCGAACCACCGCCGCAACGGAGGCCATGTTCCTCATGGCAGGCCACATCTTCGACGAACTAGGCTACCGCCGCTACGAGTGGAAGTGCAACGCAGAGAACGAGCCCTCACGGCGTGCCGCCCTGCGCCTTGGTTTTAGATTTGAAGGCATCTTCCGCCAGCATATGGTGGTTAAGGGCCGCAACCGCGACACCGCATGGTTCGCAATGCTGGATCACGAATGGCCCGCCCGCAAACGTGCCTTCGCGGCGTGGCTGGAGCCCGGGAATTTTGATGATGCGGGGAAGCAACGGAAAAGCTTGCAGGAGGTTACGGCCACGGAGCTCTGAAGTCGGGACCAAGCACCTAAGCGCCACAGCAGCCCCATACGTTGCCGCTTGGGGCCGCTGTATTGGAACGTCCGCCAGTCAGGTCGGCCTTGGATTCAAGGCCATCTCCGTTGGGGCGGGGACGGCCAAGCTTGATACTATTCCGGCGCGCCCTACAGGAACAGCAGCGCCTTCGCGAAGGTTTCGGCGCAAAGCAGATTGATCAGCGGCTACCACCAAATTGTGCATAGAAAACGTCGCCCGTTTCCAGGCGACGTCTTCGTCAATTTACAACTTGGGAATTAGTTGCTTTCCTTGGTTTCGATCCGCATTCCATAGAACGATTTCCGCACGAAGAAAACCGATACCAGGAAGAATGCGACTGCCAGAATGTGTGTGAGCATCGGATTGCTCGAACTGAGCGTCACCGCAAGCTCGACAGCAAGTAATCCGAACAAGGTCGTGAACTTGATAATCGGGTTCATTGCCACCGACGAGGTGTCCTTGAACGGGTCGCCGACGGTGTCTCCGATTACGGTTGCGTCGTGTAAAGGTGTCCCTTTCTGTTTCAGGTCAACCTCTACGACCTTCTTCGCATTGTCCCAGGCGCCGCCGGCATTCGCCATGAAGATCGCCTGGTACAGACCGAAGATGGCAATCGAGAACAGGTAGCCGACAAATAAGAACGGCTCCATGAACGCGAACGCAAGTGTCGAGAAGAAGACGGCGAGAAAGATGTTGAACATGCCCTTCTGCGCGTACTTCGTGCAGATCTCTACCACCCTCTTACTGTCACTGACCGACGCCTTTTCCGCGCCTTCCAGATGAATGTTCGCCTTGATGAACTCCACCGCGCGATAAGCACCGGTGGTGACCGCCTGCATTGAGGCGCCTGCGAACCAGTAGATCACCGCACCACCGCAGATCAACCCGAGCATGAAGGGCGCGTGCAGCAGAGAGAGCTTCTCTACGTTAACGGTCAGTCCGTGAGTCAGGGCCATGATGATCGAGAAGGTCATCGTGGTTGCGCCCACCACGGCTGTGCCGATCAGCACCGGCTTCGCCGTTGCCTTGAATGTATTCCCGGCTCCATCATTGGCTTCCAGCAGGTATTTCGCACGTTCGAACTTCGCATCGATGTTGAATTCCTTTTTCAACTCGGCTTCGATGTTGGGAACGTTTTCGATCAGCGACAACTCGTAGACGGATTGAGCATTGTCGGTTACCGGCCCGTAGGAGTCCACCGCAATCGTCACCGGACCCATGCCAAGGAAGCCGAATGCGACGAGGCCAAAGGCGAAGACGGCCGGAGCAAGCATCAGGACCGCCATGGACGGGCCCGTACTGAAGAAATAGCCCAGTCCCATCAGCGCGACCATGCTAAGTCCTAGCCAGTAGGCCGACATATTGCCAGCCACAAGTCCCGACAAAATCCCTAGCGAAGCTCCGCCTTCCTTTGCCGATGTTACGACTTCTTGCACGTGGCTCGAGTTGGTTGAAGTGAAAACCTTGACCAATTCCGGAATGAGCGCACCCGCCAGGGTCCCGCACGAGATGATGGAAGCCAGCTTCCACCAGAGCGTTCCGTCCCCGAGAGTCGGGATCATGTAGAACGAGACGATGTAGGTAAGAACGATGGAAATGATGGACGTGATCCATACCAGCGAGGTCAACGGCGCCTCAAAGTCCATTTCATCCGAGTTCGCGTATTTCGCGTGAGCTATTGCGCCATTGAGAAAGTACGCGCACGAACTCGACACCAGCATGGCCACGCGCATCACAAAGATCCATACCAGCAGTTGCACCTGCGTCGTAGGACTCTTGACAGCCAGCAAAATGAATGTGATCAAGGCCACGCCGGTGACGCCGTAGGTTTCAAAGCCATCAGCGCTGGGTCCAACGGAGTCGCCCGCGTTGTCACCTGTACAGTCGGCGATGACTCCCGGGTTGCGCGCATCGTCTTCCTTGATTTTGAAGACGATCTTCATCAAGTCTGAGCCGATGTCGGCGATCTTGGTGAAAATGCCGCCGGCAATACGCAGGGCAGCGGCGCCCAGGCTTTCGCCAATCGCGAAGCCAATGAAGCATGGGCCCGCATAATCGGCTGGGATGAACAAAAGGATGAAGAGCATGATGAGCAGCTCGACCGAGATCAGCAACATGCCGATGCTCATGCCGGCCTTCAGCGGAATCGCAAAGCATGGATACGGTTTGCCGCGCAATGCTGCGAATGATGTCCGTGAGTTCGCAAATGTGTTCACGCGAATCCCGAACCACGCCACCCCGTAGCTGCCCGCAATGCCGATGAGGCTAAACAGCAAGATAATCGGCAGCGTAACTGCAATCGATTTTCCCGGCACCGGCGCCAGAACGCCAAAGTATAGCGCGATAATTACCGCGATGAAGGCCCACAGCAGAAGAATGAACTTGCCCTGCGTCACCAGATACGTTTTGCACGTCTCATAGATCAGTTCGGAAATATCGCGCATTGAGCGATGAACCGGCAGGTTTTTCAACTGCACATAGATCGCCAACCCGAACAACAGGCCGCCGACGCAGAATAGCAATCCGATCATCAGAAGGGCATGCCCGTTTATGCCGAGAAAATTCACGCTCGACAAATCCGGCAGCACCAAGTTAGCTTCGCCCCCGCCTCCCTGTTCCGTCTGCCCGTAGGCGAATGTCGGCAGCAGCAGGCCCAGGACGGCCGCCACGGTTCTGTACCGGCGCTTCAGAAATGCCTCGGAGCCCCCCTTGATCGCCGCTGCAATCTTCTGCATGTCCGGCGTTCCGATATCAGAGCCGATTTCCCGGCGCGCGAAGAGAAAGGCCACAAAGAGCGAAACCACGCTCACGGCCAGAAAAAAATACACCCAATACGTTGCAGTCACGAATCCTCCCGACTAATGGTTTGAAGCCGAATCACGAACGACCCCATGAAAATAGCGACCTCTCAGAACACTGGGGCGAAGCCATCGGAAGGCTATCAAACGGGTCCCCCACTGTCGAGTGATTGCAGTCACAGGGTTCGGGGTCCGCGCCTTCCACGCTTAAAATCAAAGATTTCCAGCCAGCTTCGTGCGAGGCCGTATACAGTACGGTGGATGGAGGCAGTCAACATCCCATGAATTCATTCACGCTGCTCACTCCGCGCCAGGCGGCGGAAAAACTCGGCATAAGCTACCCCGCCCTCAAACACTGGATCCTGGCCGGCCGCATTCGAACGGTCAAGACGCCTGGCGGACATCACCGGATTCCCCTCAGCGCCCTGGACGAGTTCCTGCCCGCCGACGCCATTCCTGTCAATACGCCCCGCATTAGCGGGCGCAATCAACTGCTGGGCACGGTTGTGGAGGTCGTCGTGGATGGTCTGCTCGCAAAGGTAGTGCTCGATGTCGGCGGCCAGCGCGTTACCGCCATCATTACCGCGGATGCAGTGCGCGATCTTGCAATCCAGATGGGCGAAAAAGCTGTAGCACTCATCAAGGCCACCGAAGTGATGATTGCAAGGCCGTGAACCGACAGAGAACTGGGATCAGCGCCTAAGCGACAGGCAAGGCGTCACGGAGATTAAATGCATTTTTGCATCAATATAAGTCGAATTATGTCGGATCTTAGAATAACTAATGGCCAAAATTGACCTGAAAAAGCAACCGTATACGACGCCAGCGTCATCCTCAGCTGTGTTCCGACCCGTAAATGGGTTCCATTGTTCGCAGGAGGTGGATTCAAGAATGCCGAGATGCACCATAACCAGTGCAACGACGCCTCTATGGGCAACGCCGAGTGTGAATCTTGTGGGTGGGCCGCAGATTCCCCGCCGGCTGGCGGTGCTACCTCTTGCCTACTGGACTGGAATGTCGATCTTGTCCTCTGGGAGCGGAACCTGCAGGTTTTGATCCTCCCGGCTCCGTACCTGGCCCCCCGGCAACGGATGCAATTTGAATAGCACCAGAACGTTGCGCTCCGGGTCATCGAATGCGTGAAAGCTGGCCACCTGCTCCAGCGTAAATCGGGTGTGGATATCTTCAAGGGTGCCTGGGTCGAAGTCGTTCCATGTGGCATACCAGCCGGGCTGGTAACGGCCAAGCTTCGACGCCAGATCCTGAGTCCCGAAGTCGTCGCAGAGGGTAGGCAGGTGGGTCGCAAGAGTGATCTCGTCGCTGCTGATTGAGACCAGCAACCGCTTGCCATTGGGATGCTGGTCGATATAGGTCGCGAGGCCCTGAGCCGCATCCACAAATGTGTATTCAGGATGTGTAACGTAGCTCAGAGTCCAAGCCCCGTTCACCGTTGCCGCAATTGCTGCCAGCACGATCACGCCCCAACCGAGTTTGCGCGGCCACTCCGCCGTATCAAACAGCGCAGCCGCTCCTTGCGCCACCACGAAGAAGGTAAAAAACGCCACCACGGCAAAATAGCGAGGCTGGGGGTGGTCTTGGTAGGTCATGAAAAGTATGTAGCCAGCAACGGCCAGTGTCGATGCGCCGAAAACTGGGTCCCGGAGCAGACCACGGCCCCACGGGCTGCGCCAAGCCAGAACTATGCCCACCGCGATCAACCCCGCCAGCGGAATCAGAATGTGGTCAACCCAGAGGCCCCCATGGATGGACCACCATAGGCTCTGCAGCGGCCAGTCGGGCTGCGGCGGCTTTTTGTAGGTGTTGACCACAAACAGGTATCGATAGTCGGCAAGCAGACCGCGCCTGGCCAGCATTGCCATCCATAGGCCAAAGGTGACAGCCGTGACGCCGGCGGCGATCAGTCCGCAGTGCAGTGCCTTCCTGCGGTCATCCCTCAGCGGCAACAGTATGGCCCATGCCAGCGCGGGCAGCAAGAACACGGCGGTGGTTTTGGTCAACAGCATGAGCGTGAACAGCAGCCCAATCGTCGCGGACGCCACCAAGGGCCGCCGCATTCGAGGCAACCGGATCGCCAGGTTCAGGGCCGCCAGCGTCAGCGTCGTCAGCATCGGCTCCAGAATCGCGAGGCGGCTGAAACAGTAGAGAAATGGACTGGTTACCAACAGAGTGAGAGCCAGCAGCGCCATCCAGCACGGCCCGCGAGCCCGCAGCAGCAGGTAGCTCAGCAACAGGTTGGCAAAAAAGAAGCCGACCGCAAGCCCGCGCGCCGCATGAACGGTGACCCCGGTAAAGAAGAACAGCAGCCACTCCAGAAACGGCCACATCGGAACGGCCGGCGCGGGATTGAAATCGCCGGGCAAGTACCATTTACCGAACAGGTGGGCGCGGATGGCCGCATTCCCGTACCAGCCCTCGTCGGTGTATTTGGCCCAATCGCTGAACCAGGGGGTGTGGTTGGGAAAATCGGCGCGTAAGTGCAGCGCGTGCAGAACGGCAAACCCGAGAATCACTGCCAGCCAGACAGCAAACACCCATCGTTTGGATCCAATTGACAATTACAAGTGCTCCAAAGAACCAGAAGTTGCTTAAAGGTATAAGAAACTGATTAGAGCTCAATTATAACGATGGGCCAATGCCAGACCGGCCGCCGCGTTCGTCCGGCCCCCCTCTGGAGAGCCGGTTGAACCTCTTCACGCTTTACATTGAATTATGCGTACGCGGCACAAAATGAAATTTGAATAGAGCGACAATCGGTCGATGGCAATAACGGGGAGCATCACCAATCGACCCACAGGTCCGAAGGCGGTGCACAGCCGGACGCCAAGAAAGATGACTAACCGATTTTTCTATATTTTGCAGATAACTCCTGCGGAATCAATATTGTCCAGCAGGATTCCAACTTTAACTCCATGAAACTAAATAATTTACTCACAGAAACGGGGAGGGGCGCAGGATTACTCATCAGTCAACCAGCAAGTAGCCCGGTACCACCCAAAAGTAAAGCCACATCGGAGATGCCTACTCGTATGCAAGGGCATCGATGGGATCTTTGCGTGCGGCCATCCACGCGGGATAGAGCGCGCCGCACAGTGCCCCGGCAAAAGCTATGAGAGCGCCCTGGACGACCCAATGCGCGGTGATCTCAAAGTGCTGTGTGGGAAATTTGAGGGTAAGCAGGATACGGACCCCGTAGGTACCCACAATGCCCAGCATTACGCCCGCGATGGCCAGCAGGGCAGTCTCGCGCAATACCACGCTCACAATGGTCAGCTTGGACGATCCCAGCGATTTAAGAATGCCGATCTCGCGGGTTCGCTCGAGAACCGCCGTATACATCGCCTGGAAGATCACCAGAAAGCCAACGATGACCGCAATGCCTGTCACCACGTCGAGGGCGACGTTAAAGCCGGGAAGCTTCTCAGGAGTCATCTGGGCCAACCAGTCGTCGATAGTCTCCACCTCGTTGTTCTCCAGGCCGTGAGTGGCGTGTATCTCCTGGATTACAGTCTGCTGATTGGCTGGGTTGTCGCATTTAATCAGGAAGAGCGAGGCTTTACCGTCGTCGCCCGTCAGTTCGCCCATGGTCTCGATGGAAAGCAACTTGCGGCCGCCCTTGCCATGCTCCACGATGCCCGAGATGCGAAACGGGTGGTTCATCACCTGGATGGTGTCGCCCACCTTGTGCCCACCGTCGGCGCGGGCAAACACATCGTCGACAATCACCTCGGCAGGCCCCTGGAATGGGCCTCCTGAGACGAACACAAAGGGTTTGAGGGCATTAAAGCTGGGGTAGTCGATTCCCCACAGCACTTCAATGGAGCCGGCAGTGTTTAGGTGCTGAATCACCGGCGAGGCCACTGCCACATGAGGCAGCTTGCGGATGGCCTCGATATTCTTTGCGGGCATGGGGGCTCCGCCTACCCCATTCATAAAGCTGGCATTGGTCGGGCGCAACAGAAGATCGGCTCCAATGCCATTAGTGCGCTCTTTCTGGTCGTTCAGCATACCCATGAAAATGCCGACGATGGACAAGATCATGATGACTTCAATAGCCACCGCGAGCACGCTGATGATGGAGCGAAGCGGACGGTGAAGCAGATTGGCGATTACCAGCTTATTCATGCCTGGGCATTGCTCCCGGGGCGGCCAAATAACCCACGTCCCTGCCTTCAAGGGTAACAGCCGGAACTGCTGGATTCGCTGCCGCAAAGTGCCGCCAGCCGAAGACTTTGCCGCGTCGGTTCCCAGCTGGCCGAAAAAACGCAGTCGACGCAGCGATTATGCCCCACGGAGAACAGTTATTCTCCAGTAAACAAGTAACCTCGGGTACAGTTCCCCATCCAAACTTTTGTGCCTAAAACAGGTGAATTCGCCAAGTTTTCCTTTTGACCAAAACGCATTTGCAATTTATTGTGATTGTGGAAATCTCCCGGGGGTCAATCCCCCTTTGAGCCACAAATGGGAAGTTTTGGACAAGATCTTCGGACTGAACGGTTGTCTCGCGGCGTCGCGCTGGAGGAAATTACTGCCATTACGAAGATCAGCCTGCGCCATCTGGTCGCCCTCGAGCAGGACAGATTTCGACTTCTTCCTGGAGGTATCCTCAGCAAAGGTATTGTACGGGGCTATGTGGGAGCGCTGGGTCTGGACACACGCGACTGGACCGAACGGTTTCTGAGCGCATACCTTGCCTCGGGCCAGATGAATGACGACGATCAGGGCTGGATGGCCTTTGCCACCAACGTGGGAAAAGCGCGCATCGAGCAGCGTGAAGCTGCCGAGCTTCGTCTGCGTTGGGCAGGGGCAGTTCTTCTGGTGCTGCTCATGGCAGCGGCTGGCTTCTTCTCCGTGCGCTATTTCGGAGTCCGCGCTGGATGGTGGAGCACTTTGCTGCCTATGCATGCCGTCACCGCCAACGCCCACGCCATGATCGCGCACGTCATTTCACGGTTCTACCACTAGAACCTGACCTTCGCTCTTTCTACCTGATACCAAATCCCAACCAGCATGGGCAGTTGCAGTCCGCCTGCAACTCACGTAGTCCAATTCGCCCCTGAGCACCGAATGCTCACCGTTCGCTGCGATCCTTTGCCCCCACCCACTCCCCGCAATTACCATAAAGTGATGCACCCCCGGGTGAGACCGGGTGATGCGGGCTTGCCTTCGAATGCGGGAGCGGGCGGTTCAGCTCTCTCCGCGCCGGTTCATTCAACGTAATCCCGCCATCGCGGCAGGCCACCAAATTAAATCCCTTCAATGGGCAGGAGTCCGAAGTTGAGCGATCGTTTCTTGTTTACCTCTGAGTCAGTCACCGAAGGCCATCCGGACAAGATTGCCGACCAGGTTTCCGACGCCATACTGGATGCATGCCTGGAGCAGGACCCTTACAGCCGCGTAGCCGCCGAAACCCTAACGGCCACTGGCCTGGTCGTCATTGCCGGGGAAATTACCACCAAGGCCTACGTCGATTTCCAGAGCCTGGTTCGCGGCGTAGTAGCCGCCATCGGCTACGACAATGCTCTGTACGGCTTCGACTCCAACACCTGTGCCGTGATCTCGACCATCAACAAGCAGTCGGGCGATATTGCCCAGGGTGTGGACACCGGCGGCGCCGGCGACCAGGGGATGATGTTCGGGTACGCATCCAACGAGACCCCCGAACTGATGCCGGCGCCCATCTCCCTGGCCCACAAGCTTTGCCGTCAGTTGACGGCAGTGCGAAAGAGCGGCAAGCTGCCCTATCTGCGTCCGGACGGCAAGAGCCAGGTGACGGTGGAGTACGACGAGAACGGAAAACCTGCGCGCATCGATGCCGTGGTCATCTCCAGCCAGCACTCCGAAACCGTAACCAATGAGGACCTGCACGCCGACATTCTCAAGTACGTGATCCAGGCTGTGTTGCCCGCCGCATGGCTCGATGAGCACACCAAGTACCACATCAACCCCACCGGCCGCTTCGTCATCGGCGGACCCATGGGCGATACTGGATTAACCGGCCGCAAAATTATCGTCGATACGTACGGCGGCGCGGGACGGCACGGCGGCGGCGCCTTCAGCGGCAAGGACCCGACCAAGGTGGACCGCTCGGCTGCCTACATGGCGCGCCACATCGCCAAGAACATTGTGGCCGCGGGATTGGCAGAAAAGGCTGAGGTGCAACTGGCCTACGCCATCGGCGTGGCCGAACCGGTAAGCGTTCTGATAGACACTTTCGGTTCCGGCAAATTGAGCAGTACCCAGCTGACCGAATTGGTGCGCAAGAATTTCTCGCTTACCCCCAAGGGAATCATTGAAAGCCTGGACCTGCGCCGGCCGATCTACCAGAAGACCGCAGCCTACGGCCACTTCGGCCGCACCGAGCCGGAGTTTACGTGGGAGTCGACCGCCAAAGCAGCCTCCTTGGCCGAACAGGCGGAGTTGTTGGCCGCCGTCAGGTAGGTCGCATTTTGAGAACGCTGTCAATCGAATGGGATCCGTCACGCGGCGGGTCCCATTCCTTTTTCTGAGCCCTGCGTCAATGCAATAGAATTCTTCGGGACACACCCACGTTGTGATAGCGAGGAGATACTGATGCGTATTTTTGCACTTGCGGGTCTTATTCTTGGCTTCAGCGCCATGGCTGCCGCACAAACTACCGCACCATGGGATTACGCAGGCAAACGCGGCCCGCTGGAGTGGGGCAAACTGGACCTGACCTACAAGGCGTGTTCGCAAGGCCACGAGCAATCACCAATCGACATTCGCGGAGCACACTTGAACAAGGCTCTGCAACCAATTGAGTTCCACTATATTTCCGCGCCGGTCACGCTGGAGAACAACGGCCGCACCGTGTTGGTTCACGTGCATCCTGGCAGCTACATCGTGGCGGGCGGGGTACGTTACGAATTGCAGCAACTTCACTTTCACCACCCCGCCGAGGAAGCTGTCAAAGGCAAGCTCTCCGATATGGTCGTCCACCTGGTGCATAAGAGTGCCGACGGAAAGATGGCTGTGGTCGCGGTACGGCTGACCGAGGATCGTGGATACCCCAATGCTGTGCTGGCCACCCTTTGGGAACACCTGCCCACAACCACGGGCGCGATCGACAAGACCACCGACATGGTCAACCCCGGCGGCCTGCTGCCCTCCGACCGTGGCTACTGGACCTACATGGGCTCGCTCACCACCCCACCTTGCACCGAGGGAGTGCGTTGGTTCGTGTTTGAACAGGAAGTAACCATAAGCCGGGATCAATTGCGCGCCTTTGCGGCGCTCTTCAAGGTCAACTCACGGCCCCTGCAGGACGCACATGGCCGGCGCATCGAAGCCGACGAGTAAGGACTATTCCATGAGCGGCGTGAGCTTCACTAACAACCCTCTATCGCCCGCAAGGGTCTCTACGCTGACCCCGGTGACGTCCTCGATCAGATAGTGAGCGGCGTCCAGCGTCTCGATGGGATGCGAAAACGTGGTGGCCACCACCGTGCACCCTGCATCCCGCGCAGCTCTCGCACCCGACGCCGAGTCCTCGAAAACCACGCACGCCTCCGGCGCAAAGCCCAGCATGGCTGCTCCAGCCAGAAAGGGCTCCGGGTGGGGCTTGCCATGGGTTACGCATTCGGCGGTAACCAGATGCTCCGGCGCTGGAACACCTCCGGAAGCCAACCGCGCCCTTGCCAGCCGTTCTGTCGCGCTGGTCACCACGGTCCATCGATCCGGAGGCAGCTCCCTCAGCAGTTCCAGCACCCCGGGCAAAACTCTGAGTTCAGACTTATCCACGATCTCAATATCTTCAATGATTTTCAGTTCCGCCTCGGCGTCAAGATCCGGACGAAGTGCAGCCAGGGTATCCACTGCCCGCCGGCCGTGAACGATGCTGATAGCATGCTCCGGATCGATGCCGCGCATCCCGGCCCATTTCTTCCATGTACGCTCGACCGAGCCGATGGAGGAAATGAGGATACCGTCCATGTCAAAGAGAATACCCTTGCAGCGGATTTGAACCGGGGAGGAAGAGATGGACACTGCCATCTCTCAATTGTAGCGGGGCATTCAATAGGGGATTACCGCTTTGAGAGAGAGGCCTTCCGTGGCATTGCCAGGCTGACCTTAGGCGGATCGCTCAAAGTGACAGAGGCAGTCACGGCAGACTTGCGTGCGCCCTGCTCGATCTGATTCTGACTTAACGTGACGGCGCCGCTGGCAATTACAGCATCGCCCGTCCAGCGCTCAAACCGCGCCAGGGGCGGCGGAAGGGGCAGAGAGGCCGGACTGGTGCGCCCACGGACTGTGCCATGCCGCCACTCGAAATGGAGATTTCCCTTCGCCGAAGCTGCCAGGTCCTGCCCAGTGAAGCCGGAGAGATTGATCTTTCCATTGGCGTCGAAGGGGCCTCCCGCACAACTGAGCCCAAGCAAACTGCAGACCGCCGGGGAACTGACCTTCTTGAACTCTCCTTGCAGCGCATAGGAGGGCTTGTCCGCGCTGGTCACCTCGCCGGAAGCGTGCAGCAGGCCGCCCAACACGGCAGCGTCAAAACTGGTAATTTCAGCCCCGGTAGGCAGAACGCGCAGTGTCGCGACAGCGTTCTGAAGGGCGACTGGTCCCAGCGCCAGAGAGTCGGCCTCCAATCTGCAATCGAGCCGTGGCCAGGGCTGCGGTGTGGAAGGCCGCAGGCGTGCAATCAGTGCAGAGAGCATGGTACCCGGCTCATGCGCTCCAAGCAGGGCTGCTTGCAGCGCGGCAGCGTCGAGTGTGACGAATTGCACTTCTACCTGCGGCGGGCATGGCTCAGGAGTCGTACAGCCTGAGGGCCAGTTGATCGTGGCCGTTCCCTTGAGGGGACCGTAGGAGAACACAACCGGGTCCCAGCGGAGCCCCCCTGCTTCTAAGTGAAGCGTGGCCTGAGAGATTTCAATGTGGTTAGCCAGGTAGTCAGACTTCCAGTTGGCGCTGTGCAATGTCACCGTTCCGGTCAGCCGGTCTTGCGTGACATTCTCGGTAATCGGCTGGGTTCCGGGGCCTGGTTCCGCCGCAGCGGCCACGTTTCTGCTGAAAGATACCTGCGGGCCTGGCATCCAGGGTCCAGCCGCATTTAGATCCAGGACGACCGGTTCTCCGGCCAACGCATCCAGTGTGGTGATCTCTGTGACGCCTGCCGTGTGAGCTAGTTCCCGTAGACGCACCAGAGAGGCCTGGCCGCGCACAGTGACCTGATAGCCGCTCGCCGCCAGCCGTGCTGTGATTGCAAGAGGCGAGGGTCCGCCGGCGGGGACCGCCACCACCGTCGCAAGTGCCTGAAGCTCACCCTGGATAGGGGGAGCCGGTTCCAGAACAATCTTCGCAATCTGAATCGGCTGGCTGAGACTTTCCCCACTCAACCGGAAGCCCTCCACAGTCAAGCTTCCAGTCAGCGGTCCCAGTTCCACAGGATGGGACTTTGCGGATCGGGACGTAACGGGCTGTCTGCGTGGGTTCGCGGACAGTGCAACCCTGGCTCCAGTGCCGGCACTGTAGTTGAGCTTGCCACTCACAGTTCCCTGGGCCGCCAGTCCTTCTCCAATGTCGCTGCGCACTGTACGGAGGACATCCAGTCCTGCCTGCGCCGCGATCCGCTGCAGTTCGATTGAGAAACGTGGCTGGCCGTCGCCCTCCAATTCTCCTGCCAACCGGATGTGGCCATCACCGAGGGGCGAGTCGCATGCCACGTTCTGTAGGACGCGACCCGAATAGTGAACCACGAAAGTGCAGTTGGCATCGAAGTCCAGTGGCTCAGCGGGTGCAAACTCAGCGCGGTGAACGCCCGATGCGCGCAATCGAGTGGTGACCTGGGCCGTATCGGCGGTTCCATCCAGATGCAACTCGCCCGTAAGATCGCCGCGCCAGCCGGGGTCGGAGCCTATAACCAGCCGGCTCAGTTGGCCAAGCTGCGCTTCGCGCCATACCAGGTCGAAATGCAGCGGCATCTCGTGCAGTTGGGGAGCGCGGCGCAAGCTCCCCTCCAACCGCACCACTCCGGTATCGGCAAAATCGAGACTCACATCGGTTCGGGCGGGCTGGCCACGCAAACGCACGCGCCAATCTCCTGGCTCCTCCTGCCACATGGAAATATCCGCGTTGACTAGGGAAAACGGCAACTTCTCAAGGCCGTTCTTGATGTTGATACGCGAGTTTGTCGCTTCCAGGTAGGGCAATTGCATGGCTCGGCCAGCCGCCGTGGATTGCCCTGCCGCAGTGCGAAAAAGCGAGTCCAGATTCCAGCGCCCCGCGCCCGCTCGCACCAGGTTCATGCTGGCCTCGTCCGCACTCATCCGGCTGATTTCCAACCGCCCCCTCCACAGTGAGAGCAGGCGGATGTCGGCGGTGACAGTACCGGCGTGAAACACCGGCTCTGCACCGTATGTGGGATCTTCCTTGACACTCAGGTCGCTGAGCACAAAAGCTGGTCGCGGGAGCAGCCGGAGTTCCACCGAAGAGAGACGCACCGGTCGGCCCAGTGAGGCAGACATGAGGGATGTAATCCGGCTCTTGTAACGGCCGATGCTGACCAATGGAGGCACAAGAAGCACAATCAGAGTGACCGCCAGTAAGGCCAAAGCCAGCCAAAGCTGCTTTCTCCTACGCCGCCGGAGCTGCGCCTCGTCCGTCATAGATCGTTTATCGTAGTTCTCTTCAATGTACCGGGCTCACCGTATCATGTGCAGCGTTCGATTCCAGCGTGTCTCGGTCAGGAAATGAAGCGCCACGTGGGTCATCCAGCCCAGACTGTTGCCCAGGCCGGTCTGCTCGTACTGGTCTTCAGGCGTCTTGAACGACCAGTAGTTGAAAAGCGGGCGGCCCACAATGTTCTCCCGGGGAACAAAACCCCAATAGCGCGAGTCGAGGCTGTTGTGCCTGTTGTCGCCCATCATGAAGAATTTCTCTGGCGGCACCACCAGGTCCCCGTCCTTGATGTAATTTGGAGCGTCTACCGCCCATGTCTCGGTGGCGTTCATATCCACCGAAGGCGGAACCGCCGGGAATTCATCGAGGAAGTCTGAGTGATTTTCAAAGGTCGTGGGCTGCGCGTGGGGTGCGCTCTGCGCTACACCATTCACGATCACGATGCCGTTCCGTAGGTGGATACGGTCGCCTGGAATACCAATCAGCCGCTTGACCAGGAACATATCCGGCTCGCCCGGCTTGAGAAAAACCACGATATCGCCGCGCCTGGGCTCGCGATAGCGAACCAGCGGCATCCAGCTCGTGGGCGGAGCGAGAGTGATCCGGTCCACTACCAGGTGGTCGCCCACCAGCAGCGTCTTCTCCATCGAGCCCGACGGGATAACAAAGTTCTGGCAGAGAAAAGTGAGGATAAACAGGCCGACAACCAGCACAGTGCAAATACTGGCCACTGCCTCAAACGGTGTCTCCTCCACTGACTTTGATTCAGGAGCAGGCTGAACCTCGGTCGAGGTCTTGGGTGGCAGCGTATTTTTCTTGGTCATCCTGTCGCTCTTTGTCCAGGTTGCTACGGCGGCTAGTCGTTTGAATTCCTGCTAATGAACCACGTGAAAAATGCGCTTCCAGCGGGCAAACCCCGCAAGCTTCGCCGTGAGCTCCCTGTCGTGTCCGAGTCTATCATCTGCGGCCGGTTGCACTTCGGTGGTGGAAGGGCGCGCAAGCGAGAAGTAAATGACCAGCGGCTTGGCCACAATGGCCTGCCGGGGCACAAAGCCCCAAAATCGGGAGTCATTACTATGATTGCGGTTGTCGCCGAGCACAAAATACTCGCCCTGCGGAACCATAAGTTCACCGTCGCGAGTCAGGTTTTGCATCTGCCTCCACCACGTAGGATCAACCGCCGGATCCGTGTACATCTTGGCCGGAAAGTTGTCGCGGAAGGTATTGGGGGGCGCAGGCTCAAAAGCCGCGTAGGGCTCGGGCAGAACCGCACCGTTGATCGTGACCCGCCCGCCGTCAATACGTATCCTGTCACCGGGAATGCCAACCACCCGCTTGACCAAAAGAGGCGGCTCGGGATGGTGGAAGATGACGATATCTCCCCGGGCGACCTCGCGATAAGGAAGCAGCCAACGGCTTAATTTACTGGTCGGCGCATAGATCTGCTTGTTGAACAACAGAAAGTCTCCCACAAGCAGTGTGTGCTCCATGCTTTCTGAGGGGATAAGAAAGGGCTGCACGACAAAGGTGAGAAGAAACAGGGCCACGACCACCGTACTCAGCAGCGATGCTAGCGCCTCAGGCAAAGTAGGCAGATGCAGCCACAGCTGAGCCAGCCGTGGGGACGGATCGGTCAGGTGGGAAGGGGTGCTCATTCCGTCTCTTGATCCTCCTCTTCGCTGCCCGCCGAGGCCTCTTCACGGATTGAGCCTCCGGTCAGGCAAACCAGCGCGCGTCGCGCCGCGTCTTGTTCCGCTTGTTTCTTAGTGCTTCCCTTGCCGCGCGCCAGCGGCTTGCCCGGCTCGCCTTCGCCCGGCTTCAGCCGGACCTCCACCAGGAAGCGTTTACGGTGGTCGGGACCGCTCTCGTTCTTCACTTTGTACATCGGCGTCCCCATTCGTGCTGCCTGCAAGTACTCCTGAAGTGCCGATTTGTAGTTACCCAAGGCGGCGCCGGAGCGCAATTCCCTGGCCAACTGTTCCATGGCATCACCTATTACGAAACGATGTGCAAACGATCTGACCGGCTCTAGGCCACCGTCTAGAAACAGGGCGCCGATCACCGCCTCCATGGCATTGGAAAGCACTGTGCTTTTCCGCCGCAGGCCGCTTCGGTCTTCGCCGCGGCTGAGAAGCAAATGACTGCCGAGGCTGATAGCTTCGGCCACCTGTGCCATGTGCTGACGGCTCACCAGTTGAGCACGTACGCGGGTCAATTCGCCCTCCTGCCACTCAGGATGCAGCAAAAACAAAGCTTCGCCAACCACCAGACCCAGCACCGCGTCGCCCAGAAACTCCAGTCGCTCGTTGTTGCCTTCGGCGGCCTCGACGCCACCTTTCATGGCCTGCTGATTAGCCATCGACCGGTGCGTCAAGGCACGCACCAGCAGCTCAGGTCTGGCAAAGCCATGTCCCAGCGCTGCTTCGAGTTCCATTAAAACCGCTTCCACACCAGCCCTTATCTCTCCAAATCGAAGTAAATGCTCCGGCGCGCCCAGCGAGTCAGGCAAAAACGCTCCATCTCTATGCTCTAACTGCATTTGACGTGACGCGCGGACCCTTGCCAAAATCGGTGGAACTATTACGGCTTCGGCACCCCATTTTGCCCTTGCGACGGTGTACCCGGCTTGACCGGAGCAGAGCCCGGGGAATTATCTTCGGCCTCCTCTTCGCAACCATGCCCTGGAATCGCGTAGGCTGATTTGACGCCCCGCTCGGCGGCCAGGCGCGTATCCTGCTGCCCGTCACGCACTGCCAGCGCCTCCTTGTACTCCGCCAAAGCTTCGTCTCGTTTGCAATCTAGATCCAGCATCCTGCCCAGATAAATGTGTGACCAGGCGAGCAGACGCGGCTCCTTGCTGGTGGCCAGGGTTTTCTGAAAGTCGCTGATGGCCTCGCTGGGATGGCCGGTAAGGATGGCCGCACGGGCCAGGATGAAGTTCGCGCGGGCGTTATCCGCTGTGGATTGAATGGTGTCAGAATGCACTATAAGCGATTGGCGGGCCATGGCGCTGGCTGTATTAACGTCACCGGCAGCTAGCCTCGATTCGGCCAGATCCAAGCCCGTGAGTACGTGCGGTTTGCTCCGCTGCAGAACGTCTCCATCGGCCTGCTGGTCGAAATCAATATTGCGGGCGCGATGTACCTGGGCATCTATGTCCATTCCGTACACCATCTCGCCGATGGAGTCACGCAAGCTCGCGGGGTCTTTCTCAAAGGAAATTAGCTGCTGAAAAAAGTATTCCGTCAGCACAAAGCCCTGCGTCATGTCGTGACGCACCGTTGCCACGCGGACTGCTTCAACCTTTTGCTGATAAGCCTGGCGCTCGCGTTCATAGCGCGGCAGGTCCGACCGTTCCACGCCCGCCGGAATCTTGTAGACGGGGACACCGGTATCCATGGTCCGCGCTTCAATGGCCTTGATGAGACACTCCACAGTCAAGGCCACGGAGTCGGAGCGGTAACGGAAATCGAGGGGAGCCTCCCGAACCTCTTTCAAAATAGGCTGCGTCCGGTCCACCGCGTTGGCCCGCGCATAGAGCAGCGGCTCGATGACGTAATGCAAATAGGTGTGGCGTACGTCGTTCATGCGAATCTGGCCGTTCACCGGCGACACCACCACCACGTAGTCGGTGCCGTAGATGCGCGCGTTGACCAGGTGCGGAGATAACAGCGGCTCGATGACCACTACAAACCTGCGCCCGTCGTACGTTGACGCGGGCATCTTGAGATAGAGATTGGTCGAGACGATCATCTGCGAAAGCGGATCGTGCAGGCGGTCGGTCTCCTCGTCGTAGAGGTGGTGTACCAACAGCCAGATCCCGTGCAAGTCCGCCGCTGCGGCAAAGTCGCGCAACATCGGCACCACTTCCACCACCTGTGTCGAGTCGGGCGGCATCTCGGGCAGTTCGACTGTTGTCTCTAGTTCGGGGGGCTGGCTCAGATACAGCGCTAGTGAAATGTACTGCGAAATATCGTGTTCCGAGCCCGTCATGCGGTGCTGAGCAATGTAAAGACAAATCTGGTCACGCTTGGCGCGGGCGTCTTCGCTTTTAGCCAGAGCCTGGTTGATCTCATCGCGGACCCGTTGCCGCACGGGCGCGCTTTCATCCAGGCCTTCGTTATAGCCACAGGTATTTAGCGCTGCAGCCATCATGAAGACCGGCTCAGAACTGACCAGTGAGATGGTTGGACCCGCCGGATCAACCAGTGAAGGCGCCCGTTCCTGCTGCACCCCCATTGAGGAAGATCCCTGCTGGCCCCGGGAAGAACTGCTATCGGAAGATTGTGCACAGGCCGCCGTGGGGCCAATGCTGGCCACCAGGCACCAAATGACTACGGTCCCTATGGCACCGGAGGCAGCGAAAGGTCGAAACGATCTGAAAGACATTAAGAAACCCTGCCTGCAAGTCTAGTTAGACGCGCGGGCAGGGTCAAACGGGCCGAAACCAGCCGAAAAAACTAACCCCGTACAGAGACACCTGCAAAGGAGAGTACAGCCAGGCCGCGAACCGGCTGGCCGAAGAAGCGGGCTGGCTCAAACACGCTGTAAAGCAACAGGTTCTCGACTTCGGAGCGGGTGGCCGCATCGGTAGGACCGGAGACAATGCGGTAGTCATACACCTTGCCCTCACCGTTGATGTAGGCCTCCACGACCACTGAACCCGGAACTTCGCTGATTTGATCGCTGTTTCCCGCAAGGCTGGAGAGATAGAGCAACCGTGGCGCAGTGGCCATGCCCAGGGGTTCGTCACCCTTGGCCTGGGCGACCTCAGGCCGCGTAAACATTCCCACCAGCACTGTAACCGTACCCAATAGCAGCACCGCGCTGGCAAATCCCGCACCGGCCTGCAACAGGAAAGGTCCAACCGTGTTTCTCCACGCCAGATTCAAGGCATGGAAGGCGCTTCTGTGGCGACGCGCTCGCTCCTGGCTCACAGCCACGCGAATGCGCAAAGGCAGATCTGCCGGCTCTGGCACCGGACCCAGCGCGGCCAGCGACGATTGCGCCTGACGAAGCGCATCCCATTCGCCGGCGCACTCCCGGCAGCCCTCCAAATGGGCGGCAATGCGCTGCATCTCCCACCCGGTCAGCCGGCTGTCAAGATACTCCGAAAATCTCGCTTGCATTGCACCACAGCTGCTCATCGCGCCTCCTCTCGAAGGGACATTTCGAACTCCGGGTTCACCGGGGAAAACTCGGCCTTCCGCTGCGGTGTAAGCTGCGCCTTCAAACAGGCACGCCCGCGCACCAGCCGTGACTTGACTGTTCCCAGATTTACACCCTGCATCTCCGCCACTTCTTCATAGACGAATCCCTCAATATCGCGCAGAATCAGCGTGGTGCGGAATGGCTCGGGTACCTGACGCAACGCCGCTTCGACCCGTTCCCGATTTTCAGTGTGGACCACCATTTCATACGGCGATTCACCCGGATCCACCAGCGTCTCTCCCAAGCGCACTGGAACTCCCGACTCGCTCTCACCCATGGTCTGCTCGAGAGGAATCTCTTGCTGTTTGTGCCGAGCCCACCAGCGCCGCTGGTTCGAGGCCTCGCGCAGGGCAATCCGGTAAATCCAGGTTCGCAACGACGATTCACCGTGAAAGTTGCCAATTCCCCGAAAAATCTTTACAAAAACTTCCTGGGTCAGGTCGGCAGCATCGGCAGAGTCATGCACAGTGCGCGTAAGTAGCGAGTAGATTGGATGGTGGTAGCGCGCGATCAGCCACGCAAATGCCTCTTCGGAACCGGCACGAAGCTCCGCTATGAGAGCCGCTTCCTCAGATTGCAGCGATAACGCACTAGCGAGATTGCCCATGGTGAGGTCCGCCTGCAAATCAGTGTCCTCCCACCTTACCGCAACATGCACTAACTTGGCATCTGCCAAATTGAGCCCGGCCCAATGCCGGCTTTCTGCTGTGGCCACCCCTTTGGCTTCAATCTGCCGCCGGGAATCCGCTACTTCCCCAAGTGCGCGGGAGACGGAACACCAGCTTCGAAAAGACCGGAAGTCCCGCGCCCTCTATTCTCTTAGACACCGAAGCCTACCCAAAGTGTTCCCGGTCACGGAGGTTTTGGCAGGATTATTTCAGGCCGCGTCCGACGTCGGGACAGTGAAGACAATTCTGTGCCCCTTGTCCACGCGGCTCCATGCATCCTCAACGTCTGCCAATGGAACCGGGTCCACGGCAACCCTAAGCCGGCCCGTCGCGGCCAGCGAGAAAAGGGTAGGGATGGCGATCAGCACCCGCTCCATCGGAACCGAACCGAATCCGCTGCCCATCAGCTTCAGATCGATGCTTCGCAACGTAGCTCCAGGCAAGTTGATGGTCTTGCCCGCACTTTCGCCCACCTCCACCAGGCGTGTTGAGCGAGTGGTAGTCGGGCGGAAGCCCTTGGCCAGCGCTTCTAGCAGCAACTCCGTGGGTCGGCCCCACAAATAGTCGATGACCACGTCAATCCCCTCTGACGCCACCTCTGCAAAGGCTTCGCGGACTATATCCTCTGGCTGGCCCAGGGCGACGATTGCATCCACATCCTCCACAGCTATGGCCCCCAGGTTCCGCCCGGCCGCAATAATCCGCTTGGCGCCCAGCTGACGCGCCACCTGCGTAGCAAGTTGGCCGGCCACGCCCGTCGCCCCCAGGATCAACACCGTCTCGCCAGGAGCCACCGCCGCTCGCTCCTTAAGCGAGAGCCAGGCCGACATGCCAGGATTGGCGATAGCCGCAGCCAGTGTGAAGTCCAGTCCATCGGGTAATGGAAGGCATTTGGAGCGCGGTACTACTGTCCGCTCGCACATCGAGCCCCAGGGTTTGCGGGCAAATGTGAAGTAGACCCGGCTCCCGTCCTCCAGCGTCCCCACTCCGTCCACACCGGGAACGACATTGACCTCCCCTTTCCCGGCGTAATGCGCACCGCTGGCCAGAGCCTTCACAATGGGGTGCAGCCCGGCAGCGTGCACTCGGATCAGAACCTCATCCTCGCCGGGTGTGGGATCGGGAAACGGCTGGTATTTGGGCGGTTCGCCCAGAACAGTAACTACGGCAGCCTGCATGATTTTGACCTCCGTCGGGGAGAGTGAAACACTCCCAATGTACCGCCGATGGCGCGTTTTCCGCCCGTATTGATTGAAACTCCGCGTTCGATTTCTCGGCCGACCCTGGCCTCTTCCTGCTTGATTGACGAATTCAGCCCCAACAGAGACAATAGGAGAGTCATATCCCTCCGCACGTGGGCCTGTGGCGCAGCTGGGAGCGCGCTTCCATGGCATGGAAGAGGTCATCGGTTCGATCCCGATCAGGTCCACCAAATTCCCCAACAACTTAGCGGGCAACCTCCAAGTTCCCTGCTCTCATTTTGCCCATAAATAGCAACATCCTTCCGCGCGACGGCATGCGGCGTGCCTGCCTTGAAGGAAAGTGCATCGGACGCCGGCCTCTTGATCTGGACCGTGCCGCCATCGTTCGCGACCGTCAGCACAGAAAGAGCCTGGGCCAGATCGCTCGCTCCCAGTGTGCCTCTAGGGCCACGATCCACCGCATCATGCAGGTCGAAATGCCGGCTAGCCCGGCCGTCTCTAAAGGGTGCTGAAAACCAGCCCGCTGCCTCACACAAAATAAATGGTCGGGCCTCCTTAATCCGGCCGTTCCAAAAGGTGTGCCCTTAGAGACACACGAGCCGAAGGAGTATCTGGCTGAACTGGAAAGACCAGCCGCACCACAGTCGGAAGGGATTCGAACGGTCCGGATTCTTCTTCAGCCCAATGCATAGACTCTTAACTTGGCTTACCTGATTCCGAGTCGCGAACGAAGTGACCGGATGCGGTCGCGGGCAACAGGAATCTGCGTTCGGCGGGTATCTTTGAGGGAGAGAATGACCTTACCCGCGAACCAGGAGTTTACCTCCAGAATCCAGTCCACATTCACGAGTGCCGAGCGGTGGACGCGTAGGAACTTTGCCGGATCGAGCCGAAGTTCGAGTTCGGCGATCGTCTGATCGACACAGTGACGGTGGCCGTTGACGACCGCATAGGTAAGTTTGTCGTGAGCTACAAAATGCGTTACAGCGTCGAGGTCGAGGAACGAGATGCGCTCGCCGACGCGCGTAGCGATGCGTCGCGGGTAATCTGACCGCTGGCTACGGAGCGACGCCGAAAGCTCCCTGAGAAGGGCGGGCAGATCGGGGTCGCGTTGCCAATCCGGCTTGCGGACGGGACAGAGATGGTTGAGCTTCTTGAGCGCCCGCGCCAGTTGGGCGGTCTCGATGGGCTTGACGAGGTAATCAATGGAGTTGACCTCGAAAGCCCGGAGTGCATATTCGTCATAGGCTGTGGTGAAAATGACGAAGGGCTGCTGGTTGAGCCGGGCGAGGAGGTCGAATCCATTCAACTCTGGCATCTCGATATCGAGGAAGAGCACGTCAATGGTCTTGCCTGATTCGCTGTTGAGATAGTCGAGCGCCCGCACGGGTTCGGTAGCACTGCCTGCGATGAAAAGACCATCGAAACTCGCCAGCATGCGCTGCAGGCGCTCGACAGCCAGCGATTCGTCATCGACAAGATAAGCGCGAAGAGGAGCGGTTTCCATAGCCATCACACGTCATGCAGGGAGCGAAAGGCGGACCGCGGTCTTGTCGCCTTCGCGCGTTACCTCCAGCTGGCCGGCGGCGCCGTAGAGGAGTTCGAGGCGGGCGATTAAATTGCCGAGGCCGTGTTCGGGGGTGATCACATCGAGCGAAAATCCGGGGCCGTCGTCGAGGACTTCGATTCGGATGCCATTGGAGTTCTTTGTGCCGACGATCGCAATTTCGGCTCCCTGGGCCCGCTGGGCGACGACATGCTTGACGGAATTCTCGACCAGAGACTGAACCGAGAGCGGAGGCACCCCCACATCGGCGAGAGCCTCGGGGACGGATATCTGGTAACGAAGCCGAGAGCCAAAGCGGGTCTTCTCTATTTCCAGATAATCACGCACTATCTTAAGTTCCTGACTCAGAGGGACTAGACCGCTGTGGTGGGCGTTGAGAGAGAAGCGTAGCAGGGAAGCGAGCTTGCCGACCGTATCTTCAGCGCGCTGGGGATCGGACGGGATAAGGGCAGCGATGGAGTTGAGAGTGTTGAAGAGAAAGTGAGGATGAATGCGCGATTCGAGCGAAGAGAGGCGGGCTTCGGCAAGGAGTTTGTAGGCGCGCTCCTGCTCAACCTGTTTGGTTCGCAATTCGAGTGCGGTGGCCTGGAGTTTGAACCGCATCGTTTGATAGGTCGCCATGCTCAGACCGAATGCGAGCGAGATAACGACGCTGAACGGAAACGATGACCAGAACTCCTGCCAATATTGGCCGCGGGAAATGAGTCCGATTATCTGGAGCACGAGACCGGCTTCGAGGCAGCCCGCGGTGGCTGTGCAGACCAATACCGCTGCCTGCATCAGTACGACCAGCCTTGGGTACCGCGCGGTATAGCGCATGGAGACCCGCGTTACAAGAAAAATAGAAGGCAGGGCAATGAGAGCGGAATAAATGAACGCGCCGAGAAACTGGTGACCAATTTCAGACAACCGGGTACGCCCCACTGAAAGAAAGAGAATCACGATCAATACTGTGATCCCTGAGACGATCAACGTTGCCCTGACAAAGAACGTGCCATACCCGGGTGTTTGCCTTAGTTTCTCAGGGACTTTGGCTGCGAGCGCGCTGACGTGATCGGTCATAGCTGGAATCGGACTCCGATGGAAGTGGACGCGGAGTAGGGTGTGAGACCATACTCTGACGTTTTGTTGCCTGCGGGGACCTCAAGGTGCAGATAGGAAGAGAAGCGATTGCCGAATCTTCGATTCGCGTCGAAGATGGCGGTGAAGCTGCGGTCATTGAGGTTGGCGACCATATATGCGCTCAGATCCCATTCTTTCCAGCCGGGCAACTCGCGGAGCCGGTTCTTCCCTGCGTCGAGGAAGAGATAATGCTGACGTCCAGCGAGCGGCGAAACGGTCATGTCCCGATAGTACGAGATATTAGGCGGGGTGTAGAACTCAGCGATAAAAGTGATACCGGAAGCGGTAGTGTATTTACCGCCGAGGAGGACAGCCTCGTGCTCCCGCCAGGCCGCTTCACCGTGCAGTTCCCACGCTCGGCCGAGGACGCGAGTGAAGGCAAGGGCGCCGAAAGCATCTCCGCCGCGGTCGTCGCCGGCGATCAAAGCTGCGTCGAAGCCCCGCACGAGGACGTTATACCGGAAGGCGGTGGTGTCGTGAAGGTTGGCTGCGGCGGGGGCGAGCGCAGCAGTGGACCAAGCGAGCGTTAAGGCGTGCGGCCCGTGGACCCAGTCGGCCTTGATCATGTCGCGGCCTACATTAAGGTTGAGGCGATCAGTGGGATTTGTGGGCATGCGGGGTGGGTCGAGAACACCGGCGGCAGTGAAGGCGTAGCCGGTTCCCCATCGAACCATGCGGCGGCCGGCCATAAAGTCGAAGTCTCCGGCGGAGAGTTCGGCATAGGTCTCTTTGACCCGAATTTGAGTGGCCGTGTCCATGTAAGATTCCGTCAGCCCTACCAGGCTGGTTGAGAGAGTCCAACGATGCTGATAGCGAAGCGAGTAGGACGGCTCCAGTAGGGTCTGGTTAAGTACCTTGGGCAGTGGCGCCTGGAGGTCGCTGTAGAGAGTGGCGTCGTCAATGACGGCCAGTGAATAGCGAACGTCATATCGGCTCTCGGGAGGCGCGGCGTCCTGCGCGGCAAGGGTCGAAGCCGCCAGGATCAAGAGGACCGAAGATGTGAGCCGAATCTTCATCAGGTCTGTTTCCGTCTGTTGAGCGGTTGATAGACTCCATTGAGATTCACGGGAGTCAAAACCTGTCCGTGCGGCCCTGGTAGAAGAGTTTGTCGGGCAAGTCGCGAGGGGCAATGCCGGAGTACTCGAGAACGCTGTGAGAGCTGTGCCGGATCTCGTCGTAGAGGGTCATGCGGCGGAGTTGGGATCTTCCCTCTATGGTCACGAAGTCGTCAAAGGTGGCGGACTTGATGTGCTTGCCCGAGGTTAGATAAAACTCTGCCCTTGCGGGACGCGCGTCCACAACCCGCAACCAGTAAGTGATGTGTTGATAAGTAGCTCCCTTGCGCTTTGCGGTGAGGTCGAGGACGTAGCAATCCTCTGCTCCCATCTTTTCAGTGCGCAGATAAACGGGAGAGTAGTCGACAGCGTAGTTGGTTCGGGCAACGTCGCCGTTGGAGGCGTCGCCGGAGAGGCGTTCGAGAGGCGTGATACGTACAGGACGGCTGGTATCGGGCAGATAGACCCACATCTCGTCGCCGAGCATGAGCAGGTGCTCGCCCTTTTCACGGGGGCTCATGAATTCGACGTAGGTCTTCTCTGTGCCCTTTTGCGAGACCTCGTAGAGTTTTTCCTCGTCTGATTTGCCGAATTCATAGTTCGTGATCTTCACTTTCAGCACATAGGAGGGCCAGCCGTTCCGGAACGCGTCAGAGCGCTTCAGCAACGCCTCGGGATCGGGGGTTGCGGCGCGGCTGACCACCACGCAAGTAAGCAAGAAGCTGACGAGGAGGAGAAGAAGGAAGATTCGTAGCACGCAGTTGATCCTAGACATGGGCCAACGCCTCCACAATTTGCAGCCGGGACGCGCGGATTGCCGGGAAGATGGATGCAAGCGCCAGAGAGACGATGACCAGCAACGAGGAACCGATCATCAGGCTGGGAACATGAAGTACACGAAAGGCCATGGGGACGGTCGTTCCCGGTGGAGGAGGCAGATGGAGGCCTGAATGGTTCAGCAGAACTCCCAGGAAATTGCCTCCCACCACACCGACGATGGCGCCAAGCGCTCCGAGCACTGTGGCCTCTACAACGAACAGGGCAATGATCCAGGAGCGCGGTGTGCCCATGGCCAACATGGTGCCGATCTCCCGTGTGCGCTCAAACATGGCCATCAACAGGGTGTTCACGCTGGACATGAGGACCATAAAGAAGACGATGACGCCCAGGAAGACAAAGATGGTGCTGAAGAGCGAACGGACCTGTTTGTAATACGCCGCCAGATCGATCCATTTCTTCAGGACTAACTGCTGTGGCAGACCACGCAGGTGCGGAGCGAGGGCAGCCGCGACTTGATCGGTGTTTTCGGTTTTGTCGAGGCCGACCACGAGGTTAGTGACACGATCGCTTTGTAGCAGGCGTTGCGCGGAAGGCAAGGTAATGCGAAGATAGCGGTCATCCACTTCCTTGAAGCCTGTGTTCACAACGCCAACAATCTGCACGTCGATTCCATTGAGCGCTCCGTCGGAGGTGACAGCTAGAAGGGTGAGCCCGTCGCCCGGCTTGACGTTCATTGAGCGGGCTACGCCGGTACCGATGAGCGCTTCGATTTCGCCGTCTGGCCTGGCATCGAGGTCTCTGCCCATAGCCAGACGCGGTGAGAAGCCGAGGCCGTTCTCCGCGACGGGATCGACAGCGCTTCCCATGAAGACTGCCGATTTCACGCCGTTGGAAAGCATGCCGTAGAACTCGATGCGGGGTGCAACGCCGCGCACATGGCCACCGGTGGAGATGGTTGCGGCCACCTGGCGCCAGTTGTCGATGCCGGTGTCGAGAACATGTTTCTCCTCGCGGTCAAAGTGTTCGGCGGTGAAGATCTGCAGGTGGCCGAGGCCGTCATTGATTGTGCTTTCGCGGAGACCCCAAAACATGCGGGCGAAGAAACCACCGACCAGCAGCAACCCGGCGACACCTCCGCCGACCATGATCAGGGTCATGAGAGTGCGACGGCGGTTGCGAAAGATATTTCTAAAGGCTAAGAGCAGGAACTTGCCCATGGCATACTCCTTCCGTGCGATCTTCGGCTGCAGGGTTTCCGGCAATATGCGTGTCAGAGATGACTTGCCCATCGCACAGACGGACGATGCGCGGGGTGTGTTCGAGCAACCGAGCATCGTGGGTAGAGAAGATGAAGGTAAGGCCGAGGTTGCGATTCAGATCGCGCATCAGGTCGATGAGTTGAGTGGCGTTGCGGGTATCGAGGTTGGCGGTTGGTTCATCGGCCAGCACCAAGCTTGGACGATGCACGATGGCGCGGGCTACGGCGATACGCTGACGCTCGCCGCCGGACAGCAGATCGGGGCGGTGGTTGGCGCGTGATGAGAGGCCAACGCTCTCCAGTGCCGCGGCCACGCGCTTTCGGCGCTCACGCCAGTTCACGCCTTGCACCAGCAGCGGAAATTCGACGTTCTCGGCTGCCGTAAAGACAGGAATGAGGTTAAAGGTTTGAAAGACAAAGCCGATCTTTTCCCGGCGCAGTGCAGTCACGCAGTTCGGCCTCAGCTTGGAAGTATCCACGTTTTCAACCAAAATCCGGCCGCTGGTGGGTTTATCGATGCAGCCGATCAGGTTTAACAGGGTGGACTTTCCACTTCCGCTCGGACCCGCAATGGCCAGGAACTCCCCGGCGAACACGCACAGGTTTACGTCGTCTAGCGCGTTAACAAAGCTATGGTCTAATGGGAATCTTCGGCTGGCTGCTTCGACCCTCACAATTTCGTCCATAGCCCATTCCCTTTCCGAGCCGTCCTCTGCTCTTCATGCAATCTAGATGGGGCGTTGGCGAGCGTGTGCGGAGTTCCGGACAGAGGGTCGGAAAAGCGGATGAGAGGTAGAAATAGGGGGATGAAGCGAGAGGGAAGACGACCCAAGATATGGTTCATCTGCCCTTTCAGCCAGATACTGCGTGCGGTTTGTGCGTCTCTAAAGGCACACCTTTTGGAACGGCCGGATTGAGGAGACCCGACCATTTATTTTGTGTGAGTGGCCGGCCCGGTTCAGGGAACCGGAGATTTTGGCAGTTCGGCCCGTGTGGGATTGGAACTCGATATCTTTCTTGACGCTGGAACTCTAAGCAGGCTGTGCGGCGCCGTTGCCTGCTTCGAACAGGTTTGCCTCGGCCTGTCGACGTCGCAGCAATCCAGCGACGATTGCACCGCCTGCGTGATCCCAGAGGTCAAACTGGGCAGCGGCGCTTGCGAAGTCTCCGGCGTTGAGGTCTCGGAGCATCGTGGATCCCCTGAAGGACTCGGCGCCGAGGTTGAAAACGAAATCGACGAGCGCATCGAATTCGTCTTGGGCGAGTTGAACGGTCACATCGTTGTTAACGCAGGCTGCCGCAGTGCTTACATCCTTTGCCAGCAGGGCTTGCGCTTGATCATTGGTGATTCTGAGTCCAGGCGTAACATCGGGCCCCGTGTGACCATATCCGATTGTCCAAACGCCGACTTGGTCCTGATAAGCAGTGAGGCTGCAACCTTCAAACTGCTCCGTCAAAGCGAGGCCGTTGGCACTGTAGGTCAGGTTATTCAAGCTCATCCGCGCATTCCTCCGATCAAGCATGCTTAGTTTGATTCATTGCCGTGTTAACTCAAAACATGCCTATTTCCCTCGTTAATGAAGGAGCGTCAACTCACGACACAGTTGAATGTTCAAAATGTCATTGATCGACATTCTATGGTGACAAAAGAGCCGCGAAGTATGGATTCAGCATCCGGCCGTTCGGATCTGCGGTTCGAACGAATGTGGAGAACTGAAGCCAGCGCTGCCCGTAAGCCGCTTGCACCTGCGCTTGTGTCACGAAGGGGCTCTGGTTCAGCAATGGAATGCCATTCCGCTGCGATGCGAAATTGTTAAATGCTTGGAGAAAGGCTTGCCAGGTGGCAAGGTCCGTAGGGGCGTGAATGGGATCGATGGAAAAGATCTCCTGATCCTGCGTATACGACAGCAAGGAACTGGGGTCCTGGCGGATATGGTAGGCACCCAGCGGCATGTTGCAACGGAAGCCCGTGTCCTTGAAGTATTGATCGGCAAAGTCGAGGTAAGCGAGGTACGTTGTCAGCCACTGTGAGCGCGGAAATGCCCAGAATGTGAAGGCGTACTTGGCGTCGCCCGGCGTTGCGTGGTAATCGATGATCTTGTCGGGGGCAAGCAGCGTAATGCCCCCAGTAAGATGGAGCGCGGAGTAGAGCAGGTTTGCGGCGTCGAAATCTCCTTGCTGAAGGGCATTGCGCAGAGTGGGATCCGCAGCGAATCGATCGATGAGCTGGCCCACATGGGCTCCCGCGTAGCTCCAGAGCGAGCGGCGAGCGTCTGCCAGCAGCGAGGAAAGAATTCCAGGCTCCGCAACCTGAAAGCGCTGCTGGAAAATCGCGGTCCTGCCCACCGTCCAGCAAATCAGACCCTCCGAAGTATCGAGCAGGTTGTCTACTTCTGCCTGGGTAAGCTGGTCGGCAGGACGCGGCAGATAAGTGAAATGAAGTGCCTCAATGGGTTTTATTTGCAGAGTGACTTCGTACACGACGCCGCAGAGACCATAGCTTGAGCGCATCATGTGTAACAAGTCGGGGTTATCCGCTTCAGAGGCCTCGGCGAGGTCGCCCGTTGGCGTGACCCACTTCATTTGCGTGACGTAGGAACTGACCTGGCCAAAATGAATGCCGTCTAGAGCATCTTTGCTGTGGCAACAGGCCGCTGAACCTAGCGTCATATTTCCGATCTCGATGTTGAGCATCATCTGCAGCTTTTGAGCACGCAGAGCATTTGCCGCGTCGATAATCTGCATGCCGGCCTGGGCGGTAAATGTCAGGTTTGTGGCGTCAATCGCGACCACACTGGCCATCTTCGTCATGTTGATGATGGTGCCATCCGATGAAGCGCACGGAGTCAAAGAGTGGTAGTTCCCCATGGCGCGAACGGGACTCGGATAGGTAACAGGGTCGCGCAAAATGGCCTGAATCTCATCCACCGACTGAGGGTAGGCGAGTTGCTGGGGAGAGGCGGTAATGCTACCGTCGTAATTCACAATCTGGCTGGCCATCATGAATCTCCTCAAGATGTCATTTCTGAAGTCTCCAATTCAAACTCCTCTTATGCCCCTCGCATCCTATGCGACAACTACCTCGGTACCGTAAGCCGGCCCGGGCGAGCCATTGACCAGCGAAAGATTGGCCGGCCGGTAGGTGTTGTCCGACTGCCAGCGGACAATCACGCTATTGGCGAGAGTCGCATTTTGAGCAATGTCTCTCGATTTCGGGAACAGCCAAAGTGGAGTCCACGACTCATGCTTCGTGTCAAGAGCGTCCTTACTGTCAATGGGGCTGGGGTACGCGGACAAGACGCCGGGGTCGAATACGAGACCCAGTGCCTGGGCTTTGGCCATCATCCAGCTAAACGTGATGTCGGAGAGCGCTGTCCCCGAGCCTGCATCGTCGGCATATCCGCCGCCAACGTCGCAATGGACGCCGCAGAAGTAGACCTGTTCCATGACCTGTCCTGGAGCAGGTGTTGAGGTCCAGAGCGTCGAGGGAAACTCCGCCCGGCGCTCGTCGACGGCGACTGCGTGGTAGGCATTCAGAATCAGCGGCGTCAGGCTTGTGTCGAGGAATCCATAGAGCAGCGGACTGACCGCGCCAAAAATAGCCGGAATTCCCAGTGACCCAACCGTGTCCCACACACCCACCATGGTCATTGTTGCCGGGACCAAGCCGTAGGCGCCAAGAGTCGCCAGAATCGCTGTCCTCTGGCCCTTGTTTCGATACGCTTGAAATGCCGTATCCACGAGATTTGTGTCCGGGTTCTTGGTCGGAAGGCCACACGTGGCAATCATTCCCGCCAAACTGCGGGCCGTGTATGCGCCGCGGCTGAAGCCGAAGATGAAGACTTCATCGCCTGCCTCGTAAACGCTGGAAATCGCAGAATACCCATCCTTGATCTTCTGGAAGAGTCCCGTTCCGAACGCTCCGCCAAGCAGTTTGTCGATCGGCGTCCCGTCTGAACCGACGCCGTCATCGTAGAACGAATATTGTTCGCCAGGAATGGCGACAATCGCTTTTGACAGCCTGTAGACGTTGGTGTCGTTGTTGACGGTGTCCCACGTACCGTCCGCGCAAAATGCGATTCGTCTGCCCATGAACTTCGACCTCCCTTTCAGTGCACTGCATCCCTGGAGGGATGCGCAGAAGCTGCCGAATCAGCAAATCAAGCTGTGACAAGCGGAAAACGGGGCCGCGGCGCTTGGTGCGCATTCCGGGCCTCAATTGCCCTCTTGTCTTACTGGTTCGCAAAGGAATCATCGGACTCGGCTCCGGGGCGCGGCTTCCATGCCAAGCTGTAGTATTGGCCTCGATCGCGCGCCCACGGATCGAATGCATTGATGACCGGGTCCAACTCGTTGGTCAATTCAGGAATGTTTCTTAGCAGAATGCGCTTCATCGGAGATACTGGTTGTTTATGTCCGTTTGGAGTTCCCTTTTCCATTACCACCGGACCGGGACCGTTATGATTTACCCAGTCGACACCAAGCGTGGTGTAGAACTCTGGACGAAAACAGGAAGTGAAGAAGCGATCGCTGAAGAGCCGTCGCGAAGCATTCAGAATAAAGACGACAAACTGAGTTTCGGAAATAGCAAACCCGTGTGGGCGCCGATACTCCGCTAGGTATCCCACCGCAGTGTCCACGTCCTCGACGTTGTCAATGAGTGTTCCGTCTGGATGACCGAGGCAGTCGTTGATTGGCGATCCGTCTTCATTCACTTGCGCATCTGTAATGACTTTCGAGGCATCACATACGTGTTGGCCATAGAGCTCTCGCAAAGTCCGTACTGCGTCCTGCTGTTCGACCTGCGCGGGGGAACCCGGCGCAACTCCAGGATCCATGAAGTCGTCAAAGCTGGTCATCTGGCGCAGCCCATATTGCCTCCGGAACTCATTGAAGCGCGGAACTCCATGCTCGCGGTCACGAATGATGTCGAGCGCCACGACATCGATCTGTTGCGTCGGGCTGTCCAGCCTGCCCAGTTTCAGGTTTTGCAGAAACAATGGGGAATTGTGCAGCGTGAGCAGTCCCAGCCTCTGGCGGCCCAATGTCAGTCCCCAATTTTCAAGCCCCATGGTCTGCGTAAAAGGGGTTGCCTTGCCCTGAAAGGTTTCGACCACGGGAATGCGTTTGGCAATCTTGTTCGGGTCGACTTTCAAATCACGATACTCGAGCAGATCGGGCACGAGCGGATGCAAGCGATACACGGATACGAATTCCTCGGGAAAATTGAAGGGCGATCCGAAATGATTCACGCCTCCATTGGTGAATTTCGGATTCGTAATGTCATATCCGTGGACCTTGCTGCCAAGACCGAAAATCCCCGGTCCGGACGCGAAGACTGAATACCACTCCGTAGCTTTAGCAGCATCCTCTGACTTGCCAAAATTGCGAACCACGACATCGCTTAATGCCTTCGACAGTAATCCGCCGTTCTCACCCAAAAGTCCGTTCCAGTTGCCATTCATCCCGAGGTAGAGAGGCTCGTTATAAAGCAACTGCGGAGTCCATTCCGTGGTGTGTATTTTGGCAATCTCCGCAGCCACGACCAAACGAGCAATTTCGAACAGCTCATCGGGAGTTACATCCCGATAGCGAATGACCTTCTTTGGTTTTGCCGGATCGCGAAGCCCGCAATCCGCGTCCGGCGTCTCTGCCGCGACACGCTGGAACTCCGAGACGAACGAGTTGTGTTCGCGAGCGAACAGGTTGTGCAGAAAACTGAGGCCAACCGTCCAATTGTCAGGAAATGCTGCCGATTCCTGGCCAGTCCACTCAGGATTGATGGGATCGTTCGGCCCGAAAACTGGCAGGTATCCGGGTCCCGATTGGCCGGCGACGGGGACCAGGAGAACCTTTGCCGTATCGGCCGGATCGCGTTTCACCCGCTGGCGAGAGGTGTCATCGAAACCATAGAGCTGTGAGGCATCCCACCATGCCGTGTTGGTGTTGGCCATGGTCTTGGGCGCGCGCGCAAGATAGATATGTTCACCGGAATTGAATGTGCCGGGAGGGGTATCCTGGGCAACATAGCCCTTATCCATCCTGTCATTGGGGCGGCAACCAAGTTTCGCAATGTCCTCGGGCGTGAGCGGCACCTCGACATTGTTCACAAGCTTGGTTTCGCATCCAACCTCCATATATTGTGGCGCATTGTGTCCGTTCTCGAGATGCGAAAACCAGTCGTGCGTCATGAACTGTATCCAATACGCAGCGAGCACATTGAAAAAGGGCGCCTTCTGGTAATCGCAGTTTGCATCCTTCGAGTCGTTGGGAAGGCCATAGCCTGTCTGGCATTTGTCTGGATTGGATTGGATGCGACTAAGTAGGCGCCGGCTGATTACCTGGGGATCGGGCTCCAGGAGCGAGAGACGATTTCCGTGGCGATTTCGTGTCAGTTGATTCAGCCCCAAATCGGGGAATGAAGTCTCGAATTCCACGTTGCGCGCAAACAACATGCCCGACGAACCCATCGCCGGATTGAGGATGTCATTGCAAATTCCCGTGACCGTTCGCCAACGGATCAGGTCGCCTTTGCAAACCTGAACACCATCGCCGCCGACCGCTTTGTAATTTGGGGCGCTCGGCTGAAGCCGCATCTCCGGCCACACCTTGATTGCAGGACCGGCCACTCCATTGTGGCCCTGCACGAACTCAGAGAAACTTCCTGAGTTATCAAAGAGGTTGAATTTGATTAGTTCGATTCTCTGCAGTTCCAGATCCACCAGGGCCCCAGCAACACCGCGTTGGGCAGGCAGCTTCTTTGAGATGAAGCCCGTTGGTAAGGAGGTCATGTCGCCCGTGCCCCAATAATTGCCCCAATCGACCCACGGTGTTCCTCTAAACTGAAGCGCTTGCGCGCCGCCCCGGCAGAGTGCGGTAGCCTCCGGAACCTTCCCTTGGAAACGGAGCCCGCGAGCATCCGGGATCTTGAGGGCAGCGAATTGGTCCGCGACCATCTGGCCGCACGCCAACAGGGCCTTCGCCTCATCCTGCTTGTCCGAGGTCCCATCGGAAGGACTCTGGCCAAATGTGGAAGTGGTTTGCGCATTGAGCAGGCACGCGGCGGCTAATGCGAAGAGCACAAAACTGTGACGCTTCATAACTCCTCCCATTGTTCTCAAAGCCAGCCTTGGGTACAGTAGCTTCCGAAGATCGCACATAGGAGAGACGAAATCACCCTTATCAAAGGGTGCGACGATTTGCGCAGCTTCAGCAGGAGGTTTCCTGCAACGCCGCAACTCCAGGAAGCCTTGCGCAAAAAAGGATAAGTTCATCCGGCCCCATCGCGGCTGGACGCACCCCTTGGGGATCTAATTCGTTCAACTGAATGATTACCTGGACGATGACAACTGGTAAGTTGTCGAGCAAACAAAAACGGGAGAGGTGAACGGCCAGGTCTCTTAGATTCCGACGTTATCGAATTACGCGAACCAAGCAACGAATGTCAAGTCATATTTTCCATGCTGACTCAACGGAAGTTGCGAATGAGAAGGCAAACTAGGTACCCCGATGGAGCCCGCAGCAACCAGTCTGCTTGTCCTCGATGCGGGGGCGAAACCATGGCGAATTGCTGAAGAGTTCAGAGATCTCCGGCGACTCGCGCTAAGGATTGAATCGCCAGCCAGCACCAGGCTAACTCCGTACCTGCTCTAACCCAAACTAGTCGAGGACTAACATAGAGATTGGTTCAAGAAGACTGGGTCTCTCATCTTGCCCCTTATGCGGGGTGGCTTTTTCAGAGGCGAAAGGCCATCCTTGGAGTTGTGGACTTGGTGGTCTTCCCGATGTTATAAGCCAGTGTGAGTGTTAATGTAGCGTAGTTATCGAGTTAGTCAGATAGCCGCAGTCGGGCGCATGGAAATGTGAGAAGTGGTAGCCGCTTTCCGCTTTCCCATGCCCCGTATTTCTTTCACTTCCCGGGCCGCAGACGGACGCACGAACCGTCGTTGAGCCACGGGCGACCTCGTGGTTTCTGTTTCTGAGTGACCTTCAGCCCTTCGCGGCGCACATGCTTTCGACTCAGTCGGCACTACAGTTCATCTTCTCCTTCCGTAGTGTTCTTCAGCTCCTTCATCCCCGTTGGCTCTTCCGGTCGTCAAACAACACTGACAAATTACAGACACGACCGACTTTGCTTATATCGCAATTACACGAGATCGTTCAGGCGCGCGATGCAGCTTCAAGTTTGAAGACCCGCGTCGCTCAAATTTGAAGTGATCATGAGTGAACCTGATACATTGGGATGCGGGCCCGATCTTCAGCGCGGCGCCTGTGGTAAATTGCAGCGTCGCGTCGATTGCGATTTCCGCAACTATTGGCGGCGTAGATATTCCTATTTGCCAAGTGAATGCCTTGGGATGCTCTCTAGTGCCTGATTCAGCACGGCAAACCACGCAGCAGGGAAGACATGGGGATTAAGCCATCGAATCGGTCTCTTTGCGGCAAGACGCTGCAAATTGCGGCGCTCTCCTCACGCCTCTGTCTCGTTTGTCGTGCCAGTTTTCCATGCAGGCGAGACTTCGCGGTCGCTGTCGTGTCTCGGCATCGATGTGGGTGACTTCAACCGTTCCGAACAACCGGAGCCGCCTCAGAATTAATCTGGGCGATACTGCCTCATCCAAGCAAGGATCAAGAAGGAGTCAGAATATGAAACTTGTCGCGCTTTGTTTGCTCTGTGCGGTGACAACCGCACCATTATCGGCGCAAACTGTTGACAGCGTTGCCCAGCAGTTCCAGAACCCCGCCAAGGCCTACCGTCCGATGGTGCGCTGGTGGTGGCCGGGCGGCGATGTAACCGATGCAGAATTGCGCCATGAAGTCGATCTGCTCGATCAGGCGAACTTTGGCGGAGCGGAAATTCAGCCTTTTACAATCGGGCTCGATCTCAAGAAAATGCCTGAGGCCGCTCAAAAGCGCATTGATGATTATTTGACCCCAACGTTCTTTGCTCATATGCACGCCGCTCTCGATGAGGCGAGCGCGAAGGGAATGTGGCTGGACTATACCCTCGGCTCGGCTTGGCCCTTTGGAGGAGCAGGAGCAGTTACTCCTGAACTGGCTTCAGTGGAATTGCGCTCGACGCATCAAACCATTCGAGGACCCGTCCACTTTCACCAGAAGATCCTGATGCCCCCTCTGGCCGCGCGCATCACGAAGGATGCAAATCTCCCACCGGGCTGGCTGAGCGAATTCAGGCAAAGAGAGAAGCTCGTGGCCGTGGTTGCCGTTCGCGGAGACGCAGTACAGTATTACCCCAGTGAAGGGTCCGGTCCAGCTTCGATAGTGAAGAGTACAGGCCAACTCGACCCAAGCACCTCGATCGTTCTTACAGAGCACATGCTGCCTGATGGCACGCTGGACTGGAATGTGCCTGCAGGCACTTGGCAACTATTCGCATTCAAACAGATGCCAACTGGGCAACAAATCGGCGGCGCTGCCGGGGCTGGGCCGCAACTTGTTCTGGACCATATGAACAAACACGCATTTGACGTGTACGCCCAGCGCGTCGGGGGCACTGCTCATCAGTATGACGGTCAATATTTTGGTCATGGTCTGCGGGCCATTTTCGTTGATAGTCTTGAGCTCCAAACCTACCTATACTGGAGCGATCACTTTATCGACGAGTTTCGCCAGCGCCGGGGATATGACCTGACCCCTTATTTACCCATTCTCAAGGTACCAGGTTCTGAAGTGCCATACGGTGGCACGCCAGCGAATCTGCCACTTTACAACATCGAGGGAATCGGCGATCGCGTTCGCCGCGATTATTGGCAGACTGTCTCAGATGTCATGATCGAAAACTTCTACACACCCTTCAACGAGTGGGCCGCGGCACACAACATCCAATCGCGTGTGCAGGCACACGGATCACCAACCGATTTGCTCAGGGTTTATGGTGCTTCCAACATTCCTGAGACCGAGGACCTTCTGGACAATGGCCGCTATGACTTTCTCAAAATGGCGTCTTCGGGAGCCGACTTGTATGGACGAAAGATCGTAGCGAGCGAAAGCTTTGTCTGGCACGGTAAGGCGTACCAGACGACTCCCGAGAAAATCAAATGGTTCGCTGATGAACTCCTCACAGCCGGGATCAACGAGATTATTTATCACGGCTATCCCTATAAATATATGGATCGTCCGTTCCCGGGATGGCATCCGTTCGCGCTCGAGGGAGCGTTTTCTTCCGACATGAATGAGACGAATCCGTTCTCACCATATCTTGCGCAGCTGAACCAATACATCACACGCCTGCAATACATTTCGCAGACAGGAACCACCGCGGCACCGGTAGCGCTCTACCGCAGCATGCTGGCCTACGATTCAATTGAGCCCCCGCCTCCCGAGCCGGAAATTGATACTCAGCTCATGGATGCTGGATATAACTTCGACCACATCGATACCTACACCATCTTGAAATCGAAGGTGGAGAACGGCAAACTCATTTCGCCCGGGGGAGCGGAGTTCAGCGTGCTCGTATTTCCGCAACGGGTGAGTCTCTCCGTCGAACTCGCCAACCAGTTGACGGCTTTTGCCGGACAGGGACTTCCCATTGTGTTCACAGGAGGCGTACCAACAATAGATCCAACCGTCGAGGACGGACAACTACCCAGGAAACCCGGCCCTAATCCGCTGCAAAATGTTCTGGCTAATGGCCAGGTACGTGTTGCGTCGGATGCCAAGGGGGTGGCAAAGATTCTGGATGGATCTATTCCGCCAAATCTTCATTTCGAGGGTCAGCCATTGCCATTCATTGAGAAGCACATCGGCAAACTCGACTTCTTCTTCCTGCGCAATCCCGGAGATAGTGCCAAGCAGACCATTCTGGAGTGCCACGCTATTGGCACTCCAGAGATATGGAACGCGTGGACCGGCGACATTCGCCCGATAGAGCATTTTGAAAGGAACGGAAGCACAGTTCGTGTACCAATCAACGTTGATCCCTACGGATCGGTGCTTTTGCTTTTTGATCCAGATGGAAAGCCAACAGGGAGTCCAGTTGACATGTCCGTTCCTGCACAGCCGGAAAGCCAGATAGCTGTGGGACAAGACGGCTGGAAGTTTCACGGCGTCGGGATTGGACCTGGCAGCCACCCCGAAGTGATCGATATGAAAATGCCATCGCTGGAAGACTGGTCAATGATTGACCAGCTTAAGAATTTCTCCGGGCGTGGCCAGTACACAACTACGTTCATCGTACCCACATCTCTGCTGGGAAGCCATCGTTCGATCGTGCTTGACCTCGGCGATGTAAACGACGTTGCTGAGATCAACATAAATGGAAAACCTGGTCCCCAAATCCTGCTGCAACCCTATAGGGCAGACGTTACCTCACTACTGCATGAGGGTGAAAACACGCTCCAGATCACAGTCGTGAATGCTTTATACAATGCGCTTTCCGCACAAGGCCCCAATTCCGTCTTTGCCCCCGAAGAGGACATGCCGGAAAACGGGTTGCTTCCCTCCGGCCTGGTTGGCCCAGTTCGACTGGAGGAAATAAAGGCGGATGGCAGTTTGTAACGCGGACAAGGTGAGAGCGGTGCTAAAAGTACTCGGGCTGGCTTGGGGATACGACTCGGCCATAGTTACCCGTAGACAGTTGGTCTTGGCAACCGCTCTCACTGGTCCGGAATGTTCTCGTGATGCGGAAAGGTCATATTGAGTTGAGTCCATTCCGGCTCAACTCAATATGCACGCAGTGTCCCGGTACCCTCGCTTCAAAGCGAAAAAGCTCGAGGAATACGCAGTGATCATGTCCAATCAAGGTGGGAACACACCGTGAACCGCCCTGCATGGATACAAGGGGCGAGGCTACGTCGCTTTGTCTCTTCGGGCAGCCTCAAACCGATCGTCGTTCTCCCTCATCAATTTCACCCACTCACTGGTGGAGAGTGTCTGGCGAGATCGCGAGTGTTTGAGATAGAGCAGGCCAACGCAGATCAGGACACCTGCACCTATTGCTCTAAATAGCATGACGCCCACCTCCCGGCGGTTGAGAGCGCGATCCACTGAATACAGTCCCCGTGCCCCAGATGAGAGACCGGCGCGGGACTTTGGCTCTACTTCTCGCGATCACGCTGGCAGGACGTTTTGACCAAATATCAGAATCGAAGCATGTTGACTGCCCGATTCAGGATGCTTTGCCGCGCAGTTCCTGTTCGGCACGGAACCAGTCCTCTTCAGCCTGTCCGTGCTGGTGGCCGCGTTCTGTCCAGTACCGATGCGCAAGGTGAGCGACTTCTTCGTGAGAAACTATCACTCGAATCCGGCTTGCGGGTGCAGCTTTTTTCTTGGTCGTGGTTTTGCGTGGCTTGGTGGGGGCGTCCGCTTTCTTCGCGGTAGTTGCCATCGTAGTCTCCTCCACTGAACTGGGGGCCGACGTGCGGGCCGTCTTCAGGCAGAATACAAAGCTGTCGCTGCCCTTCAAAGCCTAATGGCACTTGGAGAACCTTTGTCGTAAACTCCCGATCCTTCCCAAGCGCGTTCTTTCATTCCCCAATAAAAGAACTCTCCCAGAGCAATCCCAGATTGGTCCTCGCAGAGAACAGAAAACGCAGGGGATCGCGCTCAGAAGCATCCTCGGTATGACCCACATCACAGCCAAATCAAAAACACCCGGTTATGATGATCGGTTTCCTGGGAGAGGTGTATCCATGACGTCCCGCCGTGAATTCTTGTCTGCCGGTCTCGCGCTTCCCGTCGTAGGAGCAAGTTCCGGCATGGGTTTCTTCAAGCCGTCAGAGGACCCTGTCGCAAGCCAGATCAGCTCCCCTGTCAAATTCGAGTACAGAACTTTGGGCCGCACGGGGCTGAAGGTGACCTCCATGGGATTCGGGTGCATGATCACTTCCGACCCCAGTGTGGTTGAGCGCGCAGCCGACAGTGGGATCACCTACTTTGATACTTCACGCGGATATCAGCACGGAAACAATGAGCGCATGGTTGGCGCGGCTTTGAGGGCGAAGCGCAAGCAGCTCGTGCTTTCCACCAAGACCGACTCCAAAACCAGGGATGGGATGTCTCGGGAACTCGATAAGAGTTTAAGTGAACTCCAGACCGATTACATCGATATTTGGTACCTCCATGGCATGGACGATGTCGCCACCATTACGGACGAGATGATCGAAACGCAGCAGCTTGCCAAAAAACAGGGCAAGATCCGATTCACCGGAGTCAGCACTCACAAGCCTCTGCAGTTACTGCCATGGATGGCACAGAAGGGCGTCTTCGACGTCGCTTTGACTGTCTATAACTTCACTATGGACGCGGGCGTCGATCGGGCAATTGAAACCGCGGCGAAGTCCGGCATTGGCGTAGTGGCCATGAAGGTCATGGCCGGAGGCTTCCGCAGCTTGAAACACTCCGATCCAGCCTACACAAAGCTGACCCGTCCTGGAGCCATGCCGGCAGCGCTGAAGTGGGTCCTCAGCAAACCCAATATCTCCACCACCATTCCCAGCATGACAGACATGGATCAGTTGGACGAGAACCTGAGAGCCATGGCGCAGCCATACTCCGCTGGCGACGAGAAGCTGCTGGCCGCGCATCTTGATATGATTCGGCCGCTCTATTGCCGCATGTGCGAAGAGTGCGAAGGCGCCTGCCAAAAGGGTCTGCCGATAGCCAAAGTGATGCGCTGCCTGACCTATGCCGATGGCTATGGCCAGTTTGCGCTGGGGCGTGAGAGATTTCAGGAACTATCCTCCGAGCAGGTTGCGGTGCGCTGCAGTGACTGCGCCGAATGCACGGTAAAGTGTCCACATGGCGTCCGGGTGTCGAGCCGGGTGGCGCGTGCGCAGGAATTGTTTGCATGAAGGCTGCAGGTTTTTTGTTGACCATCCTGTTGACGGCGGGGATGGCACGCGCCCAAAGCTACCTCAACTGTCACTTTGCGCCCGGCTGGGAACAGTCGGGCACCGCGCATCAGTACGCCGCCGACAGCCTCTACGAGTACAAGGATGGCGCCGCCGAAGGCTACCTTATGTACGGCTTCGTGCGCATGCAGGGAATCGATTGCAAGTCGGGCGGCGACACCCTGACGATCGACGTTTCTGAGATGACCGAGGCCGATTCGGCATACGGCATCTTCGCCGCTAACCTCGATCCCAGTTTGCCCATTGCCACAATCGGTATGGGCGGGCAGGTGCAGCATCAAAGCGCCAGTTTCGCCAAGGGCAAATACTACGTCGAGATGGTTGTGGTTGCCGCTAATCCAGACAGCGACCTTAGCCCGACGCTGAAGGCTTTCGCCGGCAAGATGGTGGAGAACCTCGAAGGCCGCGATACCACACCAGAGATATTTGGATGGTTCGCTAAGGAGGACCAGGCCTCTCTGCGCCTCATCCCCGAAAGCGTCTTGGGGATGAGCCAGCTCAAGCGTGGCTACGTGGCAAAGTACAAGGTGGGCCAGGCGTTTATCGTGCAAGAGGCCACGCCGGAGTCGGCAGCAGAAGTGCTGAAGAGTCTGCGGACGCGATTTGGCGGCGCTCTGCCTGCACAGGTTGGCGACGAAGCATTTCAGGCCAAAGTGAAGTATCTTGACGGAATTTGTATCTTTCGCAAGGGACGCTATCTCGCCGGCTACGCAAACCTGCCCGAATCCGCCGACGCAGTAGCCAAGGCCGCTCAACTCGCGGCTCGCATTCCCTAAGAGACCACGGGACGATTCAGTTCCTTGTGCGTGTAGCTTTGCCATGAATTCCAAGCTCTCAATTGCATCCTTGGCAAGCTCATTCGACGATCAAGGTCTCGCATTCGCGCACGAATCCACTTGCACTGCTGTTCGAACAAGCCGGCGGCTCAGGTCTTGCGCAACCACCGTTCAACTCTTTAGATTAAGCAGGCAGTGCTGAATGAGTTGAATTTTATCAATCAGTTCCGTCACGAAAGGAATTTTCATGGACCGGCGAACGTTTCTCGGTGCTGCATCGGCCGCTTTTCTTGCGCAAGGGCTTCACACCAGCGCCTCTCTGGCTGCCGCTGCGCCAAGCTCATTGAAGCCCATGGCACTGGGCCTGCTCATTAACCCTTTCGGCGAACCTGAGAAGGTCTTCCGCCGTGTTCATGATCTCGGCTTTTCTAACTGCTTTCTATCTCTTGACGGATACATTAACGGTTTCAAGCCGGAATTGGCGACCCAGTTCCAAGCCCTGCTCACGCAATATGAGTTAACTGCCACCACGGTGGAGGTGGTTGGCCCCGGGCCACTCGAATGGAATTTTCTGCGCGGTCCTTCCACCATCGGCCTGGTTCCCCCGCAAACCCGCGCTGCCCGCATCGATGCCCTTCGCCAGGCATCTGACTTTGCCAAACTGCTCGGCATCCCGCAGGTGCAAACTCACTGCGGCTTTATTCCCGAAGATCCCGCCGACCCGCTTTATCCCGGAGCAGTTGAAGCCATACGCACGGTGGCCCAGCACTGCCAGGCCAATGGGCAATACTTTCTGATGGAGACCGGCCAGGAAACTCCAACCACGATGTCGCGCATGATCCGTGACGCGCGTATGCCGAACCTTGCCGTGGGATTGGACACGGCCAACCTCATCCTCTACGGCAAGGCCAATCCCGTCGATGCGGTAGACATCCTGGGACCGTTCGTGCGCAGCGTTCACGCCAAGGACGGACGCTGGCCCGTCAACCCCAGCAACCTTGGCGAGGAAGTACTCATCGGCACGGGGCTGGTTGACTTTCGGAAGGTTTTCACCAAGCTACACCATATTGGCTATACCGGCGCCATCACCATCGAGCGCGAGACCTCAGGCCCGCAGCAGATCGAGGATGTCCGCCAGGAGAAGCTCTATCTCGAGCGGGTGCTCCACGAAGTCCTGGCCTGATCGAAGCGGGCAGCCCCAGGTTGTTCCAATGACCGAACCACTACTCACAAGAACGCGAGGATCTATGAATCGTCGGGAGTTTCTGCACACCGGAACGGGAGCTGTTTCCGCCATGCTTCTGCTCAAGCCACGCACCGTATTCGGATACCAGGCCAACTCAGCCGTACGGCATGGCCTGCTCGGCTGCGGAAACCGGGGCACATCCGTAGCTACTTCATTCTCCCAAAATACTTCTGCCCAGGTTGTGGCGCTCGCCGATCTTTTTCCCGATCAGCTCGCCGCCAGCCGCGACCACTTTGACAAGGTCAATGCGGGCCTTGGCCGCCAGGCCATTGACAGCAAGCTTCTCTTTCACGGCCCCCACGCGTTTGAGCAGTTGGCCGCATCGCCCGACGTCGATCTGATTCAGATTTCCACGCCGCCCTTCTTCCACGTACAGCATCTTGAAGCCGCGGTCGCATCTGGCAAGCACGTCTACTGTGAGAAGCCGGTGGGAATCGACATCCACCAGGCCCACCAGGCGCTCGAAATTGCAAAGCGCGTGAAATCCACGCAGAGCGTCGATGTCGGGTTCCAGTGCCGCAATGCCCCGCCCCTCGCCGCCATCGCTGAGAAGATCAGGGCCGGGGCGCTGGGCAAGATCGCGTCCGTTTCCGGCAACTATTGGGCGCCCGCATCGACTGAGAAGACGCACCCCGGCGCCGGCCCCGAGGAGTATCGCCTGCGCAACTGGCTCTGGGATCGAGCCCTCTCCGGAGACATCCTGGTCGAGCAGAACATCCACATCATCGACCTTTGCAACTGGCTCCTTGGCGCTCATCCGCAGAAGGCTCACGCCACCGGTGGGCGCAACATCCTCACCCACTTCGGCGACTGCTGGGACAACTACCAGGTCGACTTCACCTATCCGGGCGACGTTCACTTCTCATTTGCATCCACCCAGTTCGGAGACTTTGGCGTCTTCGATGCCGGTTTGGTGTTATTCGGAGCTGACGGCATGGCAACGGTTCCCTACTCTGGTCCAGTCCACATCAAGGGTACGCAGGCGTGGGAGTGGCAGGAATCGACGGTCACCGCTCCCGGCTCTGGAACGTTCGCGGCCAATGGCGCTTTCTCTGACAATCTGGCTTTTGCCGACCGCGACAAGGAGCGCACGTTTGTCGACAGCATCACTTCCGGCCCTACGCACAACCAGATTGCCGCCGGTGTCGAAACCGCGCTGAGTTGCATGCTTGGCCGCATGGCTGGCTACCAGAAGCGCGAGGTCACTTGGGAAGATCTCCTTGCCCACGGCGAATCCTATCAGCTCGGGTTCAAGCTGGATCAGTTCGCCTGAGAAAGACGCGCTCCTTAATCTGCCCGGCGAATCCTCATTCGCCGGGCATTCTATTCTGGCTGCCGCTCAGCTGAGCTGCAGCGTGACCGCCTCGCCCCTGGGCAGGCGATAAGAGCGGCATCCGGGCGGCGCCGGTTCGTGGCCTGCCGGCAGGGGCACTTTTTCCCGCGCTTCCAGAATCAACTCAGCCTCGATTTCCGCCGGTACTTCCAATTTCAGCTCGCGGCCCGCTCCCGCTTGGTTCACCGCAAAATGAATCGTGCCGCGCACCGTGTGGGCCTGGCAGGCAATCTGTTTCAGATCGCCCGGCTGCGGCGCAATTACGCAGGTCGCATACCCAGGGCTCGTCGGGCGAAGTCCCATAATGCCGTGATAAAGCAGGATAAGTGGTGCCACCGCGCAATGGCTCCATTGCGACCCCGAGTCGTAGCGTGGAGCCCAGTCCTCCGCCAGGGTATTGTTTTCTTCCACTGACGGCATTGTCCACCGGGAGCGTAGATCGTCGATCACCACCTGCATGGCCCGCGCCTTGGCCAGCGCCCAGTACCGCCAGACAGCATTCGCGGGATAAGAGAGGCCCATCTCTGGTGGACAGGTTGTCAGCATGTTAAGAGCCGCCGCCGTCGAGCCTCCTGGGCACTGATCAAACAGAATCGCGGTGGCCAGTGAACGATCGCAGGTGCGGATGCGTCCTTCTTCCCTGCTCCATGGAAGATTGGCAACAAAAATCCGCCTGTCGGAATCCCAAAAGCGCTTCACCGCCGCTGCTTCGAGTTCGTGGCCGAAAGCTCCCAGCTTCCGCGACGCCTCTTCGTCGCCGAAAGCGTGGGCCAACGGTGCCAGCGCATGTTGGAAGGCAGCCGCGGCATAGAGATTGAAGGCGCACTGTTTATGACGTTGTTCGGCGTAGGCGTTATGGTCCATCCAGACGGCAGGGATGCCGAGATTCTCAACCTTGAGCAAGCCGTCCTCGTCGCGGATGGTCTCGAAATAGCCGGCCATGGCCGCAAAGCGCGGATAGGCCTCCTTCAACATCTCAAGCCTGCCGGTGTAGAGATAGTAGGAATAACAGTCGAATGTGAAACCCAGGTTGTGATCGAGAAGCGGTCCCCATCTCGTCATGGAGAGGTTGCGCTGGGCTACGCGCCATACCCGATCGAATGCGGGCCAGCAATCTAAAAAGTAACCATCTGCTGTCAGGCCCTGGCTAAAGGTGTTCACAAATCGCCCCGGCAGCCTGTTCTCGTTGAACGCGTGGTAGAGGGCGTGAAGCTGGTGGCCGCCGTCGCCGCTGTATTGCTGGCGCTCGCGGGCCATTCCGTCTACCACTGTGTCTTGCGCTGAGTTATTCAACGTATTCACACTCGCGGCCAGCAGCTTATTAAGATGCGTGTCGGAACAGCTGATAGATGGCTGTGCCGGCCATGGAAAACAACGGCGGCGCACTGAGATATCCCGCAGAGTTACTGGCCGGCTATTTTTGCGGATGACGAACTGAATCCAGCGATAACTCTCAAAGTCGAATGTCTCAAACCGGTTTTCCCCCTCCCGGCAAATGAATCGGCTCCAGGAATTGAAGTGCGTATTGAGCAGAAAGCAGCTTCGCGGCTGATGCGCTTCGTGCACCAGAATTTCCACCACCGTTCCTGCCGGCGCATCGATCGTGAAGCAGGGCCAGCCAACCACCTGCTCGTCGCGCGCAAAGGTGAGCACGGGGGTCTTATCGGAGTGTGCTTCCACCTGCCAAGCTCCCTCGGACACTTCGCGCGTCACTGTAGCCCACTCGCCGCTGAAAGCGTCCGTAGGCACGCACTCGAAGTACTCCTCCGGAGAGCAATGCCAGGTGAGCAACGAACTTTCCTTGAGGCGGAAGCCTCCGAGCATCGTCTCCTTCATCATCGGTACGCTGCGCGCCCTCAATGAGCTCAGTTTTGGATCGCCTTCGCTGTCCATCATCGTGGCTGAACTGCTGCAGATCGCAGGCTTGTCGCCACGTTCGCTATAGACGGCCGCGGCGTGCCAGCCTTCGCCGGATCTGAAATCGGGCTCATCCCAGCCGTAGGGATAAAGCCGCGCGTCGAACTCTTCTTGAAAAGCGCGCAGGTACCAGCGCTTGTGGTGACCGGCGGGCCAGCTTCGCGCCTGGTGTGTCTGCCAATGCTCATCTGAGACCACCTGTTCCCGGCGTCCGTCAGGCCATGCGAGATTGAGCTTAAATAAGAATCCGGGATTGCCCATCACCCATGTGCCATCGCCTTCGCCGTAGAAGAGCACGCTGGCGCCAATCACATTCTTTCCTTTGCGCAGATATGCGGTCAGGTCCAGTGGATCGGCTTCGGCCCAGCGCGGATCGCAAGGCGCCGGGCCCCATTGCACTCGTACTCCATTCACGGTGAGCTTGTAGCGGCTGTCGGCCAGCACGCGCCCGGTCGCCACGCTTGGAAGCGTATCGAGAGTGATTTCGCGGCGCAGCAGGACCACCGTACTCGGCAGGCAGCGGCCCATCGGGTACCAGATCCACCGTGCAGGAGTCAGGTCGATCGGCGTCAGCGGTGAGTCTGCAGCCGGGGGCAGGTGTGACAAAGGCAAAGGCGCAACCTGCGCACTGGATGAGGCTGGCGTGGATGCATCCAGCAATGAAGGAACAGCCCACAACGCTGCGGTGTTTTGAATAAAATGGCGCCGATTCATGCGCCAAGTTTACGCTCTCGGATCGAAGTGGTTCCAACTCCGGGTCCAGCCGTCGCCGGGCGGCTCCTCTCACCCCTCAAAACCTCCCGCGAAATTTGACGCTGTGGTCCCGCCCTCGGCGCACCGCCCAGGCCACCCCCGGTGGTCTATCATTGGGGCCGGAAACAATTCACCATTGAAAATTGAAAGTGAGTGGCGATGAGAATTGCGGGTTGGGGAACGATGGGATTTCACGGACTATGCAAAGGCATGATCAAGAATGGGGCGCTTTGGCTGGCTTTCGCGTTGGTCGTAGCGATCCCGACGTTGGCACAATCCGGCGACCCTGCGCTCAAGCAGGAAACACCTTCGATAAGGGTCACATTCGACGCCCATCAGCCGGGCTTGGCTGCACTCAGCATTGACGCCCTCAAGCAGGACACCTTCCGCCCCAGCCCCATTGTGGACCCAGGCGCCGAGCCGGTTCAGTACACGGTAAACGTGCGCAACGGCTGGGTCCAGTACGCCCTCAGTTCTGATCCCAAACACGCGGTTTGGGAGATGCGCTGCGAGGGCGACACACTTCGCCTCCGCAGCCTGTTCAACGCCCATGCGGCCCCTCACGATCTGACTTGGAAATTCAATCCGGATGTGACGCACACGACGCTGCTAGGGCATGTCACAAAGGATGGCGATATCGCCTTGCCTGCTGTTCTGCACCTGCCGGGCATGGGATCACTGCGCATTTACGCCAAGGGAACTGACGTTCCAGTGCTCCATTACGACGCGCGCCGCGCCCCCACTGCCTTTGTCAAAGTTGTATTTCCCGCGGCTACGGCGGAGCACAAAACGGTTGAATACACCCTTGAGACCGCCGCAATCTACCCTGCCATTCCCGGCATGGCGCCGGACGACCACAGGTTCGATGGCTTCCGACGCGATTTTCTCGATATCTTTCAGCAACAGGCTGAGCTGCATGTGTTGGCGAACCACGCCGCCAGCGATGCGTGCGCCTTCACAGTGTATGAATATGCTGACATGGCGCGGCACACGCCTGAACTGGTCCAGGGCCTGACCGCGCTCGATCTCATCCGCGAAACCCTCGATCGCTATCTTGGCGGGTTCCTCGCCTACGGCATTCCCGGTTACAAGGGCTTCGACGATCCAAACGACCCCGGCACTGGTCACCCCTATGTCTTCAGCGACACCTATCCGTCATTGCTGATCTCTGCCTACGACTATGCGGATGGCAGCAACGACGACCGCTGGCTTCGTCAGAACTACAAAGGCCTGCGCAAATGGGCCGATGCTATGTCGGCTCCTAATTCGGATGGAAGCCCGCTGCTGGAAATCCCGATCACCGGCAACTCCGGTAGCTGGTCACCCAACGCCGTTTTGGCGATGGCGTCGCAGTGGTGGGACGATGTGGGTTTCGGCCATCAGGATGCTTATGCCAACGCGCTGGGCTATCGGGCACTGCGCGGAATGGCTGCGCTGGCGGACCGCGTTGGAGAGACCAGCGACGCTGCCAGGTATCGCATGCGCGCCCAGCAGATTCGTGACGCTTACGCAGCCGCGTTCCTCGATCCAGACGCGGGAGTGCTCGCCGGCTGGAGAAGCAGCGACGGCCAACTGCACAATTACTACTTCCCCTACATCAATGGCATCGCGGTGCGCTACGGCCTAATCGAAGGCGATCAGGCGAGGCAGGTGATGGATCGCATCATGGCAAAGATGGATAGTGTCGGCTTCCATAACTTCGCGCTTGGACTTCCCGGCAATCTGATTCCTATCCGGCGCGTCGACTATATCGAACCCAGTCCGCGTTTTGGCGGCCCCAAGCTCGACGATGGCAGTGATGGCTTCCAGGTGTATGAGAATGGCGGCGCCACTGCTTGCTTTTCCTACTTCACCACGGCAGCTCTCTACCAGTTGGGCGAAAAGGAACAAGCCGACAAGATCCTGATGCCCATGCTCGATGCCTTTGCCAAACAAGGGTTCTCGGGCCGCGCGGCCAACGGCCTCACCTACGACTGGAAGGACTGGAACGGTGCTCCGCACGGGTATGAAGGATTCCTGGTGGACAACTACTATGCGCTGCTGGCAGTGCTCGACCGGGAGAACGCGATGGAGAAGATGCCCTGAAGGACAACCTGAATCCCGGTCTACTCGCGAATTGAGCAGGAGAATAGTCCCGGAACAAATTAGCCGTATGCCAATGAGGAGAACCATGAACCGCTCTGGTGAGCTCTCGCCCGCAAGGAAGATGCGCCGCACTCTTTTAAAGCTGCCGTTGTATGGATGGCTGTCGAACCTGTGCTCCGCAAGCGCGCTCGCCAAAGCGTTCACCACAGCTCCCATGGCTCCAGACGGTGCACTCGCGTCCAATGATCGCAGTCGAATCCAAAGCCTGAACGGAACCTGGAGCCTCACCTACGGGCCTTGCCCGGATTGCCGGCACGAGGCGCCAGTTACGTCTCCTCCGCCGGACTGGCCCACCATTCCCGCTGCGGTGCCGGGCAATGTTGAGTTGGACATGGTTGCCGCCGGTCGCCTGGAGCCGCTGGAGAAAGGCAGCCGGGTCTATCAGGCGCTACCGCTGGAGTCGTATCAGTGGTGGTATCGGCGCACATTTCAGGCCGGCCATGGCGAACCCGGTGAGAGAGCGGAGCTGGTCTTTGGCGGCCTCGACTGCATAGCTACCGTTTGGTTAAACGGCAAACTGGTCGGGCGGTCCGCGAATATGCTCATTCCCCACCGCTTCGATGTGACCGCGCAGTTGTTGCCGGACCAATCCAATCAAATTATGGTCCGCATCGATCCCGCCGTGCCCGCAGGACTCGCTGCTCCTCGCACCGGTTGGGAACACGCCGGCCCCGGTCATTGGGAGTCTCTCAGCGTCCGCAAGGCCCCGCACATGTACGGGTGGGACATCATGCCTCGCATTGTGAGCGCCGGCCTGTGGCGTGATGTTTACGTGGAATGGATGCGTCCGGTCCGTCTCTCCAGCGTCTACTGGTTCACCCGCGCTACAGATGTGAAGCCGGCCAAGGCCACTGTTTCTGTAGCTTGGGAAATCGAGGGCGGCCTGGGCCAAGGTGATTACAAACTTGAAGTCGCCTTGCGTCGCAATGGAGAGACCGCATTTCATTGGGAAGCTCCGGTAGGAACATCAAAAGCGCAGCGGGATATTGTGCTCGATCATGTCGCGCTTTGGTGGCCTCGCGGATATGGCGAACAGCCTCTGTATGAAGCCACCGTGACCCTGCTGAATCATGAGGGGACCGTTGTCGACCGAAACGTAACCCGGTTCGGCGTCCGGACCATCGAGCTCGATCGAACCGACATTCTCACCGAAGACGGAAAAGGTAAGTTCGGCTTCGTGGTCAACGGAGTCCCCATCTTCGTCAAAGGCACCGATTACAGTTGCCTCGATGCCCTGCACAGCCGTGATGCCGGGCACCTCGACCGCGTCTTCCCGCTGCTCGTGGAACTGAACTGCAACATGGCTCGCTGCTGGGGCGGCAACGTATACCCGGAGGACCGCTTCTTCGACTTATGTGACGAGGCGGGCATCTTGGTGTGGCAGGACTTCGCGATGGCCTGCGCCGTATACCCCCGCGATAAGGCATTCCTCGACGCCATTCACGAGGAAGCAAGAGCTGTCGTTCCCCGGCTGCGCAATCATCCTTCCCTCGCCCTCTGGTCCGGCAACAACGAATGCGATGATGCCTTCGAATGGAACCGAGAAGAGGGAAAGCCGTCGGTCGATCCCAACCTCGACCTCAGCACCCGCGAAGTAATTCCTGCTGTCCTGAAGGATCTGGATCCACATCGCGCCTACCTGCCCAGTTCGCCGTATCACAGCCCTGCCGTCTTTGCAGCGGGGAACAAAACGGATTCCATGCCCGAGGTTCACCTTTGGGGCCCTCGCGGATACTTCAAAGCCCCTTTCTACACCGCATCGCCGGCCCGCTTCGCCAGTGAGATCGGATATCACGGCTGCCCTTCCCGCGCATCGCTTGAGCGGATGATGGATCCTGAGTTTGTCGAACCCTGGGTAAAGGGCCATCAGTGGAACGATCAGTGGCTTACCAAATCCGTGCGTTTTAGCCCCGAAGATAAGAGCACCGTGGGAAGAAACGACCTCATGATCAATCAGGTCAAGGCGTTTTTCGGTACTGTTCCCGACAATCTGGACGAGTTCATTCTGGCCTCGCAGATCACCCAGGCCGAGGCTCTTAAGTTCTTCGTCGAGCTCTTCCGCCAGCAGAAGGGCCTCAAGCAGGGCATCCTGTGGTGGAACATACGCGATGGATGGCCGATTGTCTCCGATGCCGTGGTGGATTACTACAACACCCGTAAGCTGGCCTTCTATTACCTGCAGCGCGTGCAGCGGGACGTGCAGGCGATCTGCTGCGAGGCAGATCAGGGACAGCATTCAATCGTGGT
>Ga0181535_10000287_pt1 | contig 77714 bp, 64 predicted proteins | sample PEATcosm2014_Bin_44_FD_119774 | JGI IMG/M metagenome (GOLD analysis project Ga0181535, IMG submission 119774) | Peatland microbial communities from MTU Mesocosm Facility, Houghton, MI, USA - PEATcosm2014_Bin17_30_metaG | ecosystem: Environmental > Terrestrial > Soil > Wetlands > Peat | place... | reverse complement strand
TGCAGCCGGCGAATCTGGAGATGGAACCGATTTATGTTCCCGCGGCGCAGGTGGCGATCCAGGGGCGCGTGCTGGGCGTTCTTCGCAAGTACCGGTAGACGATGTGCGGTGGACGAAGCCTCGGGTGCCAGCAGCTAGCCCTCAGCTGAATCTTGCCCGGTCCCAGGCAAACTAAAAATGAATTCGACAATTCATGCAGCTTGCTCGGCGAGGCGGCGCGCGCGCCAAAGTGCGCCGTTAAGGGCAATGGTTTCAGTAGTTTCGACCGCCATGGCTGGTGCTGCGGCGCGGAGGCCCGCGAAAAAGGCTTCGCGGACGATGGGCATTTTTCCGATGACGCTGCCGGTCCATGCAACGGGGATTTCGGCGTCGATTGCATGCTTACGGCGGAGTTTGGAGCGCACGAGAAGGACGTTGGCGACGAGATCGGCGGCTGCCTGATGGAGAACGCCGAGGGCGACGCGGTCGCCCGATTCGGCGAGCGAGTTGATGGCGGGAGCGAGCGCGGCGAAATCGGGCGCGGGCGTGCCGTCTCCGACGTTGATGAGCTGATCGAGGGTGGGTGTGCCCCAGATTTCGCCAACTTTTTTCAGGATTTGCGTTGGCTCGTCGCGGTCGTAGGCATTGAGGGCGCGACGAATGGCGTGGAGGCCGATCCAGTAGCCGGAGCCTTCGTCGCCCAGGCGCGAGCTCCAGCCGCCGGCAGATTCGAAGGCCCCCGAGGGCGCGCGGCCGATGGTGTTCGTGCCGGTGCCGGCAATCTGGAGGATTCCGGGGCCCCCGCGAAAGGCAGCGTCGAGGCCGATGATGTGGTCGCCGACGACTTCGGAGCGCGTGACGCGAAAATCGTCGAAGACAGCGGTGATCCATTCCGTGATTCCCGGCATTGTCGCGCTGGCCACTCCGCACGAGGCCGCGAGAACAGATGTGACACCGGCCTGAGCGTAGACGTCTTTGAGCACAGCGCGCAGGTTGGCTTCCGCAGCGTCGGCGCCGACGCGCAGGCGCTTGATGGAGCCGCTCTCGGCAAAGGCGAGGACGCGATCGTCGTCGGCGATAGAAGCGCGCGTGTGCGTGCCGCCGCCGTCGATGCCGAGAATTAAGGTCATTGCTTCCCTTCCCTTGTGTGCGCCGCGATCAATGCGATGGTTCGTGTGCGGGCGAGGACGCCGGCGGTACGTTCGGTGGGGTTGCTCATGGCGCTTCCGCAGCCGCGACGCCGTGATCACGCAGTGTGCCAGAGAGAATGTTCAGGCTGCCGTCGGATTTGGGCGCGTGGAGACCGAGCATGTGAGCAAGCCATGGATAGAGGTTGACGTTTTCAAAAGGGGCAACCGTTTTTCCGGCGAGGAGATCGGGACCGGCGGCGAAGAAGATGGATTTCATCTCGGGCATGATATGCGGATCGAAGCCGTGCATGCCGACCGTTGGCGGATAGATTTGTTGTCCTGCTGCGGGAGCATGAGCGCGAATGGCGTAGGGACCGGTGGCGATGACGACCGGGTCGCCCTCGCGCGGATTCTCGTTGTAGTTGAGATTCGCTGGAACATTCTTGAGCCGGTAGACCACGAATTGCGATGAGACACGCTTCAGTTCGTTGTAGGCTTTTGTGCGATCGTCTTCAGTTTTGCCGTAGAGGAGCGAGCCGACGGTATCAAACGCTGTGAGGTCCGCGAATTGATCGAGGTCGATCCAATCACCCTGGGACTTGATCATGCCGTGATCGCTGACGATGACGAGATCGATCGGCAGGCCCGTAGCTTTGAGTGCGGATTCAAGCTTGCCGACGATTCCGTCCATTTTGAGAACGGCGGCGTGAGTTTGGGCAGCGTCGGGGCCGAACTCGTGGCCCGAATGGTCAGGCTCGGCAAAATAAATGGCGATGAAGTGGGGGCGATCGGCGGCGGGCAAGCGGAGCAGGGCGACCGTGTCGTCGATACGAGCCTGCTGCGACTCCGGAGTGGACTCGCTCTTGTCGTAACCCGCGTGCCACGAGGGCATAAAGCCGGCGATCTTCGCTTCGCAGGCCACCCAGAAAATGCAAGCTGTGCGCATTCCCTGGCTCTCGGCGAGGCTCCAGAGCGGAACGCCGCTGTACCAGGTGCCGTCGCCGGTGGCTTTTGAATCGGTGTAGGCGTAGCGCGCTCCGCTTTCGGGATTGAGGAAGCTGTTGGCGACGATGCCGTGGTGCTCGGGGTAGAGCCCGGTAACGATGGTGAAGTGATTGGGAAAAGTGAGCGAGGGATATGCGGGGATGACGCCGTCGGGAGCCGAGACGCCGCGCTTCGCGAGAGCGAGTAGATGAACAGCATTATCGCGCTTGGCGTAGTCCCATCGAAATCCGTCGAGTGAAACCAGGACGACATAGTGCTGGTGCTGAGCCCAGTCGGAGTTGGCGCCGTTATCGACGTGTGTGAGAGGCAGTGCAGGATTGAAGCCGGTTTCCTGGCCTGATGCAGCGCACACGGCAAATGCCGAAGTAAAGGCGAGTGAAAAGACGGTGAGCAGGCGCGCGAGGGAGCGGAAGCGCATGAAAAGTACCCCGAATCAGCTTATCGCAATGACGGCGTCAGGCGGCGTGAGCGCAGGTTAGCCGAAGATGCGCGCCCAAACCGTCCAAACCAGACCTGCGGCGAGGATGCTGAGCTTTTGCCAGAGTGGCACCGAGGCGCGGCTCGTGAAGACATCGAACTTCGCGCGCTCAATGCGCTTCAACAACGCGTGATAGATGGAAACCAGAACCCAGAGCGCCGGACGGCTGGCCGGATCAATCAAGGGAATCAGAAGACGCGAGCGGTCGTAGAAGTGTTCAGCGCGGCGCGCGATGGCGGCGAAGAGTTCTCGCTCGGCGGCCGTGGGCGGCTCGGCAGGCGGGTGGTGGAGCAGCGCATCGAGCGAGACGCCGTGTTGCGCAAGGTCCTTAAGCGGCAGATAGACTCGGTTGCGCGCGGCATCTTCGGCAACGTCGCGGAGAATGTTAGTGAGCTGGAAGGCGATTCCGGTTTCTTCAGCGAGCCTTTCCGATCTTAGGTCGCGGTAACCGAAGATGCGGATGCAGACTAAACCGACAACAGAAGCGACGAGATAGCAATATTGATAGAGATCGGCAAAGGATTCGTAGGTCTCCGGCGCGCCATCCGCAGGGGGGTCCAAGTCGAGGGCGACGCCGGCCGCGAGCTCATCGAGAAGCGAGAGTGGAATGGAATAGCGTGCGGTTGCGTCGCGCACGGCACGGAAGACAGGATCGCCAGTGGGCGCGCCGTTCGCCACATCGTGCCATACGGCAAGCCAATGATCCAAGCGACGCCCGCGTTCGGCAGGTGGAACGGATTCGTCGTCGGCGAGATCGTCGGCCTGGCGCATGAAGGCATAGATAGCGCAGATGGCGTCGCGGCGACGGCGCGGAAGAGCGAGAAAGGCGTAGTAAAAATTCTTGGCCTCGCGCCTGGCGATTCCGCGGCAGACCGCGTACGCGCTTGCCAAGGCAGGGTCGTTCGATTGAGCTTTAGGCGTCAAGCGGCCTTTCCTGTCGAACGCGGACCGAGGCGCAAGAACGGCAGCGCCTTGCCCGCTAGTGCGCGACCGGCAAGCGAGATTTTGGTGAGTTTTGATATCGCCGGCCTCGCGCTGAGCACATCGTGGTCGCGGCGCTCGATGGCGCGCAGAATCTCAAGTCCGCCCCGGCTGAAGAGATCGAGATCGAGGGCGAGGTCGCGGTTGACTCTGCCGATCAACGGCAGGCCCTGTTCGAAGAGTGCGCGGGCGAAGTCGACTTCGTAACGCAGCAGCGCGCGAAACTCGGCTGTCGCATTGCCGCTGGCGATGGTCTCATCCGCGACACCAAAACGGCGCATGTCGTCTTGCGGGATATAGACGCGGTTCTTCAGAAAATCAACGCTCACATCTTGCCAGAAATTGGCCAGTTGCAGTGCAGAGCAGGTCGCGTCGGAGAGCCGGAAGTTTTCATCGTTTACCTCGCCGCAGGCGTAGAGGACCAGGCGACCGACGGGATTGGCGGAGAAGCGGCAGTAGCCGAGGACGTCGTCCATTGTGGCGTAACGGGTAACGGTCTGGTCCTGGCGAAAGGCAACCAGCAGATCGGCGAACGGCTCCTTCGGAATCGAGCAAGCGCGGATGGTTTCGGCAAGGGCGACAAAAACCGGATGGCGCGCGCGGCCTTCGTAACAGGAGTCGAGTTCCCTGCCCCAAAGATCGAGAAGCGCCAGCGCCGCAGATTTGTCGGGCACTTCGTCGCCAAGATCATCGGAGATGCGGCAGTAGGCGTAGATGGAGTGGAAGTGCGGCCGGAGTGCTGGAGGCAAGAACCACGTTGCGACGTGGAAGTTCTCATAATGCGTTTCGGCCAGATGACGGCAGTAGTCGCGGGCTTCATCGAGCGTCGGTGCGACGTCCGGAATGCGATAAGCCGAAGGAAGCGCAGCCCAGCCGCGTGCGATGTCTTCCTCGTTTTGGGCGGCAGTGACGGTCATCGAACTTTCGGCCTCACCGCTATTATTTCACCGCCGCGGCGGGGCGTACGGGCTCAATTCAGGGCAACAGGTTCTTCCTCATAACAAGGCCCGGACCGAAGCGAGTCTCCGAGCGACCGATCGCGTCGAAGCCACATGAAATGTAAAACTCCTCCGCATGCGGATTGCCAATGACAAAGAGAGCGCGCGCTCCTTTGGCGAGTGCAATCCGCGCGCAATGCTCAACGAGCGAGCGTCCGACTCCACGCCGCCGGATATCGGGCTCAACGAACAAGCCATCCAGCTCCGTATTTCCATCAGGCCTGGACTCCAGCGCAGCGAAGCCGGCCATATAACCATTCAATTCCAGGACGAACACGTCCCCGGAGGCGAGCTGCGATACCGGCAAATCAATCGCATCAGGATGAGCGAGCACTGCTTCCCGGTCGCCGGCATTTGTCAGAGACGCACGGAGTTGAAGGCTCTCGAGTGCCGCCTTCTCGCAAACTTCGGCACTGCGAATGACGATTGAGTCCATCTCTGGAGTTTAGACCGCAGCCATGCTGAGAGGCGATGACCGAATCATCGCCTGGCATGCTGCTGAGCCAACCCCATATCGAGGTACGTATCGCCTGTTTCACTCACCCTCGCAGGTCTTAGCCACAGGTCCTGCGGCTTTCCACATTCAGCCTGCGCTGGTGGCCGGGCGCGAATCAATACGCCCACCAAGGGGCTGCGGGCGTTCCACTGGGCGTGCTTTGGCCGTCAATCGAGCTGTAGAGATTTACTCCGTAGAAGAACGGCAGACCCCAGTCGAAGCCATAGCCCGACGGATTGATGCCGGCGAGGCCACTCATGGCCGCATCCGACTCCGTGGCGGGGCTGGTAAACAGCGACTCCGCATTCTGAGCGCTGAAGTTGACGCTCTTCGACGATCCGTTCGCGCCCTCCATCGTGGCGGATAAGTTGTCGGTCGAGGATGGACAATAGAACGACGAGAGATCGCCTGCGGCGGTATTCGAGGGGCAGACCGGAATATTGGTGGCATTGGGGAAATACAGACCGTTGCTGCCGCTATCGATAAAGCTGCCGGGTCCGGCGCAGGTGGTGGCATTGGAGATGCCGTAGGTTTGGCCGCCGAATGTGGTGGTGAAGTCGTCGCAGGTTAGCGTGAAGATGGTTGCACTCGAAGGAAGCTGATTATTCGATTCCGTGCCGATGCCGAAGACGAGCGATCCGGAAACGGTAGCGGCGCTGCCTGAGACAGCCGGCAGCTCCACGATCACGCCGTTATTATCCGCGGGAAACTCGACAACAGGATTGGTGACCTGGTCGCTTGTGGCCACGAATGCGGGACCGCACGTCGTTCCCGAGCAGGTGTAATACGCCGGATAAGGCGGGCTCGACAGGCCGGAACCTGGATTGCAGACGCTCGTGCCCTGGTAAAAACAGTCGGTGCGTTCGGTTCCCACGCCCAGCAGTCCGTTGGCGCCGAGCGAAGCCAGAGTATTCTCGTTGAGTGTGCTTCCGTTGGAGCAAGTCGAGGGCACGTTTGTGCTGGTGCTGATCATCTGGATGGGAAGCTTGCTTGCCGTTTCGCCGCCGAGAATGACATCGGCCTCAAGAACCGGCCCCCACAGAAACGAATCATCCACGAACGACACGCAGTCGTACGCCGCGGAGCCATTGGAAGCGTCAACCGTTGGCAGATTCAACGAGGACACGGCCGATTGCAGCACCCGGAGCCCGGTTGAGCCGGTATCGACAAGCAGGCCATTGACGGTGACACAGTTCGTGGTGCTGCCGGGCGCGCAGATTGTGGCGCTGGCAAAGGCCCCATTGGGATAGATGCCGCCATCCAATTGGCCGACGGTGGGACCGCCGTTGACTGAGATGGGCATGACATTGGAACCGGTCGAACCTCCGCCGCCAGTCGTTGTGGTTGTTTTGGAAGTCGTGGTGCTACTGCCGCCGCAGCCGGCAACGAAAACGGCGCCGGCAAGAAGAATCAAAACTGAAATATTTTTCACCATTCGCTCCAGCTCGCTATTTTTTATTGAAGGTCGTCGGCATTTACGCCCTCTGGCACCAGCGCCGGAACGTACACGCGGCCCCAGTGAGCACGCATGTGTCCGCCCGTTTGGACCACAAGGCCCGGCTGCTTGATGTTGAGCGGATGACGGCCATACTGCCGTGGCTGGGATGAAAGCACCGCGGAGTACTGCGTGAAATAGGAGCCGAGAATCTGCTGCATGTCGGGCATAAACGGGCCCTGCCAGGTAACAGCAAAGACGGTTCCCGCCGAAGAAAGGTACTCATTCACGAAGGTGCCCGCCGGCGACTGCAGTTGATGGACCTCAACGTTGTTGGCGCTGGTGTGGTTCACGCTGGCGCCCATGCGCGCGGTGTCGGCCTGGATGGAATCGATTTTGCCGCCGAGTGAAGCCATCGCCGGAAGACTGAAGCTGAGAAGCGCGCCAACGATGGCGACAGAAAGACTCATGCGGCCCAGCGGCCGGCAGAGTGGGGGAGGGATAGTTTTCATTTTTGATTCGCTTGATGCGCCTCCAAGTACGCCAGTTGGATGCGGGCTATCGCCCGATCGAATGCAAGCATTGCCTTTGGACGGGCCAGTGCTCGCTTGGTCTTGGACGCAAAAGAAGAAAAGTAGTTGAGGAGTGCTTGAAAGGCACTTTGCTGCCATCAAAGTCTTTGCTGGGAGACTCTCCGACGGATGGCCCGCAAGGCTGGTGGTGGGGCCTACGGCACAATCGCGGTCTTGATTTCGGTGGAGCGGTTCATCAGTTTCTCAAAGACGCGATTGAGCTCATAGAGGTGCGCGCGGCCGGTGATGAAGGCGCCGGCCTGGAAGCGGCCGCTCGAGATGAGCTCCAGAGCCTTGCGGCAAATGGCGGGCGTGTGGTGAAACGTGGCGCGCAGCGTGATGTCGCTATAGTGAATGCGGTTGGTATCGAGAGTCACTTGCGTATTGGCCGCGCAACCGCCGAAGAAATTAACTGTGCCGCCTTTGCGCACCAGCTCGACAGCTTCCTGCCAGGTTTCAGGCGTGCCGACGGCTTCAATGGCGATATCGACGCCGCGATCCATTGGAGTGAGGGCGCGGGTTTCACGAATGGCTTTACGCACGGTAGCGGCCTGGACGACATGCGTAGCGCCGAGTTGCCTCGCGGCGTCAACCTGGCCGTCGTGCTTGACGATGGCGATGGTTTCAAAGCCGGCCAGCGCGGCGACATGAAGAATCATCAGACCGAGCGGTCCGCCGCCGATGATGGCGACTGTGTCGCCCTTGCGCGGATGGGAGTCTTCGAATCCATGAACCGCGCAGGCCAAAGGCTCAGTGAGCGCAGCGTGTTCGAGTGGTACATTGTCGGGGATAATGAGCGTATTTTGGGCGACGATGCGCTTCGGAATCTTGATGAACTCGGCATAGGCTCCGTTGTTGAAGAGCAGATCGTCGCAGAGGTTCTCCTGGCCTCGCAGGCAGAAGAAACACTGGCCGCAGGGAGCGGAATTAAGAGCGACGACGCGGTCGCCGGGCTTGAAATCGGTGACGCCGTCGCCAGCTTCGACGACAGTTCCTGCCTGTTCGTGGCCGAAGAGCGCGGGTGGAACGATCATGCGCGCGTGATAGCCGCGGCGAAAGACCTTGAGATCGGTTCCGCAAGTGAGTGCGGCCCCAACACGAACGACGAGCTCGCCCGTCGCAGCCTTAGGAATGGGAACCTGCTCGATACGGACGTCTTCGCGGCCGTGGAGAACGGCGGCGCGCATGGTGACGCGGCCGGAAAGAAAGGCATTTTCGACTGTCTTGCGGCCGTGGTGGACAACGGTCTCGACCGTCTTGCGGCCCTTGACGACAACGGTTTCGACCGTATCGAGACCCGCTTCGACGAGCGTCTCGGCTGTGTTCAAGCCGCCTTCGACGACGTCCTCGACCTTCTTGCGGCCACCTTCGACGACTGTCTTGACGGTCTTTCGGCCGCGGAGGATCGCGTCTTTCACCGTGCTGGCCATCAGCGCCTCGATTTCCCTTATTCTGCCCCGGCCCCCGGCACAGGCTCCATCATAATCTTCATTGAGCCGGGCTGGGGGTGCGAGGCGATTTCAATGGCCGCGGCCGCATCTTCAAACGGAAAGCGGTGCGAGATCAACTGGGTGAGGTCGAAGCCGTTGCGGTAGCCGTCGAAGACCAGGCTGGTGACTTCGTCCAGAATCGGGAACGAGGAAGAGTAGGAGCCGAGCAGAGTCTTTTCGTCCACGCAGACCGCGGCGGGATCGAATTTGGCTTCGCCATGCTGGGTCTGTGCGAAGAGCATGACCTTGCCACCGGGACGAACTGCATCCATGGCGGTCTGGATAAGGGCATTGCCGCCGACGGCCACGATGACGGCGTCGGCGCCGCGGCCTTCGGTTTCAGCCAATACCCGCTCGACAACGTTTTCCGTTCCGGCGTGGATGGGATTCGCGAGGCCAAAGCGCGAGGCGATCGCGTGGCGCTCGGCAAAAAGGTCGGAGGTCAGCACGCGCGCACCGATCTTTTTGGAAAGCGCCGCGTGCATCAGGCCGATGGGGCCCTGGCCAATGACGAGGACCGTGTCATCGGGCGCCAGGTTCAGCAGTTTGACGCCTTTGAGCACCGTGTTCAGCGGTTCGACGAAAGCAGCCTGCTCGAAGGGCACGCCGTCGGGGATCTGGACCACGCCACCGTAGTTGACGACGAAATCCAAAACGCGGACATATTCTGCAAAGCCGCCGCCGGAAGGCTCGAAGCCCGCGGTGGCGCCGGTCTTTTTGTAGAGCGGGCACTGTGCGGGGGTGTTTTTGCGGCAGTAGTAGCACTCGCCACAAGGAACGTGGTGGAAGCTCATGACGCGATCGCCGACGGCGAATTTGGTGACGCCTGCGCCGACCTGGGCGACGACGCCCGCCATCTCATGGCCGAAGATGCGTGGCGCGGAGTGCGAGCCCATGTGGATTTTCTTGAGGTCGGTGCCGCAGACGCCGCAGGTGGCGATTTTGATCAGAAGCTCGCCAGGACCGATGCGCGGAACGGGGACGGTCTCGAGACGCATGTCGTTGATGCCTCGGTAGACGACAGCGCGCATCGTCGAAGGAATCCTGTCGTCGATTTTCAATCTGGGAGTGGAGATTTGGGTAGACATCTATTCTTCGGTATGACCTCGTTCATCGAGAAAATCGATCAGCAACTGCGCGATGCTCTGGGAAGCCTTTTTACTATTTTCGCCCATCCGGATGAGTGAGGGCCAGTACCAGGGCCTAACGAGTGAAAAAAGAGCAAATCCGGCGAGCTCAAATTGGCCGGAAGGCGAGAGAAACCGGTTGAAGTCAGGCAGGCGGTCGGCGAGGGCGTCGCTGACCCCCTTGATGCAGTAAAACGGGATGCTGCGCATGGCGGCGAGGCGTGCGACGGCGGCGGCTTCCATGTCGACAAGCGCGGCGTTGTAGGCGGAGGCGAGGCGGCGCTTTTCGGACTCATCTGCAACAGCTGGGCTGGTGGCAAGCCAGAGTTTTCCCGCGCCCGCGTCGCAGTTGAAGCGTTCGCCGGTGCGAACGTCGATGACCCCTGCAACGTTGTGCGCGTTGCCGGGAACGACTTCGGCGCGCAATGCACCGGCCCAGCCGATGGAGAAGACAAGATCGATGGGGCCACCGTTTTCAATGGCGGCGAAGGCGCGGGTGGCGGCGGATTGGCCGGCTCCGGCACAGGCTGCGATCCATTCTTCCTCTTCGGTGCGCTGCGCCCAGAAACGCGTGCCGTCGCGCGTGGAGTGGGGCCAGTTACGCACCAGCGGCTTGAGCTCGCCGGGCATGGCCGCGATGATGGCGACGCGGGTCATGAATTCTCGCCCCGCTCCGGCCCCGCCGCTCGGTCTCCCATTTCCCGTTTTGGTTTCACGATCGCAAGAGGCAGCTGCGCCACGATAGCGATCAGCGCCAGCAAGCGCACCGGTCCCTCGTCTCCTCGTGCCGCCAGCAGTACTTCGGCAGCGTAAAGTGCAGCGATTGGGACCGTCCAAAGGAAGCTAAGTGAGCGCTCCCATTCCAGACGCATTGCATACAACAGAAGACATGGTATGTAAATCGCAATCATGACGGCTGAATACCAAAGTTCCGCCCGGGAGTGAGTCGAGACGCTTTGCGCCAGATCGCCGAAGAGATTCCAGGATACGATGAGCAAGAACACGAACAGCCAGCGACTGGCTGGTTGTCTGCTTTTGGATATCACGCGACTGAGACCCATGGCGTTCTCACTTTCCTTCACTTTGGCGCGTAGCCGTTTGCGCGGAACCAGTCGATCGCGGCGCGCATGGCGGGATAGACGGGTTTGACCTCGAAGCCAAGCTCCTGCTGGGCGCGCGCGGATGAGGCATACATCTTCTTGCGGCCCATCCGCACTTCCTCGAGCGTGGCCCGTGGCTCTTTGCAGCGGATGCGACCGGTGATCATTTCTTCAAAAAACGCATAGGTGGCTGCGACGGCGAAAGGAATTTTGACGGTGGGCGACGGAATGCCGGTGATGGCCGACATCTTGTCGAGGATCTGCTTAAGGGAGAGGTTTTCGCCGCCGAGGATGTAGCGCCTGCCGGGAGTGCCCCTGGTGATCGCGAGGACGTGGGCACGGGCCACTTCGGAGACATCGACGAGATTCATGCCCGTGTCTACGTAAGCGGGAAATTTGCCGTTGAGGAAATCGACGACGATGCGGCCGGTAGGCGTGGGCTTCAAGTCGTTGGATCCGATGGGAGTGGTCGGGTTGAGAATGACGACCTGCTGGCCGCTTTGCGCGGCTTTGATCGCTTCCTGTTCGGCGAGGAACTTGGAGCGCTTGTAATGGCCGACCATGTCGTCGATGGAGACGGGCGTGTCTTCGTTGATGACGATCCCATCGGTGCGAAAGTGCATGGTGGCGACAGACGAGGTGTAGACGAAGCGCTCGACATGGGACTCGCGCGCGAGGCGGAGCAACTCGCGGGTGCCGTCGACATTGGCGTGGTACATGGCGGCGGGATCGGGAATCCAGAGCCGGTAGTCGGCGGCGACATGGACGACGGCGTCGCAACCGGCCAATGAGGGCTTGAGAGCTTCGGGATCGGAGAGATCACCGACGACAATTTCGCCGGGAATGCCTTCGAGATTGGCGAGGTTCGAAGTCTTCCGGGTCAGGAGGCGCAGATCAGCGCCTTCATCGGCGAGGGCTTTCGCCACGTGGTGGCCCACAAAGCCGGTAGCGCCTGTAAGGAAGATCTTCATAGCGAGGCAGCGGCGCAAGTGCGGTTAGCGGTGTTTGCGAATTCGCGCCGGGGTCCAGCTTTATTTTAGTGGGATGTCCCGCGCGCCGCGGAAGGCGCGACCGGGCTGGCGCCGCAGACCTCCGAGGGCCGTTTCCGGCTCGGGATCGCTTCGAAAGAATTAAGGCGAATTTGCATTACGCATTCATGCAATTTCTACTTATTTAGTAATGCATTTTTCCATTCGTTATTAATGCATTATAGCCTTACTATTTTCATGCATTTTAGCCTTATTTCACATGCGGAAACGCCTTACAACTTTAGTGGGTTTCTCTCGCCGTTTCATGCAGAATCGCATTACAATGACGCTACTGCCCGATTTTTGAGGGGATTCGAATGGCGACATTGACGGTGACGGCGCGAGGCCAGGTCACGTTCCGCAAAGAGGTGCTGCGGCACCTGGGCGTGAAGCCGGGAGAAAAGATTGAGCTGGAGCTCGTGCCGGGCGGCAAGGGTACGATCTCGGCGGCCAGAAAGACCGGCACGATTGAAGACTTTATCGGCGTGCTCGAAGGCAGGACGCGGAAGACGGCGGCGATTGGCGACATTGTGAAAGCCACGGAGCGCGGATGGGCAGGCATGCGATGAAGGCGATCGTTGACAGCAACGTGCTGATTCGCGCAGCGGTGCGCGACAACGCGCGTCAGGCCCGCATCGCGGCCAGCCTTCTGCGTGACGCGGAAGTGATCGTGGTTTCGCTGACTTCGATCTGCGAGTTCGTTGCGGTGCTGCGCAGTGTTTACAAGATTGGGCGCGAGGACGTCATCACCGCACTGCGCGCGCTACTGGATGCCGGCAACGTCGAGATCAATCGCCCCGCCGTCGAGGCGGGAATGACGGTGATGAACGCGGGCGGCGAGTTTGCCGATGGCGTAATCGCCTACGAGGGGCGGTGGGCGGGCGGGGAGACCTTTGTCTCCTTTGACAAGAACGCTTTCCCTGTCGCGGCGGTGCTGGGGAACAAGGCCAAGCTGTTGGCCTAGTCGATTTTCTTGAACAATCCCTGGAGGCCGCTCTTGCGGTTTCGGCGCTCTTCGAAATCCACAGCCGATCGATATCGGATATAGAACACGGCTACCAACCCTCCGAGGCTCACGATCGCCATTCCGATCTTTTCAAGAAGGACCATCGCACCTCGGACGCTTTGAATTGCATATCACTCCGTAAACTATTCCAGCTCGTCGGGCACCAGGCCGATGTTCTTTTCGCCGGCAGCCTTCTTTTCGTTGTAGGCCTTGACCCAGTCTTCCCAGTGCTTGCCCGCGGCGCGGTCTTTGCCGAACTCGAGGCGCGCGATCTGGTCGTAGGCGATCTTTCTTTTTTCGGGCGCGTTGGGTGAGAAGTACTGGACCCACGACTCGGCCAGCGTGGCGCCGGTATGGCGATTGAAGATGTAGGCTTCGATTTTTTCGCCGGACTTGAGAGTGATCGTGACGTCGCCGCGAAAATCGAAGGCCTTCTCGAGTGCGTTTTTCAGATCCTCGTCGGTGGCGAGCGACGGGACCGAGCCTTCGAGCTCTTCATGCTCGAACCCGGGAGCCAGCTCGAGAGCTTCGATCTGTTCGCGCGTGTATTTCTGGACTTCTGCGGTCATGCATTCCTCTGAGATTCACCAAATGTGCGGTCCTGCCACAGGACCCGGACCCCGAAGTTCCTATTCAACGGTCCCCATGTCATGTCCAATCTTCCCGTTCATCCGGCCGTCTCGCGAAGACCGGCAGAAGGGAAACTTACTGAATTCCCTTGCGGCGTACCTGCCATCTGAAGTCGCGGCAAAGCGTGCAGTCTGCGCCAACGAAGGTTCTGGCCGAAACTTCATCGTGGTTCAACTGCCAAGCCATCCAATCGAGCTCCACCTTTGTGCCTTCGGCATTCGGCACGGAAATCAATCCTCCGTGGCCGGCCCCGGCCTGATCGCCGACGAACACCGGCACCGTGTGAATGTGCTCGAAATCGTCGAGTCCATTGGGCTCGGCAATATCCTCCGGGCCGCCCAGCAAATAGAGGACGGGCGTGTGCAGTTTCGCCAGGTCTTCCTTTTTGAGCGAGGTCATCTGGGGAAAATTGCTCATGCCGGGGGGAATGCTTCTCAGGATTCCGCTGCTCTCGATCAGAACCGCCGAAACCCGCGGGTCCATGCCTGCCTTGAGCGCGATCAGCCCGCCGCAGCTGAAACCGGCAACGGCAATGCGCTTGGAGTCGATGGCGTTGAAGTAGGGACTTGCGGAGCGCTGGTTCTCGGCGAGTATCCAATCGATGCCGGCCACCATTTTTTCCGCGGTCGCGCGATCATCGGCATCGCCCATTCCCGCTCCACCGGCCTGGCCGGCTGGCGCCGGTGCAGCTTTGGGCCCGCTCAGGATTTTGCCCGGCACGATCACGATGTAGCCATGGCTTGCGATCTCCGTCAGATGAAAACGCGAACCGGCGGCATCAGCCGAACAAGCACCATTGCCCCACACGTAAATGCCCAGCTTGCCCTTGGCTTCGGCTGCGGCCAGGTTTTTGGGCTGGTAAATCACATATTCCAAGCCGCCATGAGCTGCCTCATAACTCGCGGGAAACGGCCCACTGCCTTCGAGATCGGGAACATTATTCCACTTCAACGTGCCCATCAATGCGGCTTTTTGTCCCAGCGCTGTGTTCGCAGGCGGAGGCATCATGAATGCAGGCCGGTTGCCGGCCGCATTCTGCGCCGCGGGTGGCGCGGCCTGCGTTCCCTGGGCCGGCGTGATCAAAGGCGCGAGGAGCATCGCCGGCAAAAATAGAAATTGCGCAATCCTTACATGACCCGTCATGCTTACCTTTCGCACTTCGCTTGGTTCGCGGCCGTGGAGGAATATCAGCGGCTAGCCAGTTCGCGCTCCGGTTCCTGAATCGTCACGAGCGACGACGGGCCAGTCGGCATGGGCTCGTTGAGCAGGTTGAGCGCGTGCTGGTCGGGATAGAGCGAGAAGGTCCCCTTGACCATGGCGATGAACCCTTTGAGCGAGCCGAATCCTTCAAGAACCGCAGAGGGCTCGTAGCCGCAACTGACCATGCAGTTGGCGCACTTCGGGTTCCCGCTGCCGACCCCGTATTCTTCCCACTTGGTCGTGCTCATTAGCTCGGCAAAAGTCTCGGTGTAGCCATCCTGCAAGAGGTAGCAGGGGCGCTGCCAGCCGAAGATGTTGTAGGCGGGAGAGCCCCACGGAGTGCAATCGTAGTTGCGGTCGCCCATGAGGAACTCGAGAAACAGCGGCGACATGTTGAACTTCCACGACTTTTTGCGGTTCGACAGGATAGCGCGGAAAAGGCGGCGGACGCGGGCGCGGCCCATGAAGTGTTTCTGGTCGGGCGCCTTGTCGTAGCTGTAGCCGGGGGAGAGCACGATGCCTTCAACACCGATGGCCATCATCTCGTCGAAATGAGCGCGGACGTGATTGGGATCGGTGCCGTCGAAGAATGTGGAGTTCGGAGTGACGCGGAAGCCGCGCTTGACGGCCTCCTTGATGCCTTCGATGGCGATATCCCAGCCGCCCTCGCGGCAGACCGCAAAGTCGTGGTCTTCGCGCTGGCCGTCGAGGTGCACGGAGAAGGTCAAGTACTTCGAAGGCGTGAACTCCGGCAGGCGGCGCTTCAATTCGAGGGCGTTGGTGCAAAGGTAGATGTACTTCTTGCGCGCGATGAGGCCGTTGACGATTTCGACGATCTGCGGATGCAAGAGGGGCTCACCGCCGGGGATCGAGACCATCGGGGCGCCGCATTCTTCGACCGCGGCAAAGCATTGCTCGGGCGTGAGCTGCTTCTTCAGGATGTGCGGCGGGTACTGCACCTTGCCGCAGCCGGCGCAGGCCAGGTTGCAACGAAAGAGCGGCTCGAGCATGAGCACCAGCGGGTAACGCTTTTGGCCCGAGAGGCGCTTCTTCAGCACGTACGTGGCGACCGTAGCCATTTGTGAGATTGGAACTGCCATATTCGGGTAAACCCTCCGTATCAGTTTCCAGCTTCTAGCTCCCAGCAAATTGCTAAAAACCAAATCGAAAATCGAAAAAAATCCAATCGGCGAACGCCGGCTGCTAGATGCTAGTAGCTAGCAGCTAGTGGCTGTCCTTCCGTTCCATCGCCCGCTTGTAGGCGGTAAGAGCCATCAGCGGGAAGTACTGGCGGTACATCGTGTATGCCAGATAAAAAACCTTTGGAAATCCGGTGCCGGTAATGATGGCCTGACGCGTGGGCCCTTCGCCCATGGATTCGTCCCAGCTTCCGTCTGTACGTTGCCGCTCGAGCAGCCAGCGCACGCCCTTGGCGACGGAGTCGGAACGATCGTCGCCCGCGGCGAGAAGCCCAAGCACCGCCCATGCGGTTTGCGACGGGGTGCTGGGGCCAATGCCGCGCGTATTGGGATCGTCGTAGCTGCCGCAGGTTTCGCCCCAACCACCGTCGGAATTCTCAACCATCCGGATCCACTCCGCGGCCTGCTGAATTTGCGGCTCGAGGTGATCGACACCGATGGCATCAAGCCCACGCAAAACGAGGAATGTGCCGTACAGGTAATTCACGCCCCAGCGGCCGAACCAGCTTCCGTCCGGCTCCTGCCCATCAAAGATGAACTTGATGGCATGCTGCACACGCTTGTCTTCGCGTGTGTAGCCATATACGGCCAGCATCTCCAGCATGCGCCCCGTAATGTCGACCGAGGGAGGATCGAGCATGGCGTTGTGATCCGCGAAGGGGATGTATTGGAAGATCATCTTGGTGTTGTCTTTGTCGAAGCTGCCCCAGCCGCCGTGGCGGCACTGCATTGCGAACTCCCACGCGATCGCGCGCTGCGCCACCTGGTGCTGATAGCGCTCGCGGGGATTGTCGACCTTGCTGAGGGCGAGAAGAACCTGAGCGGTGTCGTCGGTGTCGGGATAAAACTCGTTGTTGAACTCGAAGTACCAGCCGCCCGGCTCGGTTTTGGGCACCTTCACGGCCCAGTCGCCCTTGTGGCGAACTTCTTTTGCCAGCATCCAGTCGACGGCTTTGATCATGCGCGGATCGTTGCGGGGAACGCCCGCTTCGCCAAGGGCGTAGACCGCCTGTGCCGTGTCCCACACCGGGCTCATGCAGGGCGTCATGCGGAAGGTGGGCTCGGGCATTTCCGGCGTGGCCGGTTGCTCAATGCCCAATTTCTCAAACTCGTCGCGGGCGCGGATCACCTGTGGATCGTCTTCGCTATACCCAAGGCAGCGCAGAGCGACAATGGCGTTGAGCATGGCGGGATAGATGGCTCCGAGGCCGTCCGTCATTTCAAGGCGCTCCAGCATCCACTTCTCGGCGCGCTTCATGGCGTGCTTACGTAGAGGGCGCAGGTGCACGGCTTCGAACCAGTGAGTCATGCGGTCCAAGGCCAGGAAAAAATTACGCCAGGAGATCAGGTGTTTGCGATCGATACGCAGCCGAAGGATCGAGTTGGCGCGGCCGCCTACGAAAAGTTCGTCGATTCCCTGCTCGGGCGGAATTTTCTTGTACGGTTTCTTGGCGTACATGATGGCCAGCGGCACCAGAATTGACCGCGACCAAGCAGAGATTTCGTAGATATTGAAGTAGAACCATTTGGGAAAGAGAACGATCTCGGGCGGAATGGCGGGCACGGCGTCGTAGTCGTACTCGCCCAGCGCGCAGAGATACATTTTGGTAAAGGTGTTGCACGCGATGACGCCGTCGTGCTCGAGCACCCACGCGCGGCACTTGGCCAGGCGCGGATCTTCCGGGCCAATGCCCATGAGCTTCGCCGCGGAGTAGCACTTGACGGAGAGCGATATGTTGCCGGGGCCGCCGGGATAGATGCTCCAGCTGCCGTCTTCGTTCTGGTAGCGCATCATCTCCGTGCAGGCGCGCTTGAGCCGGCCGGGATCGCCGCTCTCGAGCAGCGTGTGCAAAAAGATGTAATCGGCTTCGAGCATCGAGTCGGCTTCAAGCTCGCTGCACCAATAGCCCTCCGGGTGCTGAAGAGAGAAGAGGTAGTCGCGCGCACTGGCCGTAGCCGATTCGACATCTGCCAAATCCGCGTCGATCCTGCCGAAACGAGGCTGCGCGAAATGGGGCTGCGCCACAGGGAACTCGGCAAAACGGGGGGGTGCGGCTGCCGATTTTTGCTGCTCAGGAGTCATGAAGTCTCGAAATTCCAAACCCTCAACTGAAACAAGGAGAACAGTCCGAATGTTCCTGCGGTTTGCGCATTCGTATGATGCGCGTCCATTTGATGCGCCACGAATTGGCGTGATGCGGTCTTTCTCAACGGACCGGTACGGGCTCGGCCCCGCCTGCGCTGCCAATGGCCTGCACAATCTCAGGAGGCAAGCCGAAGCGCACGTTTTCTGGCATGACCTCAACTTCTTCGACGTTCTCGAAGCCGTTTTGCCGCAGATAGTTGACCACGTCTTCAACCAGGATCTCCGGAGCCGAAGCGCCGGCGGTGACTGCGACGTTTTCAACGCCGACGAGCCATTTGGGATCGATGGCCTGGGAGTTATCGATGAGATACCCGATGGTGCCTAAATTGCGGGAAACTTCGACCAAGCGATTGGAGTTCGAGCTATTTGTCGACCCGACGACGAGCACCAGGTCGGCGTTGTGGGCAACGTTGCGCACGGCGACCTGACGGTTTTCCGTGGCGTAGCAGATGTCCTGCGAATGGGGCCCTACGATATGCGGGAACTTGATTTTGAGCGCGTGGATAATGTCGCGGGCCTCGTCAAGCGAAAGGGTGGTCTGGGTGAGATAAGCCACACGGTCGGGGTTGGGAAGATCAAGCGCCTCAACCTCGGCTACGTTTGAAACCACGTGGGTTACGTCGGGCGCCTCACCCAGGGTACCCTCGATCTCGTCGTGGTCGCGATGGCCAATGAGCACCAGCGAATAGCCCTGCCGGGCAAACTTGACCGCTTCAAAATGAACCTTGGTGACGAGCGGGCAAGTAGCGTCAATCACTTTGAGATTGCGGCCCTTGCTCCGCTCTCGAACGGCCGGAGAAACGCCATGGGCGCTGTAAATGACCCGCTGGCCGTTGGGGACGTCGTCTATGTCGTGGACAAAAATGGCTCCCTTTTCAGCCAACTCATTCACAACATAGCGGTTATGGACGATCTCTCGGCGTACGTAGATGGGCGCGCCAAAGGTCTCAAGGGCAATCTTCACGACGTCAATGGCGCGAACCACGCCGGCACAAAAGCCCCGGGGCTTGAGGAGCAACACCTTCTTTTTGCCAGCGGGAGCGGCCTTGGAGCCGTGATGGGGAACGGATTCGGCGAGGGAAGTGGTCACATCCCCAAGTATACCAATGGGCGGGTTGAAACGACAGGGCTGGTGGGGTTGATTTCATGGTTCGCCGTTTCGTGCTTTCCCATGTCGCCGGCGGCGAAGGACTCGGGACACGCGCGGACGACCGGTCGGAGCCGCGCGAGGCGTCCGTCGCCCGGCCCACAAGTGCTAGCCCTCGCTGGATTTGTGCCTAGCGGCCGTCTTCGTCTTTGGCGGCCTGTATGAGCCCGTCGTTTGCCTGGTTGAGATATCTCCCTACCGTATTGATGTCGGAGATGACCGCAGGATTGTGTGGATATTCTCTCTCGACCACGGTCGCCTCATTCCACGCCTGGACAATGGCGCTCTGCGCCGCTCGCAGGTTAGGATAATTTGGGCCCAACGTGACCTGCGGCGGAGCCGATGGGGTCACGACAGTCTGGCCAACCAACACGCCTCCTGCAAAGATTGCCAAGGCAACGACGGAGCCCGAAATCACTTTGCTTCTTGTCATGGGAAAACCTCCTTCGGCGACTATTACAAGAGGCGATGAAGGGCTGGCAAGGGAAATATGCGGAACAACCCCGATTTAGCGCGCATTGGCATTCAGTCCAGAACCTGCTCGCACCGGTCAAAGTAGCTCTGTAATTTGATTGGAGGGGCTGCACACTGAATTATGAAAAAGATTCTGCTCGGACTCGTCTTCACCTTCTGCCTTGCCGTTCCCTATGCGGCGCAGGCGCAGGTCGTAGTGGTCGTCCATCCCCGCCACCATCATCATCACCACCACCACCCTCACTTCCAACTCAATCAGTAGGCAGCAAGCCGCCATGCGATCGTCGCGCCGATGCCGCAACTGATCCCCCCGCGAGCAACGACGGGATCGCGCGCTGCTACCGTTCAGGTTTGGCTCGAATGAAAAAGGCTCTCCCCAGCCCCCGGCAATAGCCTGCCGAGGGACGGGAAAGAGCCTATTTATTTTTGGCTGGAAACCGCTCTGCCGACTTCGTGAATCGGACCGAGCACGCCGCTTAGTGGCGGTTGGCGTCCTCAGCCGCAAGCCTGATCTCTCGTTTTGCGTCCAGCAGCAGATCTTTCGCCTTTGCTGCATGGCCGCCCATGTCCCATTCATTGGCCTGCTGTGCTGCGGTGATGCGATCAAAGGCCTGGTTGATCAGGTCCTGTGCCGCTCTGAGGTTGGGATGACGGCCACCCTGCGCGACGAGCATGCCGCCGGCAAAACTGGTTACGCAAAGAATGGAGCCCACTAGAAACTTGCTTCTTGTCATAGGGAAATCCTCCGTTGGACACCATACAGACCGCGGCAAAGGGTTGGCAACAGAAAAAACGATGAAAATTGCTGCCGATCAGGCGTCGGTTTTGCGCCTGGATGCACCTAACGTTTCAGCGCGTCGGGCAGATCGTGAGCCAGCGTGCGAACAGAGGAGGAACTCAGATGGTTAAAGACAAGAAATGTGCAAATCCTGCCTGCAGCTGCGCCGCGGACAGCGGGTCAGACTACTGCAGCGCCCATTGCGAGGGCCTCGCGAATCAGGTCGAAGTGATATGCGAGTGCGGCCATCCGGGCTGTAAAGGGGATGCGACCGACGTGTAGACGTCGCTTAATTCGTTCTGCCCGGGCGATCCGCAATCGGCGCGATGGTGAACGGATAGATGCTCATGTTTTGAGTCCCGAGCATCAATGCGTATTCGCCCGGCTCGAGCGGAGACTGCGGGCGAATGAGCCACACCCGAGGATCGGGATGGGATACCTCGGCGGCAATCAGATCGGTGCTTTTGGCGTCGGCCATTGCTGAGCCACCCACGATGGGATAAACGATCATTCTGCCGCCATCCAGCTCACGCGTACCTTTCTTTGCATGGAGCCTGACGAGCACAGGAGCGCCGGGCAGGGAGATGAAGTGGCAGATGCAGACGATCGGATGCGCGATTTGGACCTGTGTGGCGGCGTGCTCGCCATCAAACTCCGCGACGATTTTGGCGGGAACCACCCCGTATGAAAGAGACGCCGCCCATCCGCGGGCCAATTTCGTTTTGGTCGGGTTTTGATTTGCAAGCTCGGTCCATGGGCTATTTTGGATCAGGATCCCAGCTTGATTGATGGGATAATCCACGTCGTCGAGCGCGGAACCGCCACCCGCTGCCGACGGATCTCCGGAGGAAACCCCGGCGGGAGCCGAAGGGTTCGGTTCCGCGGCGGTGGCTGGCGGATTCTGAGCGTGAACAACGGCAAGAGCTGCCAGGAGCAAACCGGAAACCAGAGCTTCTCTTCGCATCATTTTCCTCGAGCGTCAACTTATTCCGAAAACGATCTTCGCCCTGGCAAGATTCACGCGGCCACGAGCAATGAATTACGCCGAGACAGACGGCAACGGCTCGCACTGGCAAGCGCCTGTTTCACGGGCTTTTCCGGAACGCAATCAGCGTACCCCCGGGGGCTCGGAAGATCAAGGCCCTCGATAGCAGCCCATTCGAGTTGACTTCGTCAACCCGAAGCCTGTTCTGTTAGTTGTGTACAGGTTTTCCTCACTTGCGACCGGATTCATACGGCGTCGCAGTCGATGCGGTCGACGCTAGAATTTAGTTAGCCATGTCCGAATTCACCCACCTGCACCTGCACACCGAATACTCCCTGCTCGACGGCGCCTGCGACGTCTCGAAGCTCATCGACCGCGTTGCGGCGCTGGGGCAGAAGTCTGTCGCCATGACGGACCACGGAAATATCTATGGAGCGGTGCACTTCTTTGATGCAGCCAAGCACAAGGGCATCAAGCCGATCCTGGGGTGCGAGCTCTATGTGTGCAAGGCGGAGGATCATCGCGCGGAGACGACGAACGACCAGTACAACCATCTGCTGGTGCTGGCCGAAAACGAAGAGGGCTACCAGAATTTGATCCGGCTGACGTCGGAGGCAAGCCTGCACGGGTTTTACCGGAAGCCCCGCGTGAGCAAGAAATACCTGGCGGAACATGCCAAGGGACTGATCTGCCTTTCGGGCTGCCTGAGCGGCGAATTGTGCGAGACGCTCGGCGACCCGAAGCTCGATGCAGCGGACCGGTATCTAAAGGCAAAAGCGGTGGCCCAGCAATACGAAGACATCTTCGGCAAGGGAAATTTCTTCCTCGAGATTCAAGACCAGGGGCTGGAGGAGGAGAGAAAGATTCGCGCGGATTTCGATCGGCTCGAAAATGATTTGGGAATTCCACTCGTCGCGACCAACGACTCGCATTACCTTTGCGGCGAAGACAGCCACGCGCACGAAGTGATGCTATGCGTGCAGACGGGTTCAAAGATTCACGACGCCAATCGATTCAAGTTCGACAGCGATCAGTTCTTCGTGAAGAGCGCGGACGAGATGGCCGAGGTCTTCAAGGATTCGCCGGCGGCGGTTGCGCGGACGATGGAGATTGCCGAGCGTTGTAACTTCAAGCTGAAAAAAATCGACAATCCCTTTCCGGATTTCGCGGTGCCGCAGGGTCACACCGCCAACAGCTACTTCGAGGAGGTGTGCCGCGAGGGCATGCGCAAGCGGATGGATACCGCGGTGCGGCAACTGGAGCTGCGCGGAGCTAGAAGGTCAACTCCGGATGAGTACGAGTCGCGGCTGAACTTCGAGATCGACATCATCAAGCGAATGAACTACGCGGGATATTTCCTGATCGTGTGGGACTTCATTAAATATGCGCGCGATCATGGAATCCCTGTGGGGCCGGGGCGCGGTTCGGCGACCGGATCGCTGGTGGCATATGCGATGGAGATTACGAACATCGATCCGCTGCAGAACGTGCTGCTCTTCGAGCGATTCCTCAATCCGGAGCGCGTAACCATGCCGGATATCGACGTGGATTTCTGCATGAACCGGCGCGGCGAGGTAATCGATTATGTGACGCGCAAATATGGGCGCGAGCAGGTGGCACAGATCATCACGTTCAATACGATGGCGGCCAAGGCGGCGATCAAGGATTGCGGGCGCGCGCTCGATATGCCTTATGGCGATGTCGACCGGATCGCGAAGCTGGTGCCGGCAACGATCGGCGTGACGCTCGACCAGGCGCTCAAAGATTCACCCGACCTGCGCAAGGCCTACGACAGCGACAAGCAAGTGCGCGAGCTGATTGATACGGCGAAGAAACTCGAGGGGCTGGTGCGCGGGGCGGGCGTGCACGCGTCGGCGGTAGTGATTGCGCCGCGGCCGCTGACGGAGCTGGTGCCGCTGAACCGGACCAAGAACGATGAAGTGGTGACGGCCTACGACATGAAGGCTGTAGAAAAAATGGGCCTGCTGAAGATGGACTTCCTGGGCCTGACCACGCTGACAGTGATCACCGATTGCCTGAAGCTGATTGAGCAGACGCGCGGGGAAAAGCTGGACATCGATTTGCTGCCGATGGACGATCCTGAGACGTTCAAGCGGGTGTTTCATACGGCGCTGACTTCGGGAGTGTTTCAGTTTGAATCCGGCGGAATGCGCGATGTGCTGCGGCGCTACAAGCCCGACACGGTGGAGGACCTGACGGCCTTGAACGCGCTTTTCCGGCCGGGACCGATGGACATGATCGACGACTTTGTGGAGCGCAAATGGGGTCGCCGGAAGGTGGAGTTTCTGCTTCCGGAGCTCGAAGCAATCCTCAAGGATTCACTCGGCGTGATCGTCTACCAGGAACAGGTGATGCGGATCGCGAATGTGCTGGCGAGTTACTCGCTGGGCGAAGCAGATCTGCTGCGGCGCGCGATGGGAAAGAAAGATCCGAAAGCGATGGCCGAGCAGCGAGATCGCTTTATGACGGGCGCGGCCAGTTTGGGCCACCCGAAGGCTGCGGTGGAAGAAATCTTCGAGCAGATGGCGAAGTTTTCAGGGTACGGCTTCAACAAGTCGCACTCGGCAGCTTACGCACTGGTGGCCTACCAGACGGCCTATTTGAAGACGCACTACCCGGTGGAGTTCATGGCGGCGTTGCTGACATCGGAAACGTCGAAGCCGGACAGCGTGGTGAAGTATATTGGCGAGTGCCGCGAGATGGGTATACGCGTGGAGCCTCCGGACGTGCAGGTTTCGGGCGCGCAGTTCACACCGCATGGCGAAGCCATTCGATTCGGACTGGCCGCAGTGAAGAATGTGGGCGGCAACGCGATTGAGTCGATCCTGAAGGCGCGCGAAGAGGCCGGGGGGCAATTCAAGAGCTTGTGGGAGTTCTGCGAGAAAGTTGACTTGCGGCTGATGAACAAGCGGGTGATCGAGTCGCTGATCAAAGCGGGCGCGCTGGATTCGCTGGGCACGCGCGGACAGCTGATGGCGACCGTTGACAAGGCCATGGAGCGGGCGCAGAAGACGCAGCGCGATCGAGAGCAGGGGCAGAGCGGATTGTTCGGGCTATTCGACGAAACTCCGGCGCGCGGGCGCGATGTGGATGCGCTGCCGGCTGCGGCCGATTGGGAAGAGGGCGAGCGGCTGGCGAATGAAAAGGAAGTACTGGGATTCTTTGTGTCGGGGCATCCGCTGGATAAATATGCGGAAAAGCTGCGCAACCTGACCGGCGTAATTACCGTGGCGGAAGCGCTGGAGCGCAAGCCGCCGGAGCGGCGTTGGGGCGGGCAAGCTGACCCGGCAGACGAGATCCAGGTGGCGGGGATTATTCATGGATTGCGCGTGCAGAAGAGCAGACGCGATCAGAGACTCTACGCGCAGGCGACGCTGGAAGACGCGACGGGCAAGATGGAGCTGATCTCGTTTGCGCGCGACTACGAGCGGCTGGCGGAGCAATTGAAGATTGAGGCTCCGGTGCTCGTTCGCGGGCAGCTGATGGGTGAAGAAGATGCCGCGCCCAAGATCGCAGTGAGCCAGTTACAGGCGCTTGAAGAGGTGCAGGTGAGGCTGCCGGGCGGCGTGAGGATACGGATCAATCTCGATCGCGCAACGGAAGACGTGCTCACGCAATTGAAAAGTGCCGCCGAGGCCGCTCCTGGGCCGGGAAAGGTGCTGCTGCAACTGGAAAAGAAGGGCGAATACGCGGTGATCCTGGAGCCGGAAGGAATGAGTGTGGCGGCGGACCGCGGCTGGGTGGAGCGCGTGGAAGAGCTGGCCGGCAAGGGATCGGTGCAGGCGGTGGGATAGAAGCGCATTGAGCAGGGTGCGCCGCGCGGAACAAGTGCAACTTCCGCTCATGCCGGACTGACCCAAAGAGCCAATTTTCGGCCGCATTTGGCGCGCTAGAATGATACCCATGCAAATCAGAAAGGCCGTAATCACAGCGGCGGGTAAGAACCAGCGCAACCTGCCCATGCAAACTTTGTTTGACCAGCACGGCGTGGAGCGATCGGTGCTTAGCCTGGTCGTGCGGGAAGCGGTGCGTTCGGGTATCACCGATGTGTGCATCGTAGTGTGTCCCGGCGACGAGGAACCCTACGCTCGGCTGCTCGCCGACGATGGCGCTCGGCTCACGTTTGTGGCGCAGACCGAGGCCCTGGGGTATGCACACGCGGTGTTCAGCGCAAGAAGTTTTGTCAAAGATGAGCCGTTTCTGCACTTCGTTGGCGATCATATCTATGTTGGGCAGGAAGCAAACGGCAGCGCGAAGAGGCTTGTGGAGACGGCTGCAGCCGAAAGTTGCGCCATCTCAGCGGTGCAGGTTACGAGAGAGAGCCTGCTTCCCTTTTATGGAACGGTGGGCGGACAGCAGGTGCCGGGCAAGCCGGGGTTGTATCGCGTGGAGACGGTGCGCGAGAAGCCGACACCAACAGAAGCCGAACAACATTTGATCGTGCCCGGGCTGCGCAGCGGGCAATATCTTTGCTTCCACGGGATGCACGTGCTGACGCCGGCGATTTTCGAGATTCTGTCAGGCATGCTGGGCGCGGGACGCGTGAGCCTCTCCATGGCATTGGATGAGTTGGCCAAGCGCGAGCAATACCTGGCGATGATCCAGACGGGGCAGCGATTCGATGTCGGCGTGAAATATGGTCTGTTTACCGCACAGCTCGCATTGGCGCTCAGCGGGCAGGACCGCGAGAACGTTCTGACCCAGATGGTGAACGTGATGGCCGCGCGCGAAGCGCTCTCCGTGATGGGAGACGGCGCGTGAGCGGACTGTGGACGACGATCACCGCGACGGACGCCCAGATTCGCAATCGCTCCCTCGATGATTATTGCCGGACCGCTTCGACGGAGCAGCTGCTGGACGAATTGAAGGAACTGGAACGGCTCCGCCACACGAATGAGAATCTCTACGAGCGCGTGCGCGCGCTTTTCTTTCTCTACGCCATCCATCGCTTTCATCTCCCGGCGCGCAGCGACGCGTTAACGAGAGGCAAAGCGCTGATTCCTTTTGACGGATATGAAAAGTTCCTGAATCGAAGATTTGAAGAGGCGATCGGCATTTTTCTGGCTGCCGAGAAGCGCGACGGCTTGAGCGACGGCCTTTCGAGCGCGTTGGCCGCGGCATACCGGGGGCTTGCATTTCAAACGCTGGCCGACCAGGTGCGGCGCAGCGTGCGATCGGTGCGAGGCAATCAATGGATGTTCCGCGCAGGACACCCCGCCGATTATGCGCTGCGCCTGCGACCGGAGCTGCTCAAGCGCAGCGTTGGCGATCCGTTTCCGATTTTGCACGAGGCTACGCCCGTGCGCATGGATCTGAGCCATAGCGGATGGAGCGACATCTTTTTTCTGGGTATGGATTTGCCGGAGATGGCGCGCGTGCTCAATGTTTCGATTGATCTGGCGATTCATGAGGAAAATGCGCAGACGCCGAAGCCTCCCGTTGAAACTTATTTGCGCGTGATTGACCGGCCCGTGATTCGGCTGGTGAGCGTCGATCTGAATGCGACTGCGGAGATTGGCGATTTGCAGGAACTGTTCGACTTTGGCCGCGACTATTTGGGATTGTTGAAGGCGGCGGTGATCGCGTCGGGAGTTGTGCCGCCGGGAATGGAAGGCTCAGGGCAGCCACTCGCGGATTTGTTGGCGCAGTTGACCGGGCGCGAGGGACTTGGCATTGAGATCGTCAGCCAGGTGAACAACATTCCCAAGGGATCGCGCCTGGCGGTGTCGACCACGCTGCTGGCGTCGCTGATCGCGTTGTGCATGCGCGCGACGGGACAGGCGAAATCGCTCACCGGGCAACTTGAGGAAGAGGAACGGCGCCTGGTGGCGGCGCGCGCCATCCTCGGCGAGTGGCTGGGTGGGTCGGGCGGAGGATGGCAAGACTCCGGAGGCGTCTGGCCTGGAATCAAAGTCATTGAGGGCGCGCCAGCGAGCGAGGGCGACCCGGAGTTTGGCGTGAGCCGCGGCAGATTGTTGCCGAATCACCGCATTCTTGGCGAGCGAGAGGTGAGCGCGGAGACGCGCCGGCGGCTGCAGGAGAGCCTGGTGCTGGTGCATGGCGGCATGGCGCAGGACGTGGGGCCGATTCTGGAGATGGTCGCCGAAAGATATTTGCTGCGCTCGAACGCGGAGTGGTCGGCGCGCAAAACGGCGTGCAAGGTTCTCGACGAGATCATCGAGGATTTGCGCGCCGGCGATGTGCGCGCGGTCGGCGGCGCTACGCAGCGCAACTTCGAAGGCCCGATCCAGAGCATCATTCCGTGGGCCAGCAATCTCTATACGGAGACGCTGATCCGCGACGTGCGTGCTGAGTTTGGCGACGCGTTCTGGGGATTCTGGATGCTGGGGGGAATGTCGGGCGGCGGAATGGGATTCATCTTCGATCCGAAGCGGAAACCCGAAGCGCAGCGGCGGCTCGGAGAATTGATGCGCGAGGTGAGCGGAAGGCTTGCCGGCGGCGTGGCCTTCGCGATGAAGCCGGTGGTTTATGACTTTTCCATCAATGAGCGCGGGACATTTGCGGAGCTTAAAACAGGCAGCGATGCGATTCTGCCCGATGGCTATTACAACATTGTGCTGCCGGGCCTGCTACGAAATGATCAGCGGCTGATTTCGGCATGCGAGCGTGGCGACCTGGAGCGGTTCAGCGCGCTCTCGCATGACGTGCCGGGCGCGCGCGACCGAGCGCGGGGGCTGCTCGACCGGTTGCTGCCTCGCGCCAACGGCGGCGGCGAGCAAGCGGAGACTTTGGAGTCGCTTCTTAAGGCGAATGGATTCGATCCTGTCCAGCATGAGCGGATCCAGGCCGAGCTGCGCGCCGGGCATATTGGCGTTGCGCAGAACCGCCTGCCGACGCCAGTGCAGATCGAGGATGTTGCGCCGGAGAGTCCTTTCGACGCGCGGGGCGACGTGGACGCGAAGTACCGCAAGCTCGGTGAGGAGGCGCTTGCGGCGGGCACAGTCGCAGTGGTGACCTTGAGCGGCGGCGCAGGCAGCCGATGGACGCACGGCGCCGGCGTGGTGAAGGCGCTGAGCCCCTTCTGCAAGCTCGCTGGAACGCATCGCACATTTCTCGAGGTTCACCTGGCCAAGAGCCGGCACACGGGCAGGCGCTTTGGAAGCGAAGTGCCGCACGCGATCACCACGAGCTATCTGACGCATGACCCGATCGAGGAGTTCCTGCAACGCGAAAACGCGTATGGATACACCGGCCCCCTATACCTTTCGGCAGGACAGAGCGTGGGGCTAAGACTGATTCCGACGGTGCGCGACCTGCGCTTTGCCTGGGAAGACACCCCGCAGCAATTGCTCGATGCGCAGGCGCAAAAAGTGCGCGAGAGCGTACGCGCGGCGCTGGTGGCCTGGGCGCAGCAAATGGGCGAGGCCGCGAGTTATACCGATAATCTTCCGCGGCAGTGCCTGCATCCGGTGGGTCACTGGTACGAGGTGCCGAATCTGTTCTTGAGCGGCGCGCTGCAAAGGATGCTGGAGGCCAGGCCTCAATTAAAGACCTTGATGGTTCACAACGTGGACACAGTGGGCGCTAACCTCGATCCGGGAATCCTGGGCCGGCACATGGCGAGCAAAGCCACGATGACCATTGAAGTGGTGACGCGGCGCATTGAGGACCGCGGCGGCGGTCTTGCGTCCGTCGATGGGCGCGTGCGCCTGGTTGAGGGAATGGCTTTGCCGTCGGAAGAGATCGAGTTTGCACTTTCTTACTACAACTCGAATACATTCTGGATCGACATTGACGCGTTGCTCAAAGTCTTCGGCTTGAAGAGAGGCGATTTGCGCGATCGGGAAAAGGTGACCACTTCGATCCGAACCATGGCCGCGCGCATGCCCACCTATATCACGCTGAAGGACGTGAAGAAACGCTGGGGAAAAGGGCAGGAAGACATTTATCCGGTGGCGCAGTTCGAAAAGTTGTGGGGCGACATGACGGCTCTGCCGCAGATAGCGTGCGCATACGTGATTGTGCCGCGAGTGCGCGGGCAACAACTCAAGGAGCCGGCACAACTCGACGGATGGCTGCGCGACGGATCGGCGGAAGCCGTGACACGGCTGTGCGAATTCACGCAATAAAGCGCGACGGCGTTGATTCGATTTTCGTTTATTGTTTTTTTGCTTCGGACGCAACCCGCAGCACCACATCGTAGGCCGGCTTGGGCTGGCCGTTGCGGTCAAAGAGCAGCGGGTAGTTGGTGCGACCCTGGACGGGCCAGTTGTTCAGCCAGGAATCGCCATCGGTGATTCCCCAGAACGTGACGCGCTCCACCTCGCCCGGATGTTTCAAAAACACACTGAAAAGTTCGGAGTATCGCTTGGCCAACTCCTGCTGCACTGAGTCCGGCAGCCCGTTGGCGTAGGGATTCAGCGCCGCATCCTGCTGAACCCTTAAATTGACGTCGGCGGTGCGCTGCTGGCCTGCGTTGGGCAACACGGTTATATCGAATTCCGTGATTGAAACCTTGATCCCGGCGGCCTGGAACGCGGAGATCGTTTCTTCTTCCTGGTCCGAAGTCGGCCAATCCAAATGATCGTGGCCCTGAATGCCGACACCAGTTATATAGACGCCGTCGGCGCGCATCTTCTTGACGAGCGCAATCGCGCCACTGCGCTTGGGCTCATTTTCCAGGCTGTAGTCGTTGTAGACCAGCTCCGCTTTCGGATCTGCCTCATGCGCGTACTGGAACGCCTTCTCAATGAAATCGGGGCCGATGATCTTGTACCAGAGCGACTGGCGCATGGTGCCGTCGTCGCTGAGCGCTTCGTTGACGACGTCCCAGCTATTGATTTTGCCCTTGTAGCGGCCAACGACCGTGTCGATGTGATCCTTCATGCGCGCAAGAAGAGCGTCGCGGTCGAGGAGATTGCCTTTTTCATCGTGAAAGACCCAAGCGGGAACCTGGCTGTGCCAGACCAGATTGTGGCCCACGATGAACATGTGGTGTTTCCGGCCAAGTGCGACATACTTGTCGGCCAGGTCGAAGTCATACTTTCCGGGTTGAGGATTAACCCGTTCCCACTTGAGAACGTTTTCCGGCGAGATGGAGTTGAACTGCGATGCGAGGAGTGCGTCACTCCGCTGATCCTGCCCGGTAATCTGCGCCTCGTTGATTGCCGCTCCGATGAAAAAGTCGCCCTTGAATGCCTTCTTGAGCGAAGTGGGAGCATGCGCTGTGGCGGCGGTGCATGTTGCGATCAGAATGGAAAATACGAAAGAACGCACACCTGTGCGCAGCCCTGCTTGCATGATTGCTCCTCGTTCAAATTCCTGCCGAGCCAATGATAAACCTTATCGGGGTTTATCGGCAGCGAAGCCTTTGCGCCGCTCGGTCAGCTCAAGCGCGATCTTCTGGTTCAATGCGCGGTTGATGGGATAGAAGAACATGCAGACCGCGGCGGAAAAGAACGCCAAGCCTGCCCACAGGCTCGCGGTAAGCAGGATGCCCTGCTGCGCGTGCGCGGTTTGAGTAGCGGCCTGCGAAACGAAACCGTAAAGCGAAAAGAGCTGACCGGCAACGAAGCCGCCCAGAGCAAGCCCCGCCCATAGCGCGAAGACGACCGCAGCGGTGACGGTGCCGCTTGCGCGGCGGCCCGACTTCCATTCGCCGTAGTCGGCCACGTCGCCCATCATCGACCAGATAATAGGTCCGGACAACCCGTAGGAGAACTGGCGCAATACTTCCGTGGCGACGATGAGAACCGTAGCCTGGGGTGAGATCACCAGCAACGCCGCTGCAAAGATGCCGGTCAGAATCATGCTGGCGATAAAAAGCTGGCGTTTGCCCACACGCTTGGAGATGGCCGTGGAGCAGGTGACTCCAGCGATCAGTGCGGCGAGACCAAACCCATTGAGCCACGAGAAAAGGCTCAGGTTACCGGCGAGATAGCGGCAATAGGGCAGCATCACGTTGCCGCGGATCACAATGGCTGCGAAATAAAACAGCGTGGCAAGGAAGAGAACAACCCAAGGCCGATTCTTAAACAAGTCAGACAGATCCTGGCCGAGATCGGATTTCTGTTGCGGATCCGGCTGGATCCGCTCTTTGGTGGTGAAGAAGGCGATGACAAAAAAGATGATGCTCAAGATCGAAAGCAGGCCCATCGTGAGCTGATAGCCGAGCGCGTCATTGCCATGGCCGAAGAACCGGACCATGGGAATGGCGAGACTGGCGACAATAAAGCCGGCGGAGTTGGCGGCAACCTGGCGGTACGTTGAGATGCTGTTGCGCTCGTCGGGATCCGACGTCATGACCGCGTTGAGCGTGGCGTACGGTACATTGTTCATGGTGTAGATCACCCTGAGCAGGATGTACGTGGTCCACGCATAGATGAGCTTCGCGGTTGGACTGATATCGGGCGTGGTGAAAGTGAGAACGCAGATAACGCCGAAGGGCAGCGCAGTCCAGAGGAGCCAGGGACGGAACTTGCCCATGCGTGTGCTAGTGCGGTCGGCAATTACGCCCATGACGGGATTGAGGCAGGCCACGCCCAAGCCGACGACGAGGAAAAGCGTTCCCGCCTGCGCCGCCGAAAGGCCAAAGGTGTGGGTGTAGAAGTCCAGTTGCAGAGCCAACAAGGCCTGGAAGACAAAGTTGGCGGCCATGTCGCCCAGTGCATAGCCGGTTTTCTCAGTGAAGGAGAGCTTCTCAATCATTTCTGCCTCTTCTTTCGCCGGAGATCCCGGCCGCGATCGATACGGGGCTCATCTTGTCGGATTGCCTTTCGCTCGTTCGTCTGCGCCGTTCAGGCAGTGCTTCGCGGTTTGAGCAGAAAGCCTACTCGCACGAAACAGATTCTGTCCAGAATGAAGCGGCCGAACTGCCCGTTCCAAGACCGCAGATCAGTCTAGCGGTTGAGAACACGTCCGGCAACAGGAAAAGCGATTTTCTTAAGAACTAAGTATCGGGTTAAGCTCTGGAAGCCGGGGATTGGATGGGGCAGATTCAGGCTCAAATGGAGCTGGCATTGCATTATTCCTGGTGCATTTAAAGACGTACCCTTCTGCCCGGTCGACATGAGAGGTCCCTGGCGGAGACGCGACAAGCCTTAGCGCCGCGGCCGTCTTTTTCCCTCTTGGGGCTGGCTGGCCTAACTGGGTCTTTTTGATTGGCTGGAAATTACAAAGAAATGACTTTCCAGCTTAGCGGCTAACTGCTACGCTCTCCTACACGCGGAGAGATCGCCGAAACAGGTGGTCCAATTTCCCTGCTTCCCTGCCCCACGGTTTTGAATCTTGCGGTTCCGCTCGATGAGCTCCCGGCTTTTTTGCGCGGCGGGCATCGATTTTAGCGGCGGCGCCCATCATACGCATTGTTCCAGCACGAGGAAACGGAGATTGTGGAAACGGGCCAGCTCGCGGGCCATCTTCTGCTTCACAACCTTGAAACTGGACCTCGACTGCTTTTCCGCTTCGCGTGCGAACGTATCCCCCAAGCGAGTGCATTGACGGGCTCGATGGGCGGGGGATGGGAAGGGTATCGCGATGAACCTGCCGCTTCGTCTCCCAGCTGTATTTGCAGCGCTCACCGGGTTCGGAATGTGCTGCCTTGCACACGCCGCCGGGCCACTCTCTCCTGGAGAGGCAACCGCGGGCGACGTACCCGCAATCTCAGGCCCCGCCGAAACGATTGCTATTCCGGGCCCGCTTCGTTCCTTCCTGCGCATGGCCGGCATCAGCCAGGAAAGCTCGCCGTCCGACGTGCTTCCGCTGCTAGCCCGAAACGCTTTCCTTTACGGCCACCAACTGGGGAAGAAAACGGAATACCTGGTGCTGGAAGACAGGTATGTGCAGCAGGCGCGTGAATTGCAACCGCTCGCCGCCGCGAATCAGTCAATTCACGTCGCGGGCTGCAGCGATGTCGAGACTTTGATTCAGATTCTTGGGTACCAGTTCGAGAATGGCTGCGGACACGACGGGGCAACATTGATCACTGCAAATGCGGAGCGCGCATTTCTGACCATGGACTCGGGGTTTCCTTTGACGAGGCTGGAGCAATCGCTGAAGCAGGGCGCTCCGTTTTCGTATCCCTATCCGGCGACGCAGGTTCCGATTCTGTTTCGCGAAGATGACTGGCTGGCGCTGATTCCCACAAAGCAGCGAGCCGGCTCAACCCTGCTGGACCTTTTAATGAATGACGAGAATGCCGATCGCCTTTACAGCGCGCTGACGAAGCTCGACCCGGAAACCAGGCAAACCCTGTTTCGGTCGGTGGGGCTCAAGCGGCTGTTGTTCTATGCACCGGCGCTCGATTTCTACGGCAGCCGGCTCTGCATTCGTTCAGGAGAAGTGGTTTTGCCCGGTGGAGAAGCGGCGAGGCCTGCGTGGGAGGCACTGGTGGGCGTGAGCTCGCAATCTCCAAGCGATTTCATTCTCCACTTGCTGGCCAAAGATCAGGGCTGGCTCGCAGCCTATTTCGATGCGTTGGCGCGGGTAAGCCCCGAGCAACAGGCGCGCCTGACGCAGGGAAAAAGGCTGAAGGACCTTTATGAGGCGTATCGGGCGGGAGTCCCGGGAGTTGAAGCGGCAAGCAGCGTCTTCGTCCGGAACTCTCCACTTTTGCTGCTTTTCACTCGCCTGCAATGGGATGCTTCCGGCGAACCACTCATTCCGGGCGATCTCGGCGTTTGGCAGGAAGTGTTTGCACGAGAGCAAAAGCTGCACCATTCGCACGATTGGACGCGCCACTTCCACACCGGGGATGGTGCCGAGGGCCTTCTTGAGACCCAAGTGGCCTATTCCAACCTTGCGATGCTCGGCGGCCCGACGCAAATCTATGAGGTGCTGAGCGCCATCGACGGCGCGAGGCCGGCGGACAGGCGCTTGTCGGCCGACACTGCGCGGTTGCTGGCTGCCAAGTATACCGAACTCTGCGACTGGTATCCCATCTTCGTCGAATTTCCGGCGCTCGACGATACGTCGATCCGGAACTTTGTCGACGCGGCCGATCGCATCGGCGGCATTTCAAACCAATCGCTCCGGTCGAATACGCTGGGAGCCTTCCAGGCCGAGGTGGGAATCTGGCAGATCCTGGCGCGGCAACGGCAGATCCGCGACGAGGATCTGAAATCCTCATGGCAAAACGCTGTCCAGGCTTACGGTACGATCTCGTCGTCGACGCAACTGTTCGACGCCGCACGTAAATCGCTGCGGACAATCGTGGAAGCGGCGGGCGGCAAAGGCGACCTGACAGAAGATCGGGTCGTCGATCTGCTCGCAGGGCCCGCCGAAAGCAGCCCCGATGCGATCGAGATCCACGACGAGCTGGCACGAAGAATGCGCGCGGTGCTCGGCGATCAGCGGCTGGCTTCTTTGGATACGCTCTTTGGGCTTTACGACGGACTGGGCGAGATGGCCAAAGGAACGAATGTGGGCGACAGCCTGCTGCCGCTCGCCGGAAATCTGCGCGAGTTCGAGCTGCCACGGCCAATCTTCACTGAGGGAGAGCGGGTGTCGTGGTCGCCGACGGTCTACATTAACCGCCACGCGGAACTGCAGGTGCGCACCGACCTGGCCAAGGTGATCAAGGCTCCGGGGACGCCGGCGCAGTTGGAAGCCGCACGCGCAAAACTGGCGCCTTTCCTCAGAGACACTCTGGTGGGACTGAATTACGCATACTACGAGCCGCCGGGCGCGCAGGTTCTACATAGCAATCCGCTGTTTGTGCGCTCGCACGATTTCTCGGCGACTTCGATTCAGGGCATCGATCAAGTCTGGGCCGCGCCATCGCTGATTGGAATTGGCGCGACGGCCGGCGGCGGCGCCTATCTGATCGGATCGCTCGCCGACCTGCCCTATGTGCTGGCGATGACCGAAGAGGATTTTATCTCTCCGGAAAAGGTGCAGGCGCTGATATGGCGCGAGATCGTGCCGGAGCTGCTGGTGAACGCGACGCTGCCAAGATGGTGGGGCGTGAGCCGCGACGAGTTGCACGCCGTGAATCTTTACCAGCGCGCGGGAGAAGAGCTTCTGCGGGATTCGGTGGGCCACCAGGATCTGCGCGAGAAGGTGATGACCATCTACAGCGAACGCATGGACTGGGGCCGGATCTCCGAATTGGGGCTTGCGCTCGAACACAAAGACAGCACGGAGAGTCTGATCGCGAAGATGCTTCCCACCGACACGTTTTATCTGGAATCGGAGTTCCGCGCGAAGTATCCGGACCAGATAGCGGCGTGGGGCCCGGCCAACAGCGAACTCGATGCGCTGGCGCACAAAAATCCCGAGGACACCTCGGCTGCGAAGATCGCGAGGGACTTCGGTGTTCCCCACCCGACGCTGGCCGAGACCAATGCCTGCAATCTGCTGGCAGCCGCTCCGTTCCCCGTCTCGGGAGGACCAGCGAGCCGGTTGTTCGGCGAGTCGTGGGAGTCTGGCAACCTCTACTGGGCTCGACTGGCGGACGAAAAGGGATATGACCCGGCGGCGCTCAATGTGCTGATTCCGGTGCTGACTCGGCAGATGGTAGCCAACATCTCCGCAACCAGCATTGACGATTGGCCGGCCTTGCAGCGCGCCATGGATCAAACCGGGGACGAATTTCTCAGGGGCAAGATTGCGATCCACACCGCAGGGCTGACGGTTGCAAGCAGCGAGAAAGCGAACGGGGGAAATTAGCCATGATGAAGAGAAACAGGATCATCGTAGGCGTCGGCATAGGGATGAGCGCGCTGCTCCTCGTTGCAGGCGCGCCGCGGTTTGCGGCTCAGGATGAGGCGGCGCACTTGCGCGTGACCGTGAATCTGGTGCAGCTGAATGTTGCAGTGACCGATAGCAAGGGCAACTACATCAGCGGCCTGAAGCCGGAGAATTTCGAAATCACCGAAGACAAGATTCCGCAGCGGATCGCAACATTTGAAGAAGGCAACGGGCCAGCAATCCGGCCCGGGCAAGACCGCGAATCGACGAGCCCGAGCGAGGCCTCGGGCGCGGGGCAACCAGCGCCAGGCGGGGCTCCGGCCGAGGCTTCCGACCGCGTCTCGGGTGCCGAGATAGCTTCCTCAATGGCCGGAGCCAATATCTACATTTTGTTCGACACCAGCAATTACATGTACCGCGGATTTGTCTACGCGCAGGATGCGATCTCCGATTTTGTGCGTTCCATGGACAACGCGAGCCAGATCGCTTTCTATTCCTATAGCCGCGATCTGTCGCGAGCCACGATGCTCACCGCGGACCGCTTCCGAGTGGTGAACGGAGTACGCAGTACGGTGGCCGGCGACGACGCCGCCCTCTATAACAGCCTTCTGATGACGGTGAAAGATGCCGCCGTGCTGACGGGACGCAAGGCGATCGTGGTCTTTTCGAATGGGCCCGACAATGCCAGTTCGGTTCCCCCCGAGGACGTGGCGGAACTGGCGCAGGACACGGGCACGATCATCTACATCGTGAGCACGCGGCTGGCGCAGGACGATCCGGTTTCGGCGGCAGCCTTTGAGCGCATGAGCCGTGCGACCGGCGGCAAAGCCTACTTTGCCGGGAATTGGCGCAAGGAGAAAGAGGCTTTTTCTTCCATCCAGAGCGATCTGAGCCATTTGTATTCGGTGAGCTACTATCCGCAGGCGAATCCGAATCGCGGCTGGCGATCGATCAGCGTGAAGCTGGTTGGCCCTGGCATGGAGAAGTACCACATCAGGACGCGCGATGGATACCGGCTGCTGCCGCCCACGCAGATCAACACCGGGGACGACCTTGCGGCGGGAGCGAGTGCGGATCAGCAGTGAGGGACTGCGGGCGCGTGCCTAGGTTCACAGTGCTTTGATCGCCTTGGCAGTTGTGACCACTTGGCCCGTGTGCCGCAGTGTGTGATCGGCAACGTGGATCATCGCTCCGCCAATTGAAGTGGGCAACTGCTTGCGGCCGACAAAGCGCGGAGTATCGAGGTCGGCCGTGGCCAGCACGCGAACGCGGTCGTTGGCGTCGCTGAAGGCGATTTCGACCGCTGCGAGCAACTCAGCCAGCGACTCCTGTTTCCCTTCCCCATCCAATTCGGTTTTGAGTGCAGCCAGTTGTTCTGGCGAGAGCTGATTGCCTTCTGCGTAGGTGAGGATGCGATCCGTGGAGCGCGCGATGTGGCGCAGGTGAAAGGCGATCGACGTGAGGCCGAGCGGCTGAGAGTGGATCTCGGCGTCGGTCAGGCCGGCTGTCCATTTCGTCAGGTCATCGAGCGCAAGCTCCAGCGCGTGCAGCACGGCACGCCCGGCGGCGGGAACGTCGGTGTGCGTGCCGCGAAGCCAGGGTTCGGTGTAGGGGTTTGGCGCGGGGGAAGCAGTCATTGGCTCAGAATCTCTATGAGGTCGGCGTCCGGGGCTTCTTTTGTCTTTCCATCTTCAGTGTAGAAGCTGTAATGAAAATTCGTGAAGCTCCATGTAGAACCGGACTTCTTCAACTCTGCAAAAAGATGGCGACGCTCGAAATGTGCCTGGCATTGACCGTCCGCCACAGTCGTGCTATTGACCAGGTACTTGCCTTCGGGGTCCTGGGTGTTTAGAAATGGGTCGAAATCGAGATTGGCAATACCCTGGGCCTCCTCCTGCAACTTTTCATCTCGCTTAATAAGCCGGATAAGTTCCTGACTCAACACCGGAGGTTGAAGGCGCGCGACCTCGTAGTAAGTGTGCTGCTTTCGCATGTCATATGACGAATTGTTCGCATGGTCGGCGAATTGATTCCAGTACCAGTCGTAGAATTTCTGCACGAAGGCCCTACATGACTGCCCATCAACGGCCGCGTTCTGAGAACACAGTACGTTCGGGGCCACAAGAATCGCGACAAAGACCATCAATAGGACCGCCCGGGTTGCCGGCTTCACTTCCTCACCCCGCGCTCTTCACGCGCACCACGGTGATCTTCTCGAATCCCTCCTCGAAGACCGGCGGCTTGAGCTTCTCGGCCATCTTGCGCATGATGTCCTCGCTCACCGAGCGGTCGCGCTGGCGATTGCGGTCGAGGCACACTTCGAGCGGCACATCGAAGAAGACGGCCTGCACTTCGTAGCCGAAGCTTTTGGCCATCTTGATCCACTGGCGGCGCTCGTGGATGGAGAGGTTGGTGGCGTCAACATAGTTCGCGGGCATGCGGGCGATGAGGCGCGCGCGCAAGAGCGAACGAAGCGTGGAAAAGACCAGGCCTTGGTAGCGCTGCTCCTCGACGTCGTCAAAAAGAATATTGCGCAGAAGGTCCGATGAGAGCGGAGTGATGCCGCGACGGCCGAACCAGGTGGTCTTGCCGGAGCCGGGTAAACCGATAGCGAGGACTACGAAGCCCTTCGGCGCCTGGGGCGAGCGCTCACCGGGAGCGAGCGTGGGTCTGACCGGCATCTCGGGCTGGGTCTCGACTTCAAGGCGTCCCGACCCGGCAGGCACGTTCCACTGCGGATTTGCCGGCGCCGCGGGACGTGCCGGCCTGTCGGGAGCAGCTGCGCGATGCTGGCGCTGCGACGGCGCAGGACGCGATTCCTCGGCGCGCGCGGCGGCCGACGGACGCGACGGCGCCTCGTCAGGGTAGAACGGCACCAGCGGAGCGGGTTGATTCGATGGGAGTTCCTGGCCAATTTTGCCTGTGGATTCTGAAGTATTCGGACCACGTCTGGAGCGTCTTCTCATACTGCTGTCAATCCTTGCCGAAAGCCTTTTGCTTACCCCCGGAATACCATACTCGGCAAGGCTGGGGCAAATCGTGTGCACTCCGTCACATACAGTTCCACGGTGGGAACACCATCCTGACGGTAGGGAATCGTGTGCGACTGGGCATCGCGCTTTCATTTTTCCACTGAGCCCGCAATGATACGATCAAGGGTTTGGTGGAATCCGATTTGAGGCCCACATCAGACGCCGCAACCCTCGAATTTTGAACCCATGACTCAAAGACCACGAAGGAGAAACAACACATGGCAGTGAAGGTTGGAATCAACGGCTTCGGCCGCATCGGACGCAACGTTTTGCGGGCCGCGCTTGGCAATAAGGAAATCGATTTTGTCGCCGTCAACGACTTGACCAGCCCGGCAACGCTGGCTCACCTGCTTAAATACGACTCGATCCTTGGCAATCTGCCCAATGAGATTTCATCGGGCGAGGACTTTATCTCGGTCGACGGCAAAAAGATCAAGGTGTGGGCCGAGCGCGATCCAGCCAAGCTGCCCTGGGCCGATGTGGGCGCGCAGGTGGTGGTCGAGTCGACCGGCCACTTTACCGACGCGGAGAAGGCCAAGGCGCACCTGGGCGCGACGGTGAAGAAAGTGATCATCTCGGCTCCGGCCACCAACGAAGACATCACCATCGTGCTGGGCGTGAACGAGGAAAAGTACGATCCGGCGAAGCACAACATCATTTCCAACGCCAGCTGCACCACCAACTGCCTGGCGCCGGTCGTCAAGGTGATTCTCGAAACCACGGGCCTCGTCTCCGGCATCATGACCACCATTCATAGCTACACCAACGACCAGGTCATCCTCGACTTTCCGCACAAGGACCTGCGCCGCGCCCGCGCCGCTGCACTCAACATGATTCCCAGCTCAACCGGCGCCGCCAAGGCGCTCAAGCTGGTGATCCCTGAGACCGCCGGCAAGCTGGATGGCTTTGCCATTCGCGTCCCAACGCCGAACGTGTCGATCGTCGATCTGACCTACATCGCAGAGAAGCCGACCACCGTCGATGCCTTGAACGCGGCCTTCAAGACCGCCTCCGAGGGAAAGCTGAAGGGCATTCTGGGCGTCGATTCAAACCTGCTCGTGAGCTCGGACTTCAAGGGCGACAGGCGCAGCTCGATTGTGGACGCGCCATTGACCAAGGTGGTCGGCCAGAGCGTGAAGGTACTGAGCTGGTACGACAACGAGTGGGGCTACTCAAACCGCGTCGTCGACCTGATCGGCTTCCTGGCCAAGAAGGGGCTGTAAATACAGTTCATAGTTCGTGGTTCACAGTTCTTAGCTGCTGGTTCTCGGTCTCGCCGACTGCGAACTACGAACTAAGAACTGTGAACTGACCTTTGACCTCTTTTCCCACGAAAGGCATCCTTCCATGGCCAAGCTGTCGATTCAAGACATCGAACTGACCAACAAGCGGCTGTTTATCCGCGTCGATTTCAATGTTCCGCTCACCGAAGACGGCACGACTATCACCGACGACACGCGCATTGTGGCCACGCTGCCGACCATTGAATATGCGCTGCGCAAAAACGCCAAGGTGATTCTGGCTTCGCATTTGGGGCGGCCCAAGGGCAAGCCGAACGCGAAGTATTCGCTTAAGCCCGTGGTGACGCGGCTGCGCGAACTGCTCGACAAGAAGCTGGGCGAGGGCGTGAACGTGGCCTTCTCGCCGGATTGCGTGGGCGAGATCGCCGAAGAGATGGCGCGCCAGCTTGAGTCGGGGCAGGTGCTGCTGCTTGAGAACCTGCGCTTCCACGCCGAAGAAGAAGCCAACGATCCGGCGTTCGCAAAGGCGCTCGCGTCGCTGGCCGAGGTTTATGTAAACGACGCTTTCGGCTCGGCGCACCGGGCGCACGCATCGACTGAGGGCATTACGCACTATTTGAAACCCGCCGTAGCCGGCTTGCTGATGGAGAAGGAGATTACCTATCTCGGCAAAGCGCTTGAAAATCCCGAGAAGCCGTTCGTGGCCATTATCGGAGGGTCGAAGATCTCGGGCAAGATCGACGTGATCCAGAACCTGCTCGACAAAGTGGACACACTGGTCATCGTCGGCGGCATGGCTTACACGTTCCAGCGCGCGCTCGGCGTGAAGACGGGAAAATCTCTGGTCGAAGAAGACAAGATCGAGATGGCGAAAGAGGCGCTGGCGAAGGCGAAGGCCAAAGGCGTGAAGTTGCTTTTGCCAGTGGATAACATCCTGGCCGACAACTTTGCGGCCGACGCAAAGACGCAGGTGTGGGATTGCTCGAAAGACTTTCCTGATGACTGGCAGGGCCTGGACATCGGACCAAAGTCCATCCAGGCGATTGAAGACGTGGTTGAGACGGCAAAGACGATTGTGTGGAACGGGCCGGCGGGTGTGTTTGAGTTTCCGCGATTCGCAGTGGGAACGAACGCGATCGCCCACGCAGTTGCGGCAAACCGGACGGCAACTTCGATCATCGGCGGCGGCGATTCGGTAAGCGCGATCAACCAGGCGGGAGTGGCCGACCAGATCACGCACATCTCGACGGGCGGCGGGGCTAGCCTGGAGTTTCTTGAAGGAAAGAAGCTGCCGGGCGTGGAAGCGCTGACCGACAAATAGCACCTGGGGTGTGACAGCCCCGCCTCCGGCGCAGAAACCGCGGGCAATTCAAAATGAGTTCGCATCCCGCCGAAAGGCGCAAGATGCGATACCTTTTTGTGAAGCCTGCGGGCCGTGAGGATAAAGTAGCTCTGTGGCTTATTACACACGAGTCCTGTCGAAAGATGAGGAGTTCCCTTCCTTCGAGGAACTCGCGCAGTTGATTCGCTCGAATCATCCCGAGTTCCGTCTGACAGTCGAAGAAGGAGACGAAGAGGGGTGGAACACCCTTCTTCTCTCGGGAATCGATGAAGTCGAAGTGGCGTTGATCGAGCGAAATCCTGTCGCGGACGGTTCGATCGGCCAGGATGAGATTGCGGACTTCATCGAGGATTTGCAGGATTGCCGACCGAAAAGCGGCGTTCAATGGCTTGAGAATTACCTGTCCTCGGTGAAGACGGTTTATGCATTCCAGCACTTGCAAGGATCTGAAACAGAGGATGGCAGCAATGCACTTCACGCACTGCGCGCGGCGCTTTGGGAGCGCGGAGACGCGATCATCCAGGCCGACGAGGAAGGGTTCACGAATGAAGAGGGCTACCATATCGTCTGGCAATTCTCCGATTCGGTTTCAGGGCCGTGGAAGATGGGCGTGCTTCAAGATGGCGTGTGGCGGCACTTCTCGATGGACCTCGGAGACCCCGATCATCGGGCTGCTTTCCTGAAGGGTGCGGTGCCTGACGATTTGACCTCGGTATTGGGATCGGGCTCGTAGAACCTGGAACCTTCGATTTCGAAGTGGTCCTCCTGTTTTCACTTTGTGCCCGCCATCACCCACCGGCGCCGATCGATCCTCTAGAATCAAATTTCACAATCTTTTCAGCAGAGGGACGAGAAAAATGCCGCGTAAAGCACTCATTGCCGCCAATTGGAAGATGTATAAGACGCCGGCCGAAGCGAAGGCCTTTGTCGACGCTTTTTTGCCGCTGATTGCATGGCACACACGCGACGAGATCGCGCTGTTCCCGTCACCGGTGCTGTTGCCCACAGTGATTGAAGGATGCAAGGGCTCGAATGTTGCGGTTGGCGCGCAGAATATTCACTTCGCCGAGGAGGGCGCGTACACAGGCGAGACTTCGGTGCTGCAATTGAAGGCGGTCGGCGGAACGCACACGCTCATCGGGCACTCCGAGCGGCGGCAATATTTTGCCGAGACCGACGAGATCGTGAACAAGAAGCTGCACACGGCGCTGAAACATGGCGTGGTGCCGATCGTTTGCGTCGGCGAGGTGCTGGAAGAGCGTGAAGCCGGAAAAACGGCCAGCGTGCTGAAGACGCAGGTGACCGGGGCTTTCGCGGGCATTACGCCTGAGGCTGCAAAGCCGATCGTGATTGCGTATGAGCCGGTGTGGGCGATCGGTACCGGCAAGACGGCGACGCCGGAGATTGCCGCCGACGCGCACGGCATCATTCGCGCGGAAGTGACAAAGCTCCTGGGCGCCGACGTGGCTGCGGCGATGCGGATTCTTTACGGCGGCAGCGTGAAACCGGAGAATGCAACTGCGCTCATCAGCTTGGAGGAAATTGACGGCGCGCTGGTGGGCGGCGCGAGCCTCAAGCCGGATTCATTCGCGGCGATTGTGAAGTACTGAAAGAAGGCGGTGTTAGCGGGGTTGGCGGAGCTAGCGGAGTTAGCCTTCGAAGCCATCGGCAGAGCCCGCAAAGACCAACTAAGCAGCCGCTTGGAGCTAATCGGCTTCGGGCGGCTTTTGTTTGGGGAACCAAGCTTAGCGCATCGCCGGGTAGAAGCTGGCGATCCAGTTCTGCAACAGCGCCGGGAAGCAGCCAAGAACGAGAACGGCGGCGGCGATCGTCACCAGGACGACGAGGGCCGCGCCATTGACGCGAATGGGCGATTCGTCACTCGCCGGCATGACATACGCCCGCTTGAGCACTTGCAGATAGTAGTAAAGCGAGACCGCGCTGAACGCGATGGCGAGGGCAACAAGCGTGAGTTGCTCGGCCGGCAACGAGGTCAAAGGACCTTTCGTGAAGCCGGCCCAGCCCCCATTAAGCACCGCAGCAAATAGATTGAACTTGGCCCAGAAGCCGACCAGCGGCGGAATTCCAGCGAGCGAGAGAAAGAGCACGAGCAACACAGCGGCGAGTATCGGATTGCGCTTGTGCAGGCCGAGGAACGAGTCGAGCTTGTCCGAGCCAGTGGCGCGCTCGACGGCGCCGACGACGCCGAAAGCGCCAATCGTCGTGATACCGTAGGTGACGATGTAATAGAGAATGGCTTGCGCGCTCGCGTCGCTCCAGGAGAAAAACGACAGACCAAGCAGAATGTAGCCGGCGTGGGCGATGGCTGAGTAAGCAAGCAGGCGGCGCACGCTCGACTGTGCAAGGGCGGCCAGGTTGCCAAAGATCATCGAGAGGACCGAAAGGTCCATGAGGATCATCGGCCAAATGGTGATGATGCTCGGCGTGGAGTGCGGGAGCGGAGCGCCGGCTGAGTGCGTGATGAATGTGACGCGGCCCATCACATGCAGCATGGTCATCCACCGGTGGATCGCGTATCCGATTGAGATGAGCAGGGCGAAGCTCGCAACTTTTGAGACGGACGCGATAAATGCAGCTGCGGGAGCTGGCGCGCCTTCGTAGGTGTCGGGCGCCCAGAGATGGAACGGTACGGCGGCAATCTTGAAGCCGAGTCCGGCGGCGATCATGACCAATGCAATGACAAGAAGCGGCGATGCGCCACGGGCCGACGCCATAAGAGTGCCAAGCACAACTTTGGGCAGGCTGGTTGAGCCCGAGAGCCCGTAGAGATAGCTGAAGCCGAAGAGCAGAAACGCCGCGGACATTCCGCCGAAGAGGTAATACTTGATGGCTGCCTCGGCGCTTTTCTCAGACTGCTTATTGAATGCAGTGAGGATATAGAGACCGAGCGAGAGCAGCTCGAGGCCGACGAAGATGACGAGCAGATCCTGCGCGGCACAGATGATGAGCCCGCCCGCTGCGGCCATCAATACGACAGAAACGTACTCGCCGGGGTTGCGTGTGAAGCCGGAATCAATGAACAGCAGAAGCGTGAGCGCGGTGAGCAAGAGGATGGCGATCTCGGCGACAGCAGCCGAACCCCCTGCCGCGAGCAGAACGTCGCTGCCGGCGCTGAATCCCGCCCAGTCGACTGCAAGAACTCCCCAGATGGCCGCGACGCAGCCGGCGACGCCGATAAAAGCGGCGGTGGCGACGCGAATCTCGAGGGTCTTCTGGCGCAGGAACCCGAGATCGGCGACGATCACGAGCAACGCGGCGATTTCAAGAGCCGTTTCAGGCAGCGTGGCGTGGAAGAGCGAGGCGTAGCTGAGGGCGGCGTAGTTCATTGTGCGCCTCCCGCGAGCAGCACCTTCACCGCCGGCTCAATCTGGTCGAGAAGAATGCGCGGGTAGAGGCCGACGACAAGCGTGGAGATGCCGAGCAGCGCAACGCCCGCATATTCGGGCCATGTGATGGGCGCGAATTTGTGCAGATGCTCCGACTCGAGCTCGTGCGCGGTGGGCAACGTGTCAGAGAAGAACCCCTTTTGCAGTGCGCGCCAGATGTAGGCAACGCCGACGATGATGCCGATGCCGGAAACGATCGTCCACCAGGGATTGGCTTGCCACGCGCCGACGAGAACTTGAAGCTCGGCGACAAACCCGGAGAAACCGGGCAGCCCCATGGATGCAACGCCGGCAAACACAAAGGCCCATGCCGCAAAGGGCAGCCGTCGCGAAAGATGCATGGGCTCGAGCTCGGCGAACTGGCGCGTGTGCGTGCGGTCGTAGACGATGCGCCCGACGATGGCGAACAAGAGGCCGGCTATCACGCCGTGCGAGAACATCTGCAGAACAGCGCCATCGACGCCGATCTGGTCGAGCGTCATAAGGCCCAGTAGCACAAAGCCCATGTGGCTCACGCTTGAGTAGCCGATGACGAATTTGAAGTCGGTCTGCGCCAGCGCGACAAGCGCGCCGTAGACGATGCCGATGACCGCGAGCCACGCGAATACATCGCGCCAGGAACCGATGCCGATAAACGAGAATCCCCAGGGATCGAGGCCGTGAGGAAAGAGGCCGATGCCAACGCGCAGGCAGCCGTACGCGCCGAGCTTCATGACCACGCCGGCGAGCAGCATGGACGCGGCAGTGGGAGCGGCGACGTGGCCGGTGGGCGCCCATGTGTGGAACGGCCACATGCCTGCGAGAATCGCGAATCCGACGAAGACCAGTGGGAAGCACCACAATTGAAAGCTGACGGGCAGGCCCGCATGCGCAAGATCACCGAGCGCTGTGGAGTGGCTGCCCGCGGTGGTGTAGGCCGCGAGCAAGCCAATAAGCACCATCGCGGAGCCGACGAAGGAGTAGAGCGCAAGCTTCATGGCGCCGTATTCGCGGCGCGTGGAACCCCAGATTGAGATCAGAAAGTATTTAGGAACGATGGCGATCTCGTAAAACACAAAGAGCAGAAAGAGATCGCCGCTAAGAAACACTCCGTAAACGCCGCCGATCAGCGCGAGATAAAACGCGAAGAACTGGTTGGTGCGCAGCTCGATATTCCAACTGAAGAGAACGCCTGCGACGGAAGCGATGCCGGTGAGCAGAACGAGCACGCGGCTGATGCCGTCTGCGGCGAGCAGATAGTGAATGCCCATGGAGGGCACCCAGAGCGCATCGACAAAAACCTGGCGGCCCTGGCTAAATCCTGCGGCGTAACCGGCGACGGCGATGCCGAGCCCTGCCACGGCGACCAGGAGCGCCCACAAGCGCGCCAGTTCGGGTTTGGCTTTGGGCAGCAGCGCCGAAATCAGCGCGCCGGCAAACGAGATGTAGATCGCCCAGGCCATTCTCTAAAATCTCCAATGCGAAAGCAGATTCACGACCGTGGGGTTGATCGTATCGAGAATCAACCGCGGCGCGAGCCCAATGAGGAACATGAGTCCGATTACGGGTGCAAGCGCGATGCGCTCGCTATGATGCAGATCGGGAAAGCTGGCCCAGCGTTCGGGGACCGGGCCGGTGAAAACTTTCTGGATCACGGTGAGAATCACAATCGCCGTCACGAGCAAACCGAGGATCGAGACTGTGGCCGCGACCCAGGCGAGCGGAAAAACGCCACGGAATATCAGAAACTCACTGACAAAGCTGTTGAGGCCCGGCAGGCCGAGCGAGGAAAAGAGCACGATGCCCATGAGCCCGGCAAAAACGGGTGCGGGCTTGCGCAAACCTCCAAAATCGTCGATGCCGCGCAGGCCGCCGGTGCGGAACTGGATCATGGCGATGAACCAGAAGATCGCGGCCGCGGTAATGCCGTGATTGAACATCTGCAGAATGACGCCGTTGAGAGCGGCAGCCTGGCTCGCTTGCTGGGCTGCGCCTGAAACCGGAACGGCCAGCGCGAAGATGGCGAGCAGGCAATAGCCCAGATGGTTCACCGAGGAATACGCGAAGACGCGCTTCAAATCTTTCTGCGCGGCAGCGGCCCATGCGCCCATGACGACGGTGACGACGGCGAGAACGAGCAGCGGGGTGCGCATGGCGGCGATTTGCGGACCGAAGATGGGTAGAGCAATGCGCAGCAGGCCGTAGACCCCCATCTTTGACATGGCGCCGGTGAGCAACATGGTGACGGGAGATGGCGCTTCGGCGTACGCCGCGGGCAGCCACGTGTGGAAGGGTGCGAGGGGCACTTTAACCGCGAAACCCGCGAGCACGCCAATGGCGAGCCAGGGCATGACCGCGCCCAGGTGCGCCGTAACCATTTGAGTGAGCGCGCCGGATGCGGCCATGGCTGCGAGCTGGCCAAAATCCATAGTGCCTGGCACGTCTTTGCTTCCCGTCGAAAGAAAGACCGCGAGAAATGACAGCAGCAACGCCACCGAGCCGGCCATGGTATAGACGAAGAACTGCGTGGCTGCGGGACCGCGCCGTGGGCCGCCCCACAACTTGATGAGGAAGAAGGCGGGAATCAGGCTCAACTCCCAGAACAAGAACCAGTGGAAGAAATTGAGCGCGGTGAAGGAGCCGAAGAGGCCCGACTCGAGAATGAGGATAAGCCCGTAGAAGAGGCCGGGCATGTGGTGAACGCGATGCGATGCGTCAACCGACATGAGCGTGACGATTGCCGAGAGCAAGAGCATGAGCGCGCCGAGGCCATCGACGCCGAGGTGATATTCAACGCCGAGCGATGGCGCCCAGCTATGGAGCTCGACGAGGCCGATGATTCCGTTGGCAGGCAAACTGATCCAGACGAAGAGCGCGACAACGAGGCAAACCAGCGAAGTGACCAGCGCGACGCCGCGTGCGTGCTTGCCGGCAAAGAGCGCGATGGCCGCGCCAATGAGGGGCAGCACAGTGAGAATCGTCAGAATGGGAAAGCCGCTGGCGATCGCGTTCATGGGCGGCTGCTCCAGAAAAGGATCGCGGCGATGGCAACGACAGCAACGGCGAGAATGCGCAGGTAAGTCTGCACGCGGCCGCTTTGCAAGCTCGCGAGCAGGCCGCCGCCTTCTGAGATCTCTTCGCAGGTTTTGTCGAAGCCGCCGTCCACCCAGTTGATGTCGAGCAGGCGATTGAGCTGCGCCCAGAGTGCGAATAGCCACGCGACGAGAGCGACAATGCCGCCCCAGACGCGGCGGTCGAGCCAATCGGCGACGCGCGCCCACCATTTATAGAAGGCGATTACTGTGACGCCGTAAAATTCGTCAACGTAAAGGCGATCGCGAAGCGGGCCCCAAAGCCAGGGAACGGATTTCTCGAGCGCGTCCGGCTCCTCCGGCTGGGGCGATTTGTTGCCGTAGAGCCGCCACCCCAGCCAGAGCCCGAGAAAAACCACCAGCGACGAAGTGAGCATGAGGAGGCCAAGGCCCGGCTCGGTGAATCCGCGCCAACTGAAAGAGAGCTTATCGCCATTGAGAAATTCGCGGAACCACGGCCACGCTGGCGTTCCGATCAAGCCCAGCGCCATGGCGAAGAAAGCCAAAATGGCGAGCGGCACCGTCATGATCTTCGGGCTCTCGTGCGCCGTTCCATGACCGCGCCAGTAACCGAGAAAGACGTAGCAGACCTGGCGCGTCATATAGAAAGCAGTGAGCAGAGCGCCAAAGACGAGCAAATAAAACGGACCTTTGATGGCTGTCGATTGTTTGGCGGCCTCGAGAATCCCGTCCTTCGACCAGAAGCCGGAAAAGAAAATCGGGAATCCGCACAGCGCCAGCATGCCGATCGTGTAGGTGATGAAGGTGAGCGGCATGTCCACCTTGAGGCCACCCATGCGGCGAATGTCCTGTTCTTCGTGGCATCCGTGAATCACCGAGCCCGCGCCGAGGAACAGAAGCGCCTTGAAAAACGCGTGCGTGATGAGGTGGAACATGCCGACGGCGACGCCGCCAAGGCCGAGGCCGGCCATCATGTAGCCGAGTTGCGAGACGGTCGAATAAGCAAGGATGCGCTTGATGTCATTCTGCGCGACGGCGATAAGCGCGGCGAAGACCGCTGTGGCTGCGCCTACCCACGTAACGACAGTGAGAGCAACGGTAGTGCCACCGGGCGCAGCGCCGACGGACATGAGCGGATAAACGCGCGCGACCAGATAGACTCCGGCAGCGACCATGGTGGCCGCGTGAATGAGCGCGGAGACCGGTGTGGGGCCTTCCATGGCGTCGGGCAACCACACGTGCAGCGGAAGCTGGCCGCTTTTGCCAACGGCTCCGGCAAAGATGAGCAGTGCAATGGCGCCGGCGGCACTGAGGCCCAGGCCCGCATGTTGCGTTGTAAGGATGGCAAGCGAAAGCGGCTCGATGGAACCAAATCCGCGGTTATACAAAAGCAGCGTGCCCGTTGATGAAAACAGCCATACGATGCCGAGGAAAAAGAAAATGTCGCCCACGCGCGTGGTGATGAATGCCTTTTTTGCAGCCGCGGCGGCCGAAGGCTTTTGATACCAGAAGCCGATGAGCAGATACGAGGTGAGGCCGACGATCTCCCAGCACATGAAAAGCAGCAGCAGGCTATTTGAAATGACGACGCCGAGCATGGCGCCGGCAAAGAGCGAGAGGAAGCAGAAGAAGCGCGTGAAGTTCTCGTCGTGCGCCATGTAGCCGACGGAGTAGATGAAGATGAGCAGGCCGACGAAACAGACCATCACCAGCATGATGGCTGCGAGCGGATCGAGCACCCAGCCGAGATCGACTTGTGCCGAGCCAATGTGGAACCAGCTGAAACTAACGGTTTCACGAACCCCCGTGCCATGCGCCCAGCCGCTGACGACGTGAATGAATGCAATCAACGACAGGAACAGCGAAAAGCCCAGCGAGCCGGTGGCGAGAGCAGACGCAACCTTGCGATGAGGCTGCTTGAGCAGCGAAATGATGCCCGCGGCAATCATCGGCACGGCCGGAATCAGCCATAAAAGGCGCGTGATCGACGATGCGGCGACCTGCGGAATGAATGAAGTGGATTCCTGGATCAAGCGTTCACCCCTTCATCCTGTCGATCTTGTCAAGTTCGGTGGTGTTGGTGTGGCGATAGACGGCGATCACGAGGCCCAGGCCAACGGCGGCTTCGGCTGCGGCGACGGCGATGGAGAAGATGGCGAACATCATGCCGGTGAGCGCCTCGGGATGCGGTCCGTAGCGCCAGAATGCGATCAGATTCAAATTGGCTGCGTTGAGCATCAATTCAATTCCGATGAGCACAAGGATTGCGTTGCGGCGAACCAGCGCGCCGCCAAGGCCAATGGCGAAGAGCAACGCGGCCACGAGAAGATAGCCTGCCAGTGGCGTGGTCATCGAACTCATCCTCTGGGCCTCGCTTTCTCGTGCATGGCTACGATGACTGCGCCGATGGTGGCCGCGGTGAGCAGCAAGGCAACAATTTCCAGCGGGAGAACATAACGGCCAACGAGAGCAACGCCGATGTCGTGCACAGTGACAGAAGGAATTGCGGTCTGCTGCGGAATCGCGCTCACGCTCGCAAGCACCGCCCATCCGAGCACGGCGAAGACAGCGGCGGCGATGAGCAGCCCCAAAAACCACGTCTTGCTGAAAACACCGGCCTTGGGCAGATCGGCGCCGCGCGTCAGCAGGATGGCGAAGACGATGAGAATTGCGACAGCGCCGATATAAACCAGGATCTGCGCAAAGCCGGCGAACTGCGCATCGAGCTCAAGGAAAAGCAGAGCCAGACCGGCGAAGGCCACAGTGACGGCGAGTGCGCAGTGAACCAAATGCTTGAGCAGCACTGCGGCCAGGCCGCCGGCCAGCGTGATGGCCGCAAGCAGATAGAAGATCGGGCTCAACTTACAGTCGTCCTTTCGTGCATCTTCAGGCGCTCGCGCCGCAGCTTCTTCCCTGCCTTATTCAGCATGGCGGTAGCTCCTGCGGCCAAAGTGCTCTCCGCGCATGCCCAACCGGCCCATGACGATGTAGGCTCCCGCGAGAATGATGGTGCAAACCACCCAGCGCTGCCAGCCCTCACCCATAAATCGCCAGAGCGCGGTCACCATCAAATTGAGCAGCGTGTACGGCAAAACAAATTTCCACGCGAAGTTCATCAACTGGTCCTGGCGCAGGCGGGGTAGCGTTCCTCGAACCCAGATAAAGACGAAGATCGACGTCATCACCTTGCCGAAAAACCAGATCCACGAAGGGATGAATTGGAGGAACGAAAGCGGCGCCGACCATCCGCCGAGGAAGAGCGTGGTGCCGAGGCCGGAGATGGAAAACATGGCGAGATATTCGCCAAGAAAAAAGAGCGCGAATTTAAAGCCGGAATATTCGGTGTGGTAGCCGGCGACCAGCTCCGATTCGCCCTCCGGCAGATCGAAGGGCGAGCGGTTGGTTTCGGCTGTCGCGGCGATGGCATACATCACAAAGCCCGCGAGGCCCCACGGCGTGAAGATATACCAGTGCGGAAAGATGCCGCTGTACTGGTCCTGCGCCGCGACGATCTTCGGCAACGAAAGCGAGCCGGTGATCATCACGACGGCGACGCTTGACAGCAGCAGCACCACTTCATAGCTGATCATCTGCGCCACGGCGCGCATGGCGCCGAGCAGCGAATACTTATTGCGGCTCGACCATCCAGCCATGAAGACCGAAAGCTCCGTCGCCGCGCCCATTGCGAAAAAGAAAAGCAGCCCCGCATCCATGTCGACCAGGACCATGTTGCGGCCCATGGGCAGCACTGCGAAGCCCATGAAGACCGTGACCACAAGCGCGAGCGGCGCAAGAAAATGCACGGCCGCGTTGGCGCTGAGCGGGACAATGTCTTCCTTGGTGAGCGATTTAATGCCGTCTGCGACGGGCTGAAACAGGCCATACGGGCCAACGCGATTGGGGCCGAGACGATTCTGCATGCGCCCGAGGCCCTTGCGCTCGAAAACCGTCGTGAGCGCGAAGAGGCCGGGAAATACGCAGACGATGGCGATGACGCCGAGCAGAACTCCCGCAGCAGGCCGCAGCGCGGAGGGCAAGAATCCCACCAGCCAGTTCCGCAAGAGGACGAAGATCTGGTCGAGATTTACGAAGAAGGAATTCGCCGACATAGGCTAGCTTCCTCCTTCGGTTTTTGCAGGTGGAGCAGCGGGCGGCGCCGGACTCTGCGCGACAGCGGCACTGGCTGCAGCGGCTTTGGCTGCAGCAGCTTCTGCCGCGGCTTTGGCCTTCGCTTCCACTTTGGCTTTTTCCTCGGCGAGGCGCGCGTCCACTTCTGTTGCTTCGGTTGGATGGATCGAGTGGTAATACTCATTCGATTTGGCCAGCTTCTCGCGGTCTTCGAGCAGGCCCGCGAAGCGATCGTCGGTGGCCAGCTCAAATTGCGTGTCCATCTTGATGGCCTCGAACGGGCAAACTTCAACGCAGATCTGGCAACTCATGCAGACGGAGATATCGATGTCGAAGCGCGCGGGATAAAACTGCGGCTTGCCGACAAAGTCCGGCTTTTTGTCGGCGCTTTTTTCAATGTAGATGCACTTGGGCGGGCACTCTTTTTCGCAGATCTGGCAGGCCACGCAACGCATGCCGCCCAGCCAGTCGGCGCCGTCGTAGACCAGAAAAGGAAAGACGCGCGCGTTCTCGACAGTGGGGATCCGCTGTTCCGGATACTCCACCGTCGTGAGCCGCTCTTTGGAGACGTAGCTTCCGAAGAAGTTCCGCGCCGTCTCCGCCATCCCTTTCAGAATTCCATCACCGAGCAAAGCTTTTACTCCAGTTCAAAGTTCGTAGTTCACAATGATCAATTGGCATCTGCGTCTTCATTATCTGTCTACTTCTCCAAGGACAATATCCACGCTGCCAAAGATCAGCACGACGTCGGCGACATTGTGCCCGAGGCACATGTCTTCAAGAATTGTGAGATTGATGAGGCTGGGCGGCCGCACGCGATAACGATAGGGATTCGGGCCGCCGTCGCTGATGAGATAAAAACCAAGCTCGCCCTTGGGCGCCTCAATGCGTCCATACGCCTCGCCGGCCTTGGGACGGAAACCGCGAATCTTCGCCTTCGGGTCCATGATCGGACCGGCGGGAAGATCGCGCAGCGCTTGTTCCAGGATTTTGATCGACTCGCGCATTTCGAGCACGCGCACCATGTACCGGTCGTAGATGTCGCCGTGGTCGCCCAGCGGGACGCGGAACTGGAATCGATCGTAGATGCCATAGTGATCGACTTTGCGAATGTCATAATTCACGCCGGTTGCGCGCAGCATCGGCCCTGAGACTCCGGCATTGACGGCGAGATCCTGCCGCAGAATGCCAACACCCTGGCACCGGGCCATGAGGATTTCATTTGTCGAAAGCAGAGCCTCGAATTCGTCGACAAATTCAGGCAGGCCTGCAACCACTTTGCGCGCAGCATCGAGCCAGGGCGCGGAAACGTCCACGCGGCAGCCCCCAAAGCGCATGTAGTTGCACATCATGCGCGAGCCGGTGAGCGATTCGAAGAGGTCGAGGATCTTTTCGCGCTCCTTGAAGGCGTACATGAGCGGCGTGCCGCTGGCGCCCATCTCCTGAATGAGAAAACCGATGGACGAGGCGTGATTCTGAATGCGCGTCAGCTCGGCGAGGATCACGCGAAGATATTCGGCGCGTTCGGGAACCGGCTGGCCGACCAGGTTTTCAACCGCCAGCGCATAGGCCCAGTTGTTGGTAAGCGAGCAGAAGTAATCGAGGCGGTCGGTGTAGGGCATGGACGCCAGATACGAAGCGCCTTCAGCGATCTTCTCGTGATTGCGGTGCAAGTAGCCGAAGACCGGCTTGAGGCGGACCACGCGCTCGCCGTCGAGCGCCACATCCATGCGGAAGACGCCGTGCGTCGACGGATGGTGCGGCCCCATGGCCACCTCAAGCAGCTCACCTTCGCCGTCCGGCTCAATGACAGGCGGGCGGTTCCAGCCTGTGGGCTTTTCGAGTTTGGTTTCGGCGACGCTCATCCCGTGGCGCGCTCCTGATTCTCGGCCCCGATTCCGTGATCGTGCGAAGCATCGGCCGCGCGGTGCTCTTCCGCCCGCTTCAGCACTTCATCGTGAGGCGTGGGCTCGTATTCAAAATCGTCCGGCTCCACGTAGTCCTTGCGCATGGGGAAATCTTTGAATTCCGGCCACATCAAAATGCGGCGCAGGTCGGGATGGCCGGTAAAAACAATCCCGTATAGATCGAAGGCTTCGCGCTCCTGGAACTCCGCTGAACGCCACACAGGCGTGAGAGACGGCAGCTCGGTCTGGTCGGTTCGGTTGGCCGTGCGCATTCGAATCACCAGCGGCCCACGCTTTTTCGCGACGGAATAAAGGTGATAGACCGCTTCAAGATACCCGGGCTCGGTGTGCTTGCGGGATTCTTCGACGGTCTCCTCGACAGGTTGTTCCACTTTTTGCCCGTCAGGCCCGTCGACCGTTTTCGTCACCGGACGCGTCAACTTCACTTTTTCTGCCACTTCTTTGTCGGGCCAGTCCACACCGGAGACGTTGGAAAGAAAATCGAAGGCCAGCTCTGCATCATCGCGCAGAAATGTTGCCACTGCGACTGCGCTCTCTGGCGCTAGGCGCAGCGAGTGCTGCGCGGAGGGGCTAGGGTTCGGCACAAACTCCACGCCCGCGCCGGGAACCGCCGCCTCAATCGCCGCCTTGATCTCTTCCACCATCTTCATTTTCAGCTCTCAGCCATCGGCTTTCAGCACTTCGTCACCACAGCGAAGCACTTTCTATTCCCAGTTCCCTGTTCCCTGCCCGCTTATTCCCTCGTTCCCTTGGTCCCTCGGTCCCTGCCTGCTGCTCCCTCGGTCCATGCATCTACCGGATCGTGATGGGTACCGGCCAGACACCCGGATTCGACGTCGGCTCCAAATCATGTTCGCCCTGCACGGGCACCGGGAACTCGCCTTGCGCGTTTGGATCGAGGAAACGCGGCCTGCCTTCGCCGGTCAATGGCTGCCCATCGATTTTCTTCTGCAATGTCATGAATGCCTGAATCAGCGCTTCAGGGCGCGGCGGGCAGCCGGGAATGTGCACATCCACCGGAATATAACGATCGATGCCCTTGAGCACGTTGTAGCCCTGCTTGAATGGACCGCCGGAGATTGCGCAGGCGCCCATCGCAATCACGTAGCGCGGCTCGGCCATCTGGTTGTAAAGCCGAACCACCTGCGGCGCCATCTTCTTGGTTACGGTCCCGGAGACGATCATTAGGTCAGCCTGCCGCGGCGAGGGCCGAAAGACCTCTGCGCCGAAGCGGGCCAGATCGTAACGAGCCATTGTGGTTGCGATCATCTCAATGGCGCAGCAGGCCAAGCCGAACTGCATGGGCCACACCGAGCTGCGGCGACCCCAGTTGTAGAGCTCTTCGATGGTGGTGACGAAGATGCCTTGCTTGCCGAGCTCGATTTTTAATTGTTGATCAACTGCCATGAGTCGCTTTGCTCCAATTCATAGTTCACAATTCGTAGTTCACAGTCCGCTTTGATCGTCGCAGGCGCCGGCATTTGTCTGCGAACTAAGAACTGTGAACTCTCTTTCAATGCCACGTCAGTACGCCCTTTGCCCATGCCCACGCCAGACCCTCGACCAGCAGCAGGACGAAGACCAGCATGGCCGCGCACGCAGACGCGCTAAGACCCGTAAATGCCACCGCAAACGGCAGCAGAAAAACGGCTTCCACGTCGAAAATGAGAAAAATGATGCCGTAGAGATAGTAGGCCGAGCGAAACTGCATCCACGCGTCGCCCTTTGACTCCAGGCCGCACTCATAAATGGCGTTCTTGACCGCATTGGGCTTTGGGGGCGAAAACGTCCGCGCCCAGAGCCACGCCAACCCCAATGGGGCGAGGCCGAAGCCGAGTGCCGCTGCGAACAAAACTGCCAATGAAAAGTAAGGGCTTGAAGTCATCGCGGGAAAGAAATTCCTACCCTTTCAAGCTACCAGTTTGGGGTAGGTTTTGGCGAAGGAGTTGGCGACGGTTGGCGCCATTCAGGCTGGTTTTTCCTCCACTTATCCCATCAGGTGAACCATTGGCTGGCAACAGCCACCAGGCTGCCTATTCGTCGTCGCCGTCGCCCGATTTCTTCGCGCGCGCTTTCAGCATCGGCGGAACAGGCGCCGAGCCCATGGCATCCCGCCAAAGGATGACGTTGAGTTTCTCGGAGGGAGCACGGTCGGCGTGGCTGAAATCCATTTTCATGCTGGCCCGAGCGCCGGCAGCATTTTGGGTGTTAGCCGTGTAGATGAGGCCGTTGTCGCGATTTGTGTAGTCGGCCGCATAGGGCGCCTGATCACCTGGGCCGGCAAACTCGGAGGCCAGCATCGAGCAGAAGGCATCGTTGTTGTTCATGGGCGGCAGGCCCAGCAGCGCTTCCATGGTGCGGACGACGCTGACAGTGGAGTAAAACCGGCTATCGACAAACGGCGAGCTGCCTGGCGAATGCGGCGAGTATTTGCTGATGACGAGTGCGATGCTGCGGTGCGCGTCCACGTGGTCGGCGCCGTTTTGCGCGTCGTCCTCGAGGACAAAAAAGGCCGTGTCATCCCAATAGGGTGAATGCGAAATCGCCTCCACGGCGCGGCCCACGGCGAGATCGTTATCGGCCACACTGGACTTCGGCGTCGGTCCGCCGGGTCGCGTTCCGTAGGTGTGATCGTTGGGCAGGCGCAGCATGACGAAATCGGGCATGGTGTCGTGGCCGGCCTCACGATCGGCGACCCACTGCTTCAGGTGCCGAAGAAAAATCTCGACGCGGATCTGGTCGGGAACCATTAACTCGAAATCCGGCGCTTCCGTCGCGAAATGGCCCACCAGCTCCGGTTTGGTGGCGATGTTGGTCGCCAGCCGCGGAATAGGCCACGGCCACTTGTTCACGCCGCCACCCCACTCGGCGGGCAGAGCTTCACCCGGCGCGAACGCCTTGTGCGCACAAACCGGGCCGGCTTGCATCGCGCCCAGCGTGGCATCGGCTACGGCTGCCTGGTCACAAAAGGTCGACGAAATGTATTCGCCAAAGTGGTAGTAAGTTTTGCCATGAACCGCCAGGTCGCCCCACAGATAGCCGCTGGCTGGCTCATTCACGTCGGGAATCTTTTGCAGCAGCGGATAACCGTCGGCGACAACGCCCTCATAGTCGTACGGCCGCTGCTCGCTGCGGTAATTCTGCTGCCAGGTCTTCTCCAGGTAATCCGTGCCAATGGCAGCGGTGGACCAGACGTGCCCGTCGCCGGAGACCTCGCCTGAATCAAAAAAGTTGTCGAGCACGCCGAATTGGAGGGCCAGCCTGTGTTCGTTGGGAGTGACAGACTGCCCATACATCGCGAGGCTCGAATCGCCGTTTCCAACCTGCTTGTCATCCTGCGCGAGATCGCCAAAGATCTGATCGTAGGTGCGATTCTCTTTAATGATGTAGATGACATGACGAATGCGGTGCCCGCCCCCGGCAAATGCAATCTGCTCCTGCGCGGCTTTCATGCGGTTCGACGCCAACACGATCGCAGTCCAATCGGCCAAGTGGCTCTCGATCTCCGATGCATCGATCGATGCCAGTGAACCATAAAGCATTGTGCCGATATAGGTGCTGCTGCCCTTGCGTTGATGAGGCTGTGCATCGGCGATTTTCTGCGGGAAATTATTGGGCCCGGTTCCGTTGCCTTTGTCGGTCGCGACGTAAAGCATGCCTCCGGAGGGGGCCGCAACAAACGCCATCGACATCGGCATCCACTCGGTGGGGATGAATCCGTCTGGCTCGATCATTCCGGTCTTAGCGGTTTTGGGATTCAGTTTGCGCGCGTCAATGACGGCGACTGCGTCGGAGGCCATGTTCGCGACGTAGAGCCGGCTGCCGTCGGGGTTGATGGCCAGTGCAACCGGCTCCGCGCCGAAATAGCTTTGCCCCGGCAGGCGTGTGTCGAAGTAGCCTTTCACCTGGAACTGGCCTGCATTCACATCCACGGCGGCGACGGCGTCGCGATTAGCCAGCGCCACATAAAGCGTCTTTTCGCCGGGCGAAAAGGCAAACGCGCAGGGATGGGTTCCCGCAGCGATCGGGCTGGGCGGCCTGAGCAGCGCCAGCTTGCGCGCCACCGCGCCGCGAATCAGGTCAAGCTCGACGATCTCTGAAGCATTCCACAGCGCAACAAACGCGCGCTTGCCGTCGCTGGTGACGGCGAGAGCAACGGGGTAGGTGGAAGGAATGGCGTCGCTCTCGGAGAGATCGAAGCGTTTTTCTACGGCTCCGGTTTCGGCGTTGACGAGAACAACATCGTCAGAGAGATTTTCAGCGACGAGCAGCCTTTCGTGATCCGTTTCGCCAAGGACCGCAATCGCGGCGGGAAACGGTACGCCTTCGTGATTGTCGATTCCCTCGGGAAGGCGCGTCGTTCTTCCTGGCGGAAGGGGCGCGATCGGCAGATGAATGAAGCGCTCCGGCGTGATCTTGCCCGCTGAGAAGGTGTAAACCGCGATCCCGCTGCCCACGTCGTCTTTGCCGTCGCCTTTCGCATCGGATAGCGAGGCCATGCTGGCGTAGATCTGGCTGCCGTCGCGGCTGAACACGAGACCCGAATAGAGCGTCTGGTGCGCACGATAGAAGGTCCGTGCATCGGGAAAGTCGGTGACAGTGCCGGTCGTGGTGTCGAGTACCGAGAACGACTGGTCGTACTTTGACTCGAAGGTTCCGTACCCCGCATTCACCGTGACTACGAAGCGGCCATCGGGCGATACCGCCATCGAGATCGGCTCGCTGTTGATGCGCTGAGGATGGCCGGGGGCATCGCCGATCAACTGCTTGCTGGACGGCAGGTCGATGGTCGGATTTGGCGGGGCGGTCTGCGCCGAAACGTAAGCCGGCTCAACGCACAACGCGGCAAAGATCACAAACGGAATCCGAGGACCCATGAAGAAACACACCTCAAGACGATCAAACGCGGCCCGCATGAATATGCGGTAAATCGAAAGAGCGCGCCGTAGGCCAACTCATTCAGTCTATTGAATAGGATGCAACCTTACCCGAACGAATGAATCTGAAGCCAGAATTCCGGCCAGGGTTCGCGAAGATTTCGGCAAACCCAAATGGTGGTGTACTCGCCAATGGCGGAGTTCACGATTCCGTAGCGGTTTGTTAAGTGCCCCGCGACTTCACAGGATTCGAAAGCTCCGACAATAATCTTTGGGAATCCGATGACGATGAGCGTGGTAGGCGGAGGATTTCCATATCCACGCAGCCAGTCGCTATCCGATCCGCTGATGGCCGCCGGCAAACCATAACGCGCGCCGAAGATCGCGATCGCGCCCGTTCCTCCTGAATCACCCGTGAGAATTCCCAGATGGCTGCGGTCCTCGGCGGGCAATGAGTCGCGGATCTGAGCGGCGGTTGCAGCCATCTCTGGCCAATCGAACTCCTCGTTGAAATTCCCGTTTACCTTGTCGGCAAACTTCCACCAGGCGGAGCCAGCCGGTGCGATGGGTAGCACAGTCACGCCTACTAAAACCGCTGCCACTGCCAATGAGCGATAAGTAATCCTGCGAACCACGCGAGCGCGATTCGCAGATAAGGTATTCACCCACTGCTCCCCCCAGGCCGAACCCGCGGCCAACAGCATGGGGTAAGCCGGGGAGAGGTAATACTGGCGGCCGCGAGCGAACAGGAACAGAAGCAGCGGCGCCAGGTACATCCAGGCGATCATGCGATAGCGCTTGCCGCCGGGCGCGACGAGACAAAAATACAGGCCCGCAATCCAGATCGGCACCGTAATGATGTTCGTGGCTACCCAGAATTGGTCTCGCAGAAAGAAATCGGCCTCGCCGCGCCCAACGTCACGAGCATGAATGTGCTTCAGAAAATCGAGCGAGATGAAATTGTGGTGGACCTCCCAAAGAAAATTCGGAAGACAAATCAGTGCGGCAAGCAAAACACCACTCCAGAACCACGGGCTTCGCAGAAATCGGCGAGCTTCCGTAAAGAGAACACCGCATAGGATTCCCGCAACAAAAAACGCAATCGTATACTTCGTCAATGCGCCAAGCCCGACCGTCGCGCCGATGGCGAGCCACCAGCGGGCATCGCCGGTCCGCAGCAATCGAACAGTGAAATAGGCGATCAGCACCCACCACAAATAGTCGAACGACACATATTGAAACATCGTTCCCGATGCGAACGAGTCCGGAGCAACGAACGCCGCAAGTGCAGCCACGATTTGAGCGGGGCGGCCACCACCTAGTTCGCGTGCCATCAATCCTGTGAGGACCATTGCCGCGGCTTGAGCCACATCCGCAAAAAGCCGGAGGCCCACGAGTGAAGGCCCGAACAGGATCAGCGCGATTCTAGCCAGGAACGCCGTCAGTGGCGGGTAGACCACATATCCCCAGGCGAGGAATCGCCCGTCATCGAGAGCAAGCAACTCGTCCCGGTGGAACCCGTACTGGCTATTTGTCAATGCATGCAGCAGGATGCGGCCGAGCGCCAGGAGAAGCAGAACGGCTAGATCGCTTAAGACGATCCGTTTTCTGAGCGGGGAATCGTGCGTGGCCAGAAACGTCATGGTTAGAGTGAACCTTGATTTTGTTGTAGCGGAAAGTATAGCCGGGAATTCCTCTTTGCGCAGGGGCGCCCAACGCTCCACACACGAATCTCAGCCGCCTCCAACTCTGCGAGCGCCCTTCGCTTTGGCGAACTGTAAGGATCGGAGACGTCACCGGCATTCGCTCAAGCCAAACTCGCCTCCGCGAGCGAGCTCTGGAAGAGTTCCCTTCCCCGCGCCAACGCGCGCTCGTCGAGTTCCACCCAGCGTGGATTTTTGACCAGGCGGCGCAAAGCGTCGTCGATGCTTGCCTGGGGCAGCGCGCCCGCAATTTCGAGCAGCGCGCCGAGCATCACCATGTTTGCAGCGCGCTTGTCGCCCAGCTCGTCGGCCAGCTCAGTGAACGGGAGAGCGAGCACATGCACGCCCTCGCGCGCACAATCTTCGGGAAACTCCTGGCCGTTGTAGATCACCCAACCGCCTAAGCGCACGCTCTTGTCGAACTTGCGAAGCGACGGCTCATTCATCGCCACCAGCACATTGGGTGAAGTGACAAGCGGCGAATCGATGGCGTGACGCGAGAGCCGCACATGGCAGTTCGATGTGCCGGAGCGCATTTCGGGGCCATACGATGGCAGCCACGAGACTTCAAGGCCCGCATCAAGTCCGGCCTCGGCCAAAACTTCACCCAGCAACAGCACGCCCTGACCTCCGAAGCCGGCGATGCGCACCTCGAGATTAATTTCCTTGTCTCCCGCGAGAGCTGCCGCATTGCCTTCGGGCAAGTCATTCTCGGCAACCCCAAGAATGCGCGGCAACTCATCGAGCGCGGGTTGCGGCGTCACTGGCCTTAGATCCGCCGTTTCAGTCCGCTCTTTCGTCCGATCACAGAAAACTCCGAGCGGAAACTCTTCTTCCATTACATCGCGCACCCAATGCTGCGCTTCAACAGCATTCATCTTCCAAATCGTCGGGCAGGGCGAAAGCACTTCGATCAACGAAAATCCCAACCCGCGCACCTGGTTTTCGATGCCGCGCTTGATCGCTCGCGACGCTTGAGCAATCTGCTTGTTGTCGCCCAGAGCCACGCGCTCAATGTATGCGGGCGCCTTAAGCGTGCTGAGCAACTCGCTTACATGGAGCGGGTAGCCCTCCGTCGCCGCGCTGCGTCCATTCGGGGTTGTGGTGCTCTTCATTCCCAGCAGCGTGGTGGGCGCGGCCTGGCCGCCGGTCATGCTGTAGATTGCGTTGTTCACGAAGATCACGGTGATGTTTTCGCCGCGATTGGCGGCGTGCAGAATCTCAGCCGACCCGATGGCGGAAAGATCGCCATCCCCTTGGTAACTGATGACGATGCTCCCAGGGTGGCTGCGCTTCATAGCCGTCGCCACGGCGGGCGCGCGGCCGTGCGCGGCCTGCACATTGCCAACGTCGAAGTAGTAATAGGTAAAGACGCCGCAGCCCACAGGGCCAACCATGATAGCGCGATCCTGCACGCCCAGATCGTCGATGGCTTTGGCGATCATCTTGTGCGCGGTGCCGTGGCCACACCCGGGGCAGAAGTGCGTCTGGTGCTGAAGGTCTTCCTTGCGCTCATAGCGGCCGTAGAAGGACTTGGCCCGGCCCTGCGCAACCGCGTACTCCGCCGCCAATTCAGTAGACATTTGCCACGCGCTCCTCTTCTCGAGCCGGGTGCGCAAGAGCGCCGCGGCCCGCCCGCTCGCCGTGGCGAGCCAGCTCCTGAACCAGCGCCAGCACTTCATCGTGCGATGGCACATTGCCGCCGACGCGGCTTAGAAACTCGACGGGGCGAGAGCCGTTCAGCGCCAGCTTCACGTCTTCAATCAGTTGGCCCGTGCTCATTTCGACCACTCCAAAAACGCGCGCGCTGAACGCCAGCCGCTGGAACTGCACCACCGGAAATGGATAAAGCGTGATGGGGCGCAGCACGCCAACCTTGATTCCTGCGGCGCGAGCCTCGGCGGTGACGGCTTTCAAAATGCGGCCGACAATGCCGTAACCGACCAGCACAATCTCCGCGTCCGCGGTCATCCACTCTTCGGCGCGAGCTTCGCGCTGCTCGGCAACTTTGTACTTGGCCTCGAGAGAGCGAACGTGTTTCTCCAGCTTGTCGAAATCGAGTTCCAGCGAACTGATCAGGTTGCCTCGTGACGCCGCGGTGCCGGCGACAGCCCACTCCGGCAGGTGGGTTGCTGTGGCCGTTTGTGGAAACTCGACCGGCTCCATCATCTGTCCGATAAATCCGTCGGCAAGAATGAAAACCGGGTTGCGGTAGCGATCGGCCAGCTCGAAAGCCAGAGCGGTTAGGTCCGCCATCTCCTGCACGGAGTGCGGCGCCAGCACGATCGTCCGGTAGTTTCCGTGGCCGCCCCCCTTGACGACTTGAAAATAGTCGCCCTGCTCGGCGCCGATATTGCCGAGGCCCGGGCCGCCACGCGTGATGTCGGCGATGACGCAAGGGAGCTCCGCACCGGCCATGTAGCTGATGCCTTCCTGCATGAGGCTGATGCCGGGGCCGCTCGACGCGGTCATGGCGCGCACGCCGGCCGACGCTGCGCCGTACAACATGTTGATGGCCGCGACCTCGCTCTCCGCCTGCACGTAAACGCCGCCGGTCTTAGGCATGAACTCCGCCGCAGCCTCGGCAATCTCGCTCGCAGGCGTAATGGGATAGCCGTAAAACGCGCGGCACCCGGCAAGGATGGCGCTCTTGACGATGGCTTCGTTGCCCTTCATCAGTTGCTTGCGCATGCGCTCGCCCCTTCCGCCGCAGCCTTTGCCGCGCGCGCCTCAACTTCATGCGCGCTCACCAGGCGGTAAACCGTAATCGCGCCCGGCTCCGGGCAGACCATGAAACAAATGCCGCAGCCCGTGCAGCCGGTGCCTGCATACAGCGCGGTCCGGTAGCCATAGTGATTCAGCCGCTCGCTCATCGCGATCACCTTGGGCGGGCAAGCCTCCATGCACAGGCCGCAGCCCTTGCACTCCTGCTCGTCAATGTGCAACTGGCCCCGATCCCTTTTCTGTTCCGGCATCCCGCTCACTTCGCCGCCCCTCCTCATCCTACTTGTCACGCAAACGCCAGCGTGGCTTTCCGCTCCATGTAGTGCGAGCGCACCGCAAAGTCTTCCAGTTCGGCCCTGAATCTCGGATCGGCAATCGCAATCAGCGCTTCGGCGCGCTCGCGCAACGTCTTTCCATGCAGATAGGCAATGCCGTGCTCGGTCACGACGTAGTGCACGTCGGCGCGCGAAGTGACCACGCCTGCGCCCGGCTCAAGTACCGGCACAATGCGCGATACCGTTCCGCCGCGCGCCGTTGAAGGCAACGCGATGATCGGCACGCCGCCGTTGGATCGCGCTGCGCCGCGAATAAAGTCGATTTGCCCGCCAAACCCGCTGTAGGGCCGCGTGCCCAGAGAATCGGCGCAGACCTGCCCCGTCATATCCACCTGCAGCGCGCCATTGATCGCCACCATGCGATCGTTCTGCGCAACGACAAAAGGATCGTTGGTGTAGCTGATGGAGCGAAACTCGAAGCTGGGATTCTCGCGAATGAAATCGAAGAGCCGCCTGGTGCCCAGCGCAAATGCGACCACAGCCTTGCCGCGATGCAGCGTTTTGCGCTCGCCGTTGATCACGCCGGACTCCATCAGATCGATCACGCCATCGGGACACATCTCGGTGTGAATGCCCAGGTCGCGCTTGCCGGCGAGGCAATGAAGCACCGCTTCGGAGATTCCGCCGATTCCCGTCTGCAGCGTAGCGCCATCGGGAATGAGCGCCGCTACGTTGCGCGCCACGCGCATGTGCACCTCTGTGCACGGCTCCGCCTCAAGCTCGAGCAGCGGTCGATCCGTCTCCACGATGGACGAGATGTGGCTCACGTGAATGGTGGTGTCGCCATGCGTGCGCGGCATCTGGCGATTCACTTCGGCGATGACGATTTTGGCGCAGCGCACTGCCGTCAGCGTACAGTCCACCGTCGTGCCCAGGCTCACGAAGCCGTGCGCATCCGGCGGCGAAACCTGCATGAGCACCACGTCGAGCGGAAGAGCGCCGCTCTCGAAGAGGCCTTCAATTTCGCTCAGAAAAATGGGGGTGTAGTCAGCGCGCCCATTGCAAACCGCTTCGCGCACGTTGTCACCCAGAAACAGGCCACGGTGCCGGAAGTGACCCGCGTACTCGGGACGCGTGTAATCGGCCGCGCCCAGCGTTTTCATGTGGATGATTTCAACGTCGCGGAGAGTGGCGGCGCGCGCGACCAGCGCTTCAACTAAAACTGAAGGCGTTCCACAGCCTGACTGGATCCAAACGCGAGCGCTGGAGGGAACAACGTTGAGCGCCCGCGCCGCGCTCATGCTCTTGCGCTGATAGTCCTCGCTCCAGGTCATTTTGAGCCGCCTCTGCACGTCCTCTAAAGGACCTGCGTTGGCGCCGATCGTCCCATCACGGGCAGCCCCTCCAGGTGTTATTCCGAACACCCTTCAAGCTGCCATGAGTCTGTACTTTAGGGAACAGCCTGCGCTGTGATGGGAGTCACCCCAACCTCTGCACAAACGGGGCGGAAACTCGGGTCGGAACGGCTGCCGTATTCGATGAGACCAATCGAGATCAGGGACTATTCGGTCTTATCGGATTCGCCGACGGCCGCTGCCGGCAGATCGAGTGCGACGAGGGCAAACCGCGTCTGGCCCGGCCCAGAGTTCTCGAATCCGACAACGTGCTGGTGGCGCCTGGAGCCAGCCTTCAGTTGAAGAATGTCCTGGTCCGCGTTATAGCCATGATTGTGGGCACCCGTATCGACCGACACATTGGCGCCGCCCTGATCCGCGCAGGTGAGCCCCTCGGATGTCGTTGTCGGCGTACCCACGGGGTTGTGGCCCTGACAAGCAATCACGTCGCCGAAGCGGGTGAGAGCCTTCTTGTAGAACGCAACGACTTTGTCCTGGCTGTCGGGGGTCGAATAGTTGACTACTTTCACGCGCAGTTCCCACTCGCCAAAGCCCATGTGGATGTCAGCCGATTTGTCGTTATCTTTATCCTTCACGATGTCCGCGCCAGGATAGACCGGCAGGCCGAGGTCCGCGGCACTGGTCTCGTCGGTGTTCACGTGAATGCCGCCAAAAGGAGTGTCCACCTGGACCCTTTTGTCCTCGCCGTTGGGGCCTTTGTCCACGGAGACTCTGCAACCGGCAAACCCGGCGGCGAGGAGAAAGCAGGTAGCCGCGCCGGCCAGGAGCCCGGCGGCCCTAAACCCTACTTCGGATGTCGGATTCCGTTTCGCTTCAAGCGCCGAGCCCGGCGCCGGCTCGCGTGTCGAACTCAATGCCGGCTTGCTTATCTTGTTGGGTGTCATGACCATCGACCTCTTGGGACGTTATACGCCGCCGGAGGGAAAAAGGTTCCGGGAGACCATGTATTGCCAGGCCAGCGTATCTAACGGCGGCCTCTAATTGTAGCGCCGGTCTCCAGACCGGCTGTCGTGCGGGCGTCCTCGCCCGCACTCCGGCGACCAAGAGTAGAATCCTGTTTCCATGGAAGACACATCACCGCAGCACGGCAAACTCGAAAGCGCCGTTCAAGGCGGTGCGCAACCCTGTTTCGGCGAGGTGCGAATCCGCCGTCGTGGCCGCCTTCCACATTGGGAAAAGGATGGCGGGCTTTATTTCGTCACCTTCCATCTTGCCGACTCCTTGCCAAAAGCTGTCTTGGAGCGGCTCAAGAAACGGCAACGCATACTCGAAGCGGCGAGACGCGCGGGAGCAAATCTGTCGCAACGCCAGAAAGTTCTTGTCGAAGAGTTCCGTTCGAAGAAGATTGAGGAATACTTCGATCGCGGAATCGGCGCGTGTTTTCTCGGTAACCCCCAAATTGGCGATTTGGTCGCGAACACGCTGCGCTTCTGGCACGAAAAGCGATACCGGCTCGTAGCTTGGTGCGTAATGCCGAACCATGTCCATGTGATCTTCCGTTTGTTTCCGGGACAGGAGTTGGCGGGGGTGATTCGAAGCTGGAAGCTGTTCACTGCTAGAAAGGCAAACCGAATCCTCGGGCGCAGCGGAGTCTTCTGGCAGCGCGAGTATTATGACCGCTTGATTCGTGAAGACGGCGAACTCGACCGGGCGATCGAATATGTCCTGAGCAACCCTGAACGCGCTGGACTGAAGAACTGGAAGTGGGTGTGGAGTGCGGGTATGGATACCCGCACGACAGCCGGTCTGGAGACCGGCGCTACAGTTCTGGGCTCAGCTGAATCTTCGATCGGCTAAAATGCCGCGTCAGGGCGCTCAGTGCGCCGAGCCGTCTTCCTTGCTGCTGGTGGCAAACAGGATCGACGCCACAAAGATGGCGATGATGACGGGAACCACAAAGAATGGGGAAGTAATGTGCATGGTGCAGGCTCCTTGCAGTTCCAGAATACCAGCCATCAGCTATCAGCCGTCAGCTTGACTGCGGAGGAGCAGAAATCCCCTCCCTCGCCCCAATTGGATGTGGGCTGAGGGCTGACAGCTAATCCCTATTCCCTACTGGCTATTCCCTGCCTTTGCGTAGTCCACTCGCACCGTCAAAATCTCAGACGGATGGATAGGCACCATCACGACGCCGCCGGTAACTTGAAGCGGATCGCCCTCAGGCTGCTCCATGAGGTTCGTGACTGTGGCGCCGGTCGCGCCCGGAGGCACGTGAAACTCTGCCGTCGTCTCCTTCCCTGCCCACTCGTACGCGCGGAAAATCAGCCCGTCGGCGTCTTCGGCTTTTTTCAGGGCGGTCAGGACAACATTGTCGGGCGAGACAGAAGCGAATGAATGCTCGGGCGGAAGTGAGCCGGTGTGCGCCGTCGTCACCACAGCCTGCAGCGGATAGTCGTACTCCCATCCATGGCGCACAGTGAGCGCGTCCTTCCACGTGCCCGCATGAGGATAGAGCGCGTAGTGGAAGTGATGCTCGCCCTGGTCGGCATCGGGATCGGGCCACGTGGGCGAGCGCAGCAGGGTAATGCGCAGCACATTGCCCGCAGCGTCGTAGCCGTATTTGTCCTGGTCGAGAATGCTCAGGCCATAGACTTTTTCGTCGGGCCCGGCGCCCGAAAGATCGGCCCAGCGCATCGCCGGAACTTCAAACTGAGCTTTATCGAAGGAGTTGTTGCGCGTCGTTGGCCGCTCGATGCTCCCGTAAGGAATTTCGTAGGTCGCAAAGTCGCTCGTTACGGCGAGAGGAAACGCGGCTTTGAGCAGAATGTGCTTCTCGTGCCAGTCGATGTCGTTGTCGATGTCGACGATGTCGCCTTTGAGCGAGATGGTCTGTACAAACTTTGAGCTCTGCCAATGGCGTGTGACCCGGATGGCGTTATCGCCGACCGGCTCAACTGAATCTGCTTTGTCGATCGTCATCGGCGGAACATCAAGCGTCCCCGGATCGATGTTCCACGCGTCGTATTGCTTTGGCAGGTCCTTGAAGAACTGAAGTTGATTGGCACAGGAATCGGGGGCGAGCATTTCGATATTCGCGCTCTTGTCAAGGAGGCTAGTGATGCACCCGGTCCTCCCATCGACCGAAACGCTGAGCAATGAGTTACTCAATGAATTCGGCGCTGATGGTTGGTCGTTCTTCCTGCTCTGGGCTGAATGCTCGGCTTGAGTGCTGGTATGACCAAAGAGGTAGACCACCGTGTAGCCCAACGCTGGAACCGGCACGTTATGAATCTCGAGCACCGAGACTCCCGTCTTTGGGTCGTTCGCGAGGCAGCTTGCCTCCAAATATCTGATTTCGTGATTCAGCGTCAGAGGAGAACTGTCACAAGGCACTTGGACCTTAACTGTGATATCGCCGGAACGCTCCCATCCGAGCGAATTCCAAATCACGATAGGAACCGGGCTCCCAAGGGATTGCGTTTTGATCCTTTCGGCCAGAGTTTCCAGCGCCCCCGCCTCAATCTCCTGTGTCGACATGCGGACCCAGTCGTAATCCTTCTGCGCATCTTTGTAGATCACCGCAATACCCGACCCCGCCGCCAGATCGTGGAACTGGTTGAAGAGCACCTTCTTCCAATCCTCGGTCAGTTCGTCAGAGGGATATTTCGAGCCATAAAGCCACGCAAACGACGACCACTTTTCCGCGTTCAGCATCTCCTCTTCCGCCGTCCGCATGTTGTGCTTGTGGTTGGCCTGCGTGGTCATCACGCCGCGGTGATACTCAAAATACAACTCCGAGTTCCACGTCGGAATCGAAACCTTTCCCGGAACATCCGGCGGCGGCGTATAACCCTTCGCAATCGACTGATAGTTCCAGACCGGGCTGTCGGGAGCGATATTTTTCTCGACCGCCGAGAACCAGCTCTGCGCCGTGCCGAACTCGAACTTTGGCGTAACCGGCGCGCCGCCATTCGCGGTAACCGACGCGGGATCGGGATCGGCCCAGTGAAACCCCTCGTCGAGCATGGCCCGCGTCGGCCCGCCGCCGTGATCGCCGACGCCATAGAGGTCCATCATGTCTGTCATGCCTGTCGAGCGCTGCCGCGCGGCCACCAGATCGTCCGAAAGTCGCAGCGGACGCAGGTCCTCGTTTCCATAGCCGTGTGGAAAGTACGCCAGCACCTTCGATCCGTCGGGCGACTGCCACCAGAACAGCTTGAAGGGAAGCTGATTCGTGTCGTTCCACTCCATCTTCTGCGTGACGAAGTAGTCGACGCCGCTCTTCTTGTAGATTTGCGGAAGTTGCCAGTTGTAGCCGAACGAATCTGGATTCCAGCCGATGCGCACGTCCACGCCGTATGCCTGCTTGTACCAGCGCTTGCCCACCAGCAATTGCCGCACCAGCGACTCACCATCGGGCATGTTCAGATCGGGCTCAACCCACATGCCACCAACGATCTCCCAGCGGCCCTCGGCGATGCGCTTTTTGATTTGAGCGTTCAGGTCGGGATATTTGTCCGCCATCCATTCGTTGTAGGCCGCAGCCGATTGCGTGTAGGTGTAGCCGGGATATTCGTTCATCAACTGCAGCGCGGTCGAGAACGTCCGCCGGACGACATCGACGGTTTCAGTCCACGGCCACAACCACGCCGCATCAATGTGCGAGTTGCCGGTGAGATGGAACGTCGCAGTCTCAAGCAGCGGACGCAGCGGCTCCAATTTCGCCTGGGCCGACTTCAGGCTGGCGTCGAACTTCGCCTCCGCCTGCGCGCGCGAATCACCGGTCGCCGTTTCGGCCGCATCGAGCGAGGCCACATCGACGGCGGAGATCGCGGCGCTGAGTGTGTCCAGCTTGCTCCGGTCTCCTGGCGCCAAGCTCGGCAGCAGCACAGACGCCGACAAAAACTCCTGCGCCAGGTCTTCGGGATTCGGCCGCCCGCTCGCAAAATCGATATTCACGGTCGCTCCACGGAAGGTCTTCACATCCACGGTGTGCAGCAGTTTGACCGCGATCACGATTTTGTCGCCGGGGCGAGCGTCGTCTTCGAGCACGATCGGTTCGAGATCCTCGCCCATGGCCGCGCGCCGGCCGTTGAAGTAAATCATCTCCGGCATGGGCCCATTGGCCTCGGCGTGAAACTGAAACCAGATGCGCGCGCCTGTCAGGTCATAGCCGTTGAGCGTGTCGGGAATTTGAATCGTCTGCCGGAACCAGACGGCATCGTTCGGAGCTTTCGCCATCAGGGCCACGGGCTGCCAATCGGTCTCGTCCAAACTCACAGCCTCGCCGTGCGCCAGGTCGCCCGCGTGCATCTTCCAAGTGCCGGCCGGCAGTTGACCGAGGCTCAAAAGCCTGTCAACAATCACGCGCTCCTGCTGCGGCAGTTGCGAGGAAACTCGTTGCGACTCGCTGACGGCGACCTGGCCCGACGCCGAGCACGCGGCGAAAAATGCAACCGACAAAACCAGAACAATTGCGACGCAACGCTCTCTCGCTGACGAATTCATAGCCGGAAATGCCCCCGCCGCATTGTAGCCCGGGACGGCTTGCCTGTGGTGCGCGTGCGTGCACGTCACAGCCGCCGACGCGTAAAGGATCAATCAATCGGCTGCGTCATGAATGGGCGAATCTTCAATGTAGCGCCTGCGCGGCCGTCGTCGGCTCGGTCTGTTCCATGTACTCCACGTAGCCGAGCAGCGCGCCCCAATGGTAGAAGCGGTCGCTGCTGGTCACATCGTCGCCGCTGCCGGTGATGGCGTTGTAATTCTCGTGGACGTGGCCTTTTTCCTTCCACTCCTTGAGAAAAAGATCGTACGATTTCTGTGCGAGTGCGCGGCGTGCGTCGGGCTCATCGTAGTTGCGCAGCCCGAGATAGACCAGGTAGTTCATCGGCCCCCAGATGCGGCCGCGCCAATAGTTCTGATCGGCAAACGCGGGATCGTTGCGGGCAATCGCCGGAATCACCCACTGGCCCCAGAACTCGTCAGGGTTGAGCAGATGTTTCTGGATCATGGTTTGCGCCTGGGCGGGCGTGGCCGCGCGCGCCAGCAGCGGATAAAAGTTGGTGGGCGAAAGCCGCCGGCTCAGTTGACCAGTGCGCAGATCTTTGTTGAGAAAGATCCCGTCCTGCTCGCTCCAAAGAGTTGCCAGGCTGGCACGGTAGCGGCTGGAGCGGTCGCGCAGCTCGCGCGACTCGACGGATCTCCCCAGCACATCGGCAATCTGCGCCAGCGCATCGCAGTCGGCAATGTAGAGGCTCATCAGGCCCACGTCGGCAAGTTCAAGCAAGTGCGTCTTCTGGTCGTAGACCGCGTCATCGTACATCGGACTGTTGTCCAGGCCCGATTCGTAGATCGCGCCCTGGCGCGTTTCGCGGTAGCCATCATCGGGGTCGGTGAATTCGGATTTGGCGTCGTCGCCCCACGCGAGATAGCCCTGTGTCTGGCGGTGCTGGTCCCACCAGCGGTTCCAGCTCAGCAGCGGCGCGAAGGTATCCGCAAGAAACCAGCGGTCGTGAAACTTTTGATAGAGCCCCAGCACCGTGATGGCGCCCACCGGTGGCTCGGAGTGATCGAAGCTCCTCCAGCCGCCGGGGCGGGCAGCGTTGGGAACGAAGCCTCCCGGCGACTCTTCGCGCAGAATCTCCATGGCATTGGCGTAGGCCAGGTCGCGATCACCGATGGAGGCAAGCGTGGCTGCGAAAAAAGTATCCCAGTCAAACAGCACGTAGCCGCCCCAGTTCTGGTTCCACACGCGGCTCACCGGCGAGATCACGCGCCGCTTGTTCGGCTCGTAGATGGTGTCCCAACCGAGCGTGGTTTCAATGGCGTCGCGGATAGGCGCAGCAGCGCCTGCCGAATCGACCGACTGTTCGTAGGCCTGGCGCTGGCGCTCGACGATGGCTTGAATTTCTGCGAGCGTGCGGCGGCGTCCCGTGGCGACGCCAACCGGCCCTGTGAAATCGACCGCAAAATATGGCCCGGCAACGGGAACGTCGGCGTAGCCGCGGCTCTCCGTCTGCGCGGAAGCCGGATCGCAGGTGCAAAACACCGGCACGGAACCCGATGCGCCATGAGTCTCAATAAAGTCCGCGCGGCGCAGCGTAGTGCCCGGCCGGTTCCAGAGGAAATTGACTGAGACCACAAGCGTGGGCGGCATTGCCGAGATGGCCGTGGACGGCAGGAGCGTGGCCAGCAAAACCAGATCATCCGCGTCGTGCGCGCTCTGGATGCGCCAGCTGTGACCGCGCCATGCAACGCGGAGATCGGTATAGCTGCCATCCCATGCATGCGGGCCCGGCGTCACCTGCTCCGCGGCCGGCTGCAAGCGACCGATGAGCGCGTCCCCAAGAAACGCATCGGTATTCAGCGCCGTGTTGTGCTTCAGGCCAAAATGAATCGCCAGCCCTTCCGGGAGCAGGACCTGGGTGGTGACACTGTTGGTGTCCCACGTGTTCCAGCCCCGCGCCAGCCGCTCTTGCACTGCGCGGTAACTGGCAGAAGGCGCAGGAGGAGCGGGCTGTTCCGGCGCGAAACGAGAAGCCGCCACTTGAAACTGGGGCGCGGCGGCGCTGGCCTGGGCTAGCGCATGGCGAAAGATTCCCGCGGAAAGAAGCAGGATAAAGAACGCGCGAAAACACACTTTCATGTTTCGATTCATGGCAGACCCGCTCCCGCAGAATTGTAGCTGCTCGCGGCCTGCGGATGATCGCAGTCGTGCTGGAGGAGCATCTGTTAGAAGCGCAAATCAACAAGCCGCGGGACCTGCAGGCCGATTCCCACTTTGTGGTATGAAATACCGGACTTTGACGGTCCGATTTTCCTCCCTGTGTGCGCGGTCACATCACCCCTAACGGTAGCGCGCTCAACATGAAGGCATGAGTGCGGCAACTCTCATATTGATGGCTCCATGCTCCCTTATCGTGGGCGCCATGCTGCAGATCCTGGTGGCGCGGCTATGCTCCGCGCGTACCAAAGGAATTCTGGCTTTCCTCAGCTGCTTGCCTGCTCTCGCCGCCGTCGCGGGAATCGCGCCGTGGGTTCGCAGCGGCCAGGCAATCGACCTGAATCCGCTGCCTTGGGATGGCCCGCTCGCGTTCGTCCTTCATGTTGACGCGCTGAGCGTTCTCTTTGCCTTCATGGGCGCGGCAATCGGCGGCCTGGTGCTGCTTTATTCCATCGGCTACATGGCGCATGACAAGTCGGCAACGCGCTTCTACGCCATCATGCTCGTCTTCATCGGCGGCTTCATAGCGCTCGTCTATAGTGCCAACCTGTTTATCTTTTATCTCTGCTGGGAACTGGTCGGTCTGTGCTCGTTCACTCTCGTCGGCTTCTGGTACACCAATCGCGAGGCGGTCAACGGCGCGCGCAAAGTTCTCCTGATGACGCACATTGCCGGCTACGGATTGCTGGCCGGAATTCTCATCCTCTACCACCGCGCGAGTAGTGCCTTGTGGACTGACCCGAACGTAACGCGCAATTTTACAGGCGGCATCTTCGCGCTCATGCTCGTCGCGCTGGTCGCGAAGAGCGTGCAGGTTCCTCTGCACACATGGATTCCCGAGGCCATGGCAGCGCCCACTCCGGTGAGCGCGCTGCTGCACTCCGCTTGTTATGTCACCTCAGGCGTGTATCTGGCGGCGCGCATGCACAGTTTTGGGGTGTGGCCGGCGGCGTGGGGCGAAAGCCTGATGTGGATCGGCACCGTAACGATGGCCGTGGGCGTGATGTACGCCATGGTGCAGACCGACCTGAAACGCATGCTGGCTTTTTCAACCGTGAGCCAGATCGGCTACATGATGATGGGTCTTGGTATCGGAACGCCCCTCGCGATAACCGCCGCGCTGCTGCACTGCCTGAATCACGCCTTCTTCAAAGGCGGTCTGTTTTTGACGGCGGGCAGCGTGCAGCACGCCGCCGGCACACGCGATATGAATCAGCTTGGCGGGCTGGCGCAAAAGATGCCGCAGACGACTTTGTCCTGGCTAATCGGCGTGGGCAGCATGATGGGCATTCCGCTGATGAGCGGCTTCGCCAGCAAGTGGATGCTCTATGCCGCCGCACTGCAGGCCGGCTGGGCCGTGCCCGCGATGGTGGCATGGGCGGCAAGCCTGGGCACGGTATTTCTTGGCGCCAAGGCAACCAGCGCTGTGTTCCTCGGGCCACTGACCGAGCACACCAAGGACGCGCACGAATCTCCGCCGACAATGGTGTGGGGAATGGGCTTTCTGGCTGCGGGCAGCGTGGTCCTTGGCATAGCGCCGCAGTTGGCCGTCAATTATTTCCTCAATCCGATACTCCTGGCGCTTGGTGTCGGCGCGGGCGTGCACGTTACGTGGCTTGGCCTCTCGGCCGATGCAGGCAGTTTTTCCTCGACGGGAGGGCTCGTGCTTGCGTTGGTTTCGCTCGTCGTCGGCGGAGTCATTTATGTTGTCGCCTATGCCGCGCGGCCGGTTGCAGTGTCGGGCGCGGCGATCGCCGGAGCGGGTGGAGGAATCTTTACTGGCGGCGAGCCGCTGTCTGACCAGGGTCGCCTGACAGCCGGCGATTTTTCTGAAATCTTCCGGGCGCACTGGGGCTCGTTCTTCCGCTGGTCGAATGTGGACCGCGTTTATCTCTGGTTTTGGAGTGGATTGCAGCAAGTTTCGCAGTCGCTCGGCCGAGTCTTTGCATGGATGGAACGTCGCGCGGCAGTTTTGGTTGTCGCGTTCGCCGCGGCGGCCTTCGTTCTCGCTCGCTGGATCGTGCCGGGCTTGGCCGTCCCAGGCCCGCTCGCGCCTATGCCTTCCGAGCAGCTTTCGCCGCTGCTGATTCTTGCCATCGCCATTGCCGCCGCCGCATTGTTGATCGCTGCCTTCGCCAGCGCCGCCGGCCGAAGGCTCGTGCCGGAGATTCTGCTGGCCGGCGCGTTGACGGTGGATGGCCTCTTCGTTGTAAGTCCATGGTGGCGGCTGGGCCTGCTCGAGCTCGCCGCGCTTCTGACCGTCGTTCTCGTCTGGCGTACTGCGCGTTCGCACGCCGCGAAGCTCACCTATCTGGCCGTGGTTCTCATCTCGGCCGGATCGATGATCGCGAGCGAAGTTCTTGCCGATCGCGGCGCTACGGAATGGTCGCGTGCGCTTCTCTTCACCAGCGTTTGCGTTAAATTGGCTGCGATTCCGCTGTTCTTCTGGCTGCTCAAACTGGCCGATGAACTTCCGGCTTTGGTCCTCGGCGTCATCATCGCCGTCGTCGACATGGCTGCCTTCGGCGAGTTCTGCGCTGCAGCACAGGCTTCTCCGTTGGCACTTACGCCGCAGGCACTCTGGGTCTCGGTGGCTGTCGGAACTTCGCTCGTCGCTTCGCTGCTCATGCTCACCCAGCGCAATCTGAAGCGCCTGCTGGTCCTTTCGACAGCCGAAGACGTTGGCTTCCTGCTTCTCGGCGCCGCGTCCGTGAGCGTAATCGGAACGCAAGGCGCGATGGTCGCCGCGGCAACGCATGCGCTGGCCAAAGCGCTGCTCTTTATCTGCCTCGCCGGACCAGAATCCGCAGGAGAACTTGAGCCTAATTCTGAATTGGGGCCGATCGCGCTCGCCTCGCGCTACCCGGTGAGCGCTTTCGGATTTCTCTTTGGCATGCTTGCCATGCTCGGCGTTCCGCCAACGCTCGGTTTCATTGGCCGCTGGAGGCTCTATTTGACCGCGTTGCAAATCGGCGTCTGGCCGCTCGCCCTTCTCATTCTCTCGTCGATCTTTGCGCTCATCGCTTATGCTCTCGCTCTTTCGCGCAACTGGTGGGGACCGCCGCCCGACAACGTGCCGCAAAGTGCGAGTGCGGGCGGGGATGCCGGGGCTACAAAAGAACGCGAGCCTTTCGCCCTTAAGGCCGCGATCGTCGCGCTGGCCGTCATCCTCGTTGCCGCGGGCATATGGCCGAGCGCGTGGCAAATGCTGCTGGGGGTGCGCCCATGAACCTCTTGAAGAGACTTATGTGCACCGCGCGCCGCCGCAGCCCCTGGCTCTTCCATATGAACTCCGGCAGTTGCAACGGCTGCGACATTGAGATTGTGGCCGCGCTCTCGCCGCGCTACGACGCCGAGCAGTTGGGCGTGCGCCTCGAGGGCAGCCCGCGCCACGCCGACATTCTCTGCGTCACTGGCCCGGTCACGCGCAAAGCCGTCGGCGCCGTCAAAACCGTTTACGACCAGGTGCTCGGGCCCAAAGCCGTCATCGCCATTGGCTCCTGCCCCGCAACAACCAACGTATTTATCGACAGCCGCACGCTCGATGGGCCGCTCGACAAGCATCTGCCGGTTGACGTCTTCGTGCCCGGCTGCCCGCCGCGGCCTGACGCCATCATCGCCGGTGTGGCCAAAGCTGCACAGATTCTGGCCGAACGCGGAAACAAACCGCCGGAAGCTGTCGTTACACTCGTCCCCGAGTCGGAAGAGGAGGCAAACCAATGACCCTTCTCACGGCACTCGCGCGCTTGCTCATCTTTCCAGGTCTGCTCTTCGCCGTACCGGCCGCGTGGTTCTTCCTTTGGGTTGAGCGCAAATCGGTTGCTCTCATGCAAGGGCGCGTGGGTCCGCCGTTCATGCAGCCGTTCTGGGATTTCGTGAAGCTGCTCGGCAAAAGCACGCCGCCTCGCCCTGGCATTGCCGGATTGCTGATGCGCGCGTGGCCGCTGATCGCAGTTTCGGCTGCCGCTGGAGCCGTCGGCCTGCTGCCCGTCCTGCCCTCCTCAGGCGGATTCGAAGGCGACCTGATTCTGCTTCTCGCATTGCTCGAGTTGCCGTCCATCTGCATCATCGCCGCCGGCTTTTCGTCGCGGTCAATCTTCGGCGAGATCGGCTCGGCGCGCGAGGCCGCGCTCAGCGTCTCCTACAACATTGTCTTTCTGCTGGCCATCGTCTCCATCGCCGCTTCGCAACATACATTCAGGCTTGAAGCGCTGGCCGCCGCGCCGAACTCGCCGCTGCACTGGCTCGGCGTACTGGCGATTCTCGTCTGCCTACCCGCCAAGCTGCACATCAATCCCTTTTCACTCCCCAACGCAGAGCAGGAGATTTATTCCGGCCCCATGACCGAGTACGCGGGACCGGAGCTGGCCATGTGGGAGCTCTCGCACGGTCTCGAATGGGTCGCGGGAACCGGCCTCGTCGCCACGCTCGTCGCGCCACACATCGCAATTCCTTTAGGCGCTGCGTGGCTCGCCGCCTGCATCTTCGTCGCGCTCTGTGTCGTCATCGTGCTGCTGCTTTCGGCACTTGCCGCGGCCACCGCGCGCCTCGCCATCGACTCCAGCGTTCGCTTCTACTGGCAGTGCACTCTCATCTTCGCAATTCTTGCCGTGTCATCCGCAATTCTCATGAGGATCCGGTCATGAACATACTCATCATGCTCTGGAAGAATCTGCGGCGCGGCTACCAGACCCTGCTCTTCCCCGCGCATCCCCGCGTCACTCCGCGCTTCCGCGGACTGGTGCAATTCGATCCCGAACTCTGCACCGGCTGCGCGGTCTGCCGGTTCCGTTGCACATCGCGCGCCATCGAGTTCAAAGCAGGCAAGGGCGAATTCACCTGGAGTTACAACCCCGGCCAGTGCACCTTTTGCGGGCGCTGCGTTGAAGG